>Ga0222715_10000627_pt1 | contig 35185 bp, 47 predicted proteins | sample C33_9DmetaG_FD_165056 | JGI IMG/M metagenome (GOLD analysis project Ga0222715, IMG submission 165056) | Estuarine water microbial communities from San Francisco Bay, California, United States - C33_9D | ecosystem: Environmental > Aquatic > Marine > Unclassified | place: USA: California...
TATCTAACAGCGTATAAAAATAAATCTAGTCCTATGATAGAGAAATATTTTCGTCCAGACGGTCTTCATATGAACAGACATGGACATTTAAAAATATATGATTATATGAAAGAAAAAGGCATTTTCTAAGGAAAAAATGTAATGCAACCAAAGGACGAACCCAAGGGCTGGTTAACCTTTGCACAAAATAGTGCAGACACGAATTATGTTGACCTTGCTTACCTGCTTGCTCTAAGCATCAAAGCAACTTGCAAGCACAATAGGTTTGCTGTAGTTGTTGACGATGAATCACTAGATAGTATTACAGATAAACAGCGACGAGTGTTTGATCATATTATTACAGTACCACGCACAGAGCCTTTTTATAATGAAGCCTGGATAATGCGTGTAACTCCTTTTAAGGAAACATTCAAAGTAGAAAGTGATATGCTTATACCACGCAGTTTGGATCACTGGTGGCCTGGTTGCAGATTGCAGGATGTATGTTATACTAACAAGGTAAGAGATTACCAGGGACGCATTGCTCAAACACGATATTATAGGAAGTTTTTTGATGCCAACAATCTTGATGATTCTTATAACGGCTTTTCATATTTTAGGTACAGTAGGACTAGTATGGACTTCTGCCGTGCTATTGAAACGGCGATACAACATTGGCCTGTTTTACGTGACAGCGTTCTTAAGTATAGTATCTATGACAAACCTGATACTGATGTTTTATATGCTATTGCTCAATCATGTATTGGTCAACCTTGTGTAAATACACTTAGTTATCCAACATTTACACACATGAAGCCAGTAATAAACAACTGGTCGCCCAGTATGAAATGGCAAGATGCAGTACCCTGGACACTTACTGATAACTTTGACTTAATAGTTGGTGGCTATGCACAACAGTATCCATTTCATTACTATGACAAAACATTTTGCACTCCAGAATTGATAGACAGATATGAGCACAGAATTAGAACAAGCCCTGCTTAACTTAAATAATCCTCGTAAGAAAATTGAACTTGAAGTTAGGTTGCGCTATAATAAAGATACTGGTGAAGTAATTGACAAACAACATGTAAACAAACTTGAGGCGTGGGAAGATGCATACATCGTCATTGCAGACGAGACAGAAATACGTCCAGATAAAATGCGTGTAGTAGATGGAAAACTTGTAAAAATAGATACTAGTATCCATGTGTATTGGACAGCAACACCAGCAGAGATTGCGAACAACAATCCATACTTTTGCAAAAGGGAAATAGATGCAGACAGTTAGTGACATGCCAATGGCACAGCCAAGCGACGACTTTAGAGTAGTAAGGCCATTCGGACCAAGTATAGTACAGGGAAAAATGTCAGAAGAGTTGCAAAAAGTACTTTGTGATATTTTTGAACAACAACGTGCCAAGGAAGAACTAGAACAGCACGAAGACAACGCATGGACTCTAGCAGGTAATAACAAGAGAGAGTTCAATATACTTGCTGAACATTTGGGCAGCAACCTAAGAATGTTCCAAGAGTGCATTAACCAGGGCGCAAGTGAAATATTCTTAGCAAACACCTATGGCATATGGGAATGTCAGAAAGATGTTGCTACTCCCCTGCATATAGAAATGGTAGAAGACAACCTTAAACACATTAATCTAGTAGTAAGCATACACGGTGTTTGGGGTAATATAAGTGTAGCAGGTGACTTTAATCCACCGCATCATCATGTAGGACAGGTGAGTGGAGTAGGATACTTAAAACTTCCTGAAGATATTGAAGAGGAATGGCTAAGAGAGGATCATGACCCAAGTGCAGGTATGATAAATTTTTGGGACGGCCGGCCACTGTCTGGTGCAATACATATGTTTCGTAGAAAGCCTGTAGTAGGAGACATTTACTTTTTCCCTGCATGGTTACCACATAGTGTCCATCCTTTCCGTAGCAAGGGTGAACGCTGGAGTTTTAGTTTTAATATTGATATAGGTAATACAAATTTAGATGTTAATTTAAGTGATCTACAAAAAGAAGAACTTAAAAAAGAACGTCAACGATTAATTAAGGAGTATAATAATGGAAAATGAAGTATTTGTTCCATTACCACATATAGTGCAAAAGGGTGATTTAATATCAAGGGACCAACTAGAAGATAATCAAGCATTGTTTACACAACTAAAGGAATTCTGTGAAAAATCCTTGGAAGATGAATACGAACTTGATCGTACAATATATGCCCGTGGTATTCGTGTGCTTACAGATAGTAATTCTAATGTAGCAAGGTTACACGAGTGGCTGGATCGCTAATAGACATTGCAGACTTAGACTGCATTTATCTAAGTTATGACGAGCCACAAAAGGAAGAATTCTGGGTTCAGATACAAAACATTGTACCCTGGGCAAAGCGAGTAGATGGCGTTGAAGGCAGTGATGCAGCACATAAGGCAGCAGCCGCGGCTAGTGATACAGAACGCTTTGTTCTTATAGATGGTGACAATATACCAGACGAATCCTTCTTTGATATTCAATTAGATATTAAGCCTGAGTATAGTGATTGTGTGTTTCGTTGGAAAGCCCGTAATGCAGTAAATGGACTTATGTATGGCAACGGTGGACTAAGTTGCTGGACAAGAGAGTTTGTCAACAGTATGCAAACTCATGAAGCAACTGATGGGACTGACGAAACTGTTGTAGAGTTTTGCTTTGATGACAAGTATCTGCCCATGAACAATGTGTACAGCACTACCTATCCCAACGGTGATGCTAAACATGCATGGAGAGCAGGATTTAGAGAAGGCGTCAAGATGTGTCTTAACAAAGGACGCAAGCCTACACTGGAAGAATTCAAGCAACAAGTACACGCTAAGAACTTTGATAAATTGTGCGTCTGGCAGAGTGTTGGTGCTGATGCGGACTACGGATTTGAAGCAATGTATGGTGCTAGGCAAGGCACCTATATGCTTATGCTCACAGACTGGGACTGGCATGAAGTAAGAGACTTTGCTGCACTAGACCGTTTGTGGGAACGTGAACAAGAATGGTTGGATAGTAATTTCACAGAGTATGGTGCAAAACTTAGACGCATACTAGAACTTCCTATTGTAGATTATAATCCACAACAAAGTAAATTCTTCAAACACTATTATAGTCAAACCTATCATGCATATGATCCTATGACTACAGAAATAGAAGTTATTAGGAAGGTGGAGGGATGGTAATTGACCTTAGAAAATATTTAGGCGCTAATCATACTAGAGATTTACATTTGTTAGCATTGGAAATAGCGAGTATTCATTACAAAGGTTATCCTATTGTTCTAGAACAATACAATGAGGGTTTTGATATTGTAGAGTCTGGCCTAGAAGAAGTAGTTAAAGAGTGTGCAGATAAATTGTCTATACCCTATGATAGAATAACAGTTAGGTCTACTGACAGACTTGTAAAAAGTAAAATTTTTAAGCATGTATTTAATAAAACTGATATGAATATTTGGCGGAAATCGTCAGATTTTATGCCTACTACTGTAACTATTCCTGAAAAAAATTATTATGCTCTACTAATAGGAAGGGCTACAAATGAACGTCTTTATGCATTTAGTATTAGTAGTGCACAAAATAGTATTAGAACCTGTCACTTAGATATTGAATCTATTTCCGAACATCAAAGTGATTTTACACAATTTATTTGTGAACATAATGACAAATGGCAAGCAATTAAACATCTATTTCCCTATAGCGATATTGGCGAATATATTAAACCGCCTATTATTTTAGGAAATGTTAAGGACATACAGTTTTGGGAGAATGTTTACCGAAATGTAAGTATAGAAGTTGTTTGTGAAACAAGCACTGCGTCAGATACTTTTTTTATGTCGGAAAAAACACTTAGGCCTATTGCTTATGGTAGATTGTTTTTGATAATAGGTAGTCCTGAATATGAGAAAAATTTAAAAGGATTAGGATTCGATATATTTGAAGACATACTAGACAAATCATATGATAGTGTAAGTGGTTATACTCGAGTAGATAAAGTTTTTAATAGTTTGCAAAAATATCTATCAAATCCAATAGATTATAGCACAATACTAGACAGGTTGGAAAGTAATCGTAAAAAGTTACGCGAGATAAGAGGCGAAGGCATTGGACGAGATAAGAAGTGAGTGATTATCTAGCAGATGCAGAACTAGCAAAAGCACGACTAGCCGGTGTTAGCGGCAGTTTCTGCTTGGCTAAATGGAAGCAAGTAAGCCTACACCTAACTACTGGGCACACAAACAGTTGCTATCATCCTCCACTACACCGCATACCAACTGAGCCACTTGCAGATAATCCCAGTGCCCTGCACAATACAGCACATAAAAAACAAAGGCGTGCTGAAATGATTGATGGCATAAAGTGCACTGAATGTAACTATTGCTGGAACATAGAACAAAACGGTAGTTTAAGTGACCGCCATTATCGTAGTGGCGAGCCCTGGGCTATGGAAGCATTTGAGGATATAGTAGCAAACCCACAAGCAGATGTTAACCCCAGTTATGTGGAAGTAAACTTTAATCATGCATGTAATTTGAAGTGTAGTTATTGTAGTCCACAGTTCAGCAGTACCTGGGAACAAGAAGCCAAAGAACACGGCGCTTATCCTACCCGCACACCACATAATGATCCAGCACACTTTACAGGCGAGCGTAAGCCTATACCTAATAGAGAAAACAATCCATATAGGGAAGCCTTCTGGCGGTGGTGGCCAGACTTGTATAAAGACCTAAAACACTTTCGTATGACAGGTGGTGAGCCTACAATGGATCCCAATACCTATAGAGTGTTTGATTATGTGCTTGAAAATCCAAAGTCAGACTTACACCTAAATGTTACAAGCAACTTTAGTGTTGACGATCGTGTATTTGAAAAGTATTTGGACTATGTAAAACGCCTAACACAGGCACCAGGTACCGTAGAACATTTTATGCAGTTTGTTAGTTTAGATACCTGGGGTCCACAAGCAGAATACATACGTCACGGACTGGACTTTGACCTTGCCATAAATAGGGTTGAGCGTTTTGTTCGGGAGGTTCCAGAGCGTTCAAGTCTTACATTTATTATAACAATGAACAATTTAAGTATTAATGGATTAGAGCAATTACTTGAATACATATTATATTTGCGTAAAACATATACAAAGACTTATCAGCGTATTTGGTTTGATACTCCACTATTGTATACACCAGACTGGCAAAACATACAGATACTTCCTAAAGCATATGAGCAATGCTTGTGGGATTGTATAAACTTTATGAACAACAACCTGGACGAAATGCACGGCTTTAAAGATTACGAAGTTTTAAAGATGCGTCGTGATCTTCAGTTTATGCAAAAAGGCACAAACAATATAGAGCACAAAAGAGCGGACTTTTATAGGTTTTTTAGTGAACACGACCGTAGACGCGGAACTAACTTTGAAAAAACATTTCCTGAAATGATAGAATTTTGGAACGAGTGTAGATACCTTGCGAACAAATAGAGAATACAATAGAATATTTTGGATAACAAAGGGTCAATTAATACCAGATACTTGGCCAGACATGACTGTGCTAGACATGTATAATGACTATTTTAGAAGAATGTGGTATAATACAGAGTGCTATCAATGGGAAGCAGGATTCGAAGAGGCATATAAAGAAAAGTATGGATAATATGGATATTTTACTTATTAATATTCCTATAAGTGGTTTGCAATATCCTCCAGCTGGTACGAGTCAGCTTATGGGTAGTGTTATTGATGCTGGGTTTAGTTGTAAAATATTAGACCTAAATTTAGACCTATATAATAAAGCAGGCGACGATTATCTTAAACTTTTTGATTATTTTAGCGAAGCTATGCATAATGAACCCGAGATAGAAGCTAAAGTAGATAAGATTCTGGATTTATGGGTAGAAGATGTTATAGCAATAAATCCTAAGTTTGTTGGTATCAGTGTTTTTACTATGATGTGTCAGTTAGCTACTAGACTGTTTACGAAAAAATTGAAACAAAAATACCATGGTAAAATAGTTATAGGTGGGGCCGGTATTAGTACAAATGGCATAGCCAGCATATACAATGACTTTGGTGCTGAAATGCTTAATTTAAAACAAATAGATTATTTTATAAGAGGCGATGGTGAATTAGCACTTGTAGAATTATTATCTGGAAACGAGAAATATCCAGGTATCAATAATGACAATTTTAAACAACTAAGTTTAGATACTATACCATTTCCAGTGTATGATGATCTAATAGATTTAAATTATCAGTATGATAATAACCAAAAGTTACTTCCTATTAACGGAAGTCGTGGATGTGTTCGGGCATGTTCTTTTTGTGATATACATGAACATTGGAAAAAATTTACATTTCGTAGCGGGCATGTATTAGCACAAGAAATGATTGCAAACTATGAAAAGCACGGGGTAACTCAATTTACCTTTACTGATAGCTTAATTAATGGAAGTATGAAAGCATTTAGGGATTTACTGATTACACTTATTGAATATTATAAAAAAAATAATTTACCAGACGCTTACTTTAGATTTAATGGACAATTCATAGTTAGAAACTTAAAACAACAAATACCAGAAGATTATCAATTAATGGCACAGGCTGGGTGTTCTCATGTCATGATAGGAGTCGAGACTGGAAGTGACCGTGTTAGAGAACATATGCGTAAAAAGTTTACTACGGCAGAACTAGCGGCTGTAATTGATCAACTAGACAAGAATCAGTTAAATTGCTTTTTTAGTATGATTTGCGGATATCCTACAGAGCGTATAGAGGATCATCAACAAACATTAGATATGTTTACTAATTTTAGAAAGTATGCTTTAAACGGTACAATTACTGGTCTAAACCTGGGTGCTACGCTAAGTGTAGACGAGGGTACTCCCTTATATAATGAAATGACTGAATTAGGTTTAATGCATTTGGGTCTACCCGGAGATCGCGTTGGTATAAACTGGCTTATGCCAGACAATCCCGAGTTAACTTTAAAAGAACGTATACGCAGACGTATTGAGTTACAAGAGCATGTAGTAGAATTAGGTTACCATGTTTGGAATGCGGACAGTCATTTAAAAAGGTTAAAGGTAAGTTACGAGAAAATTGCTAATGGAACGTACTAATTTTAGATTTGATTTTACTGTGTCGGGAATACCCTTGATAAAAGTACTTGTGGATGGAAAAATTTATGCTAACCATAAACTTTACAAACCCGGATCGATATCTATTGATTGTGATTTATCAGATGGCCGTCACGTTATAGAAATAGTGCATTATGGAAAAAATTATAACACAGACTCTGATACCTATTTTGAACTTCAAAAACTTTATATAAATGAGGTGGATATTAAAAACGAAATATACAACTGTATACAATATCCAGACTTACCGCCCTGGGAGGAATGGCATAATAATAATGACGTCATTAAATGGAAAAACAACTTATACCTTGGTCATAATGGCAAATTAGTGTATAATGAATTTACTACTCCTAGTGTACCATGGTACCATCAAAAATTTAGTAAAGTACATCAACCAGTAGGTATGACAAGTAGCAAAGATATTCTAGAAGAAATAAAAAAAGGGTTTTTTAATGAATAACAAAAAAACAGACCAGGGCTGGGACGATTTAACTTATAAACAACAAGTACTTGACAAATTGTCTCCTACGTTTTGCGGTGCTAAATGGTACAACGCTACTATTTGGTTAGGTTCTGGCATGACTACTAGTTGCCATCATCCACTGCCACACAAAATAGATCCTGTTGCTGTAGAAGCAAATCCTAAATTGTTACATAATACCCCTGAGAAAAAAGAACAACGTAGACAAATGCAATGTGGAGAACGCCCTGCTGGTTGTGAATATTGCTGGAAAATCGAGGATATGGGCCCTAATTTTGTTAGTGATCGTATATATAAGAGTAACATATACACACAGGATGAATTACATGCCGCCAGAAATAGCCCGTATGATGGTGACGTCGACCTCAGGACTCTCGAAATTGCATTTGATCGTACTTGCAATTTTGCTTGCAGTTATTGCAACCCCGGTTTTAGTAGTACTTGGGTCAGAGACCTAAAACAACATGGCAGTTATCAAAGCCTTATTAGTGATGGCAGGAATCACTATACTCACCTTCACAATAGTAGCCAAGTATATGGGCTGGCAGATCGCAATCCTTATGTAGAAGCCTTCTTTAAATGGTGGGAATCAGACTTGCATAGAACTCTTAGAGAGTTACGCATTACTGGTGGTGAACCAACAATGAGTCCAGACTTATGGAGGCTTATAGATTGGTTTAAAGATAACGTAGATAAAAGTCAAACTAAACTTGCTATTAATAGTAATTTGGGAGGCAAGCCTGAATTTATAAACAAACTAGTTGAGGCGCGAGAATACTTGCCTAGTTTAGATATCTACACTAGTTGTGAAAGTGTTGGAGCCAGAGCAGAGTATATACGTGATGGTTTAAACTATGACTATTGGTGGAATAATATTGTCAAATTAAGTAAAGCTGGTATGAATACACATTGTATGATGACTATAAATGCTTTATGTTTAGAAACACTTCCTCAGTTAATTAACAATATATTAGACATGAGAACGGAACTTGGCAGTCATTTTGGCGTAATTAGTTTAAATATATTACGTTTCCCAAGTTTTCAATCGCCACTTGTCCTTCCGCCTATACTTCGCAATCGTTATGCAGACGCATTAGAGTTTTTGTTCAATACTAGAGGTTTAGACATGCATAAGTTCGAACGTGGGCAACTAGAAAGACTAATTACATACCTGCGTACAGAGAAAACTCCACATAGTAACTCTTTTGACATGCCAAAACTATATAATGACTTTAAGAATTTTTACTCTCAATATGACAAACGTAGGAACAAAAACTTTACAGAAACTTTTCCAGAGTTTGTAAAATGGTATAACACACTATGACAGACAAACAAAAGAAATATTATGAAAATTATGATTACAACAGTAGACGACCTGTTTTTGTAGAGTTAGAAGATCTCAGAGAAGACCAGCAAAAGCGACTTATGGAAAGCAAATACTTTTGCATGATTCCCTGGACGCATATACATGGGTTCCCTACGGGAGAAGCATATCCTTGCTGTTTAGGAGAAATGAACTATCCAATTGGCAACATGCGTACAAACACACTAGAGGATATCTGGCACGGTGATGAATACAAACTGATGCGAGATAATATGCTTAATGAACGGCCCTGTAAAGAATGTACACGCTGCTATGAACAAGAAGAGCAGGGCTTTTTCAGTATGCGTAATAGCAGTAACAAGCACTTTGGACATCACATAGGCAAGGTAGATCAGGGAATAGATCCCGACTTCAAAATAGTCTACTGGGATATACGTTTTAGTAATCAGTGTAATTTAAAGTGTCGCAGTTGTGGACCTATGTTTAGTAGTTTATGGTATGACGATCATGTTAAAATGTATGGAACAAAACCTCCCCATCAGAGAATAGAATGGGCTGGCAGAAATAAAACAGATATATGGGAACAGATGATCCCGCATATAGATCACATAGAGCAGATATATTTTGCTGGTGGCGAACCTCTTATTATGCAAGAGCATTATAATATTTTAAAGGAACTTGTTGCAAGAGAACGCTTTGATGTTAAACTTATCTATAACACAAACTTTAATGAAACAATGTACAAAGATCTAGATGTACTAGACTATTGGAAATTGTTTGACAGTGTAAGCATTGGTGCAAGTTTAGACGCAAGTGGCGCAAGAGCAGAACTTATGCGTAAAGGAAGTAACTGGGATAAAATAACTGAAAATAGATACCGCATGCTAGAGACCTGCCCCAACGTGGATTTTTATATTAGTCCTACTGTTAGTTTAATGAATGTTTTTCATGTAACAGACTTTCACAGAGATTGGATAGAACGTGGACTATTAAAGCCGCAGGATTTAAATGTTAACATACTACAGAGCCCCGAATGGTATCGTATAGACTGCTTGCCCCCAGACATGAAACAGGAAGTTACTGCTAAATTACAGGAACACATTAATTGGTTATCTCCTCAGGATCATTTACAGCGGGCTACTAATGGATTTAAAAGTACAATACAGTTCATGAACGCACAAGACAACACAAAACATTTAAGTAAATTTAATCAAGTCACAGAAAAATTAGATAATGTAAGAACAGAAAGTTTTTACGAAGTTTTTCCTGAATTAGTGAGATTGCAAAATGCATAAATGCATACTACCCTGGATAAGTTTAGAGACAACACCGCTTGGTGGTGTTAGGCCATGTTGTTTATACAAAGATGAAATACCTGAGGTAAATCTACGCACCCATACACTTGAAGAAGTGTTTACTGGCGAATACATGAATAACCTGAGAGAAGTGTTTGAGCGTGGCGATAAACCCAATGCATGTGAACGCTGCTGGATGGAAGAAGATTCAGGCAAAAAAAGCAAACGAGAGTATATGTTGGAAAAATTCAAGCATATACCCTACGAGACTAATCTAATATTTTTAGATTTAAAACTTGGCAATATATGCAACCTAAAGTGTCGTATTTGCGGCAGTTGGAGTAGCAGCAAGTGGGCACAGGAACAAATAGAACATTATGGCGATAAGCATGTAGCAAAGCAATGGCTTAAAGACGGGCAGTGGCCTAGAAAGAGTCCCGGCTTCTGGGACAATTTGGATAGTCTATTGCCCAACATAAAGTACTTTGAATTTACGGGTGGCGAGCCGTTCCTTATCAAGCAGCATTTTGATTTATTACAGCGAGCAGTTGATCTGGGTTATGCTAAAGACATAGACATACACTACAATACCAATGGTACCCAGTTCCCTAAACAGCACGAGGTATGGAAACATTTCAAACATGTACAGATTGCATTTAGTATTGATAATACTGAAAAACGATTTGAATATGAAAGAGATGGTGCTAAATGGAGTACAGTTAATAATAATATCAAACGATTTTTAAAGATGCGTGATGAAGGTTATCCATTTAGTTTTCAGTTGTGTATTACGTGGAATTTACAAAACACTTACTACATGCAGGACATATTAACCTGGGCTAAAACCTCTGGTATAGATGACGTACATTTTAACCTTATGCATGATCCCGAAGAATATAGTTTAAAAAACTTGCCGGAAAAAGCATATATAAAACACTTACAACGACTGGACAAAGCAATAGTAATGCACGGCAAATTTGCAAATCAAATTCGGAGTATTAAGAACTTTATGCTGTTAGATCCACAAGTTACTACTGATCGAATCATTGAAAAGATAAGAGTAACTGACGAACACAGGGAGGTAAGTTTTGCAGATACTCATCCTGAAGTAGCGGAATTAATTGGTTATGGAAGCACTAATAGGTAACGGCCTAGTAGGAAAAATTGTAAGCAGTATAGTTAAACCTGCATACACTTTTACTAGTAGTAATATTGGGGATATACAAAATATATCCTGGGATACCATATGGTGTGCAGCGCCAAGTGGTAATAGAATTAAAGCCCATAATAATCCTGATCAGGACACTGCTAGTGTAGATAGACTAATAGATATTTTAAATAATACTTATAGTAATAAAATTGTACTTTTTAGCACAGGCGACACACAAGTAAAACCTAACACTGTATACGGCGCAAACAGATTAAAATTAGAACAGAGCGTTCAAAAAAATAAAAACTATAGTATTATCCGTTTACCAGGATTAATTCATAAATCTATTACAAAAAATATACTTTACGATATTCGTAACAGAGTTTGGCTTGATAAAATTAATCCAAATCATAGACTACAATGGTTAGATTTAAACAATTTACGAGATTGGATTTATACAACAGATAAGGAAGTAAATGTTTGTAGCGAGCCAATACTAGCACGAGATTTACTAGAACGATTTGTGCCAGATATTAGTTTTAGTGATTTAGGACCCGGTGATTATTATGATTTAAAGCCATATAGTTATACACAAGCGGAAATATTTGATAGTATTGAGGCATACTTGCGATGATTTATGTATGTGGTGATAGTTTTGCATGCACTGATGCTCAGAGCCAAATAGTGCCTTGGGTAGAACTTATGCCTTGCAAAACATTAGCACGACACTGTGCTACTAATTTACAAATTAGCCAACAAGTAGACCATGCGTTAGAACATGCTAGTTTTATTATTGTGCTATTTACAACTTGTGTAAGATTTGAATACAACAATGACAGTTACACACTGCATAATTTATCAACAAGCAATCTAGATGAAAATCAAAAACGGATTGTAGAACAGCATGCTAAACATTTTTTTAATTTAGACTTGGAAATTTACAGAAACAAGTGTATAATAGAAAGTGTTCTTCAACGTTTGGTTGATAGTAATATACCATTTATTTTTGATCAAGGTGGGTTTGAACATAGAAAGTTTGGTACTGTAAACAAATACTTTAGCAAGTATGATCAGTATCGTAGTCAATATAACCTATGGGATTATGGCGATAGTAAACAATTCAGACCTTATTTTCACATCACAGATCAAACTGTACATAACAAGATAGCAGAATATTATCAAGAAAAAAATGCCACCAACATTTAGTAAATTTGACACTTTTTACGGTCCTCTAACAGACTTTAACTTTAGCTCTGATAAATTAATGGGTTCTACTCCTCTTGAATGTGGCAATGATTTAAATTTTTTAGCAAATGTTAGGGATAAACAAAACACTTTTCTCGCAATAAGAGGAGATTGGAGTCAATCTTTGCCGCCATCCAATTACGATACCTATATTATAACTAATCTAGGTGAGGCTGCGGATCATAATTGGCTAGAGCGTATAAATCAATTTCCTGGTAGAAAAATTATAATTACTAGTCAACACACAGGCGACACAATAAATTCAAACAATACTACATATTTTTATATGGAACACATGCATTGGTATACAAAACTTTCATTTGATTGGTTTTCTAAGCAGTATAGAAAGCCATTGGCAGATCGACAGTTCAATTTTGGTTGTTTAAATGGCAGACCAGACTGGCATAAAGAAGAAATTTTAAAGACATTATTAGATAATTATAAAAATTTACAATATACCTGGTTAGAGGATCCTATTAATCCAAACTATCAATGCAAATATAAAATACCTATACAAAAGGTAGATGGCCATGGCTGGACTTCTAATAATCACATATACAATGACTGTAAATTAATATGGGTTACAGAAAGTTTATGTGATAGTATAGACAATAAACTTCAAGGATACATTACAGAAAAAACTATAAAACCAATAGTATCAAAGTGCATGTTTATAATGATAGGACAAAGACTAAGTTACGCCCGGTTACGTGGATTGGGATTTGAAACATTTGAAGATCATTTTGGTATAAATTGGGACGAAGAGTGGGACTTTGAAAGAGTAGAATACACTAAAAACTTAATAAGAAATTTTGATTTTGACCTAAACCAACAGGATCTAGTTGACTATAATTATGACTACTTTTATAATAAGTTTTTTGATGTAATAGACAAGCGTAATACTCAAATGAAAGAGCAAATACTAGAGTTTATAAACGGTTAATAAAGTAATGAATATAATAATTAAACTTTTTGACCAACCAGACATAAAGGTTTTAGTCAATGATACAGAATCTGGATCATTGTATTACAATCTGACAAAAAAAATCAATAATACTCAACTACCTTTTTATCAGGATACTGCAATATACACACCAGCATATCTACTACAGTTAGCACAAGAAGCCAAGAGAGTATTGGGTTGGAACTGGATGTCAGATCATTATGATATTAGTGTTGCAACCAAATTGCACAAAGATTTAGAAAATTTCTTTAGTGAATTTTCGCATGATGACATCCCAGAAGAACATGACACATTAATATATAATCTGCACCATTGTTTACATGCTATACAGTTTGGAAATTCAGGACGACAAACTAGCCCTTTCCAAATAGAATGGTTAACTGATGAATCAGTTGAACTTCCTGAATCCTTTGAGTTTACAGAACAATGTTCTTATGGTGATCTAATTTTGCTTAATCCTTATGTGGGTCATAATCCATTACAAATATATAACGAGAATGATTTTAGTTCCCTTTCTACTACCTGTCGTTTTCATGATATTATCAAGCCCGGTATAGTGTTAGTGCAAAGTATTTCCGAAATTAGCAAAGAAAAAATACTTTCTGAATTTAAAAAGAATGATCCTGATTTTGTTAATCTACATGGTGAACAAAAAATTAAATATTATTCCGGCGCAGCAGTTATTGGCAAAGTTCAAGATGCAAACTTGTTCAAAAGTATAATGGAATTTCCAGGCACACTAGAATTAGACCGGGTAGAATTCTGTGACTAAGCCAGATAACCTTTGCATGGCACCCTGGACTCATACCTATTTGAGTCCACAAACTGAGCGTAGATTGTGTTGCGCTAGTAGAGAACCTGCACAGAACTTTCGCCAGTACATAGACACTGCTGATGGCACTAATGAGTATAAGCCACAAACACTAGATGAATGGTGGAACGGAGAGCATGTACGCCGTGTAAGGCGTCAGATGCTAGCAGGCGACTTACCACCAGAATGTGAAGTATGTGATAAGAAGTTACTTAACACTGATGTCTATCGTGATTATTTCTGGCATTTATTCAGACACAAATATGAACAAATAGCCGAGACAACAGACGACTCAGGTTATACAACTATGAAACCTGTAAGCTGGGACTACCGTTTCAGCAATCTTTGTAACTTTAAATGCCGCATGTGTGGTCCTATGCTTAGTAGCAGTTGGGAAACAGAAGCCCGCAAACAGGGAAAAATAGAACCCTGGATGGAACCCAGTGTTAAAAAACAAATTAGCAACTATCAGGATACTCAAATAGAAGCAGAGTTTGCTCAGGCAGTAGAAGAACATCGTATAGAAGAAATATACTGGGTGGGTGGCGAACCACTGATGTATGAACAGCACTGGCGGTACATGAAACGCATAGTAGAATTAGGGGACGGGCCTAGACTATATGCGAGATATAACACAAATTTAAGCCGTGTTAACTATAAAGGCACGGACTTGTATGCTGATATCTTGAGTAATATAAGAGACTGGCAAATATGTGCCAGCATAGATGGAACAGGTCCGGTTGGAGAATATATACGCACGGGATTAAACTATAACACCTTTGTAGATAATTTTAAACGTGGATTAAAATATAGCAGACATCCTAGACAGATGAGGTTAGACTTTACACTAACTACACCAGGGTTGTCTGAGATAGAAAACATTACTAAACTTGCACAAGAGCTAGGAGTGGAAATACTTGCTAAAGTTTGCTTTGCATTTACACCAGACATTGCAATGAGTCCACTTTTTCTTCCACGTGACATTTTAAATAAGATAATTAATAGTATAGTCCCAAAAACTACCGGCGCTTTACATAGTGTACTAACAAACCTATTGGAACGTCCTACATTTGAGGAAGAGTATCCAGATACATATCAATCAGCAAGAGTAAGAGCAAAGCAAAGAATGAGCAAATTAGACGATTTGCGAGGTGGTATGAGATTTGAAGATACACTGTGCACAGAAGCACAGGAATGGTGGAAAGGTATACCAGATGAGATGGATTCGTAAACTAATTAACAGAATTAAACTTGAAAGACAGTATCGTAAGAGACTAAAAGAACTACGCAAAAGAGATCCGTTTATTTACAAATGAGCCAAAAAACATACATGGGTGTAAGTGCCGGCTTTCATGACGCTGGTGTCAGCGTTATAGATGATTCTGGCAACATACTATTTGCCGCCCATAGTGAACGCTACAGTAAAAAGAAAAACGATGCAGAACTTAACGCTGGCATAATGGCAGAAGCATTGAGTTATGGACAGCCCAGTCAAATAGCCTGGTATGAACGGCCATGGTTAAAAAAGACAAGACAACTATATAGTGGCGAGTGGCGTAAAACACTTACTGATAAAAGTCCACGACAACATTTATATCCATATATCCTTACAGATTCTGGAATAGATGGGTTACCTTTAAACAATTTACGAACATATGGTCACCATAAGAGTCATGCTGCTGCTGGATTCCAAACAAGTCCTTTTGATGAAGCAATAGTAATTGTAATAGATGCTATTGGCGAATGGGATACTATGACAGCCTGGCAGGCCTATTATGATAAAAAGGGTCATGCCAAATATAAACGAATTTACAGACAGATATACCCACACAGTCTAGGTCTTTTTTATAGTGCAATGACAGACCGTGTAGGTTTAAAACCTATGGAAGAGGAGTATATACTAATGGGTATGGCTGCTTATGGTAGCAAAGCAGCCTATCGTGATGTATATGAAATGGCTATAGATGATGTTTGGAAGCCAACATTTAGACGAAATTTCCATACTGGAATAGAAACAGTGTTTGGTAAAACTTACACAAATGAAGAGCTAGCTAATGCTGCTCAGTTAATTACTGAACATACAGTACGGGCATTTATGGAGCAAATTGCAAGAAATACAAGCATAGACAACTGTGTTTTTATGGGCGGCGTTGCACTTAATTGTGTAGCAAATAGTGAAATACGAGACCTGTGGAATAAAGTATGGATTATGCCAAATCCGGGAGATTGTGGTAGTAGTTTAGGTGCTGCTGCTCTTGCATATGGCAAACAATTAAACTGGCAGGGACCTTATTTGGGTACTAATATTCCAGGCACATATCCTAGCGAAGAAATAATAAGTGAACTACAAACTACTGGCATTGTAGGGGTAGCAAGTGGCAGAGCAGAGTTTGGACCTAGAGCACTAGGTAATCGTAGTTTACTTGCAGATCCAAGAGGTCCTGATATCAAAGATCGTGTAAACGAAATTAAACGCAGGCAAAAGTTTAGGCCCTTTGCTCCAATGATTTTAGAAGAGCATGCACATGATTATTTTTCAATGCCACCATTTGACAATAATCCATACATGCAAAATACATATGTGTGTACTAAAAAGGATAAATTCCCTGCTATTGTACACGCTGATGGAACTAGTAGAGTTCAAACAGTAGGGCGAAATGATAAAACTGGTGCTAGAGATTTACTAGAAAAATGGTATGTACTTACAGATTGTCCGATGCTACTAAACACTAGTCTTAACATCCGTGGCGAGCCTATGGTAAATGATCGTGCTGATGCAGACCGTTTTGAAAAGAAATATGGAGTTAAGGTTTGTTCATAAAAGATATGTTAGTTCTTTTGTTTTATCCATAACAAAGTCTAAATTATCCTGAATCCATTCTTTGTATATAGGTTCTCCAATATTATCAAAAATATTAAAACTAGGAATGCGATCATAAAACTCACATATAGCTATTGCCCATACATAGAAGTAGTCATTTTTAATTGATAAATTTATTGGCTTTACTGATTGCCTATATACTTCAACATATACTTCAAATTCTGTATATGAGCATGTTGGTAAATTTAACGAAGCAAGGAAATGGTTTAAAATATCACACGCTTGTGAAGTATTGGTAAACAGATCAATATATTCAATATTAGTATAGTCAGACTGATAGTTTATGATAAATTTACACTGGTTACAGATCCATTCAAAATCTTGTTCAGCAGTTGAGTTCGACGAATAGGGATCAACAGGAAGTAATATATTTTTGTATTGTCTAGACTCCAATTCATAATTTATTCTTTTATAAACATAATTGGACCAAAAGTTAAATTTTGCATTAGAACTTGTAATGCTAATAATATTAGCATCAGATATATCCTCAACAAGAACATCATGAAAACTAGGCACTGTGTTAGTATCATGCCAATTGACTGATTGTTTGGAAAATTCCGCCTGATTTATTATACAGTAGATAACATGACTTAACCAAGTTCCGCCGCTACCCTGGGGATATTCCACACATATTGTCATAATATATTTATAGGTAATATTATTAACTGAGTATATTAATCAAACAATGCCCGTCTGCCAGGAAGTTTTTGGTGACACTCCTGAAGCATTAGAAAAATATCTCTTATAAATTCAGGTTTAAGTTTGCTATGTGCTGCATTAGAATTTAGCATATCTTTTAGTTCCATATATCGCATAAATTCAATTTGATCAGCCTGCACGCCATGATTTTGTTTAAGAGCATTTTTAATTTTACCAAGCAAGTCTTCATAACCATCAAACATGGGTTTAATACCAGCAACTGGACCGGGCATTTCGTAATTTTCTACATCTATTTTTTCTAAACCCTGTTTGAAACCCAGGTAAATATTATAGTAATTTAAAGCAACAGCAGCCGTTGATTGACACTGGAGGCCTGCCTCCATTAATTCAAACAGATCTTGCTTTTGTTGCTCAAGTTTTTCTTCAGCATATGCTGAAGAATTTATAAAAAAACCTATAAAAAAGGCAAAAAATAAATTGCGAATCATTACCAAACCTAGTATAATAATAATGTTATACTACAGTACTTATCGATAAGGAGTATATTTCAATGAGTGATCAAGTAGACGACGCAGTAGAAGACGTTGCTGCTGAGACAGCAGAAGCACCAGTTTCACTAGGCGTTGCTGACTTAAATCTTATGGCAAATGTTCTAGAAGCAGTTGCACAACGCGGTGCTATTAGGGCTAATGAAATGCAAGCAGTTGGTGTATTGTACAATCGACTAATGGCGTTTTTAATTGCTAATGGTGCTAGACCTGCTCCAGGCGCAGCCGCGGCAGCAGAAGAAGCAGATGAAGCGGTAGAAGAAACCGCAGAAGCAGGAGAAGCAGATAATGCTTAAACATGTAGGCAGACAGGGTCAATCCAGAGTTGTAGTTGTTTTCCGTGAAATTCCCGGAGAAGAACACATGGCTCTAGTAGCATACCCCCAGCAGTTGCCAACAGCATTTCATGATGATGTTATGAAATGTATTGAAAGTAATGCTGGACAAGCAGCCAAACATCTCGGCGACGCACTACACCGTGTAGTTGGCAGAGATGGTTCTAACCTTCTTAATAAAATGCACAGAGAAGGTTGGATGAAAAAAGTTCGTACACAGGACATTATTATGACACCAAGCCCAGGTGGTCAGGGTGCTAGGTTAGACGAAATTAACCAGATCATTCGTGACATGGAAGCAGGTGGCGATGCTGCTAGTAGACTAGCAGAACTAGATGCTACATCAGGCATGGCTGATCCAGCAAAGCAGCGGGCAGGTAGAGAAGCCGCAGCGGCAGCTAGAACAGCACCAACACCTGGTGTGTTAACTGACGCTGATATTGCCCAAGACTTGCTTAAACAAGCTGATGGCATGAAAGCACAGATTAATGTTCTTACAGAAGAAATTAACAGGCTATTAGCCCAAGCACAGGATCTAGATCCAAGTCTAGCTCCTAAGAAGCGTGGACGACCAAAGGCTACTGCATAATGAAAGTTAGCCTGGTTAGTTATAGCCAAGCCGCTCCAGAGTTTTTAACTGAACACGATCTTGCTGATGCAGACGTGCAGGACCTAATTGCGTTCTGTGCTAGAGTTAGCAACCCTAGTGGTCAGTTAAACACGGAGACGAGCGCAAAGTTAATAAAATATCTAATTAAACATGCACACTGGTCACCATTAGAAATGGTCAGTGCATGCATGGAAATCGAAACTACAAGAGATATTGCAAGACAAATCCTGCGGCATCGTAGTTTTAGTTTCCAGGAATTTAGTCAACGCTATGCTGATCCTACAAAGGATCTAGAGTTTGTTACTAGGGAAGCTCGTTTACAAGATACTAAAAATCGTCAGAATAGTATCGATACTGATAACAGTTATATCCACGAACGGTGGGAAGAAGAGCAACTTAGAGTCATAATGCAAGCTAAACAAGCATATGCGTGGGCTATTGAAAATGGTATTGCTAAAGAGCAAGCCAGAGCTGTTCTGCCAGAAGGCAATACAGTTAGCCGTATGTACATGAACGGTACATTACGAAGTTGGGTGCACTACATTGAGTTGCGTGGTGCAAATGGCACACAAAAAGAGCATATGGAAATAGCACACGCCTGTGCCAAAGTGATAGCAGCAATATTTCCATTAATGCAAGATTTACAAGGATAAAAAAATGTTTTCAAAACTACTAGACGGTGTAGATAAGACTTTAGTGAGAAATTTAGTCATTCTACACACATTAGTAATTGCACTGAGTAATTACTTGGTTACAATTAGATTCGATCTGTTCCCTGGCGCTGAATTGCCAATCTTTGGAAGTTTTCCATTGGCAGCAGCGGCATTTACATTTCCAATCGTAGTTGTAGCAACTGACCTCACAGTGCGTATGGTTGGTAAAGAAGCGGGTCGTGCTGTTGTAGCAATGGCAATTATTCCAGCCATTATTGCATCAGTACTAGTGCTACTAGCACTTGGTGATGAGCATGCATACCGTGTAGGTTTTGCAAGTGGTACTGCTTATGCAATTGGTACAATGCTTGACGTATATGTATTCCAAGCAATTCGTGAACGAGCAAAAGCATGGTGGTTAGCGCCAGCAATATCAACTATTGTTGCTAACATTATTGACACTTATACCTTCTTCTATGTTGCGTTTGCAGGGTCAACAGGACCAGATGGTAAACTAAGTTGGATTGGTGAAAACTGGAGCGTGGTTGCCCAGAACAATACACTTACAAAGATTGTTGTAGGTTTGATTGTATTCCTCCCAGCTTATGGTATCCTACTTAACTACCTAAAAGGTAAGTTAAACGATACTGCCAAAGGCTAATGGGTTTAACCTACTCTATAACCGATGGTGATAAATCGTATCCATCCCCGGGCAGTGATTATGGCCCGGGGTGTGGATATAACAACAAATATACTTTTAATGTTCCTGTTAGGGATATTGGAGTAAGTTATCCAAGTATAGAGTGGACAAAAGAAAATTGTACTGGCAGATGGGGATGGTGGTTTACTACAGACCGAATGGCAGTAATGAGTTTCGAAAATCAGGATGACATGGTTTTTTGGTCTCTTAAATGGTTAAAATAAGCAAGGGAAAAGTATATTGGATTTAGGACGTGTAGCTTTTTTTGGTGATAGTTGGGTAGCTGGATGTGAAGCCAATGAGCTAGACGGAAGTGACGCACCAGAGTTTGCTTTTCCTAGTTATTTTCCTGGAAGTTTGAACTTGGGATATTCAGGCGGTAGCAATGATTACTTTGCACATCAGTTAGTAGAAAATTTACTAAACATAGAAACTGCTGTTTTTTGTTTAACCGATCCTTCTAGACGATATTGGATTGATAATAATGGCAACTATATCAATGGAAGCAATGGAATTCAGAAGTTACCTGGCTATATTGACAAGTGCCTTTTAAGTTTAAGTAATAATGTAAATGATGATTTATTAACTAGTCAGTTATGTTTACTTTTATATTCAATATGTAAAATCAATAACATAAAAGCCTATTTTATAAACATGTTCGGGGGTCAACATTGTGAGAGTAAATTCTGGGATTTAATACCAGAAAGTGCTTGGCTTTTGCCTAAAGATAAATGTATTGTTCAGCAATGTTTTGATCAAAAAAACTGGTTTGTTGAGTTTCCGCATGTTGGAGATTTTACATATTGGTTAGAAACTAATAATTCTGACGTTCAGAAGTTTATAAGACCATGCATAGCCCATCCTAACAAACTTGGGCATAAGGTAATTTCAGAATTCATAATGGGTAAAATAAAAGAGCATAGGGAGTAGACAATGGCTTTTGTAGACGTTCATAAAATTGTTACAACAACAGGAATGGCAAGGGTAGAGCTTGTTCACTATGCAGCAATGTTAAGTAGGACATTGCAAATAACAAGTGTACAGGCATTAGATATGATAGAAAATGGCGAAATTGGCATAGATGATTTAAAAGAACAAATTATCGTTCATAACCAAACAGTAAAACCCGTAGAGCCCAGCGAAGATGAAGACGAAGATACGTCTCCATAATTTAGATAGATTATATAAAGAGTTACAGGGTCCGTTAACTCTTAAAGCAGAACAAGTTTATAAAACAGGCAGACACCTGTTAGGACCATTTACACAAGAATTAGAAAACAGAATCGCAAATGTAGCAGACGCAGAGTACTGCGTCATGACTGGTAGCGGAAGTGATTCATTATATTTAGGTCTACTAGCATGTGGGCTAGATGCAAATACAAGAATTAGTTATCCGAGTCAAACTTTTATAGCAACAAGAAATAGTATCCAAAGAAGTTATAACCTTCCTGTCCCTGCTGACGTAAAACCCAACGGCTTAATAAATTGGAAAGATATTACGACAGATCATGTTGTATGGGTTGGATTGTTTGGAAATACGGAAAACATATCAACTAATCATATTGTTTATGAAGATGGTGCTCAACACTTTGGTGCACCATTACAGGGCGAGTTTGCATCTTACAGTTTTGATCCTACCAAAGCATTACCAAACTGGGGTAATGCTGGTGCAGTAGTAACGAACGACGTAGTAATTGCTAATAATGTTAGAGAACTACGCAGACATGGCAGAGATATAGGTGGCAATAGTATTCCTAGCGAACGCGAATGTGCAGAGTTATTAGTTAAATTAGACTTTTTTCCATTCTGGCAGGAACGTCGTCAAGAAGTTGCATTTGAGTACATAGATGAAATTGGCGATTTAGTTAAATGTGTAACTGACCCGTATGGTCAAATTAGTAAGTTTGTAATAGATACAGCACAACGACCAGAACTAGAAAAGCACCTTGCAAATCATGGAATAGAAACCAAACGTGTATATGAACATCCGTTAGCAGATACGCCGCAGGCTATAAAGAATTGCAATACACAACTAGCACTGCCAGTTGATCCTTATATTACAGATGAAGAACTAGACTTTATTATAATTGCTATCAAACAGTTCTTTGAGGAAAGCCCACTCGAAAGTTAGTTGCAAGTCGTTTCCATTTTGTACATACTTGATAGCATCTTGAGCACCTAGTACACTCCACTCACCATGGGCACCATTACCGACATTACTCCATTGTTTTAGTCTATAACGACTTTCAATGTCTGCATTCTGAGTAAGTTTAACGCACTCACGAAAGGCTGTGCGCCAAGTTTCGTAAGGCGTAGTGTTAAAGTCTGCTATGCTACCTACTACAGGTATTACATTATGCTTTGCACTTAATGTAAAGTCCAGACCCCATTCTGTAGCATCTAATACCATTTGTTTATGGTATGCAATAATACCCATGTGTCCATACTCTAATCCGTTAACAGGATTGCGGCTATGGAATATCCAGTGTTTGGGTCCTTGTAGCCAGTCTGGTTGCCAGTCAAAGTCAAAGTCTGGCTGCACAATACACTTAGCAAACACATTAAAGAACCAGGGCGTTTCACTTATCTCTGCACAGGCTTTGTATGCTTGTGCTCTGCCTGTAACACCATCTATACGCTTTGCTCTAGGACAGATATCTTTTAGTATCTCCCAGTTTTTATTGGCGTTTTTTTCACCATTACTCAAGTATACTACATCAAGTAGGTTTTCAGTTACTTGATACTCATTATGACGCAAGATGTATGGATAGTCGTAAAATTGTTCCTGAAAATGCTGTTTACAGTCTCTTGGCACTAGTAGTACGCTACCACTTTTTGTAAATGCATGTAAATCGCGTTTTTTCCACAAACTAGGTTCGTAATCAATAGTAGCAGGTGTTTGTTTATGCCAAGCATACAGACTGGTTTGTTCTTCTAGGCTAGTAACAGTAGGCCACTCTCTACGAGGCACACTGGGCTCACTGTGCCAGTTTATGTGCTCATACCACTCTAGGAGTTTAAGCCCTGCTTCTTGCTTCTTGAAAGCCCTGACAGGGACGAGAAAGGTGTCACCAAATTGTTGGTTGCCGCTTGCCCAACAGTGTATTTGATCTGCTTCCCAGGGCACTGGTTGCCAGTTAAAATCAAAGTCTGAGTAGTCGCAACAGTCAGCAACTATCCATACAAACTCTGTTCTAGCACGATTAATACACCTGCGTATTGTGTCTAGGTGTGTTCCGTTCCAACGAGTATATTGTGTATGGGCTGGCAGATCCACCTCATCATTTGTAATCTGCATGCAGAAAATGTCAAACATAATATATTCCGGTAAAAAGTACTCTATTTCCTTGCATAACAATTATATACATTTGTGTCAGGATTATCAAACCAATTAGCAGATTCATATCTTATTTGAGGAAACATACTCATATTAGGGTTTTCATACAGTTGCCAATTACCTAGTAATTCGTACTCACTAAACCAAATTTGCTTTCCTGTAAAATCATTATCAAATATTTTATATATTGCATCAAACCAATTGGTGTTGTGTAATTTTTCTATTCTATGAATCATATTCAACCAAGATTGTTTTGTTATAGGCATAAACTCTGTAACAAAACAATCTTGTGTTTGTCTAGAAATATTTAAAATTTTTTCGATATAAGTGTAATACCCAGGACTATGTGTCTCATTAGGTATCACTAAAGGTTGTGCATTTGTATTGTCAAAAAAATTGTATGGTTTTAATAAATGTGCATCACAGTCTTGTATTAATATTTTTTCATTACTGCAAGCATCGATAGCTAATAATTTAATGAACTGTTGAGCTATCCAACCTCCAAATTTATAAAATTCTGTATGATAATTTGTAGTGTTTATTAACTCTACATCCTGACAAACAGAAAAATTTGTAGTGTCTATACCAGCGTCATTTAATCGCCCTAACATGTCAAAATCTAAATCAGGGGGGCCATAATAGATAATTGTTTTGTCTATGTCTAATAATAAATTATCATGCTGTAAAACATTAATAGCATCATACATATGGTTTACGCCGATAAAAAACAGCCGCGTAGTCATTTAACTATATTCCGATTAAAATCCAAGATACTGTTCCTTATTATGTATTAAAAATCTAGTTTCCTGTTCGATCCAATCTAATGTTTGTAAGCAGTGTTTAGCATTTTTTAAAAATGCATTTCTATTATTATGAAATCTAGATTCTAATTGCATTATGTCATAGTTGTTTAAAGGTATCTTGCTTAATCGTAAAACTTCTTGCTGAAAACGCCACATGCGTGTATTATGGTTTCGTTCATTATCAAAACTAGTATCAATGATATTATCGAACACGTCTAATCCTAAATCTTTAAGATATCTGTAAGTACCAGCTGGGCCATATATAAGCGGAATATAGCCCCATAAGAATGGTTTAATACTTTTTTCTGTTAGCCCAATGTAATCTTCAATATATGTTTCTGCACAAACATCAAATAAAAAATTATGTACAGGATAATAGTACCCTATGCTTAAATTTGCGTCCTCATATACTTTATTTTCAATAAAATTTTTATATGGTTCTTCTATAAAGTTATCTTTTGATCGGTGTCTATTTGCACTATTATTGTAACTAGCATAGGACATATCCAACAAGTTATTGTCTCTAAAAAAACAAAATAAATTTTTCCTCCATGGTGTAGGTCTATTATTAAGCAAACAAAAAGTTTTTTCTAATTTAACTTGTCTCAAATTAGGTATTTCATCAAAATTTATAAATTTTTGAGAGTTTAAAAAAATTAATTCGGGTTTATAAACATAATCAAAGTTTGGAAACCTGTTAGTGAATAAATTTGGATAATGGCAAAAACTATATAATCTATAATACTTACGATAAAGGTTATTTACTTTCACACACAATGAGTCAACCCAATCCAGGATATCTTTGTCAAAGTCATGATCCCAATGAATAAAAGTAACAATGTCAGACTGTTCTTTAACTAAAAACAGTTGGTAATCATAAAATTTATAATTCGACGAATCGTTGAATATACTTATTTTATGCATACCAAAGTTTATCCATCTGCTCTACCGGAATATTACATTCTCGTAAAAATTTAAGTCCATCAGCAAGTCTGTAGGGATGCACATAGTACACTTTCTTGATGCCGCTTTGGTATAATAGTTTGGCGCATTCCATACAGGGCTGATGTGTTACAAAAGCACTGGCACCTTCTCCGCTTTCACTGCTACGGGCCAGTTTAGCAACAGCATTGGATTCTGCATGGAGTACTTCTGGTTTGGTAACCAATCGTGTTTCGTATTCAATCTTGGATACTTTTTCTGTTATAGTATTCTCGCACTCGTTTGTCCAGCCACTGGGCATGCCGTTGTAGCCAATACTAATAACACGATTGTCTTTTACGATTACACAGCCTACTTGGAGACGCTTTGCAGTGCTACACTCAGCATAAGCAAATGCTGCTTTCATATGTGCTCGTTTATGTTTGTCTTTCAAGTACTACTCCCAAACATAAGGATCTTTTTTAGCAACAGCAAAGTCCAAATATGTTTTGATCTTTTTTATATCTTCTAGTGTTCTTAAGACAGTGTGTTCATTAGCAAAATGTAATTCTACTCCGCAATCAACTGCTACTTGTAAAATTTCTTCACGTCTTACAGTGTCGTCTGTTAATGAATACATGCTATTTAATACAATAACGTTAGGGCGTTGTTTTATAAAATACTCCAGGGAAGGTTGCCAGTCACAATGGTCATTTTCAAATTCATAATTAGTATATGCAATTTTGTTTTTTTCACAATACTGGTCGATAATTGCACGTTGCATTGGTAATGGAATGTTGCGGCTAAAATCACTAGCCCAACCAGCATATGTGATTGCACTCTTGCCAGTATAGTCTCCAATTTCTGCTACTTCATGATCACCGGGCAATCGCATGAAGCCGCCTGGATGTCTACGACCGTACTCCTCTCCTTCAATTAGGATACGCATATCCATGCTAACACGAGTATAACCTTCTTGATTGTTTACATTACCATGTAACATCTCTTGAAAAAATAAATGGCTCTGACCTGGTTTTAGTGTTACAGGAAATGCTACCCGTAAACACTCATCCTCGAACTTTACTAAATCCCATTTTTCTGTAACAAAATTTTTTGTAATACGTCTACTATTTTCTAAATCTACCATCCACATTGTGTTAGTGTCACGAGCTTCAGTAAACGGTGTCCAAATAGTTCTACACCCTCTGCCATTGCCTACAAAGATTCCCTGATGGAATTGTAACCTTCTGCCTACTCGTGCTTGATCAGGAATAACTACACGAAGAGTTCCTTGTCGTTGTATCATGTATCGCTTGTTATTAATACGTTGTGGGATATACTCAGCAACAAAAGCATCAAAGCGTTCCATAAAGTCTTTACGACTGCAACTGTTCTGCACATGCTGAGAGACTCTAACAATTTCATTAGGTGTTAGAACTTCGTGCAGTGTTTCTAGTTCAGTAACCTGAGGAGCAATTTCTTGGATAACAGATAATGCCCATGCAGGCCAATTAAATCTTTCAAGGTCATAGTTTAGTGTAGCATTATTCCAATGCTTTTGTGTTGAAGTTAGTTCCATGTTATTCCTTATAGCCAGCCCATCTCTAACTTTACTTCTTCGGGAACCATATCTATACTAAATGGAGGATCGAATACAGTATTTACGTGAACTTTTTCTATGCCAGAAACTTCGCCTGCTGTACGAATGTCGTTCACAATTTCATCCGCGAAAGGACAAAACGCACTGGTAAGAGTGTGCGTAATCGTTACTTCCGTATCTGCTATCTCTATGTCATATATTAGACCCAGGTCGTATACATTAACACTTATTTCTGGATCATATACTGTCTTTAGGTTAGCAATTATTTGTTCTTTAATGTTTGCTGTCATAATATGCAAAGTTACCAAACGGTGGTTTTATATGATCTGGACCGTGTATAATAAACACAGTGTCACAGTAAAACTCATCGCCCCAGGTACCACTAGGATAACCGTCTGTAAACATAACAAAACGGTTAGGCTGTATGTCCTGTTCTTTCATAAAGTCCCAGTTACATTCAAAACTGGTACCACCACCTCCTGCTAGTTCATAGTTTTCAAACTCGTCGATATTGTGTGGTGTAAACTCTGCATAGTTATATACTTTAGTATCAAAGCACCATACCTTTACACGGAAGTCCTGGAACTGTTCCATAATACCACGCACTTCACTGAGCATTTCCTTGCCCATAGCGTCACTAATACTGCCGCTCATGTCAAGCGCAAGGGCAATATCAATAGTTGTTTCGGGAACCATACCTGGCAAAAAGACATCCATACCCCAACCCTTACGGCTTGGACGCATAAAACTATAGTCGCTTTTAATAGTGCTTTCAATAGTTTGGGCAAGCAGCTCACGCCAGTTCATTTTAGGCTCAGTTAGGTCTTTGATAATGCGTTTTACGCCACCAGGAATATCGCCAGCACCTGAACTTTGTTTGGCTGCATTAATAAGACTTTCCTTGATCTCGTCACGGATCTTTTTACGCTCTTCCTCACTGTATTTGGGTTTGCTGCGGCTTTTAAGATTGCCGTTTTCGTCTTCCTGTGGCTGTCCACCATCTCCATCATTATCGCCGTCTAGATGTTCATCTAGCAGCATGTCTATAAGTTGATCCATGTCAATTTTATCGGCGTTCTCCACGAGATCGTCGTATATTTCTTCCATGCTCATTTCATAATATTTTGTATCATGTAGAGCAGGAACAGTGGTAATTAGTTTACCAATTCGACTCTTAACTAAATCACCATTAACAGCATAGTCTGCTGCAATGTTAGCAAGTTGAGGTTCATGTTTGTTTAGTTTGCTGCGGCCTAGATGTTCGTAAACATTGTGCAGTACTTCGTGCCCAAAAAGGAATTCTACTTCTCCTTTCTTGAGCATGTTAACAAATTTACTATTGTAATAAAAGAAGCGGCCGTCTGTTGCCGCTGTAGGGCACCAGTCGTCTGCATTTACTAGCGGGAGTCTAGTTGCCATGTTGCCAAAAAAGGTTGCTTTAAGCAACAAGCCTACCCTAGCAGTAATTAACTTTTCTCTCGCGAGAGCATCCTCTGCAGGATCTGTTTCAAATCCTACTGGAAGGCTTATATTCTTTTTATTGGCTGTAGTTGTAGACATCTATCACTCCTAGTACTCTTATATAGTAACACAGATACAAGATTTGTCAACCAACCTGTTTAGCAATATACAGACGTTTTGGTCCTCTAAGTCTTAACTTGTTTGCTTTCCATACTTGCTCTATAGCATCATCTTCATTGAGGGCTCTTACAATAGCAAGATATTCACCATCACAATAAACTTCATAATAGTGAACCCTCATTTCTTTTTCTTTCGCAGTCTTCTCATTTTGCTATAGTAGGATAGTGTGCGCTCTACTACAATTTCTCTTAGAGATCTCCTGCGTTGACGGGCTGCTTTGCTGCGAGCCATACGGTCCGCCCTTTTCATTTATCGTCTCCTTATTGCCTACTTGGAGTAAAAGTATCTCCGTTAATTACAGTTTTTATAGAATGACAGTTAGGGCACAGTGTCTGTAAATTTTCTGGATTGTTATTACTGTGATTTCCGTCTATATGATCTACAGTTAACAATGTACGCATTAACCTGTTTTTAACTTTAGGATCCTCAATTTCCTGTACCCTAGGGTCAGTTAATGGAGTATAACCACAGTGGCTACAATGTGTTTCTCGATGCTGGCTATACTCCTTTTTCATTGTCGCAAGGCCACCATAATCTGCTAGATTTTTTTGATGCTCTCTGCACAACGTGTCGCTTCCAGGTCCCTGGTAGGGTGTAAGAAAATTATTACACCCTGGGTTAGAACATCTAGTTTTACGAGCGTTACGAAGTGCAACACCTTCTTTTAGAAGGTCCATATTAGGATCACGAAAGGACATTATGATAACTCCCGTGCTTCAAACTTGTAGCTAAACCGTCCAATAAACATTGGTAGTTCATGTGGGAAGCCAGCGTTTGCAATAGCCTGGCAAATCCAGGTAGGTGCTACCTCCGTTTGATTACAGCGAGTAGAAAAAGCATCACGAACGTTCTGTGGCTGTCTCTTCCACCAGCTCTGATATGCACTGGTTACCATGCTATGCTTTTTAAATTGGCCGTTTTTCTTGTAACCTTTTTGCCAGGTGTTTCCGGTTACAGCACCCAAGTACTTGGCAAAGTCCCGTACATACTGGTCATCAACTTGTATGCCCTGTTGATCACATGCACGGAATATGTGTGCCATGTTGTCGATTTCCAAGGGCTGTACTGGTGCATTAGGATTGCTAATGCTGTGGTACTGGAATACACGGCGTAGTACACTGCTCTTCCACTTAGTAACATCTTTACCAGTTGGGTAAATTTCTGTAGGACGTGAAATAGCACCAGCCTCGTGAGTATCACCGAACTTTTCATGTGTAAAGAAGCAGTTAAACTCTTCTAGTGCACACTGTATTTCTTCGAATCGCATGCTCCATGGGTCTTGGTCGCCGTTGTTACGCACTGCATAAACATACTGCATATACAAGTCGATCTTGTCCAAAGGCTTGGTCATCGTGTTGTCATGTATGCCAATAAACCGTTTGCGTAATTTGGCTACATTCTTTCCAGGATGCACTGCAACAGGAACTTCAAGTTCAAGTGCTTCTTCCAAGCTCATATTAAATGCGTACATAGCAATGCAAAGTAAGGAAAGGCTGGTATGCTGACCGTCCCATATTGCATACACGCCATCTTTGATTGGGTACAACCTAATTAGGTTTACAAAGAACGGATCAAACTTACCTACAATGCTTACTACCCATTCTGGATCCGGCTCACGTTGGATGCTAGCGTTTATAAGCATCTGACCTAACTTAACACGGTCCTTAAGACTGCTAGGCATAGCAGGCATATCAGGATACATATCAGTAAATTTGGTGTATTCAGGATTGCGATCACGGAATTCTTTTCCGAGTGCACGGAAGAACTCTACATCATCTGCATTGTCGCCGATAGCGGTGTTAAACCGTTCTTCAAGCGATACAATAATATCTTTGGTTGTGCGGTATTTTTTATTTGCTTTTGTAGCATATGGTAATGCAACATTAGGATGTTGTGTAATTTCTGCACCCAGATGTGGATGCATCGCTATAAACTTCGACGCGAAATTCATAATAATTTCCTTTTTTTAGCCAGTTATAAAGTCGGCAGGTTGTGTAAGTCCTTGGTATGGACGTTATTCTTTAATATACTGTAGGGTACAGTTTTAGTCAACCATTTTTACAACAGGAAAGTCAGCAAACTTAGCTCTGCGTATGCCACTTTCACTGCGACCATGACGGAACCCTACAGCAAAACCATTGTCTAGTTCTACCCAGTAGTCTACATCTTTCTCTGGGCCAGGCCAACCTGAGTTGCTGGCATGACGAGTTTTAACAGTTTGGTTACCAAACTTCTTTGCTTCAATTTCTCGTGAATGATATTTTGACATGTTCCACCATGGAGCAAAGTCTTCAGCGAGGGTTAGTGAGTGCATCTTTTGTTTCCTTTGTAGGACGTTGATATACATTGGGCGGTAGGATAAGATCTTCGTCAGCACATCCTAGGGTACACTGTTTTTCTAGAGTGCATCCTGATACCGCAGTTGCAATTAACACATGCCCTATAATTATAAAGGCAAGAAAAAAGATTAGTTTTTTCATTAGTCCTCCATTGCTTTAACAACATACTTACCAAAGCGGTCAAAAAACTCCTGGAAGTTAGTTAGTTTGTTAGGCTGGAACGGCAAGTTGTAGTTAGTAATTGCCATCCGTGCACCCATAACAACCATTTCAGTGGGGAAGTTATCCATTGTGAAACGGAAGAAGTTGTCAGCCATTTCGTGCCACTTCTTGGAATCCTTGCTCTTGCCAAAGTCCTCATAAGCATCTTTAAGCTCGTAGCACATGCCTACTGTAAGAGCATACTGTGCACTGATCTCTTTAATCTTAAGGTCCTTAACTTTGCCGGCAAGGATAGCACCAGGCTCGGGCATGTCCTTGGCAATCTTGCGGTGTGCCATAAACTTAAGAGCAGTGCCTTCGCCTATGCAACCACTAATGAGGTCAGTAAGTTCGGAGTCAGTGATGTCGTCATCTTCTAGGAACTCGCTTACAAATGTCCAACTACGAGGAGTAGCAAACGAGCGTCCACTGGAGCGTGGGTCGAAGTTGCACAAGTCTGCTTTAGCAAAACTTACATAACCTACAACATCTTCGTGTACTTTGTTTTCTACAGCCCAGTCAAACCAACTACCAAAGTCTACACGAACTTCTAAGTGAACAAAGCGGTTAGCAAGAGGTGTAGGCATACGATATGTAACACCCTTGTCACTTTCACGGTTACCAGCAGCAACGATTACAACATTGTCTGGTAACTTGTAACTGCCAATTCTACGGTTAAGTACGAGCTGATAAGCAGCAGCCTGTACTGCTGGAGCAGCACTGTTCATTTCGTCTAGGAATAGTATTACAGTATCAAAACCATCTGCAAGCATTTGGTCAGGAAGGTCTACAGGAGGAGCCCATTCCATTTTGCCACTGTCACGGTTATAAAATGGCATGCCACGCAAGTCTGTAGGCTCCATTAGAGCTACACGAACATCTACAAGGTGTGTATTACCGAGATATTCTTTTTCTGCAATGCGTTGCATAAGCTCGCTTTTGCCAACTCCGGGCAAGCCCCATAAAAATACAGGACGCTTTTTCTTGAATGCACGGACAATGCGTTGCTCTGCTTCTGCGAGCGTTACTGTGCGGGTATCTACTGCTTCTGACAATCTCTTATTCCTTTCTGCCTATATTACCACAATAGCACAATTACAGGAAATGTCAACCTTAAAGATACAGTGGGCCAGTCCATTTTACTGTATAACCACCGTCTAGGATGTTACCACGGGGAGCGTTTCTTGCGGGAGCATTATACCCTGCAGGTTTAAGGATATCACCTTTGCGGAACTTTTTGTCGTTGTCTGTAGCAACAACAAAACCCCAAACACTACCACCATTGTTATTGGTAATTTTAATATACTTGGAACCTTTGGTGTAACCAAGTTCTGAAGTGTACTCAGCAATCCGTTGCACATCTCTGTCAGTAAGTTCGCCTGTTTTGGAACACTTTTTGTTCCAGTCACGGAAGTCGGCTACGATATTTTCTAACAATGTTTCGATTTGCTGTTGCATTTGTTTGGTCCTTGTTTAGTTTCTATATTATCATAGTAGCACAAAACTTGAAAGAGTCAACCAATTATAGGCAAAAACTTTCTAAATCTTGTGGTCTAAACATAAACAAACTATCTTTAGGATACCCTGCTACAGTGCAATTTAAAACTAAGTCTCCATCAATATCTCTGTAAACATTTTTAATTGCAACATACTTCTCAAGCAATGGGCTATAAGCAGTTTTGTACAAATGCATTTTGCTAAGTGTTAGTTCGGATATCATTGCTTGGTCCTTGTTGTTTAACTATACCTACAATAACACAGATATCCAGATAGTCAACCGTTTTTAGTGACCTCTTACATTACTTTTATAAAAACTTTGCATATTGGGTAGATGATGATCTCTAGTGTGTAACATTATAAAGTGTGCTGCGTCGCTATCAGATTCAAAGCGAACTTCTGCGCCACTATAAGTCCAGCGCAAACTCCAGCGTTTGCTTTCTGGACCGTATTCGTCTGTCATAAATGTAAGGAATTGTTTAGTAAACTTGCTACGTTTTTTGTTTTCTGTGTATATGTAGGGGAACCAAATGCTAACTATATGACGCCATCTGCTATTAGGTATCTGTTTAGCATAACCTAGTTCAAACTTTGTATCCATTAAGAAAACTCCTAAAATCTTCATGGAGACAACACCACATGTATGTTTTCTCGCTGAACAGTATAATCTTAGGCCATCTACCCCTTACTAAGAAGTAAGGACAGTCCATGAACTTGTCTAGTTCTAGCAAAAATTTAGCATTAATTTTTTGCTCATGCAAGCTCACAGTATAAGATTCAAGTTCTAAACTATTTACGAGATAGGTATACCCATTATCATTGAGTCTAAGACCGCCGTTATCTCGTATATTCATCCAAAAAAATCCAGCAAGTTCATCTGCTGGTACAGTTAGATTACCTACTTCTGCGAACCGTTCTGCATATTGTTTTTTTGTTATGGGTATACTACATCACCTTGTGTAAGAAGAACTACACTAAAATCTGTTGTGTTAAATTTTTTGTTTAATTTTTTGGCTAAGTTAATTGCATGGCCACTATTACTGAAACTGACCTTTTTATATTTAGGACCAGGATAAGTTATGAGAATATTGTGGCTTTTTAGATTGATAGGTCTACCCTGATAGTAGACACTCCAGATACCCTCACTCGCAAGTATCTGTTCTGTTTTATATGTTGCCTTATCTACCTTTTCGATTAAGACTTCTGGTTTAGGTCTGCTCATACTAGTTCCTAATATATACGCATATATTTATCTAGTATTCTGCAGGTCTTGTTAGAAATTATTTGTGATTATTTCTATCGATTCAGGATTTTTTTGCTGGTCTTCTAGTTCTATAACACGATCTTGTAATTGCATTACATAGTTTACAAGATTTATATACTCTCGTGCAATGCCTTGTGCTTCCTGCCTAGATGTAGATATTGCAGGAGCAGTGCCAGTATTTGCTCGCTTTACAAATAGTTCTAGATTACTTGTGTTGGGTAATCTCATGTATTCTTTAAAACTTCCTGCATTTCCAGTTTTGTTTTAAATGGACCTTTAAACTCGTTCCTGCTCAGTGTAATCAACTTAGGGCAGTAACTTGGTAACCATCTATCAAACTGAATAATATAATAGCCAGCACAGTAGAAACTCTGACTGTTTGCAGTTTTAGTATAGAGTGGTAGTTTACGCTTCATGTCGTACATAGCATTATGCGGAACAGTCTTTGTAGGATATCCATGTACTTCTGTTAGAGGTTTTTCTTTAGGAGCCCTAGCAATTTCTCTTCCAGTCATAAGATGGATATTAAATCTATTTGCTAGTTCTTCTAAATTGCTGCACTTGCCTACATTCTTGCCGTCAATGTTAACAATAAGATAGGTTCCCTTGCGTATAGTACCTACGCGAGTGCCATTTTGCTCTACAATCCAGAACTTGTTATCAACTACTGGTTTTGCTTTAAGCATTGTAGCCTCTCTGGAGCCATTCTGCATACTTTGTAACATCTTCAGCAATCCTATTCAGTTCATATTTGCCGCAAAATTTAAGGAACTTTGC
>Ga0222715_10000631_pt1 | contig 35070 bp, 44 predicted proteins | sample C33_9DmetaG_FD_165056 | JGI IMG/M metagenome (GOLD analysis project Ga0222715, IMG submission 165056) | Estuarine water microbial communities from San Francisco Bay, California, United States - C33_9D | ecosystem: Environmental > Aquatic > Marine > Unclassified | place: USA: California...
ATGTGAAATTCTTAAACTCCGATCAAATATACGCCGCGATGTATGGGGCGATTCAAAAACTCATCCGAGATAAAGAAAAGCTCGAGGCTCAAGTTGAAGAGCTACTCAGACGGTAAATGTATCCTATGTCAAATACTCAAACATTTGCATTAAGATGCATCCTAAATTATAATCCTAATCTAAAGTAATAATGCCGAACATTGGGAACACGGGCGTTTTTACGAATGTTTACCTCAGGAAACTGGAGGACGAAAACACACCCAATGTGGCTCAGAATATCGTCATGTCGTACGATACAAAGAGTCACCAAGTGCGGGAAAGAGGTGTAGACTTCGTAGAGGCAACACAATATCTTGGCGACGGTGGCCTACTTTCGAATATCAGTTTCGAACAGGTCGCCGCGACCACGGCGTCTATTCCTACGAAAATTAGGTTTAGCAACACTGTCACTGGTTTCATCACGGATTCAAATGTGGGTATAGCAAATTTAAACCCCACACATACACTCGATATTGGTTCGAGTGTATCCATAGATGATTTGGGTGATGATAAACTTACGGTAAGAGGTAATCTGGCTGTACAGGGTAATACTGTTTTGCAAGGTAATATTACGGTACTCGGTGATAGTAAACTCGTGTATGCGAATATCTTGGTCGTCGAACAACCGATCGCTCTTTTTGGTAATAATAACGAACAGGCACTCGGTTACGATGTGGGGGCCATTTATAAGAGAGATAATGCATTATCAAACGTGGCCATCGTGTATCGCGTTCCAGATTCAAGTTCATCTGGATTCAATGAAGAACTTGCCATCTGTTATTCGAATAGTGCCATCACGAATACAGAAATCACACCAGATACATCAAATTCTATGAATGTTCACATTTATGGTAACGTGACGAGTGATTATTATTTTGGTGATGCGAGTACACTCTCGAACATTACATTTCAACAAGTAACACGTTCCGCGTCGGGTAATACGACTGCCAACACAGTGTTATTTTCAAACACCGTAACTTCCCTCGTGGCATCATCGAACGTCGGGATAGGTGTCATCACACCACACGCGAGACTTGACGTGCATAACGATTCACACACGTGGACGATTAGAATAGACAGAGCTGATAATCAAGATACACCGATACATTTCCGTGAAATTGAGATTTTTGACATCGGTGGTTTGAAAATGCCTATCACCGCGTCGAGACAATCAAATGCTCCGGGTGATCCCGGATATATGGCATCGTCCAACGCGTTTGATGGTAGTTTCACATCGATCGTACAAACAGCCGGTACAGATCTCGACTGGGTTGAGTTTGATGTGGTGTCACAAGTACCACCGGGTTTCATTCGAATTTGGAACGCAGAAGGCGTTCTTAAATCTGACCTCACGGGATGTGCCATAATAATCTGGGACGAAAACGCAACCGAACCATCAGTCGGTGCACCAAAATTACCACAGTATTACAATCGCCCAATCGTGGAAATATTTGAAGAAAAGCAATTCATTATTCCACCCACACACTTTCAACCAACCACACACAATTATGGTGAAGTACTGTCAAATTTAGTGACGAGTAATATAATCACATCGACCGGTCGCCTTGGTATTAATGGAGATAAGGTGCTCAGTATCACCGATAATCCATCATATGTCGGGTATTCACAATTTCATATTACGAGTCGCGATGGTGGTCTTTCAGCTAGAATGGGCGTCGACCAATCGGTAGGACCAGGTTCTATCTTTATTCAAGGTGCTAATAATTTTACTTCAAATAATATTAATCTTTTACTCTTACCAAACGATGGTAATGTCGGTATCGGTACGTTGGTACCACAACAACTCCTCGATGTCGACGGTAATATATTCGTGAATGGTCTCATTACATTCGGTAACGTGACTCGACAAATGGTTGATTTATACAGTAACACCTATGGAATCGGTGTTCAGTCAGATACGCAATATTACAGAACACCATCGAGTTTTGCGTGGTTTAAGGGTGGTTCGCATCACGACGCACAATTCAACCCAGGTACAAACGGTACGGCGATGATGGTCCTCACGCAAGATGCACGCGTCGGTATAAATACAACCTCGCCGCAAAGTCAATTACACGTAAACGGCGATATTCGTATTCAAGATGAACATCCAACGTTTCGTTTCGTCGATACGGATAACACACAGAATGCATTTATTCAAGTAAACTCGGAGCACATGTATTTCGGTAACGCGTACACTGACGGTAATGAATCGAACATCATGACGATGAGCTTATCGACGTCGAACGTTGGTATCGGTGTCACAAACCCAGAATCAACATTATCTGTGTATACGGGTATCGCTGCGCAGGGTTCGAGGTCACGGGCGTTGACGTTGAAACGCAAGAATGCGTCGACGCAGGCATCAACGAATGAAGTTGAAATGTCTCTCGTTCCAAATTACAAGAACAGAGAATACGCATATTCAAGAATTCGTTCATATTGTCACGAAGAAGTAGGTCCCTCTGGTACCGATCGTGGAGCGTTCCAGATTATCGTCCACTCAAATGAAGTCGTCGGGGGATTACCAGCGGTGACAATTTTGAATAAAAATACAGTATCACTCGTCGGTATCGGTGTCACACAACCGACGGCAAACTTGCAAGTTGGGGGTGACGTTAAGATCGCGACGAACGCCGAATTCGGTCCCATCAATCGCCAAAAGATTAGTCTCTACGACGATGGTTATGGTATCGGTGTTCAAACGAATACACAATATTTCAGAACACCTGGTAATTTTGCTTGGTACAAGGGTGGCACACACACCGATGGTGAATTAAACCCCGGAACCGCGACGCCACTCATGATTTTGAAGACGAGTGGACAGTTGGGTATCGGTACGACGCAACCGACTACTGGTTATGAACTTGACGTTGTCGGTGATGCGCGTATTCGCGGTCACGTGCATCTCGACGCGAGTGCCGCACTTCTCAATGTGGGTGATATCGACGCCACTAACTATTCAAACACTTACGTATCGTTTGGGGGCGGTGGTTCTGTAAACGACTGGGCTTACCTGAGACAGATAGGTGGTGATAACTCCATAAACCTCGCACTCGATTTCCACGACGAAGCGGGTGACGCTGGTTTTGTCATTCGTGATGTCGCGTCGACGGGTCAGACACCGGATATCATTACCAAACGACTTGAATTAAAGCGTGGCGGTAACATGTACATCGGTGGTAATATCGGGGTTGGTACCGAACCAGGTGTATCAGATCGTCTTCGGGTGAATGGCGATATGGAAATGGGTTCTAGTTCGGCGATTCGTTTCAGAAATTCCACGGGTACGAAGCTTCAATTATACGATGCGGGTACCGGTACCGTAAATATCGGTATGGCTACGGGTGAACTCCGATACAACGTACCATCGACGTATAATCACGTGTTCATGATTAACAACTCTGAAAAATTCAGAATCAACGAAACTGGTGACTTTAATATTACAGGTAACGTATACGTCGGGAGTAACGATAATGGACTCGGACCGAAGTCCATTTATTTTGGTGGCACGTCTGGTGATAATGGATACGCGAACACCGTCATCGAAAATAGAGTGTTTGATTCGCAAAACACAGCGTCTGAAATGCTTTTGTTTAAGGGTAACAATACGAACGACAGGATTCGTTTGCGCGCGGGTGAAATTGTATTCGATACGAAGGCGAATAATGCATCCAGAACGGCAAATTCGCCCGTGATGACCATTAAAAACAATGGAAGAATCGGTATAGGCACCACAGACCCACAAGACCAATTGTCGATCACAGGCAATCTACGAATAAGCGCACTTCGCATGCGTTACACAGCGAATGATGGTATCATTTTTGATAGCATTGGTGCTACGAACAGGCTTCTTACGGATGGGTACGTATGCACAGGTGCGACCAATAAGCTTCTGACCACGGGTCTCACGGCGACTGCCGCTACGGTGAATGGCGATACCGTCATCACCGGCAATGTAGGTATATCGACGAGCTCGACATACGCAAATAAGGTGTTGCACGCTAACGGTGATATCTATATTCAGGGTAATATAGCTCAGGGTTTCTCTGTATCGATAGGTGAACAGGCAGCCCTCACCAGCCAAAACACATACGCGGCGGCGATCGGTTACAGAACGGGTTACGATGCGCAAGCGCAATTTTCTACCGCGATCGGCACAAACGCTGGCTTTTCCGCGCAAGGTATCGGTGCGATCGCCATAGGTCGCTTTGCGGGGGAGATATCACAGGGCAGGAATGCAATCGCAATCGGTTGGAACGCGGGTCAATCGAACCAACACGATAATACAATCGTAATGAACGCGAGAACGACAGCTCTAAATACTACAAGAACCGACGCGACGTATATAAAACCCGTTCGTCCAACCACGACCGTATCGAATGTATTGGCATACACAAGCGAAGGAGAACTCATAGACATCACTACCGTTCGATTCAACAGTGGTGGTAATATGACTGCAGATGGTACGATTACCGCCGGTGCATTCGTCGGTGATGCCGGTTTTATGTCAAATATCGGTGGTAATCTCACGAATACAACCTATTTCTCGAACGTCGAAACGAGCTTTATCTCCGCATCGAATTGTGGTGTCTCTAATATAACACCAATTCACACCTTAGACGTTGGATCTAATTTATTCATCGAAGATGCCGGGTCCAATGTCCTCACTGTACGCGGTAACGTGCTCGCACAAAAACTCACACTCGGAAGTGTGAGTATCACACCCACATATACACTCCAGCAAATTACAACCACAGGAAACACGACGACCGAAACAACAAGATTCACAAACACGGGTACATCGCTCGTTACGAGCGGTAAGGTTGGCATAAAAACAGCCACACCCACATTTGATCTCGAAGTCACAGGAACAGCCGCAAAAACTGGTGGTGGAAGTTGGTCATCGACGTCTGACCGCCGTCTCAAGGAGGAGATTGAAAATGCCGATCTCGACAGATGCTACGAAACCGTGAAAAATCTCACACTCAGACGCTTCAAATGGAAGGATAATATCGAAAACTTCAGCGAACACCAGCGCGATAAACGCGTTGTCGGGTGGATTGCTCAGGAAGTCGAAGAAGTTTTACCGAAATCGATCGAGACATTCGATGAAAAATACGGGATGGAGGATATAAAATTCTTGAATACAGACCAGATATACGCAACTATGTATGGTGCATTACAAAAGGCAATTCAGAAAATAGAATCACTCGAGAGTGAACTTAAAAAAATAAAAAACTAGTATAATATAAAATGTCTGGTGGTATTGCCCAACTTGTTGCTGTGGGTGCTCAGGATGCGCACCTCGTCGGTCAGCCCGAAGTATCCTTTTTTAGATCTACCTACAAGCGTCACACGAACTTCTCGCACACCGTTGAGCGACAAGTGATTCAAGGTAACGTGTCTAACAATGGTATGTCTACTGTCCGATTTGAACGTAAGGGTGATCTCCTTAACTATGTCTATTTGATGCCGATCCATGGTGATGGCACCCAAGCGAACACCGTCGCCAACTGGGCGACGGCGATTTCCAAGGTCGAGCTTCTCGTGGGTGGTCAGGTGATCGATGAACAAGATTCCATCTTCAACCAACACATCGCCCCGGAACTCCTCGCGAATTCTTTGTCCAAGTCTGTTGCCGGTGGTATCTATCGAGGTGGCGCGGCCGAACAATTCTACCCGTTGCGTTTCTTCTTCTGTGAGAACTGGCAATCCGCTTTGCCGTTGGTGTCTCTTCAGTATCACGACGTCGAACTCCGCATCACGTGGGGTCCTTCGGCGGCCATCCACAAGTGGGACTGTTATGCAAACTATGTGTACCTCGATACCGATGAACGCGCTGTGTTTGCTTCCAAGCCCCAAAACCTTCTGATCACGCAAGTGCAAAAGGCCATCGCCTCCCAGGCGAAGATTCAAGAACTTAACTTCAACCACCCAATCAAATTCATCGCGAGTAACACGAGTGCCGGTGGTATGATGACCGCCACGAACAAGTTGAAATTGCAAATAAATGGAACCGATGTCACTGATTTCAAATTCTCTACACCGAACTACAGTGCCGTATCGTCTTACTACCACGTCCCGTTCTCCAGTGGTGACAAGAAATCGTCGTTGTTCATCTATCCATTCTCTCTCGAAACTTCGAAGCTTCAGCCCACTGGTTCTTTGAATTTTAGTCGCCTTGACTCGGCTCGTATCGTGAACTCATCGAACAACTCGAATGATTCTATCTATGCGGTGAACTATAACATATTGCGCATTGAAAACGGGATGGGTGGCCTTGTATACGCGAATTAAATAATAGGTATTAGTATAATATGTTTTGGACGATAATAGCTTTATTGGCTTTCGTTTTCGTGCTCACTTACGATCCAAAATCCAGGACGCTGGAAAAGATGATGGATCCTAAGGTTGTAACGACGAACCCAAACACGGGCAAGGAATGTGAAGATGCACACTATGACGCTATTCAATTTGGAAAGGCGGCGTATGAATGCCCAACTCCCAACAGAGTACGTATGGGTGCAATTATAGGTGCTTAAAAACACGAACTTTAAATACAATAGTATATAATGTTTTCCCTTGATCGTGAAACTATGATGATTGTTGCCGTGGTGCTATGTATGGCTGGCACCTTTTATATTTACCGTGAACTTCACAAAGCACGTAACGACATAAACCAAATGAAAAATTTTTCCAGTCATGTTATGAATCAATTGTCTAATATTTCGTTTTACGAAAATGAAGACGACGAGAATGAAAATGACGATGTCATCGAGAAGGAAATCGAGGCAGAACTTACAAAATCAGAACCTATTTCTATCGAGCAAATTAGCCAAGATTTACCGGCCAAATAAACTTGTCGGTTAATAGTAACTTGCTAATGAGCAATGAAGAAATACAAAGCAATCGCAATACCGGTTAGCTTTGCCGATGAGAAACCGAGGTTCTTAACTGTAAGGGATCGTCGATTCAAAGACTGGATTTTTGTCACTGGCGGATGTCGCAGGCGGGAAATTGTAAACCCTATTCGATGTGCTCTACGAGAGCTCGAAGAGGAAACACGAGGAACCGTTGTGTTGAAGAAGGGGGAATATACTGAATTTAATTTTACGGTGAAAGAGAGTCCAAACGTTGACCTCGTGTACAACGTCTTCATCTTTTTCGTAAACTACAAACGCAACGATCAATATAATTTAATTAAGAAGTTTTACGATGAAAAAACAAAAACGAACATAAAAAAGCAAAATAAACAACCTATTAAGAAAACGCACGACGAAAATGATTTTATGAACTTTGATACACTCGAGGAATTTAACACGCGAAAGCGATGGGATTTAATCGTGAATAACATCATCAAAAACCCAGAATTCTACGCGTGTGTGACTTCGCAGAATAGAAAAACATTTTCTATAAAGTAGTGATGAAGTCAAAAGTATACATTTTGAGACAAATCAAAGATCTGCTCATCGACAACCGAGCGAACTCAGAAGAAGAAGCGGACGAAAAGATAGAAGAGCTTAAAAAACTCACCGTCTATGAGTTATTAGTTCTCAAAAAAGAACTAGGATCGTCAATTGAATTACCAGACCTGTCCTTTGCTACAGCAGTGAGCAGGTATTAAAAATAAGACACTATTAGATAATAAGTATGTTCAGACGTTGGTGTAGTGAACAGAATTTTTTTAACGATAACAATCTATCACATGTGCTCATGGACGGTGGTGTCCTTTCCGTGCCTTTTGATAGTTTGAATGAATTTTATAACAAGTATATAGAAGCTGTAAATTCCGGTGAAAAGATATTCGTCGTCGAACAGAAGACTGAAAATTACAACTTTTTCGTGGACATCGACTATAAAGGTGAAGAGTCTCTCAATCTTGACGAAATTAAGGATATTTGCAAGATTATATGTGATAAAGTAAAGCGACATGGTGGTAAAGATTGTCTGATCTCGGTTTCTCCACCAAAAAATGTTGGCAGTCTCATTAAGACTGGTGTACACCTGAACTGGCCAGGTCTTGTCGTGAATCAAGCGTCCGCGATTGCACTTCGAGAACACATTCTTGTGGCACTGTACAATGCGAAGAAATCAAAGGATTGGAACGAAATCATCGACTCGGCGGTGTATGGTGACATGACGCGACGATCCCGTGGAAGTGGATTTAGAATGCCGTGGTCACATAAGAAGGGAAAACACGAAGCGTGTGGTGGCAAGGGATGCGAAACATGTAAACAGACCGGTAAAACTACACAATTGGCGTATTTACCGGTATTTGTCTATAAATCCGGACCGCTGAGCGGACTCTTACAAATAGAACAACACCCAGACATAGAAGTTCTTAAAATGTCCGCTGTTAGAACCGAATCGACCGACATTCGACACGTGGAAAGCCCGACACGATCCGTAAAAGAGGGATCATTCTCAGACATCCAAACGAAGGATGAACTCAAAGACGAAGAGATCAGATCGTTGGTGGAGCAATTCATACAAGAAAATATGGAAGGACAGTCCGATTCTAGAGTCACGAAGATATTCAAACACAACGCACAGTATCTCGTCTCGACAAATTCCAGATATTGCGAAAATTTAAAACGCCCTCACGGATCGAATCACGTATGGTTTTACATCAATGGACATAACATCGCACAAAAGTGTTTCTGTAGATGCGAAACGCTCGATGGTCGACGAGATGGATTTTGTAAGGATTTCAGGGGCCGTGTGCACACACTCCCGGGTAGGATTATTGATAAAGTGTATCCCAACCGTTCAGAAATCAAGAAGACAAAAGAAATCAAAAAGCCCGTCGATCAACCGGTGATCGATGCCAAGCAAGATATAGAAGACTACATTCAAAAGTTTTTGAAAGGACATGAAAATACAAAAATCATCAGGGTGACGAAGGAAAAACAATCATTTATGGTGACGACGTCTTCCAATTATTGTGAACACATCCGCGATCAACATGAAAAGTGTACCATTTTCAAAATCAAAAAGCATACCATCACACAGGAATGTCGTACGTGTAAGAAGATTGGTCGAAGCTATCAATTGAATAAGAAAATTACCGATAAATTATATCCCAGTAAAAACTAGGAATGTCCGTAGTTCTTGTATGTGCCGCGGTTGCTCTCGCATCCAAATTATTATATAAAGAAAATCATAGCAGCGAGTATGACCCATTGATAGACTTTAAACGCGAAGCTCATAAATATTCGGGTATACACCCAGAAACGTATTTAGAATTTCTTTCCAAGCTCAATCTCGCACAACAACACGCCACAGACGACGTGCGCACGTCGCAGCGATATATGCTCGAGGCGATCGACCAACTTGAAGATTTGGGATTACATGCAGAGTCAGGCGACTTGAGCGTCCAGGACGAGATACATTCACTGTCCAAACGAATAGGCTATGAATTTGAAAGAATATTAATGACTAACGCAATCAATAAGAAGGGTGTCTTTTATCCAAAATACTTAAACAATAGAATTGAATGAAAATAAATGTCTCATCACACAACCACCCGTTCTGGTCGTAAAATCATTAAACCAGAAGCATACAAACCCCTCGAAGATGATCTGGTAGATGATTACAAGGATGATGAATACGATTCTGAATTTGAAATCGATTCTAACATCGATACGAGCGATGAAGAGGATTATTCGAGCGAAGATTCAGACGAAGAAGCCGATGATAATGGAAATCTCAGGGGATTCGTCGTGGATGAGTCTGATAATGAAGAAGATGAGTAAATTTGGCTTAAAAAAAAGAGAGTTTAAGTATTAAATGGAGACAGATATAGGAAATCCCATTGATTATAAGGCGGAAGTTGAATCTTTGAATAAGGATATGAGTGACGATGGTGATAATTATGACTACTATCACCATCCACCGCCACCACCACCGCCACCGCCACCCGGTCCGATGATGCAACAGCAATGGCAACCCATCATGCCACACGATGGTAATAGGGATATATTTGCATCTATAGATAAAACGGCATATGTCGTAATTTTCGTAGCCTTTATATTAGGCTTTTTTATGGGTAAAACCATGCAACCAGTCATCCTCCGACCATCCTGATGATTCAAAACCTTCAAAATCACCGATATCACCGAGAGCTGGTTCTGTAAAATAGGCGCGACTCACGACGAGTGGATCTTTGAGAAGCTCAACACCCACATCATAAGCAGTATCACTTTTGTTTTTTCTCTTTTTGTATAAGGAAAAAAACAAAATAAATAGCGCGGCGACTATTAACAACGTAATTATGTTAAGAATGACGCTCAGCATATTAATGTAGAGCTATATTTTATTTTTTTACACGGAGTTCACTTCCTCACCTGATTCCTCTGTCGCCTCTTCAATCTTAGCATCAGTGGAAGACTCTGCGTCATCGTTCGATTCTCGCACCTTGCGTCGTTCTTCTATCTCTGCGGCGACGATAGCGTCGGCCTCCTTCACCAATTCCTCCATCGGGGCGTCTGGTTTTTCCTTTTGAAGGCGCTCGAGTACTTCGGCCGGGTGACTCACCGGAGCCTCGTCGGGTTTGTTATAGAATCGAGAATTCTCGTCACCCGGTTTGATGTATGCACCATCTTCACGAACGGTCATCATGTCACGCTTACGTTCCTCAAACATACGAGCTGCTTGTGCCTGGTTGTCCTTGTACCCAGACATGATCTCTTCAAGTTTATCGTTATTATAATGGACATCGTCGATCTTTTCGGTGTCCGGCGGAATCAAAAGCCACTTGTACATGTCGACGACATAAATATCAAACGTCGCATCTTCCTTTTGAAGACGTTTGGCGTGCGACGCGGCCTCTTCGCGGGAATTGAAAGCACCTCTGATTTTGATTCCAAATTTATCATTCTTTTGTGGGGAATTCGGACCAACGATGGAGAGGCACGCAAACAGTTGCCCCGGCACGGTGGTATAATCTTGTTCGAGAGAAGCCATTTATATGTATACCTCACACAAAAACTTTAAGCCGTTTCTGAACTAAGTCAGTTTAAGGAAAGCGTATTTTATATATAAATGGAAGAGATTCGAAGAACTCATAACGAGGCGAAGCGATCTCTGATCCAAGGGGTCACACGGGAAGGTGACAGTATACTCGATGTGGGGTGTGGATTCGGTGGTGATCTTCAAAAATGGAAAAGGTGTGGCGCCAATATAAACATGTGTGACCCAGAACCATCCGCGCTCGAAGAAGCTAAATCGAGGGCTAAAAATATGAAAATACGCGTAAACTTTTATGAAGGTGACATAACAAACTGCCCAAACAGAAAGTACGACATAGTCTGTTACAACTTTTCACTTCATTATATATTTGCGTCAAAGGATTTATTTCATTCTTCAATACATGAAATACGAAAAAGAGTGAAACCAGGTGGAAAACTCATAGGGATCATCCCAGATTCTGAATCAATTATTTTCAAGACACCACTCCAAGATGAAATGGGTAACTTTTTTAAGATGAAAACATACGGAAACGGTGATTTTGGAGAAAAATTATTTGTGCATCTCGTCGATGCCCCATTCTATGCAGATGGACCTCGAAGTGAACCGATATGTTACAAAGATATACTCATAACAACGTTAGAAAAAATGGGATTCAAAATGCAATGTTGGGAGGGTTTAGTTGGAAATCCAATATCCGAGTTGTACAGTAAATTTATCTTTGTATATAGAAAATGATCACTTGGGTAGCGCTTGTAATTATAAACCTGATCATTTTATTGACGACTCGTGAACCAGAAAAGCTCACGATAGTTCGCGAAAAATACCGAATACTCAGGGAGCATCTATCAGACAGTAACAACACTAAGTTTGAAAAATTGACAAAATGTATTCCAATCACAGCCATGCGCGCAACATCAGGACCAATTGGCTTTAATACAAACAAAGGTGTGGATATCGGTTTATGTATAGATGGACAACCCAATGAAATATTTCACGTGCTCATTCACGAACTCGCGCATTGTACAGTTGATGAATACTCACACTCCGATCAATTTTGGAAGAATTTTGTAGAACTCAGGCAAATATGCATAGACATTGGTATTTATGATAAGATAGAGACCAAGACAAAGTTCTGTGGTCAGGCTATTCAGGATAAATAATATCTTTCGTACTTATAAATGAAGACACCCGTTAATCTCGTCGCCAAGGCGATTGCTCTGTGGGTGACAGTGCTTTCTATAGTACAATTACCCGTGTTCATCGATAACGATGTCGCTCGAATCGCTCTTTTGAGTGTCGTGATTCCAAATTTACTTCGCTACATCGTGGGTAATATCCCACGACTGGCGGTCGACCGCAAGTTTATGGCGGCCACGACTATCATTTCTTTCGCTATTATTCTCGTCATTAATAGATTTTCGAGTGCTATCCGCGATAGAATTAAAGATTACGGAAAGGACAAAGTTAAGAGCTTACAGGTTAGTCTCTTAATCTTGTTGACCTTTGTTAGTGGCGCTCTATTGACATATTACACCAATATTGACGGTACTTTGTATACTGATATGGGTTGGGAAACGAATATGGCCGCGCCAATTCAACCAATCGCGACGGGTCAGTTGAACGCTGGTCCAATGATTTAACGCTTAACGACATACATCTTCAAGACGTAAAAGACGATAGCGGCAGTCAAACCTGTAGACGCTAAACCAATGGCGCTTCTATTCCCTTGTTCATCAAGGAATTTAGGAATAGAGGTCACTAGCTTATTTTGCACCGGCTTGCTGACAGCGAGGGCTGTGCACGCCGCGACAATCAGTGCCGTCATTTGGTCATCGGTGAGGTTGAATGGATTCTTATTCGTCGGTTCGACTTTCTTTTCTTGTTCTTGGACCATCATTTGCTGCGGGGCCATCATCTGTGGCATGACGCCCTGCATCTTTGGCTCCGGGTTCATCATCGGTGGTCCCATCATGTCCATGGGTGCTTGCGAATCCATTATGTCAGAGATTGGCGTCGAATCCATGGTTGTCGTTTTATTTTCACTCACATTTTTTTCTTCTTCGACAAACGCTGTCGAAGGTTTGTCTAGGGCCACCATCCCCCCACCATCGTCACTCAAATTCATCGTTCGAATGTCAGACATTTAATAGTGGTGTATGTTTTTTGATAAAGCATACTACGCACCATCCTGGAGTTTTATTTCCTTTTGGTTACCGTGATAGTGGTTTTCTTTGTCGCTTTCTTAGCGTCGTCTTCTTTCTGTTCTAGGTACTTGGGATTATACATCTTCTTATGGGTTCTCCATATCTCCGGACTTCCAACCTTGAAATTTTTACGAACGGACGCCTTGTACCAAAATACACAATCGGTAATCTTATTACTCTTTACTGTATTGTCGAGTACTAAACATTCGTAGTTTTCTGTGCAGGCATCCATCACTTTACAGAACATATCAAAGGATGGAAATATACCAAAGAACGACTTATAGAGTTTTTCTCTATTTTGTATGATGTTCTCACGAAGAACGAACACGTAGTCAACGTTTGCGCGTAAGGCGGGAGGTAGGTCCATCACATACTGCATCGTCAACATGAAGAATATCTTCCAGTGGCGCCCGTTCATAAAACACTGTCGTATGCACGTGTCCTTCAAAAACTTGGAATCGTACATACAATCATCGAGAAGCATGAAAACACCACAGTTTGTCTTACCCGCACCCACGAGGTTACGTTGCCTGGCCATCACACGCTCTATGGCTTCCCTGTCATAATCACCATAAATAAACAGATCTGGTATGAAATCCGAATAAAAATGGTTACCTTCTTCTGTTCCTGAGAGCACGATTCCTGCTGGGAGATGCTTTTTAAAAAACATGATATCCTTCACCAATGTTGATTTACCCGTGTTTCTCTTACCTATAAAAACACAGACCCGATCATCTGCCATGTTCGCGGGGTTGAATTTCCTCAGCTGAAGGTTCATTCTGTTGTACTGCGCCGTTTTATTTTCATAATATTTTACTCACATACATTAGAATGGCTGGGCGCCTGAATCTTACAGTCACTGGTATCCAGGACCAATGGTTAACCGGTGAGCCACAGTTTTCATACTTCTTGACGAACTTTAAACGCCATGCAAAGTTCGCGTTGGAACAAATCGAAACACCCTTCGACGGAACGATCGATTTTGATAACACACTCGAGTGTCGCATTCCACATAACAAAGGTGATTTAATTAAGAATTTCACGGTAAAACTGACACTCACAGATCCAACACCCGACCAAGGTGGAGGTGTAAACAGTAATGTATACGTACCATCTGTATGTACAGAGCTGATAGAGTATGCAGATCTCATTATAGGTGGACAAACCATACAGCGCATCACGGGTGAATACATCTTCATGCACCAACAATTATACAACACCGACGACGACGTGGCACAGTCTCTGTATTTCTTAAATGGTCATGGTAATTCATTGGGTTATATTGGAGATTATACATACTTTATAGATTTGCCATTTTATTTTTATAGACATAGTAGTTTATCTATTCCCATATGCGCCTTGTCGAAGCAGCTTGTAGAGGTACGATTAAAACTCAGACCACTTTCAAAAATAGTCAGGGACACAGTAAACAATAATGTGCCGGTGAATGTCACCGCACAGATCAAGAATATATCATTGGACACTGAATTTGTATTCATATCCGATGATGAAAAGAATTACTTACTAACGAAGCCCATAGAACACGTAATCACACAACTACAAATGTCACAATTTGAGATGGACAGAACGGAGATTGAAAAATCTATCATTCTTAAATTTTCACATCCAGTCAAGGAGCTGTTTTTCATAGCACAAAATGATCAATACGTAAATGAAAATAAACCACTCATCTTTGAAAAGATAAACAACGTACAATTAAGTTTTAATAATAATATGATTATCGATGCGGATCATAAATTTATTACATATCAACAACCGTTAATGAATCACATAAATTCACCAACGACACTCGGCGTTAACACCGTGACATCCATATTTGGAATGTACTCATTTTCTAATAACCCCGAGAGGTACATATCTTCGGGGCAGGTAAATATGAGTAGGATTTCTCATAAACTATTTACGGTTAAACTCGAACCCACGACAGCCACGGGTAAGAATAAGGTAAGAGTGTACGCCAAGAATTTCAATGTGTTAAGATTCCAAAGCGGATTAGCAGGTTTAAAATTTTAAATAGCTATATTAGTAATGGCTGGTAGACTTCAGCTCGAAACACGGGGTCCACAGGACAAGTTCTTTACGATAGACCCCGATTACAGTTATTTTACATCGAGGTTTAGTAAACATACAAATTTTGCCAGAAGTTTCACAAAAGTTGAATTTGATGGCGCAGCGGAGTTTGGAACTATTATGCGATGTAGAATCCCTGCAAACCAAGGCGATCTTGTAAAAACTATAAGTGTTCAGATAGAACTCAAGGGCATACCAAACGCAACGAATAGCGGCATAGGCTACGCCGAATCCATCGCACACGCGATGATAGAATACGTCGACCTTATTATAGGAGGAGCCACTATCGAAAGGCTCACATCGGACATGCTACAAATCTACTCGGAAACGCAATATACACAAACAAACCAAACGGCACTTTCACAATTGATAGGTAAGTACCCAAATAGGAAATCATCGACGCGAATTTCAGATGCTGAGATCATCAGTCATCTTGGACCTGCCACCACGAGTGAGCGGTATTTCGTCGATTTGCCGTTTTATTTTTACAGGAACTCCGGATTGGCCATACCCCTATGTGCCATTGATAAACAAGAGGTAGAGATAGAAATAAAACTTCGCCGAATTGAAGAGTGTATCACAAACAATTCTAAAGTCACCATAAACGGTCTCGCGTCGTTTTTACCCAACACAGGAAAAGGTTCTGGGTATGAAATCGGAAGTTTTTTACAGAGTGGTGCCGATATCGACGGTGAAGCCGTTGGGGATGAATCCGGGTTCGCGGTGTCCATATCGAGAGATGGCACGACAGTCGCGATTGGCTCACCTGGTAATGACGGCGATCCGGCGATAAACGACCGTGGTTCTGTGCGTGTGTATCGTATGGTTGGACAACGATGGATCCAAATAGGACAAGATATAGATGGTGAGGTCGCACTCGACTTCTTTGGACAGGCGGTGAGCTTATCTGCCGATGGAAATGTTCTTGCGATCGGCGCACCCGATCACAATTACCAGGCATATTCAAATACGGGTATCGTAAAAATATACAACTGGACTGGATCCACCTGGAACTTACGAGACATTATACCACCTGGGGACACCGCACTTCAAAATCTCAACTTTGGGGGTGCTTTATCGTTATCCGACGACGGAAATCGCATCGTCATTGGTGGTCGCGGCTACAGCACATCCAAGGGCGCCATATACATTTATGCATACGTAGAGGGTACGTGGAATCTTGAACACAGAGAGGTGGGTCAGTTGAATGGTGATGCATTGGGTTACAGTGTTTCTATTTCGGGTAACGGTAATAGAGTCGTCACCGGTGCAAATAATCCAGACGGCATCAGTTACGTTCGTGTCATGAATTATATCGAATCTGCATGGTCACAGCTTGGTATTGACTTAGAAAGTGAAGGTCCGGGTGATGAATTTGGGTTTTCTGTCGATATATCACAAACCGGGCATCGCATCGTCGTCGGTGCACCGAATAATGACGGTGTGGGCACGAACGCTGGACATGCACGTGTTTTTGAATATGTGGAAAGTGCGTGGTCACAAATTGGTGGTGATATCGACGGGGAGTTCATCACCGATCAGTCTGGTATTTCGGTGAGCATGTCGAGTGATGGAACGTTCATCGCGATCGGCGCGAGTCAGAACAGTGGAAAGGGACACGTCCGTGTCTATGGATATGGAAATGGGAGCTGGTTAAAAACTGGGAACGACCTCGACGCTGAGGCACTCGGTGATGAATTGGGCTGGTCAGTATCGTTATCGGGTGACGGCACACGCGTCGCCGCGGGTGCTAAATCTAATGATGGTAACGGTACCAGTTCCGGTCACGTTCGTGTATATGATTTGCTCATTCGAGACAATCTTCGTAATCTCATCAAGGAGTTTTCTCTCAACGCGGAGATGATATTTCTCAGTACAACCGAGCGACTGAAAATCCAACACACGAAGATGGACTACGTGATCACGCAATATCAACAGAATGAGTTCAAAATTCAAAAGGGACAAAACAACGGTACATTTAAGTTACAATTTACAAATCCAGTCAAAGAACTTTTCTTCGTATTCCAACGAGAAAACAAGAAAAGGTTTGACGACTTTGTGAGTGTATTCGATTACGATAACATTTACTCCGTCGTGAATGATCGTCTATTCTTCTATGAAAACCTCGACACACTCGAACTCACACTTGATGACGAAAAGATCATCGCAAACGATACGGGTAAGTTTATGTACCTCAAGGCGGTTCAGACGGGTATCCATCATACAAAGACACCATTGATACGTCGATTTTACACGTATAGCTTTGCTTTGGAACCAGAAAAACCATATCCAACCGGTCAAAGAAATTTTAGTCTCGTGAAGAATCAGACATTAAAAGTTACCGTTTCTCCGAATAACACTCACGATAGAAACCTGAGAGTGTACGCCCTAAGTCATAACATTCTCAGGATAATGGATGGAATCGTGCGAACTATTTTTGACGACAACTATTAAACGATGAAAACTGGATTTGGAATCGAAGGCGATACGAACGGTCTTGAAAATCAATACATGAACACCGTAATTGATATCATAACACCTGTGATTGAACAAAGTGTTATGTTAGCCGCACAGTACGCCAAAGCGTGTGGTCGAGATGTAGTTCTCGGTAAAGATTTTGAGTACGCATCTAAATTCTGTGCGATGTACAAAGTTGGTCAGAAGATAGGCAGCTACTTTCCCGAAATATACGAAGATGGAGATGAGGAAGAAGACGATGACATCGAAATTGTAGATGACGATGACATCGAATTTGTACCGTATTCAGGAGAAGATGAACTCATGAAAGCTATCACCGAAGCGCAAGCGCAATGGGAAAACTGGCATCCACAAAGTCCAATAGAAGAGATGTTAAAAAATACCATTAATAGGTAATGAACACTGTTGAAGGATGGAGTAATAATGAGTTCAAAGCTATCGTTGATGTGAGTGACAGTGACAGTGACAGTGACAGTGACAGTGACAGTGACAGTGACAACGATTGCACCAAGGGATACAGAGCCAGGAAATTTAAAAAAATTGCATTTGAAGAGGACCTCCTTCCCGAATAAAATTCTATACCTATATTATAAAAAATGAACAAGGCTATCGACGCTGTGACGTTGGTCACCCAGGAGCTTGAATCTCAATCTTTGAACGCTGTCGTCGCGGGTTTCTCATTTGCTGCGGCTCTTTCCTGGATGGACTTGGTGCGATGGATCATTAACCAAATCGTTAAGGTTCAGCGCAATGGTGGTATGCACTACGGTCTCACCGCCCTTTTCACGACCTTGTTGTCCGTGACTGTTTACTTGGTGATGAGCCGCGTCTCTTCCCGTGTTCGTAAGCCGCTCCAACCGGTGTACGCGGTTACTGCTGGACAATAGGCAATGGTACTCTTCGTTTGGTATAGATAATAACTAAAATCCCAATCAGGACGATGAATGCAATCGATGCATATTCCTTCCATCTATAAGGATTCTCCATTTCGGGAATGCTTATAGGTTTCGGTAATTCCGTGTTTCTAGTTACTTTTGGTAAATTTTCAAGTTTGTCCGTCGAGCACGTGACCTCCAATTTGAGTATGTGATCCTGGTTTCTGAAATCATATGGAATCAGTCTTCCATGGCTCATGTAGAAAAATTGAACTCGGATATCTTGGATTACTTTTTGGGATCCAAGATGAAAGGGGTGAATAATTGGATCGTCGGCTCCAGAATACACGTTTGTAGTGCTATCCAATATAAATCGACCGGTGTAGAATGGTGTTCCCGTGTACACAGTTCTATTAAACGCATCAGATCCAGAACTCATTCGCACGATTAACGACGTCGGCCCCGAAAGATTCACGGCGCCAGAAACGAGTCGCCCGTTTGATGAGGAGACGTAATCTTTCGAAGAAAAGCCGAGAATTTGATGCGGCGTCGTAAAATAAGAAACATTACTCGAGTATCCGTTTGTTCCGTTGTTAAATTCGAACGTAAACGCGTTGGAACTTCCGACGTTTGAAAACGTGAGCGCGTTTGTGTCGTCGTCGTAGGTCACCGAACTCACGTTCGAGTCGGGTGGTGCCAATAGATTCGTGAGATCCGTGGCTAATTCGTGTGCGTTAGAGTAGTTTGTATTATCAAGGGTAAACACGTTTCCATCAACGCTAAATGTATTGTTACGTGCGTGAACAAGAAGTTGAGTGTTTGGTATTTTTGCAGAAACTATAGACACGCGAGACACATCATAAATGGGATTCTTCAAATGAATGATATAATCACTTGGGTCTGGGTATTCAACGGGATCTCTTTCACTACTATCTATATCGAGGTTGTGGACCTTCATTAAAATTTAGGTACAAAATTTTAATGAGAGTTTTGATACACTCGGGTTCGTTCGTGTCTATTGGTAAAATCGTTGTGCGATCGGGTTATTTTGAAGTTGGTTCTTCGCGATGTTAAGACTATCATTACGAGAGTTGGGGTTTTCGTGGCCCTTGTACGTGTTGAACTCATGGTACGGCTTTTGAATATATTGTTGTGTCCACCCGCCATTCGCACCATTCATACGACCATCGATGCGCGTGGTGTCCGAACGAACACTCGACAACTTACCACTCTGCTTGAGTGGGCCTTCGCGAACGTTCATACGACCCGCATTGGCGGGTCTATTCGCCTTGCCACGACGATCATCCGGGCGGAAACCGTATCGTTGGAGTTGTTCTGTGGAATACCCCTTACCCTGGGCGGCTTCTTCACCCAAACGAGATCCAGGAGCGACCCCATAGCCACCGTGAAAACTATGAATACCGGGCGCTGGCTGGTTATTGTAATGGTATTGGTATTCCGAGTAATCCGTCTTATTTCTGGTTGGATTCTGGACCACGGAACCCATCGGTACCATTCGCTTAGCCGGAGCCGTGGAGAGACCATCCGTGCGCAGACCAGTCTCAGAACGATTCGTCGTGCGCTTTGTGCGTTCGTGTTCTTGACGGACCGTCACACCCGTCATACCCTGGGCACGACCGGGTTGAGTTGGTCGGCGTTCCGGGAGGAAAGCGGTCTTTTCCGGCATGTTATGGGTAACCTGCCCAATCAAACCCTGACGACCACCAGAAATGTCGTGTCCGTGACCACTGCGCCCTGGTAAAGTCGTGAGACGATATTCACCGACATTCACTGGATTCACACGGAACAATTGTTGGTAACCACCATACGCAGGCACAGATACACCGACACCAATACCCGGACCAACCATTTGTTTTTCAATTGGTGAGAGATTGTTCATTCTACCCTGATCATACATGCGGTTGCGCATTTCCAGGACCTCTTGACCACCACTTCGCTGTTGTGGAGCGATGACTGCAAAACTCGAGGTTTCGTTCTTCGGTTGAAGACGGAGATTCTCATCGAATAATGGTTCATTAAATTGAGGAACTTCATCTGAAAGGCGAGGCTCAGATGGAGTTTCGATCACCCGCTGGGGTGGTGCTTCCGGAACACTCTCAACACTGAGCGTTCGTCCCACATAGATCAAACCAGCGACCGCTAAAACTGAAATGGGATCAGCCATTCTTATTTGTTATTAACATTTTTATTGTGGTACCTTTGTCTAAACAATCCATTCTGAACATCAGCGCGAGTGCTGGCCGGTTCGTAGGTCCTGGATTGAAGTGGCACTTTGCATTCCACATTCTGAAGAGGGAAGAAGTTCTTCTCGTACGTTTGCACGAGTAACTTGTTGAATTGCGTGGTCGATTGTGGTCGCAATTGATCACTCGTTTCGATGTATTGGGCTGGGGAGCCCTTACCAGCCATGTATGGTGCAGTCCCATACAACATGGTGTTTGGTCTAGATCCGAAATTCAAGCTACTCGGTTGTGGGTACACGAACACATCATCATTGGCACGATTACTCGGGACAGCTGGGTTCTCAACAATCGAAAGACCCGGTTGGAGCTGATACGCCATTTTACTATGTGACAAGATATTTATTAACGCCTGTCACCACTGGAATGTAACCCAGAAAAGGACCCAAGTTGAGCGCCCCTGAAGTCGGGGTCACACGAACCCGCGTCGTTTCGGCAGGTGGGTCTAAACTTGGAACCATAACACCACTCAGCAAATGCTGTTTGATCACCCGGAATCGACGTAACCGGACCACTCACAAACTGACGAGATGATGCATTTTGTTGATATCTCGGCAATGGCGTTCTCGATCGACCACCATCATATTGTACACGTTCATCGACCAATGTTCGAATGAACGGCCTGACAGACGAAGAAGCACACGCAGGTGGTCGATTTGGTCTATCCGTGATATCGGTTAAGAGTACATTGGCCATCGGATTATCGGCACTTGGGAGTTGACACCCGTTACCAAACGAATTCACCGGTCGACCATACGTTTCCTTAATCATATTCGACTTGTACATTACATAAAGAACGCCGAGCGCTGTCGAGCCTAAAACAAAGATACGAATATCTCGGCGAATGAGATAAATAAAGCACGTCGCATAGATGATGAAACGAGAAGCGGCATTCACTCGCTCTTCTGGAGTTTGCTTGTTATTCGGCCAGAACTGAAAAACACGGTCACGCCTGATGAGCTGCTTAGGGTCATCAAACCAAGCTTTCATATTTATATACCGTAAGTTTATTTTTTCATCATCCCACTGAAAAGACTATTCATGGTCTTCATCAGCGCTGCTTCATCGAGGTTACCATCACCGTCGCCCATCTTATCTGCGCAATCTTTCGCGATACTCTCAATCATGGACAAAGTCTCTTGAGGAATCGCTGAAATGGTCGTGCCGAGCATATACAGGGTTTGGAGGTATTGCCAAATGGCATCCCGGGTACTTTGAGAAAGTTTATCATTCCAATAGTGCTTAATATTCAATTCAGCGAGGTAGTCAATTTTTTCGATTTCGGTGAGAAAGAAGGTCTCATCTCTTTGGGAAATTTTTTCGGCGTATGGAGTCACCGCCTTCATGTACATGTCTACACACATCCGTGGATTCGTATCTTTGAGAAGTTGAAAGGAGTTCATAAACGTTTTGATACCCTTTTCTTCGGGTAGAGTTTTATGAAGTTCCACAAGGAACTGTTCCATCATCTCGTTAAACGCATTCACCGACGCCATTTTATAACTAATACTTACATAATCTTTAAGTTTAGAACGGTTCACTAGAAATAGACTCGCGTTGACCTATTCCGTTTGCGACAACAAAATAAATAAGGATTGCATTGAGTGCCGCCGGCTTGCTGTATGCTGTGAGCGGTAACTTCCCTTCGTTATTCAATTGAGCCTTCGCGTGAATATACACGGCAGTGATGAGACCACCTATGAGAGCTGCCCACATGGGATCGCGAAGATAGTCGGAGAGTTCCATTTAATAGTAACCAACTTTTTTTGTTTTCTGTTCTGGTGCATCACCGAAGAGTACGTCCTCGTCCGATTCCTTCGCCTGCTGGGGATCTTTAACATTGTCAATGGTCTTAAATTCATTTGCGAGAGATGGAATACTGGGATCTTCTTCTGTCATCGGTAGAGCTTCTGTTTCAACTTCACCCTCCGTTAGTGGCATCGCGTCACCGCCCTCCGCGACCGGCATCGGTTCGTCTTCGATCGGGGGCACCATTTCGTTTTCGTCGTCGATAAATTCGGGGTCTTCGGTATCACTGACCTCCCGAACATCGTCGAGGTTAATATCTCTACTTTCCTGAGACATATAGGTTTGAAGAATTTGTTGTACCGGAATAAGCTCCTTGATGGTATTTTCAATGCACACACAAAAACGCGCAGTTAGTTTTTCGTCGCGCGCGTGTTCACTTTGTTCTTCGTGAAAGATGTACGGATCTTTGTAAACATCTTTGGCAGCGTTATTGTAGCACGTCTGAATGAAAACTTCATTCGTTGGGAGTTTAAGACTTATCTTCTTGTTATCAGCCTTCAAACGCACCGCCGATAGAATTTTGGTGCAGGCGACGAATACAGCGGCGAGTAAATCACTATACCACGCACATCGATCGGTAATGTTATCGCTATGTTGTTTCGACATTGCGTTCGACCAATTCGGAACTTCCTTTAGAAGTTTTTGGTACATGATGAGCACTTTTCGACCATTCGACATCTTCGTCGCTTCGTCGTACATATCGTGAAAAACTTGAATCATAGCTGGGCACATGATGTGACAGAGTTGACCAAGATATTCTTTCTTGGCCTCCACGAGCACGTTGAGATTGTCCATTTATGATTAAGGTTGTTTTTAATTGGTAACATACTACGCACCTATTTCCTATACTTATTCGCAGCCTTCCTAAGATTTACAAAACTTGGGAATTCAACTTCTTCGTGTTGTTCGTTCTTCTGAGAATTCTTCCTGGTCGAGGTTTCCCAAGAGACGTAGATGTCTATTTCGCCAATCAATTGTGTCGTAAATCCCCCTCGATTGAGTTGTTTCTGTAGATATCGAGCAGCGGCAACCCTGTCGAACGCTGGATATCCCATCACAAATGATGGGACCCTGAGAAATACTTGTTTTTGACCATAATCCACAGATTGCCGAATCTTCCGGGAGAATTGTTCATAGATCACCGTATATATTTGTTTTTTAATCTGTCTACGGTGATTCTCGATCTTTTGTATTTCATTGATATCGATCATACAATTAGCGTAACTTATTTTTGGCCAAATCAAACTCACTCTTCGAGGGGATGGCGGCGTCCTTCACGAGTTTGTACTCTACAAATTCCTGACCGGCTTCACCATCTGTAAATGCCTTGATGTCATTTGGGATATCAGCGTCTATCGGTTGGGTTCGAAGCGACTTGATGATAACGTTACCATTTTGAACGGTAGCGTCAACTGTCACAGCAAATCCATATGCGAATCCATGATTCTTCACAGCCATGAACATCACGCGGTAAAGGTCATTCTTACCATCGGTGAACTTTTTGAGTGACGTAGTTTCGATGATGTAATTACAAACACCAGCCTTATCAGAGATGGCTTTATTTGCCGCAAGGATCAATTTTTCCATCGTATCGTGATCAACCTTTGCCTCAACAGGGGTGTACGCCGAGATGTTTTCGATCGGTTCGCTGATGAAGATCCCTTCACTTGGCTTGGTGTATCCTGAGAAACCAAAAACTTCAGTGAATGGTTCCCGTCTGACGGTGATGTAGTACACCACCCCCAATAAAAGTATCACGAGTAGTATCTTATTCATATACATGTATGCGTTAATTTAAATTGAGAAAATAAACTAGTACATATTAAATGTCATTGCTGATATACAGTGCGAGATGTAGTCACAGTTTGGACATAATGGACTACATCAATAAGAATCCCCAGTTCAAGCAGATGGTAAAATTCCACAATGTGAATACACAGGGCATTCCAGTGCAGTACAAAAATCACATCACACGAGTTCCGACCTTACTCACGAAGAACGGAAAATGTCTGGTTGGAAGCGAAATAAAAAATTGGCTCGATTCACTTCTTCCGAACAATGATTTTGGTGGTTGTGATTTTGGCGGTTCATGCTTCGCGTCGAGCATAAATGGCGACGATGGGGATGATGGTGTGTTTAGTCTGGATGATTATGGACGATCTCTTCAACCAGCCATGACGAAAGAACTTGAAGAAAGAATCAACCAGAGCGTTTCTGATGCGTATAATAACATAAAGAAGTAGGGACATTTTTTACAAATATGAAGTTGGCAACGATTCAGGCGTCGGCTATCAAATCGACATTTGAAGTACTTAAAGATATTCTAAATGACGTGAACATTTACTTTAAACCGGAGGGAATGTATGTCGTAACACTTGATACAGCGAGAACATCGTTGATCGATATGTTTCTACCATCTGATAACTTCGAAGAATACGAATGTGAAGAAACAATCATCGCTGGTATAAACATTTCAAATACATTTAAACTTCTCAAGTCAATCACGAATCAAGACATACTAAAGATAATCATCAACTCAAAGGAATTTATGAACATTGAGATTTCGAATGAATCTAAGAAGACGAGTACTAAATTTGAACTCAAACTTCTCGACATTAATGAGAGTCAGATTGAAGTACCGGAAGTATCAATGACGACGGTCACCACACTCCCATCCGTCGATTTCCAGCGTCTTTGTAGAGACATGTCAAATATCGGCTCTGAAATTGAAATTACACGAGAGGGACACAGCCTTCGTCTTAGATGTGACGGTGATTTCGCGAATCAGGCGACCGAGATTGAATGCAATGAAGATAGCCCGTATATATCGGGTCTATATTCATTGAAATATCTCAATATCTTTACGAAAGCGACGAGTATGTGTGCGTCTGTTCAGATTATGCAGGAAGAAGCGAATCGTTTTCTCATATTGAAATACAACGTCGCAAACCTCGGAGAACTTAAATTTTATTTGGCAACTAAGATAAGTGAAGATCACTTGTAAACCCATCAACGGTTGAGACGGTCTTTGACATTCCGATCACATTCGTCATTTTAATTTTAGGATACTCCTTTTCGAGTGTGTCTACATCATAGTAAAGTAGATCTCGAATTGGAACCTTTTCATTGTGAAAATCACGCTTAGGACCGCTGTATCGTTTTATCTTTTCTGTAATATCTCGTACGGGTTTATCATCGGTGTCTAGAATGTATGCCTCATTTATAGGAATGACAAATTTAAAATCATCCTCGATGTCATTTGGAATTTTAAATCTTGGATTATTTGTGATGAGTTTATATATCTTCCCACCGTACCAGTATTTGTAACGACATGTGATTCGTTTGACACACTCGGGTATATAATCAGCTCTCATCTTCTTATGTGTCGTGTTGACATGATATGATTCGAAACCAGCATCCCAATGTCTCGACTCGGCTTTCCAGAATAAGTCCTTAATCTCATATGGTATCTCTGGATCTATTACGTATTCTATTTCAGAACCTTCAATATAATAATCTGGCCTTGTGATCAAACCCCTATAAATGCCATACACCCACACGATAACATGGTTTAAAAGATTAGTGAACATTAAATATTATGGAAGGGAACTTTTTAAGTAGGTACAATAACAAAATAGATAGATGGAAAGAACTCATAGAAGAAGATCCCAAACACAAAAATGATTACGAAGATGCGATGTCTAATTATATAATACAATGCATGCCTTATATGAATAGATACGTAGATGAAGAGAGTGAGAAAATCACGACCGTCGACAACGTATTCAACTGTAAGGAAACGCACGGACTTCAAAGAAAGGACATCTTCATGGATTATCTTGTGGATGTTGAAAATCATAACATTTCAAGACCGGTGGAAAAGAAGACAGATGTATGTAGTGTATGCCCAGATAGCAACGTTGTGTACTTTGGCGACACGAGTGATCTCGTATGTGAAAATTGCGGTTTAATCATAGCATGTCTTATTAGCGAAGAATTGACATATAGAGAAGAACAAGAGACGTCCGAAAAAATTGTCAATTATTCATACAAAAGAGAAAATCACTTTAATGAATGGATGTCACAGTTTCAAGCACAAGAAATGACGACTATCCCACCGGAAGTGATCGAACAACTACGCACAGAACTCAAGAAACTAAAAATCAAGAGTCTGGAAGAAATCACACGAAAAAGAGTAAGATCATTACTAAAAAAGCTAAAACTTAACAAATACTATGAACACGTCCCATATATCACAAACATACTTAGCGGTGTTAAACCACCGCGGATGCCGGTGGAACTCGAAGAACGTCTACGAATCATGTTCAAGGATATTCAGGGTCCATTCGATAAGCATTGTCCCAAAGATCGTAAAAACTTTTTGAGTTATTCTTATGTTTTGTACAAGTTTTGTGAATTATTATCGGAAGACGAGTACCTCGAATATTTTCCTTTACTGAAAAGTAAAGAAAAACTATATCAACAAGATGTCATTTGGAAGAATATATGTAGCGAATTAAAGTGGGAATATATTCCAACCACATAAAGATATAAATCAATGTTCAATAAATGAATATTGAGAATCTCATCACAGAAAGATTGATTCTTGGAAAAAGAAAATATGGTCACGGTGTTCGTGTAAATGATGACACGATCACGTGGGGTACGAAGAAAGATTCATGGATGCAGATGGCAGAAGAGGAAGTACTTGATTGTATCATCTACGTCATCGCAGATTATATACGATGGGGTAGACAACCAGAAATTGTCTCGTCATACTTGGAATACAAGTATATATTTCATGAACGTAAATTGGAAGCAACGTACGATGATAATGATTTAATCATGTATATTTACAATAATATCAACGCGATTGAAAGTCCTAAACATAAATTCATTCTAGAGAGTCTCACTAACATATTATTCGCGTGTTGACCATCCTAGTTGGATCCGTTGCCTGTTTTATATGTGTGACATGATACGAAAAGTTAAATCCTGGGAATCTATCCTTTATTTGTTGAGAAATAGACGTGACCTCTATATGTCTCGAAATTCCGCTACACACAGATAGCTTTTCGAGTTCAAGCATCCTATCTTCCATGTCAACGAACACCTGTAACGACTGGCCTGATATACCCGAGTCTTGCATTCTCTTGTACATCTCGAGTGAATTACCGCCACTTAAATAGAAATACTTAGAACCAGACACTTCTGTAGAATTCACAGTTCTGTCGTACATTAATGACACCGCAACAATCAAAAGAATAAGCGTGATCATTTACTATCTGGCAATAATTTAAATAAATCGTTGATTTTGTAAATGATATTGAAGAGCTCATCTCTCGTCTTAACATCGCCAGGTCTGATGATCTCAAGCTCCACCTGGAACGTCGTATCATCTTCTGCATCCATATCCACCGTATCCCCGGACGATACCGTGAGATCGATGCTTAAGTTTTTACGGATGAACGAGACTCGTTTCTTCGTCCTCTTTCTGTCCATATCGCTATAGTCCGCGTCGTCTGGCATAGGCACCTCTTTACACACACTGAAGCGAATATCGTATGGCACATTTTTCAGGCGTTTGATATCTTCTTTGAACATAGATCTTTTTTGAACGACGACTTGGTCGCCGGTCTCGTCATCTACGGTCATTCGAACACTGTCACGGTCTCTGTAAAAGACTTCGGCATTAGTCATTTTCACATCTTCCCAACCGTTATACTGTTGAAGTCCCGCATATAATCTATTGAATATATCTTGTCCAACGTTGGTATCGAAAATTTTACCATTGAATCTACCGAATCGCATCTCAACCTCAATCTCTGGATCGCATTTGTTCGATTCAAAGGGGGATTCAACTTTCTTCAACACAGAGTCTACGTTCAACATCTTTCTTACATTTTCTATCACGCGCTTCTTTCTTAAGCCTTTTTTGTGCATAAATTTTATGAGAGGTTTGATAAATCTTGGTAATACTTGTTATTTTAACACAAGTTTACAATGTCTTCTGCACATACCTTGTTTATCGAATCACTTTATGCAGTATGACTACATCGGCGACTGCGAATTTACAAAATTATATACATCTCTCACGAGACTCTATTGGACGAGAGATGAAAAGGGGGCGTCAATAAACGTTGGTGTACTTTTGAACGAATTTCGGAAACATTTTCCAAGATTTGTAGAGTTTCAACAACACGACGCTCAGGAAGCAATGCTATGTATCATAGATATTCTCGAGCGTTCCGTTCCAATCATAAAACAATGGTTTTATGGTAAGAAAGTACAAGAAACGATATGGCCAGATGGAAAGTCGACACGAGAAGAAGAATTCGGTATGCATATTTTATGCTCAAATGGTCAATCTCTTGAAAATATGCTCAAAGAGTCCATTAAATGGAATACACTCACCGACTTTGTGGATGACAATGACGTCACACACAGAATCGCGACCACGAGAATGATATTCCATAAATTACCAAAGATTCTCATCATATCATTCGACAAAAAGAGTCACATTGAAATATCTGAAAATGTATTTATAGGAAACTATGCGTACACACTCATCGCGTCGAGTGTTCACATCGGAATACAGTCGGATGGGCATTACGTATGTTTTACTAAACATAAAGACATATGGCACTACAAAAATGATGATTTTGTGAGAGAAGACACGCTACCAACTAGAGCCGGACACTACATTCTGGTATACAATCTAAGAAATCCTTCATCTTGATATTTTCTTTGATATTCACGATCGTTCTATAAAAAGTCCTTCGGTTATTGGGATACGTTTTATCGTATCTGCGTTTTATGGGTCGCCACCACATCGGAGCTTCGTTTGTGATATATTCACATTCAACGATGGCGCCATCTTCAAACCAATCGGGTTCAATCATTCGATTAAACGGAATCGTCGATTCGTACACGAGTTGACCTTTCTCTTGTACATACAATCTCCAGTCTCTCTCTTTCTTCATGAGGAAATCAACTGTATTTAATTCACGTGGTTTCCATTTGAACATAGTTTCATGGGTCCCAATACGTATAGGTTCGTGTACAGGTGTGAATACGAGACCGTCGACTTTTTGCTCAACCGTTGGTAAATATACATCCATAAACTCGGCGAAATCTGACATGTGGTGAAATTTTTTCAATTTCAGTCTATATCTGTCTGACTTAACGTATATAATCTTTTTCAAGAACTTCTCCATGGCGTCGAGACGTTCGACGAAGTTTTGTTTCATAAATGAAACCCCGTCGATGATCACGGCATCGTACACCATCAACGTGTCTTCATAAAACTCGGCGTCGAGAATGGTTCCGTTATACGCGGGACGCCGAAGATTTAATGGCACGCGAAACATTTCAAACGCCCGATTCACAAACAAACACACCTTTTCACATTCAAACATTGTGGCCACGAGCATCATACGAGTTCCGTCTGTTTTTTCACACACGACATAGTCATTCTGTCGTAGTGTATCAAAATGGCGATACTCTATAGATATCGGTTGTGGACCGGGAAAATAATCCTTCGATCCCCACACCCGATGTATGAATTCTATCACATGTTTATAGAGTGGGTCATTGGGCGATATAGACATGTTGTTATATAAATCTAAAGCTTTAATTTGCTGAAACACCCGCGGCGTTCAGGATGTTACTAATGCATTCATGATTGTAAGTCATCGTCAACTTAGCTGCTGTAAATGCGTGAATCTTCACACCAGACTCCTTCCATTTGGCAAACATCTGCTCAAATCTTGGTGCGATCTTGAAATTACCAGTCTTCTTATCCTTCCCATTTTTAAGGATATTCTTGGAATTCACCGTCCAACATCTCGCGGACGTACTGTCAACTGTGTACATATCGTCGGAAATCTTCTTTCCAATCTGTGTATCAAATTCGAGACCCATTTGATGGACAGGTTCTGAACTGTCATTCCTGACCTTATGTTTGAAAAGACCCCAATCGATGCCCTCTCTCGCACCCGGAAAGACAACACACCCAACACCTTCGTGCTTTTCGAGACACTGCATAATGGAATCGTCATCCATACCGATTCCAAAATCGATGAATATGACGCGCTCACTGTTCTTAATGCACGCTTGAATCACTTCAGCTTTTTCATAAGGGTCGTCGTTTACATACGAAATTTCATTTTGAAGGCCACGTTCGAGGCATTTTATATTTATCCGCAGAACTGCGTGCAAAGTCTTCACGTGACAAGACTTTGAACGAGTTGTGATGATTGTTGCAATCTTCATACTCTATACGATAAGAGTCTAAGCCTTAAGCCTATCATTCATACAAGCAACGAATGGTAAATTACCGACATGACCCAGAGTTGTGTTTATATCAGCGTAAATCTTACCACCACATTGTTGCCACCGACGGCAGAATGCATAGTCTTCTGAGAGATACCGTTTTGTTTCGGGGTCTATCATGCAATCAAAAACCGCATGGTAGTCGTCAAAGTCCCTATTTTGATGATCATTCTTACACCACAGTTCGGGGAATTTTTCCTCTAATTGTTTGAAAACGTCGCGCTTTATCATCATAAAACCAGTCGGTCCATCAAGAATCTCAATGAATCCGTTCTCTACAGCCCTCTTCGCCGCACCAAAGTTCAAAACCAGACTCGATGAGAGCATCGCCATGTTTCGTTCATCTCCATTCTTAACCGCATTCGCGGCTTGTTCCCACATTACGACCTTCTTCGGATAACACGCCACGCTGATATCATGACCGGATTCAACCAAACGAACGACCGCTTCTGGGTCAAAATCCACATCCGCGTCGATAAACATGAAATAATCCGCGTCCGTTTTCTGCATGTAACGACCGACCGCGACGTTTCGGGCTCGATGCACGAGCGATTCGTTTTCGGTAGTATCGATAAATAATTGAATTCCCTTCTTTATTAAATGAATCTGCAATCTAATGATACTCGTCATGTACCGCTCCAAGCACAAACCACCATAACAGGGTGTACTCAAAAAGATTTTCACCATTTATTACTTTGTGGTTTTAGCCTCTAAGTGTTTTTTAACGATCGACTCTATTTTATTGATCGTCGGTACAGATACAGAGCACTTTTCACAAATGCTCGATTTCGAGTGTTTCTTTCCTAATACTATCAAAATTACCGCGGATGCAACGCTATTCGGAGTTTTACTCATCAACTCCACACAATCTTCGACGGCGGTGCACATTTTATTGCACGCCAGTCGTTCTTCTCGAGACACATCGAACGATCCCAATAGACGTGGCATCACATCGTATGGTTTTGTTACGTAATTCTTTTCCGTTTTCCCCATCAATGTATCCTTGAATATTTGTGTCGTGCGACTGATATCTTTTGACTGAATACCAAACATATCTGCAATTTCCTTCGTCGTCCTCGGAAAGCTTGCTAATCTACACGCATACAATACACAATTCGCTTTAATACCAAGACGCACAGCCCCCCGCGTCAATTTTTCTGTGTTGAACTTTTTGTACATGATTTTCGCATCCTTGAGAATGCAATCGGGGAGCGTGTGACACGCTTCGTCTATGTCTTTGTAGGCGTGAAATAACGATCTGTCTCTGTGATTCATAGACATGTGAAAGTTGATTTTCGCCATTCGCTTATTTTCATAGGTCGATGACCTGTACGTAGAAATCACTGTACCCTTACCCCAGGATTCTGAAAAGAGTTCGGGATTGGCATTTGCCGCACCACATCTCGATGGATCGCTCACACGTCCATCATCTGTGATGCCACTCGTCCATTCGGGTGAATCATCAATGAAGTCATTGTCTACGAGACCACAATCCGAACACACGGGAAATCCATCCGGACCAAAAACTTTAGTCCCATCGCATTCTCTACATACATTTATATTCACCGGCTCTTCTTTTACGTTTTGTTTTGTTAGTCTGTCAATGTCAGACCATATAGCAGCCAGCATATTGGTGAAATTGGGCTATATTTTTTTTGTAATTTTGAGGCGCGACGATTACTTAGGTCATTAAAAATTCAAATTATCTGCGTGTTGTCGAGCGTGCATTTCGATAATATCAACGGTTTCCTTAAAACTCCTCGCCCCTGGAGTCGAGGGTTTCCATTCGTTCCATTCCTTATCTATTTCAATGTGATTTCCTGGCGGTAAGACGATCCCGTCAATGTGATCATCGGCCACGATGAAGTCGTTCATCTCAGAGTCGGTTTCTGAATCACTCTCTTCGTCGTATATTTCACTGTCGTCGTCTTCTATGTCTATTTCGTCATATTTCGCGTACATGTTATCTCCGAGAGATTTCATCTCCAAATCTTCGAACGTGACACCACTTGGGTGATGTTCCATGAGACTTTCGTATGGAACCGGTGACATGTCGGACTCTGGGTCATGTGCATAGACGCATGCAGACTTATATGTTTTATTGGTTAATTCGAGGTATCTAATACCGAGTACCAGGCCGGTGTTCATACCGACGATACCATACATCTCGTCTTCTACGTCTTCTTCACTGACCAAGACTTTTACTATATCATTTTCAACTATCTCTGATGGAACAATCATGCTTAAAATTTTAGGACAAAAAATTATCAGCGATAATAATACAGATGAAAATCACAATTTATTCGAAGGAAGGGTGTCAATACTGTGAACATGCGGTCAAACTTTGTGAGTCTGAAGATTTAGAGTTTGAGAAAATAATGATAGAAAAGGAAGACTTAAAAGATCTTTGTGACGGTAGACTTGACTCTTACCCTCAAATATTTAGTGATGGACGTCGCATCGGAAACTATTTTGAATTTCAAGAGTGGGTTGAGGAGGAGTATGAGCCCTTGTTGGCTCCCACATTAAACAGATTTACTGTGTTCCCCCTGAAGTACCCACACCTCTGGGAGCTCTATAAGAAGGCTCAAATGAGCAATTGGACTGCTGAAGAGGTAGATCTCTCAAAGGATCTGGACGATTGGAAGACTCTGAATGACAACGAACAGAAATTCATAAAATTTATCCTGGCATTTTTTGCTGGGTCCGATGGAATTGTTTTTGAGAATATCAATAACAATTTTGCAGATGAGGTGCAGATAAGCGAGGCCCGTTCATTCTATGCATATCAATGTCATAATGAAATGATCCACGGCGAAACATATTCAAAACTCATAGATAAGTATATCAAAGACCCATCAGAAAAGAAACAGCTTTTCGAAGCCATTCAGACAGTGCCTTGTATTGAAAAGAAAGCACAATGGGCGATGAAATGGTTCGACCAAAAATCACGCCCCTTCGCTGAACGTCTGTTTGCGTTTGCGTGTGTGGAGGGTATATTCTTTAGCGGATCATTCTGCGCTATTTTTTGGTTGAAGAAGCGGGGTCTCATGCCGGGTCTCTGTTTCTCAAATGAACTCATCTCGCGTGACGAAGGTCTTCACCAAGAGTTCGCCGTCGAACTCTTCAAGATGTTGCGTAATAAACCATCGGCCGATACAATTCACACCATCATCAGAGAAGCGGTTGAGATTGAGAAGGGTTTCATTCTCGACGCGCTTCCATGTAACCTCATCGGCATGAACTCCGAGAAGATGTCGGAATACATCGAGTACGTATCAGATCGTCTCCTCAAGCAGATCGGTGTACCGCCCATTTGGAACTCCAAGAATCCGTTTGACTTCATGGAAAATATCAGCCTCGATGGCAAGACAAATTTCTTTGAAAAACGAGTCGGTGACTATGGAAAGTTGGACGACGACTCAGACGAGATTGGGTTCAACGAAGAATTTTAATCTAATTTTATTATAAAAATGGATCCCACTGTGATCGCGATCATTATCGTGGTTTTATGTTGTTGTTGTGTTTCTGCGGTCGGTGGTTTCTTTTACTTGAGGAAGCGAAAGGTTGAGAAAGAAACGCGGAGCGCTCAGGCGACGGAAAAAAACAGTACACCCACACCCACACCCGTAACAATCGACTCCGACTCCGACTCTGACTCTGACTCCGACTCTGGCTCTGACTCTGACTCCGACTCCGACTCCAGTGATCTGGTCATGACGAAGGTTAATTCACCAAAACGCGCGGATTTGGCGCAAACGGCGGTGAAAAACTTCTCTCGGGTCGACGGTGTGCCACAAAATCAAGAACGAGCGATGTCGGGTGTTTCAGGGGGTGTGAAGCGGATTGGTGGAGGCGATGCATCCTCTGGGTGGGGATCGATGTCGGGTGTTTCAGGGGGTGTGAAGCGGATCGGTGGAGGCGATGCATCCTCTGGGTGGGGATCGATGTCGGGTGTTTCAGGGGGTGTGAAGCGGATCGGTGGGGGGCGCGGACTCTCTCAGG
>Ga0222715_10000633_pt1 | contig 34962 bp, 22 predicted proteins | sample C33_9DmetaG_FD_165056 | JGI IMG/M metagenome (GOLD analysis project Ga0222715, IMG submission 165056) | Estuarine water microbial communities from San Francisco Bay, California, United States - C33_9D | ecosystem: Environmental > Aquatic > Marine > Unclassified | place: USA: California...
AAAGGGGTTGGATCAGTACGAAGACCGCCTTGAGGTTGCCAAGGAATCCACCGCTGGCGACGAGGCGAGTCCGTTTGAGGCTGATGCCGTCTCTGCCTCCGCGGATGTATGCGAGAAGGAAGCCGCTCTCACAAACGAGCTCGCCGACCAAGTCAGCGCACGCGTCGACAAAATGCTTCAATCCGCCTCGAAAGATATTGACGAAGCGGAGAAACGTATCGGCGACAAGCTTCGCGTGCTCGACGCCGATTGCGACGGTAAAATTACAATGTCAGAGTTACTCAAGGTTCGCGAAGCCTTTGGCGCCGATGCTTTGAGCGAGTCTGACGAAATAGAAATGGTGAACATTTTAAGTGGCCTCATCAAGGCGGATGGGTCCATCGCTGTTGAAGATTTGCGTAAGCTCACTGGCGATATTATTGCCACCGATTTCCAGGATGGCGAAGACGAACACGAAGACGAAGAAGACGACGCACCGCCATTACCCGCCGCGGATCCGCAAGCCTCTGCGGACGGGCCAACGCCGCCACCGTCGCCTTCATCCACGTGATTAGCTGTACATCATAGGCACCTGTACGTTTAAGACCGACAGTTTTTTTAATTTCTTTACGTTCGTTCGAGTTACGACGGCGAGCTCGTGGAACATCTCCCTCACACCGCACCACGCGCCGATCGCGCCACCGCGCACGCGCACCCAACATGTACTAAACGTCCATTACATGTCATCCTACGCCTCGTCGTCGTCATCGAGGTCGCAATCGCGCGCCACGAGCGCGAGGAGCCGCAGCTCAAAGCAACGGTCTGCCGAGCACGGGACGTCGTCTTTGTCGACTTACACCGTCGCCGACGCGCCCGCGCCGAAGATTCGACGCAACGCACGCGATGCCGTTGATGCCTCTCACGCCACGGTCGCCGTGGACGCCGACGTACGCGAAGAAATCGTGTGGGAGACGTTTCGTCAAGTCGTCGCGCACTTTACGTCGGCGTCCCAACCGACGAGCACGACCCGACGTCGTAAATTTTGCATTCTCGTGCGCGATATGGCTGCCAGCGATCGCGGATTATACGGTTTGAAACGATTTCCCGGTGCCGTGAGCGCGTTGAAGCGACTGGTGGTTGATGCGGATTTAGAAACGCGATTACACGCCAACGACGCGGTGGCGGCGCTCGCGACGTCTCGAGAGGGCGCGAGCATGCTTTGTACGAATGACGACGCTTTATTCGACACCGCAATGCTCATTCGCGCATGGGAATGGCGTTTAGCGTTGGAGCGCATTAAAGCCACGTTTGGTTCGCGCGTGTACTGGCGTTGTCGATTGCGAGTCGTGTTGTTCAAGTCAAAGGCGACGAGCGCGTTTGTCAGCCGATTTCTCAGCCCGCGCGCGTTTGATCCGCTTCAAACGCACGCCGCAAAGCGAATGCCGCATAATATGGACATCGGAGCCGCATTGTCATCCGTCATCGGTCGTATGAATGACGACATTGAGGTTTTGAACGCCGCGACGAAGGCAATGGAGACGTTATTAGCGACGGTGAATTGGCTCGCAGAGGAACCGATTCCGTACGCGGATGACGCGCCTCGCGCTTCGGATTTTCATTTACGACGCGCTTCACCCTCAGAACTCGGCGGGATAACCCCGGTCGAGGCGTTCATGGGCGACGGATTCATAGGCGGCAGTCGCACGCCAGGGTGCGTATCGAATGTATGGAGGATTCTCTCGTCGCGTTTTCGTAAACGCGCCGCCGACGACGAAGCCGAAGACGACGCCAAGAGCGAAGGCGGCGAAGCGTTCGGATTTGAAAAAGCCAATAGCGGCGAAGTATCATTCTCCATCACGCAGAATCGACTAGCGAGAAAACTCATGATGTTTACGCGGCATGAAAACGATACTTTGCGTGAACGGGCGTGTCGGGTGTTGTATGAGTATAGCGCGCGTTCGAGCAATGACAAATTTGGCGAACGCGTGTACGACATGCTCATCGGGACAGACTCCAAGCTTCGCGCCGGTACTTTATCGTGGTTGGCGTATCTGTTTCTCCAGCACATTCGCACCGTGCGTGCGTTTTCGCCGCAGAACGCGGATGACAAACCACCACTGTCGAATACGGTGCGGTTTCTGTTGTCCGACGCCGTGGTGCGTTCGGCGAGCCAAGGATTGACCGAGGAGGACGACGCCATTCGCGAGAGCGCCGCGCGCGCACTACGCGTCGCCTGGGACGCCGTCGCCGTCGTCCCGAACGAACACTCGTCTGTTCGGCGCGACGACGACGCCGACGGCGACGACGACGATGTGCGCGTCGCGATGGATGACCGGTTAACGTTCGCGCTCGATGATCGATGGTTGACGTTTGTCAACGCGGGAGCCGCTCGAGCGTTGTGCGACATGCAATTAAGCGACGCCGTAGGCGCGCCGCAGCTCGCCAATACCGTGCTCGAGCACATGGCAAAGACGGACCGCGATGCGGCGCTGTATATTTTAGGTCGCGAGCACGCTTTGGATGCGGCGGCGGAACGCGCGTTGACGCGGCGACGCGTCGAGGAGCACAAGTCGACGTTCAAGTCTCATAAACACGTCCCGGCGTTACCCGCGGCGGCAGATGTCGACGACGAGGAGGACAAAGCACACGCGCTCGCGCTATCGAATGCGGTCGATACTGGTGGCGAATACTCCCAGCATCACATTGCGCGTTGGCGCGAATACAGAACGAAGTATACACCAATCACCGCAAAGTTTGTCGAAGGAGAACTTCCCGAACGCGCAGCGGATGATTGGCGCGCGCGGGCGGAGGAGTACATTCTCGCTGGAGGTGCGGCGTCGAATAAAAACGGTCGCACTCGACGAGGACCGTACGAGCGCGCAATCTTACACGAGGGCGGCATAGGACTCGCGGCAAAGTATGATAAACTTCCTGTGATTTTCCCCGACGCGCCGGCTGTGGGTCCGTACGCGCACGACAAAAATTTCGTGAGTCTACATACGAGCGCGAAGAAGTACACAAGGCCTTCCGATCGACACCGCACGCGCGCCACGAAAAAGATGATTGTCGAAAAATTTAACGCGCGCGAAGGAGCGTAATAGGATTAGCATACTAGTATAGTTGTTGTCTAGAAACGAAAATTACGTCTACATGTCTACGGACGACCAAAGTACTCTAGAACGCCACTTGTTGCGTCTGGTCCATGCGTTTGAACCGGATCGCACGTGATTAATTCTCTCAACTCTGACGTCCCACCTACGTGGAACGAGAATTCTCCAGGCACATTGCTCCACTTCTTCTCTTTGGTGCTCCAAATTTGCAATGCTCGAACGGGGAGCGCGAGCGACACTTGTTTCGTATGTCCCGCCGCCACGACAATCTTTTTAAACGCCTTGAGCTGTCGGGGCGGCTCTTGGGCGTCTCGTGGGTACGTGACGTATACTTGGACGACTTCAGAAGCGGCGCGATCGCCGGTGTTCGTCACGCTGAATGATACGTTGGCCGCAATAGAAGAATCTACCGGATACGTCTCAACTAGCGCGTCGGCGTATTTGAACGTTGTGTACGTCAATCCATGACCGAAATGAAACGCTGGCCTGATTCCTTTCGCGTTGTACCAGCGGTACCCAACGTGCAAGCCTTCTTTATAAACCACCTTGCCGCCAGTACCCGGGTATTGCTCTTGGTCGAAATTACCGAGTTCATTCTCGCTATTTGGAATCGTAATCGGTAATTTACCTCCAGGCGCGTGCTTGCCGAACACGACATCGGCGAGACCCAAGCCCGCTTGCTCGCCAGGCAAGAACGACAATAATATCGACGACGCGTCGGCATGTTGTGGAATCACGACGTGTCCGGGCGCGGTGACGATGATGACGATTTTCTTGCGAAACTTTTCGCTAAAGCGACTCACTGGCTGTTGATGCGCGTGAAGAGTAATTCTAGGACGATCGAGCGACTCGCCTGCACCGGCGCCGTCGCACACGATGATGGCCTGCAAAGCATCACCCATCTTTGTGGCCTCGGTCAAGGCTTGATCGAGTTGATGCTCGTCGTACCACTTGAAATCTTGCCCAGCGTCGTGCAACCCGTCATTCACGGTGAACACGTTTTTCGCACCCGGGTCTACGTGTCCGCTTCCACCTCCGGATAACGACCAAGGTTGCGCGCACATCGCGCCAAACGTGATGATGGTCTTGTTTTGTGCGTCCGGATCGAGCGGGAGTAGGTTCCCATCATTCTTGAGCAAAATGGCAGACTTCGCGACAATGTTACGCGCGAGCGTCGTGTCGTTGTACGTGCGCACGTTGGCGTCAATCGCACGCGGAACGGTCTCTTCTTCATCCATAATCCCGGCTCTGAACATGGATGTTAACACTCGCGTTGCCGCAACCTTGATGCGCTTTGCACTGAGTATCGGCTTCCCAAGCGCATTCGTCGTTTCGAGCGCGTGCTTCAGCCTGTCCCTGGAAAACAGCCCCGCCGTGGGCATCTCCATGTCGAGCCCACTTTTCAGCGAAGGCACCGTGCTGTGCGTCGCTAACCAATCCGACATGACGAACCCTTCGAACCCCAAATCATCACGCAAAATCTCATTCATGTACACTGAGTTTTGACACGCATGCGATCCGTTTACTTTGTTGTACGAACACATGATGGATCCCACCTCCGCATCCTTAATCGACGCCTCAAACATCGGCAGATACATCTCCCGCATCGTACGCTCGTCTACTTGCGCGTCATAGTACATTCGATCCCTCTCTTGCTCGTTGAATATAAAGTGCTTCGCCGTGGCGATGACACCGCGCGACTGTATACCTCGAATCACCGCCGGCGCCATCGCCGAGCCGAGCGCCGGATCTTCGCCGGCGATGTATTCAAAATTCCGTCCACCCAACGGTACGCGCGCTAAATTCATCCCAGGCCCCAAAAACACATTCGCACCCTTCCTCACAAACTCCCCACCCATCGCACCTCCCCACGCATGCGCTAAACCTACATCAAACGTAGCCGCGACGGCTAACGCGCACGGCCACTGCGTCGTCGTCCCCGGCCGGTTGTGCGCCCGAAACCCCTGCGGCCCATCATTCATGCGCAATTCCGGCACTTTCGCCCTCGTAGACGACACCACGAACCCACTGGTACTCCCTATATATGCTTGTTCGAATTGTCCACCCAAGAGTGTGAGCTGTTCGTCGAGGGACATTGTCGACGCGAAGCGGTACGCGAGCGTTCGCGCCGCGCTCCCGCCCACGCCGGCGTCATCCGACGCGCGCGTGACGAGCGTCGCCACCGCCACGAGCGCCGCACACGCGGCGACTGACATGCGAAGCGCGCTCGACGCGATGCGCGTCGTCGTCGATGCGTGCGCGCGTCGGGCGGCGCGTTCGACGTCGACAAAGTCGCCGGCGAGCGCAGTTTCGTGTTGCGACGCCGTCGACGCTGTCGACGCGTCATCGACGGCGATGAGCGGGCGGCGCTCGGTGGATGGTGATATGGGTGGCATGTCGCGTGCACCGCGCGCGCGCGTGGACGACGTGCGGGCCGATGGATTCGGCCGAGGCGACGTGTGAGGGGCGAAGCGATCCACGTTGGGTGTTGGCGTTTCGGCGTCGAGGCGCGCGCGAGGCGACATTCAGGCGGCGTGCGTGCGATTGCGCCGATTTTCGCGCGGTCAAGCGATGCGAGATAAAGGGTGTTAACCATGGGCAATGCGCGCACAGGTGGATGAGATAAAGAGAATTGCTTGCTGAATTAAGAATGAAACAGTGGACGAATGCGACATCCACGCGCGAGGCGAGACGCTACGTCGCTGTCTTTACGCGCCAATTAAATTCACGTGGTGACCCCACGCGAGGCCAGTGGCGAGCAAACCGAAGACTAAGAAAGGTTGCGCGCTGGCTTGGTACTTCACATCGTTCTTGATTGGATCAGGAAGGAAGAATTTGAATTGGAAGAAAATTTGCGGCGCGATGAGGCAGAACAAAACGTTCGAGTAGAAGTCCTCACCAATGGCGCGCAAGTAGAACGCCACAAAGAGCTGCGTGATGTCAATGGACGACACGCAAATCCATTTCGCCTTTTCTACACCAAACGCCACGGGAAGAGACTGCAAGCCAAGCTTGCGATCGCCTTCCATGGACTTGAAATCGTTGACGATGGCGATACCCAAGCCGGCGATGGAGTACAGCACAGTCAAGAACATCACATCCGGAGTCAACTCACCAAACACCGCCATGCCCGCCCACCACGGAAGGGCAATGTAGGACGAACCGAGGGCGTAGCACCCCTTCCAGCCTTCAGCCTTGAGCTTTAACGGCGGCGCGCTATAAATGTACGACACCCACGACCCGAAGAGCGTCAACAACGTGACGATTGGGAAGTCATGCTCGCACCAACGATCGAGTTGAATCGCACACAACCAGCCACCAATCAACAAAACCGCAATCTGTGCCTTGACTTCATTCTCCGAAATAGCTCCACTCGGAATCGGCCGGTACGGCTCGTTAATCGCGTCGATATCCCGGTCGTACCAGTCATTAATCGTCTGCGTATACCCCGTCAAGAACGGCCCAGACATCGTCATACACAACAACGCCTTCCCAATATTATCAATATTCCATTCGTAATGTCCACTCGCCGCCGCGCCGCACATCACGCCCCAAATCAACGGCACCCACGTCCCGGGTTTCGTCAACTGCAAACGAATCTTCCAAATATCATCCGTCTCACTCGCCCCCTTGAGCCCTAACAACTGCCGCACTTGCGCCCCTTTCTCGCTCACGCCCGCGGTGTTATCCGCCTTGATGTTCTCGTCATCGCTCGTCGCGCACACCGGCGCACGCGCGCCGCGAAACGTCACCGCCGACAACGATCGGCGCGGCGCCAGCGACACCTTCACCGACGTCTTCACCGACGTCTTCACCGACGTCGTCGCGCGAGACGCGCACACGGGCGCGCGCAAAGTAAACATCGCGATGTTTACACGCTTTACGTGATCGATTCGCGCGCGCGACGGCGTCGAGCGGCGACGTATGCGGCGGAGCACGCGTGCGGGCGATCGCGCTATCCACTTTATCACACATTCAAAACGAGTCCCACATCGCGCGCGGTCGTCCGCGCGCGCCGCACACGTCGCCGCTCGACGCCGCCGCGCGCGCGGCGATGGACGCCGATGGCGCGGATGACATCGACGTCGACATCGATGCGTTCGTCGCGCTCGGACGCGCGCGGTTGTTGGTGCTGTACTCGTTGGAGCACGTGATGGTGAATTATCGTTCGAACGTTCGCGGCGCGGATGTGGACGCGTACGTCGAGCGAGAGCAGGCGCTGTGGGCGTGTGCGCGAGGGTTTTTTGAGGACGATGCGATCGGTGAGGCGTCGAGCGCGGCGGCGGTGAAGTTGGCGCTGTGCTGCGCGGAAAAGGCGAATGATGATGGTTCGCGTCGGTTGCGTCCGTACGAGTACGGGTGCGAGTGGTTGGCGCGCGTCGAGGCGATGTTGACGCGCGTGCGCGTGAAGAATGGTGTGGAGAAGATTCCAGATGATTTTGCAACGCCCGATTGCGAGTTTGAACGCCCGGAGGGTGTGGAGGATTGTGATGTGGGCGCGTGGTTGACGTTTGAGCGCGCGTACGTCGCGGCGCGGAGCAGGCGTTCGCCGCTCGTAAAAGATGGCTACGTGTACGTCACGCGTACGTTGATGCCAGATGTGTACGCAGAACATCGCGAGAGATGTATACGGAACGATTTGTCCGCAACGTTTCGACGGTTGCAGCTCTGGGTGAGCGAAGGACGGGCGCCGCCAGCGTTTGATCCCAACGCTTCGTACAACGCGCTGCGCGCGATTCGAACGTGGGTCCCGGACGTGAGCGAGTTGCCAGATATACCCACGTCGGCATCCACCACGAACTGGGGTAAACGTCGTCGCGAGCGACGCAGGGCGAATGGTGTGGCGCAACATGCGATTGCGATCGAAGAGGACGCGAACGCGACGGCGAGCGGCGCCGTCGGACCAAACGCGACGTATCGATACGTCGCCGGTGAAGACGCCAGGCGCGCGCTCAAAATGGTTGATCGGCACGTAAGTGCGATAACCGCGCGCCCATTCCCGCCGTGCATGCGAAGTAAATTTGAAGAGCTTCAACGCAAGGCGCACTTGACGTTCACCGACAGATTTCAACTGAATTTATTCTTGAAAGGCATCGGGCTCACCGTGAACGAAACTTTGAACTTTTGGCGACAGGGCGTGTTCCCGAAAGGCAAGATGAAAGCGTATCAAGGCGAGCACACGTACAACGTCAGGCACAACTATGGTCTCGAAGGTGGAATGATTGATTACACTCCGCACAACTGTGAAAAAATGCAGCAAGAGCACAAGGATGGCGCCGGTCGATGCGCGTGTCCGTTCGCCACCGACATCGAAACCTTCCGCAGCAACACGCTCGGGCAGTCGTGGTACCAATCGGTTTCCATTGATGCGCGCGATAAAATCGAAAGCGCCGTGCATGCCAAAAATCCATCCGCGGCGTGCGAGCACGTCTTTGAAGACGCGCACGGCGGCTTCTCCATCGGCCCCAAGTTTGAATTCCCTGACGCGTACTACGACGCATCGATGGAAATCGAAGAAATGTGCCGCCAACGTGCTAATCATGCGCAGTTTGATCGCCAATCTTCAGTCCCAGAAGACGTCACTAACGCTGACGGCGCCCGAGCAAACGTCGCCGCCGACGCCCATCCGCTCCCCACAAATTTCAACCTCGCGCTGGAAGATTTATCCTCCGACGACGAATAGCACGATCACTAGACCCATAGCCGTAGTCACGTAGCCTAGTCGCATGTAACATATGTCCACGCACTCGCGTGCGCGCGCCCGACGCGCTCAAATCGTAGTTCTGCACCCATTTCAACGCACGTTTCGACGTCGCGCGCCGACCAAGCGCTCAACACCATACGAGTCAACACCATCACACCACACTTTCTAGCGCACCGCGACGCGCGACGCGATCTCACGCCCGCGCGCGATGTCGTAACCGACGAACAAAGACACACACTGAGTCATCCGCGCCATCATGGGACCAGGCGGCGGCGGCGCGTGCGATTGCTGCGGCGCCAAGTCGACGAATGAGCGCATTCAAGTCCCCGCCACGACATCGGCGCCGTCGTCGTCGCGCTCTATCGGCGGCTCGCTCGCGTCGCTCAAGTCGTTCGCTAAGAAGAACACTGGTGCGCGGTCGCTCCGGTCGCTGACGATGAGGGACGGGGACGGCGGTGCGCGAGAGGAGCCGCGCGAGGCTGGCGACGTCGAAGATGATCCCGCGACGCACTATTCGGATACAAAAAAGCCTCGCGATAGAGCCGCAGCGATGGGTGGGATGTACATTCAGCCCCATCGCGATGAGAAGTTTGATCCACAGCGTTTTAAGAGGCGCGTGGGCGATCACTTGGCGGCGCAAGCGGCGATGATCGCCAAGGTTGAGGAGTCGGCGCCGTTGCTTTCGGGCGCCGACGTCGGCGGAGGGTACGCGGCTTCGGATGACGCTGTCGAAGTAAAACGCGAAGCCAAACGGAAGAAAAAGGAGCAAAAGTCTAACGAGAAGGAGGATAGGAGGGAGCTCAAGTATGCGGTGCAGAGAGAGCGCGATCATCAGAAGCAGATGTGGCGCGCGCTGGTGACGATTATGTTGGTCGTCGTCGTGCTCGCCGGGATTATATTTAGCGGCGACGTGGATTTTAAATTTGGCTTCAACACGAAGAAAGGTGATGGTGGCAAAATCAATGATGTCGTTCGTGCGCGAGCGCACGACGATGACTCGACGTTGCTGGCGATGACGGAACCCGCGACTGGCGGGTATTCGGCGTCAGAGACGCGAGACGAAGACGTCGATCTGTTGGACCCGACGTCACGCACGTGGTCACCGAAAGAGTGGAAACGACATAACGACATGATGCGTAAGATCAGACGTCATGCGAAAGCCACGGCGAAGGCGCATGTGCGTGAATTTGTCGAGAGCGCGCATTCTGAGCTCGGGGTGGAGGATGACGACGTCGACGAGTACGAGACGAATGACGCCAAAGATGACGTTCGCGAATCAACGCGAGCTTCCGCCGCGGCTGTTGGCAACGGTGACGGTGATGAAGACGACGATGACAACGTGGAGAACATTCTCGCCGCGTCTCAAGCGTCGGTGCTATCCCATAGTTTGATTGTCGACGCCGTGAATTCGACGCGCATGTTCACGAGCAAGGCAAAGCGTCCGACGACGGATATAGCAGAGGCGCTCGCGGCGGCAGTACTCGAGACTGAAGAAAGTTCAAAGGTCCCGACCCCATCAGCGGCGACGAGCACCGCGAGTGCATCGCTGCCACCTCCACCGCCGGCGTTGCAGGTGTCAAATTCAACCGAGACGACGCCGACGGAGCCAGACGTCGTTGTCGTAGAGAGCACTCCCAGGGAAGGCGCGTTGACGATACCTGGAATCACGCCAGTGCCTGTGCTCACTCCACCGCCAAGCGCACCTATAGAATCGATCGATGTTTCGTCGCGCGGTAGTAAATCCAAGAGGCGGGACAAGTACGGCTTTGGTGATTTATTAGTCGCCGAAGACGATTCCGTGCAATCGTTGTTCACGACGCCTACGCCCGTGGAGGCGGCCGAATTTGCGACATCGTCTACCCCTCGTCGCGCATTACGATGAGAGACATACAAGACGTCGATTGGGCGAAACCAATTGTAGAATCCAATAGCATCCAAAAGTAGTCACGCAAAGTGAATCTTAGCAGCAGCGCGTTTTGTGAATGAATGGAAGCAAAGCGCGTTTCGAGAGACTTAACGTAGTGTACAGTTGCGTTGTATTAAAACGGTGCGATTAAACCTATATGGTGCATGTAGGCGCGTCGAACGTGTGAGGAGCAACCGGCGGACGTCGTAACGCGCGCGTTTACATGATGACGCAACCCTTCTTCTTGCCGCCCGCGCCGGCTTCGGGAATGGACTTCATGCTCCCAGCCTTCATCTTCAACACTCGCAAGATTTCATCCTTGTTCTTCCCACCAGCGAGTTGCGCCGCGGTTTCGCCGTCATTGTTCTTAATATCAACCTTTGCTCCCGCGTTGACGAGGCGCTTGACGTTTTCGACATTGTGCGAGCACACGGCGTACATCAACGCCGTCCACCCATCTTCATCTTGCTTGTCCAAATCGCACTTCTTATCGATAATGAACTGCAGCACATCCGCAAACCCGTGCGCAGCCGCAGACATCGCCGGAGTACCGCCATCCGCGCTTTGCAAGTTTAACAAACTCGGCCCGCGTTGCATCGCCTTGAGCACGTCGACGTGACCGCCGCTCGCCGCGAACATCGCCGCAGTCTTCCCGCTGTTGCTCTGCGCGCGCCATAAAAACCACAACGAAACGATACACCACGTCAGTCCCCACTCTTTACCCGCATGCTCAACCCCACGCGCATCGCTCGCGCGCGCCACGACACACGAAAACCACCGCCAGCGATCGCCCAATCGCAATCGCGATCACGAATACCCTCGCGCGATTAATCCCCTCCCCTACGCTCGCGCGACCTCACCCCCGGCGCATTCGCGCGCGCATCGCGTGCGACACAAAACCTACCTCGCCATTCGCCTGAATGTCCACGTCCGCGCCGTCATCCATGAGCGCCACGACCTGGTCGAGCGCGCCCTCCGCCGCGGCTTTGTGCAGCGCCGTGAGGCCGGTAAAGGTGTCGTGATCGTTCACGCCCATCGTGCGTTGAATGACCGCGGCGGTGTGCGTGCGTTAAATACGGGTGACGCTAAATGCGTGCGATGCGATCGAGCGATGCGCGACGACGGGGGCGACGCGATGCGATGCGTGCGTGGATGTGACGGCGGCGCGCGACGCGCGAATGCGGGTCCACGTCGGATCGATCGATGGCGCGCGACAACCACTGAAAAGATCTCGGCACCTCACGAAACCCTCGTTGTACGTACTGTGTGGTGATGTAAGGCTATGTGAGGCACGGTGGATGACGGTTGGGGCGGGTCTGGTGGCGTCACTGTATATACTGTGGATGGTCGAAGCCTATGATGTGTATGAGAACGCGTAGGGTGACGTCGATCGGACGACGACGACGACGCGGCACACGACGACGACGACGACGACGACGACGACCAGTACGACGACCGGTGCGACGATGTACGCGGCGATGATGGCGACGACGACGGCGACGACGCCGACGGCGCGACCGGCGATGCGCGCGCGTCGCGCGACGACGACGACGCGGGGCGCGGGGCGCGCGCGCGGGCCGAGCCTCGAGCGCGCGCACCGCTCGGCGCGCGCGCGGTCGTCCGGCGCGAACGACGACGCGCGCTCGAGCGCGGACGACACGATGTCCGCCCTCGACGCGCTGCTGCCGAAGACGCCCGAGCGCGAGGGCGAGCCCGAGGCGGTGGTGAAGGCGCCGCGCGAGCGCAAGGCTGGGGAGATCTCTCCAGAGATGCGCAAAAAGCTCTTGGGCGAGAGCGTCGGGTTGGGTGGGCTTCCGGAGAAGCCCATGCCGTCGAATATCTTTCTGAATATCATTTTGGGGATTAGCGCGATCGTGGTGATCGCGTATATCGGTGGAATTCGACCGTGACGCGTTCGCGTTCGCGAAGGGTGATTGATTCGTCGACGGGGCGTCGGTCGAGACGAGCGCGCGAGGACATCTGCGCGATTCAACGCGCGCGCTGTGCGCTGAACACACACACAAGACTTAGCTTTGATGCCAATGTAACACTATATATCTTCCCATTGCCGAAACGAACGATGTAGGGCGAATGAGCGTACGCGCGTCTCGCGCGGAGGCGCGACGTGTGGCCTCGCGAACACCCAGTCAGCCTCACTCGTCGCCTCGCGCGCGACGGTCGCGTCATGGACGCGCTCGAAAACGAACCACTCGTGCGCGGTGCATCGCACGCGTCGCGACGCGCGTCGTCGACGTCCACCGCCGCGTCGCTCGCGCGCACGTGCGGCGCGTCCCGTCGCCAAGCCCGATGGGTGTTACTCACCATCGCCGCGGTGCTCCTCGGATTTACCATCGCCGCCGCGCCCTTCGCCGAGCGCGATGTGCCGGACGTCATGCGTAACAGTCTCAGTGACCGCCTTCGCCGCTCGCTGTCTCAAATCAGACACGTGCGCGTCGTGCGTGCGGGCAAGCGAAGCGCGCGCCGCGCCGATCGTCGCGCGGACGCCGACGCCGAGTCGTCAGTCTTCCCGAGCCTCGGCGTCGAACGCCCGCACATGCGCGTCCCGCCGTTGGACGGATCGTTACAACGTTTGATTAGCGATATCGACCCCACCGCGCCGTTCCCGCGCGATGCGTCGTGTGAGGTGAAATTTAAGTCCCCGACGGGCGCGTTGTGTCACTGCGACGCCACAAACGCGGGCGACACGAGCGGACCGGCTATCGCGCGCGCCGTGGCGCAGTACCATTTCGGTGGGTGCGTGGCTGATGGATTACCAGAACGCGCGACGTCGTGTTTTGGTGCGGAAGAGGGCGAGTGTTTGATTGTCATCGGAAGCGTTATTACGAAAGCCAAGCGAGGCGACCACGTGTGGGGCACGGGGGCGTGGCACGAGCGGGACATGCGGGACGCGTGGAAACACGATGGTGCGGTGATTCACGGCGTGCGTGGACCGGGTACGGCGAGTATATTGAACAGCGCGTATCTATCCGAGGAGAATGACGCGTTGAATGCGCCGGCGATTGGGGATCCGGGGTTTTTGGTGTCGTTTACGCACGGGTATTTGAAGGATTCGGCGGCGCCGCGCGGGTATTGTTTCATCGCGCATCATTACGATGATACTGTGGCGCCAACGCACGTGCGCACGATCACCACGCACAGTGGATGGGAGGTTATGGTGAAGAGTATTTTAGATTGCGAGTATATATTCACCTCGAGTTTACACGGGTTGATTTTCGCCGAGTCGTTTGGCGTCAAGGCGCGATGGTACCAAGCGCCCGACGGCGCCGTAGCGAAGAACGAAGGACGATGGAAGTATCACGATTGGATCAAGTCCACGCCGCGTGCGCCGCAGTGGTTGGAGCCCGCGCCGGATATCAATCAAATATTCGATCCATCGGCGTACCCACCGCCATTTACGATGGATGAGCGCCGCGCGCTCGCGCGTAAACTCGTCGAGAGGTTCCCGTATGAAATGTTTGAAGTCGTCAAGACTGGCCAAAGTTTGTTCTAGCGCGCGAGTGATCGACGAGAAATCACGTAGTAGTATTGATAGCACACACAACATATCTCAGAGCTGTATTCATTCAAAATAATGTAATATCAAGAACGAACACAGCCACCGTTTACGCGTTCGATGAACCGACGCCGTTCGCGCTAGCAGCCTCACACCTCGCCTCACGGACGTTCATGGCGAGCGCGTCCCCGCGCAACGGGAGTCACCATCACGCGAGTTCAACTGGAGCGGTACGTGCGCGTGACGCCCGCGTCAAACGAAGCGACACCTCGCGCGCGAACGACGCGCTAACTGTCGTGTCTTTCCACCAATTCTTCGCAGATGAATGCGAACGCGCATCGCACGATCGACGCGGCGTTGGACGACGCACCCGTGTTCTACCCCACCGCGGAAGAATTCTCGGACCCGATGGTGTACTTGAGTTCGATTGAGCCCAAGGTGCGACGGTACGGGATTTGTAAGATTGTCCCGCCGCCCGGGTGCGCTCCGGCGTTCAACGACGACGGGTGGGCGCGCGACACCGAGCGTTTTGACACGAAACAGCAGCACATTGACGCCTTACGAGAAGGTCGGACGTTTAAATTTGGCAAGGAGTACACGAAGGCGGAGTATAAGAAGGCGGCGATTGAGTTTGATGAGCAGTTTTCTTCGCTCGATGACGCCTGCAGCGAGACAATGGAGAGGCGGTTTTGGGACGTCGTGGAAACACAGAGCGAGAAAATCGCCGTGGATTATGGGAATGATTTAGACACAAATGTGTTTGGCTCTATGTTTGCGACGACGAGCGAGGGGCTCAGACACCCGTGGGATCTCGGACATTTGTTTGCGCACCCATTGAACTTGTTGCGCGTCATCGAGCACGAAATTGCCGGCGTCACCAAGCCGTGGTTGTATTTAGGCATGCGTTTTGCGACGTTCTGTTGGCACGTTGAGGATCACTTTTTGTGTTCGTTAAATTATATGCACCGTGGGGCGTCGAAGACGTGGTATGGGATTCCTGGGGGTGACGCAGAGGCGTTTGAGAATTGCGCGCGCGCGACGGTGCCGCATTTATTCAAGGACGCGCCCGACATCTTACATCAAATCATTACCATGGTTCCGCCCGGAGTATTAGTGCAGCACGGCATAAAAGTATCACGACTCGTTCAAAACGAGGGCGAGTTTGTCGCGACGTTCCCTCGCGCATATCACGCGGGATTTTCGCACGGATTCAACGTCGCCGAAGCCGTCAACTTTGGACACATCGGCTGGCTCAACTTTGGTCAAAAAGCCGTAGATGTGTACTCCAAGGGTGCTTTCAAACGTAATGCGGTGTTCGCTCATGAACGTCTCGTTGTTGACGCTTCAGAGTCATTCGCGCGCGCGTACGACACAGCGCGCGCAAGCTTACAAAGTAAATCCATAGGCGCCTTGACGTCGGCGCTTCGCAAGGAGATGGAGCGCATGCTCAGCGACGAACAATACTTTCGCGCGTCGCTCGTTCGCCGCGGCTTGCAGTTAAAAGAGGTCAAACGACCCGCGGAGAATGATGACGTATGTTGCGTGCGATGCAAGGCGATCCCATTCCTATCAGTCGTGCGATGCCGATGTTTACCGACTGCGGTGCGTTGTTTATCGCACGCCATGGACGCGTGCTCGTGCGAACCAGAACATCGATGTTTAGAAATCCGGGCGAGCGTGCACTACTTGAGTAACATCATTTTGAGGTTATCCCCTGCGAGTGCACGCGGCGCAAATCATCAACTTTCGCGTGAGACGACGGCCACGCCGCTGTCGCGCACACTCGCTCGAGGTGGAGACGTCGAATCGATAGAGTCCGAGCACGCGCCGCTCGGGACCCCCTGGTCCGACGAAGAACTCATGCAGCTCGTAAAAGGCATCAAACTCCACAAGGTAAATCTCAAAAAACGACGTGAGTCTCGCGCCATGATGGCCATCCCCATCGCAGCCATGATTCCAACTCGAACTCAAGCGCAAGTTCAAAGCAAGTTGAAGAAGTTTAAAGCGCAAGTTGAGAGAATGACCGCCGAGCGACGGGTGCAACTTGGGATTGAATCCACGCCGAATCACGCGGATCCGAGATTATTAGAATTAAAGCGAGCATGGGAGAAACGAGCCGTAAGCGCTGGCGCTGGGGAAGTGAAACGACAAAAGACGCAAGGAGCCACTGGTGTTTGGACCGACGAAGAAATGAAAACTCTCGTAAAAGCCCGCATGGACCATGGAAAGAACTATGCCCGCATCGCGGCTGAGCTTCCGACGCGAACGCTCAAACAAGTTATGCTGAAATGCGCCAATCTCCGAAGAGACTTGACCGCCATGGACCCAGCACGGCGGCCGCCGTACGTTATGCCGCATCTAGAAGAATACTTTGCCGCGCTCGAGAGGCGAGACCGCCATGAATGAGACACAAGCGCTTTAACAACCAACTGTTTCGTCTTCCAACGCCACACCACGGCGGCGGCGGCGGCGGGGCCGTCGACGCGATATCTATACGCAAAACGCATACGCAACCATGCCCAAACGCGCGCTCGATGACTCCGCGACGAACCCGCGCGTGAGCGCCGCTCGGGAAACGCTCAACCTGAAGCGCGCGCTCGAGAGTTGGGGCTTGCACGACGTCGCGCGCAACGTCCCCGAGAACGTCCGATGTCGCCTCGCGCCCATGTGCGCGACGGTCGAAGCAGAGCGCGAGGCGATTCTTCGCGCCGAGCCGGCGCTGTGCGCGTCGAGCGCGTCGTACGCGGAGGATGTGTTCGCAGAGACGTCTGGTCGGGACGCGCTCGCGTGGGCGTGCGAAAGCTCTTGGAGTCGTTTTCCAACGCCGAAAGTCGCCATGGTGAGCGGTTGGGGCGCGCCTGGGTCATTGTTGCACAGTAATAAGCGCATGACACTCGTGCATGGGTTTGATGAAGTGCTCCATGGGGAGGAGGCGTTGAATTTACAGATGTTTCACCGGGCGGATGGCGACGAGGTCCCGGTGCTCCCGCGAAAGCTCAAATGGCCCGCAGAGGAGTATTTCGCCACCGAACCAATAGCAGGGTCGCGTGTGGACGACGTACGGAGCGTGATTTTAGACGACGCGACGCGCGTGAGCGCCAAAGGTGCGCTCACGTGGTGGCATTTAGACGACTGCGGGGAGTTTGTGTTTCAAGTCGGTTTACCAGAGGCGAGAGAGGTTGAACCGACGTGTTTACTCGGCCAAAACGGTAAACCCGTGGTTAAGTTATTTATATTCGCTGAGAAGCGTGACTATGCATGGATCGCACAAGACGCGGAGATGAACAAGAGCATGCGAAATAGCGCGTTGGACATATTTGATACGCCGGCGCACTTTTTCCCGACGGCTGCAGAAATGCGAGCGCCTTCGTCGACGTCGTTAGATGCATCAAATCCGTCGTGGTTCGACGGAGAACCATGCGTAGATACGGCAGTGTGCGATCCAAGTCCTATATTTTGGATCGCACCGCTCGAAGCCGGTGGACCTCCATTGCTGTCACCGCCGAATTTGGTGCATTGCGTGCTCACGGTGCGCGACTGTGTCATGGTTGAAGAGAGACGGCTGTCGTTGGCGTTCATGGATGAAGTGCTCTATTTTCAGCGCCGCGCGTCGCGGTGGATCGAGCCACCGATATTCTATTCGTTCGTGCGCGATGATTTAAGTGATCCGGTAAAGGCGCGGCGAAATGCGGTCGAACCTCTCGTGCGGTTGTTGGACGACGACATTCGAGAAGCGTTCGACGTCGACGCCAAAGGCGAGCGAGAGATGCAGCGCGCGCGGCATTTCGCGCGTTGTTTCATGTCCTTACGCACGCTCGCCGAGCACGCCCCAGAGTTTTACGCGCTCGACGCCGACGGCGTCGCATTCGCGAAGAGCGAACTAGCTCGATTCAAGACGTGGTGCGATGGAGCGTCGACATTCGCCGCGTCGTGTCGCAGAGCGTTGGACGAAGACGTCCGCGTCGCTGAACACGACTCGCTCGCCGAGCAAATGCTCAATGAAACTCTCGGTACGCACGTGATTTCGGATAGTCGCGTGTGTGCAGTGGTCCACGAAAAGGGGCGCCCGCGTTGGGGACCCGTACGCGAGAGCTCGACGGCGGTCGAGGAGGACAGACGAGAAATGAAAAAGGCGATTCGAGCCGGGACGCTCGACAACCTTTTGAAAACGTATAGACAACATATTTTAGCTACGAACGAATCTGTCTAATAATAACAACATGTACCGATACCCTACTACTACGTCTACGTCTACAGCGCGTGTCGTCGCTACTTGCGCTTTTCGGCGCCAGCTAAAATCTCTCGCGCGAGCGAGAGAATTTCGCTTGTATGACTACGCAATCCGTCGTGCGCGCAGTTCGGCAGCATGACGTAATAATTCGCCCATGTCGCCCATTCTCGCATGTCTCGAAGCGGTGCGGCAAAATCCTTATCGCCCGCGATGATGCCCACGTACACCCCGCGCGACTTTAACGTCCGCAGCACGTCCAAAGCGCCCGTTTCGTGCCCGTCCCACACGCATCGAACCCACGTTTCGGCGTCGAGCCGGTTCAGCGACTTAAAAAATGGTCGCGCGAAATCCCCATACGTGCTCTTTAAATACCCCGTGGCGCGACCGATGACGTGACTGAGGTACGGAAACGTCGACGCGCATCGAAGACTGGCGCCGACGACGGCGGTCGACGCTCGAACGCCCAACCGACGAGACGCCCAAACGACGCACCTCGCCGCTGCGTGCGGCATCAAACCAGATAAAATTCGATTCGGCGATCCAAGAATAGACACAAAGCACGTCACCGCATCGGGTCGTTGACGAATCATCTCTAAACCGACGCGAGTGCCGAAAGAGTACGTCACGACGGTGACGTCGGCGTCGGCGTCGACGTCGGCGCTCGCGGATAGCGCGCGCCTCGCTGCGTCCACCACCGTCCACGCATCCCTCGCGAACGATTCAGCGGTGACGTCGTCGTAATCGTTTGGATCTTCTGACATGCCGTGTCCGCGCATGTCGTACGTCACGACCACGCGGCCGCCGCGCGCGCACGCGTCGTCGGCGAGAGGCTCGAGCTGGAAACACGCGTTGCTGAGTCCGTTCACGAACAAACACACGCCTCGCACGCGCGTCGTCGTGTCTGGCGGCACGCGAACATTGTATGACAGTAACGCGCCGTCATCCGCGCGCACGCGCCCGGGATGCTCGTCACGCATGCGCCCAGTCGCGTCGAGGTGTGGTGGCGCTTTGCACTTTTTCGCCTGAAATCGCTTGAAATTACAACATACGCGTTCGAAACCTCGAACGCGTGAAAATGAACAAAAATAGATGAAATAATATACGCTTTTCATTGTACTGTACTCCCGCCTCTGTGTCGTCTCGCGGTGATTTGTTTCGGATTGTATACAAAATGTTTTTTTCGGCGCGCGGTTACGCGTCTTCGAGCCAGGATTCGCTCTCGCTCGCCGACCCCGCGCCCGCATCGTCGCCATCCTTGACGTCATCATCATCCTCGACCGTAACCGCGCTTCGATCACTCTCATGCCCACTCACGTCATCGCGCAACCGGCGTAGATTCACCGTGATGCTCACGACATCCGTCGATCGAATCTTCGCCGACGGCGCCACGCCGAGCGGCGTCGCCAGCGCCTCAACGCAAAACTCCCGCTCTCGCGCGTCAACGCCCGCGAATACGCCTCTCGCACACCCACCTTCGGCGGCAAACGCAAATTCGGCGTCGACGCCGACGATGGATCGCCAGAAATTGAGCGAACGGAGGCGCAGAAACGCGCACGCGTTGGCATCGGTCAGCGCATCGGCACGCATCGGGCCGATCGTTTCCGGCTCTGGCGCGTGCGCGAGCATGGCGTGCGCGCGTGAGGGGCGCGAAGAGCGCGAAAGAAGCGGTGACGTTCGATGCGCCGCGCGCGGGTGTGGACTCGGGCGGGGCGTGGACGAATGTGAGGCGTGTGATTCAAGATGCGCGCGTATTGGATTGACAGCGTGTCGACGGGACAAATATCTCGCGCGCTCTGAAATGTTTTCGCGAATTTATATGGTACCAGTTAACGAGACACCGCGGATTGAAGCGCGGATTTCGTGGCGAAGACGACATCGATGACGTCTTCGACCACCTTGTCCGGCGTGGAGGCGCCAGAGGTGATGCCGATGGTCACCGGGCGGTTCGGGAGCCAGGCTTCGGTGGTGACGAGTTCCCCGTGCGCGAGCTTGTGGGTGATGGTGTTCGACGCCGGGTCCAAGCGCTCGGCGGTATCGACCCAGTAGCTCGGGATTTTCTTGTCTTCACTGATTTCTTGTAAGTGCGAGGTGTTGGAGGAGTTGAAACCACCGACGACGAGCATGATGTCGGGCTTGTCGTCGACCAACTTGTACATGGCGTCTTGGCGCTCTTGCGTGGCGTCGCAAATGGTATCCATGACGATGAAGTGCTTGTCGACGTTCTCGACGCCAAACTTTTCCATCATGGTTTGTTGGAATAACTTACCGAGCGCCTCGGTCTCACCCTTCAACATCGTGGTTTGGTTGGCGATACCGACGCCGTCCAAATCGGTATCGGGGTCAAAGTTTTCAGACATTGCGTGCTTGAACTTTTCCAAAAACTCCGCCTTGTTACCGCCATTTAAGATGTAGTCGCGCACGTAGTTGGCTTCCTTCATATCCTTCACAACCAAGTACGTCGTCGCGAAACTCGCCGTCGCCACCGTTTCTTCGTGAGAATACTTGCCGTGAATGATGGATGTGAAATCCTTGCGCTTGTGCGTATCCACGGCGTTCCACACCTTGCTCACCCACGGGCACGTCGTATCGACAATATTCGCCCCTTTATCCGCCAAGAACTTCATCTCATGCACGCTCGCACCAAACGCGGGCAAGATCACAACTTCCCCAGCGTTCACTCCGCTGAAATCCTTCCCATCCGCCTTTTCTTCGATAAAGTTGACGCCCATTTCGCTCAAGCGTTCGTTGACCGTCGGGTTGTGAATAATCTCATTCGTGATCCAAAGCTTGGACTGCGGAAACTGCTTACGCGCCTCGTACGCCATTTGGACCGCGCGCTCGACGCCCCAGCAAAACCCGTACGCATCCGCGAGCTTGAACGTCAACCCGTCTCTCTCGTACGTGAACCCGTTCGCCTTCATCTCCGCGACGAGCCCAGTCTTTGAATACGAAATCCCATCATTCGTCATCTTCGACGCCGCTTCTTCGTCATTCAAAAACTTACGCGAGTACTGGGAAGACTTTCCGAGCTCACGACGGTATTCGCGCGGGTCGAACGGCAAGTTCGGCGCCGCGGCGACGACGGATAACGATCGGCGCGCCTTGGTGCCTCGGGACGCCTTTGGCGCGGAAAACGACGTCATAGACGTCGATAACGTCGGCGCCGTGCGCGACAGAGCGTTGGAAAACATCACCACGGGCGTTATCAATGCGACTGCGGCGTGATGTGCGCGCGACGATGACCGTGCGGGCGGTCAGCGGGCGGCTCGTTGTGAAGATTACCGATCGCGAGAGAAGCCTTATCTCTGACGAGGCGCGCTCGAGCGCGCGTCACATTTAATCCTTCATCGCGCCGTCGCGCGCGTCGAATGGGTTTTTGCGGGCGCAAAGTAAATATACTAATTCAGTGTTACACGCTATTCTACGACGATGCGCGCGCGAACGCGACGATCCAACACATCCCGGGACGGGGCTACCGCGCGACGGCCGAAACGACAGTCGCCACGGGCAAGTCATCATTTCTCGGTCTCTCCCACTGCACCTCACCCGTGTGCACGTTCCAATAATACGGAATCTTCTCTACTGTTTTACTTTTTAATTCGCGCCAGCCACTGGGCAGCGCCGCGCGCTCGAGGAGCTCCGCGCGGTAGACTTTGGTCGTCGAGCCCTTCAACGCGCGCGGCGTTTCCCATTGCACGCCCTCGCCAATCTTGCTAAAGTAGTACCGTCGTCCGCGGCTCGTGATGGCTTGACCCCATACGCGTTCAGCTTCAGCCAAGCGCGAGGCGAGCGCCTCGGTTTCGTTCGCCACGGAGGCGATGGCGCGCGCGCGTTGCACCAATGCGGCTAAGTCAATGGCGTCTAAATCGTCACCGTCGTCCGGCGCCTCCGTCGCGGCGGTCGCGTCGGCGTCGCGCGACATGCTCGTCGAAGACGCGCGCGCGTTGTGCGACGTCCGTCGCTCGTGCGCGCGCGGCGATCGTCTGGCGAACGACGACCGCGAGGCTGGATGTGCGGCGCGATTCTCGCACGCGCGCCGCATTCATCGCCACGCGCGCGCGGTCGGTGCGCGAGTGACTGCGCACGCGCGGGCGAACAAAACCAAGTGCTTTGCGATGTTGCGCGCGGTGGCGAAGGCTGCGGCGGCGTCGACGCGCCGCGCGGCGCACGCATCGCGAGCGACTTGCCCTAGCGATCGGTTGCGCGCGTTGAGCACGTCTGCCGACGCGTCGACGACGGCGACGGAGGGTGAGGGCGAGGGCGAGGGCGAGGACGGACCCAGTGCGGTGAATCGCAAGCTCACGGAGAGCGCGCGCGCGGTGCGCAAGCAGTCGTCAGCGGCGATTGGGCAGCGCAGGGACACGTGGGGTTGGTTGTACGATTTGACGGATAGCGGAGAGACCGCCGAGCGTTGGGTGAACGGCGCAAACGCTCGATTGAGTGATCGAGTAAAGACTGCGATGTATTTGATGCACAAGGAGGATCCAGAGACGTGGACGATGTCGGCGTTGGCGAAAAAGTATAAGATTCGCGAGCAGCGGGTCGGGGCGATCGTGGCGTTGAAACGCAGCGAGGAACGTTTCGTGGAGAATAATGAGACTTTGTATCATGATTTGGAAACGCTCATGGAACAGTCATATGGCACGGTTGATGTTGGTACGGGAGAACGACACGTGACGGATGTTCCGACGACACCAATGTTTCAAACGGTGAGCGAATACGAACGCGGGCGCGATGCCAGGCCGAAAAAGTTTGTCGAGGCGAGCGAGTTGGCGCGTAGAGAAGAGAAGATTTTGGTTCGCGAGTTCTTCGAACGTTTGCGGTATAATACTTTAGAAACCGGGACGAATTTGAATCGCGTCAGTCGGCGCGCGAGCGCACCAAGACGACCAGAAGGTGGATACGCGTTGCACGTCACGCCGCTCGGCGATACGCCGTTGGAGCCGTACATCGCCAATAAGGATGGTACGCAGCGCGCGCTCAACGATGATGAGCGCGAATACGTGCGCCGACGAACACCGAAACCGCGTCGGCGTATTCTTTAATCGCGTACGGAACTAGCAATTCATACAGCCTCTAGAGATTTCATATTACGTAGAAGGAAACTTTTTCAATGTCGTCTTTTCAATCGTCTCTTTGCATTCTAATTTCTACAACCATCAGCGCGGCGATGGCGTCTACTAAAGCATGAACTCTTGCGGGAACGGGGCGTGGAGGAACGTATGAAGCGTCTTCGCCTGGCGCGCGTCTCCGAGCACCTCGGCAATTTGTTCTTCAGTCAGCTCGCACAACTTTTCGACGCTCTCCACCTTGGCCACGACGCGTCTATAATTGTTGTCAGTAATTCCAGGCAAACGGCGGAGTAAATCAACCGCGGCGTCATTGACATTATCCGCGATGAGTTTTCCCGTGGCACCATCGGCGTCGGGAACACCGATGCGCTGCGCGACTTCAAGCACTGGTTCGTCTTCGACGGCTTTGAGCGCCGCAAAAATCTCCGCCGTCATTTGCATCGACCGGCTCCAAATCAATCGAAGTTTTGGAAATCTATGAATGAGCATCACAAGTTTGGTGATGATGTGATTTTGGTTCGGATATCGCGGCAAATCACCTTCGGCATTGAGCGCAAACGCCTTGGCACCGTCGAACTCGATGAGCAACACTGGCGTCTTGTAATATTTGCACATCGCCTCCACTTGCGTGATGAGCCGTCCCGACGCGAAGGATTGAATTAAATCTGGAATGGCTTTACGTTCAACGCAAATTTCCGGAGTCAAAATGTAATCACCCACTTCTAGCGTCGTCGGTCGCACTCTGAACCCCGCGGCGTGCAGCACGCACGGAAGCGCCGACATGAACTCACGCATATCCACGATGACTTCGAGCGACGTGCGCATCGTCAACGACCCCCCACCTTTTCGCGTACTCGTCTCTCGCGACTCTTCAATCCGTTGACGCGCGAGGGAGTTCGGCAATGGCAACGGTAGCGGATTCTGCGCATCCGTGCGTCCTTCTTGCTCCGCGGGCACCGCCATGTGTTGTTTTGTGCGAATCAAATGTTCAAACGCCGCGCTCTCGCGCTTAATGCTGCTCAAATACTTTTGTTCTTCGAGCGACGTGTCGTACACCATGAAGTACACCTTGAGCGGGGCGTCGGGATGTTGCGCCTTGTACACCTCTAATTCGCGAATAAACGCCGCATCCGGGTCATACATCACCACAAATGATGGTTGAATGTGATTCAACACGTTGACTCTGCGTTCGTGCGCGTAGACGAAGATGTTATCCGCATCGCGTTTACGTCGACATCGCGTTCGGGTGTCGCCGACGACGATGACGTCGTCGTCGTCATCATCGTCCGCGGCGCCACCTACTCGTTCCACCGTATCATCGCTCGTGCCGGCGCGCGCGGGGGCGACGGTTTCCTTTTCCTTCTTCTTGACCGCAGCGGCAGCCGCGGCGAGGAGCTTGGCCTCCTCCGCTCTCGCGCCTCCGCCTTCGCTCGCCGGCGCCGTCGCGACGTCCCCGGTTTCTGGAATCTCTCGCCCTTCCATGCGCGCTTGAATGCGTTCAAGCTTGGAAAACACCCGCGGCGGCGCAGATGTCGACGTTGACGCCTGTGCACCGCCGCGCCCACCGCGTCCGCCGCGTCCGCCGCGTCCGCCGACGCCCGCGTGTCGCTTCACCGCATGACTCGCGACGTGTTGTCCCGACCCGCGTCCGGTGAGATACGACGCCCAGTGCGCGTGCATCAGCGCCTCTGTCCCGTACCGCACGCACTGTTCAAGCTGCCGCGCCGTCGATTCTTCCTTACATACCACGAGCGTGGCGCCTTGCTTGTACTTCAAAAACGTATTCGTGTCATCGTCGCGTTGGGATTCGTACGGCTGCGAAAACGTCAAATCCACAACGGATTCCGCGCGAGCCACGGCGAACGCCGCGCCGCCCTCGGCGCGTTCCTCCTCAATTTCATCGAGAATGTCCTCCACAAGCGTCCATTTAGGCATGGGTTCGAGAATGGGTATCAATTCTGTCGACATTGGTGGATCGAGCGCGGCGCGTTTGCCTAAACCTTTCGGCGCAGATTGACGCTCGACGTGTCGGCGCAAGACGTAGACGCGCTTCTTCGCGTACTCAAACATCGCGTGCGCAGCATCCGTAAACAACCACATGCACTCCTTTGATTCAGATGCGCGACATATATGGAGATACTTGAGAAAGGTGACCGAATCGTACTTCAATAACGCCGCGGCGATGCTTCGTAACGTTTTTAAATCGTACACGATTTGTTTCAATCGTCTCGGCGCCACGTGCCACACCTGGTCGAGCTGTCGTTGTAAAATCAAATCAAAGCTCTTAAACAACCCATTCTCGAGCGTTAAATCGCTCGTATCAATAAAACGACTCTTTTTTAATTCCTGCAAGCACGAATCCATCACACTCACGATGGCTTCTTGAATCTTGAGCACGTTTTCGCTTAACGGTTGACGGAGCTCGACGACGTCTGGCGGAGCGACGTCCAAATCCTCCTTGACGCGCAAATGAAATCGCGGCCACAAATGAATCGTCGTCACCATGAGCGCCTTCAAACATCGTTCAACAGAATTGAATCCTTTGGTCAAATCCCCGGGGCGGTCGGTGATGGCGCGGACGAAACCGCGGCGATTGCCTTCGCGGAACAGTCGAACGACGAATCCTTCGCCGCTCGAGTCGTGCGTTCGGTGCGCGCCGCACACGATGATTCCGCGAACCTTGGCTGGGTCTAAACGCTTGGTCAATAAGTCGACGCTGGCGATACGCGTGGTGATGAATGCGACGCATCCACTGGCGTAGCGCTTGGCGCGAGCGTCGCCGTTGGTGTCGGCGGTGAATTCGAGCGGCGCCGGCGTTCGCGGAAACAACGCGCCCAAGCGCTCTTTTATGGATATCTTCTGCGCATCGTTGGCACCGATGATGATGGTGACGAGTGGAATGTCGCCTAATTGTACTCGGCGATCCTCTTCGGCGGCGTGGGCGATGAGCGCGGCGACTATGGCGGCGCCACCTAAGCCTTCGGCGCAGACGCACAAGCCATCTTTGGCGACGAGCTCCTCCGCGGCTTGACGCTGGAACGGCAGGAGGTTGGCGTCCGCGATGACGTCGACTTCAGGGGCGAGCGCGACGAGCGCCATGTGGTCACGGCGACGGAGAGTGGCGTGCGACGCGCGCGCGCATGAAGGGCGGTGGGTGTTCGCGAGGCGCGCTCTGAAGGCAAAGACGGCGGGAAAACAATTTTTGTATACCTATTACCAACATCACTTGGACAACGAGAACATGTCGATAGTTTCAGCTAATATGCTCTTCTTTGAAATGCGATACTGCAAGCGCACGCGCTGGGCGTCATCGGTGCACGTCTGTAGCGCGCTGACGTCGTCGGCGAGCGTCGTCGGCATGCCGGCGAGGAGTTGCTCGCATCGCGCGGCGATATCAGCCTGCGCGAATTTCAATTCGTCACCTTGGATCGGGCCATCCGTCGCTCCCGATGCTTCGGTTCCGGCAAACATCGACGCGTAGGCGCTGAGTAAGCGCGCATCGACACGACCGGCGCTGAGAATTTTCATGCGCGGTTCGGAGGCGGCGAGCTTGGCGTCGGGCGATCCGTCGGCTTCAAGTGCCTTTGTCACGCTGTCATACGCCGCGTTGGCCGCCTTTTCGCGCACAGCGCCGTCGTCGCCTTCCCATAACTCTGGATGCGCCACCGAATGCCACACCATGGCGTGCTCGAAATTACTAAACAACACCACGTCGTCGTGCGGATTGTTCTCTGGCGTAAAGCCGTAATAAATCAAAAAATGGTCGTTACTCCTTTCACCGTACGACATCAACGCCTCTTCGCCGTCGACCAAGTCTCTCGTCGCCGCGAAATGAATCACCCCGTCATCCCCTAACACCGACCACGCAATATTATCCGTGGCTCGTATTTGTAAATTCGTCGTCGCGCCGGTGACTTGGTCCCGCTCGCGCCCGACGACGACATCCCCGCCATGATTCAACATGTCCGCCAGCGGCAATAGTGCACGAAAATACCCAACCGTCGCCGACTGTTCGCCGTTCGCGTCGTCCCCAGCGACGCCGTACGTGCGCGAATGCACCACGCCGACCGCGTTCGCGAAGGCTTCGTAGTCGAAAAAAGCGTCACCCAACGCTTCGGGCGCCTTTTCGCGCAATTTTTCATGCCATGACCGACACGCGTCTTGCATTTCTCGAATCTCGCTCATCGCAGGCGGATACTGCACCTCTGCGATCGCCTGCGCGTCGTAGTGTATCGGAGACGTCGCCACTCGATTCGGCAACGTCGCGACGTACGGCGCGTACTCGCTCGCCTCCCCGAGCTTCGTCTCTTGCAACACCCGACACGCCAATCGCACGCCCCACGGCGCGTCTCGCATCACCCCACGCGCGCTCTCGGGATGTCCATCCTCATCGTCCACGATGCCGAGCGTGAGCGGCGTCGCTAAAACGCCTTCGCCCGCCGCGACGTCTCGCGTCGCTTCGAGCCCGCGTCCACCCTCGTTCGCGCCCTCAATCGCCACCGTAAGCCCGCTCCCGCGCGCGCCGCGCTCGACGCACCACCCCACGAGTGCTTGGACGCGTTCGATGTCCGCGGACATGTCGTCCGCGGCGCTGGCGGCGGTCAACACGGGACGAAAGCGACGACGGGGGCGAAGTCTATCCGGCACTTCACGCGCGGCGTTTCGCGCGCGTCCCGCGTCTCGCGCGCCGTTCGACGCGCCGAGCGCGCGCGCAGCGATCGCGCGCGACGTGCGCGATGCGCGCCGAGGCAAAGATGCGGGTGACGACGACGGCGACGCGCGCATTGTGACGCGCAACGTCGTCCCGAGCCGTCAGTCGGTGGCGCATCGACGATGTTGCACCGCCAAACGTCGCGTCGCGCGGTGGGCGCGCGCGCCATCGCGCGCGGCGTCGCCATTGGACTCGTCTTGGCGTTTTTGCGCGTCGCGCGCGACGCGCACTCGAACGGGCGCGCGTTCGAGGCGACGGTTGATGATGATTTCGTACCATCGACTTCAGCGAAAGCGGCGTCAACGTTAGGCGCGGAGCGTTTCGCGCGCGTCGAGCTCGACGGGCAAGTCGTGCGCGATGCCTCGAGCGTTGGCGCCACGGCGTCGGACGACGCGTGCGCGCGCGCGTGCGAAGATACGAAGGGTTGTAACGTTTGGGTGCGCGGTCGGGACGACGCGAGCGTCGACGTTCGAGGCGCGTGTTGGTTGAAACGGCGCGACCGAGCGTCGATTGATGTCGCCCATAGGAGCGAGGGCGTTGGGTGCGTGTGGAATTCTGGGACGCTGGCGAAAGATTTTGCGCGAGAGAGCGAGGAGGTGGTGTCCCGTCTCGGCGCGAGCGCGCTAGCGGAGAGTCGTACCGCGACGTTAACCGTTGAGGGATTTGGCGACGTCGTGCTGCGGTTAAAACCCGAATGGCATCACGAAAGCGTGCAATTCATACGCGCACTGGCGCTCGAGCGCGACTCGTGCGAGGGAACGTGCGAAATTTATAGAGTTGAGCCTGGATTTTTGGTTCAAGGGACGTTGAAATCAACCGTCGTCGCGTCGAATACGCAAACCAAGGATGGGCCAAAACTCATGGAGCGCGGTGACGTGGGTTGGGCAGGCGAAGGCCCAGGTCCAGACTTTTTCGTCTACCTCGGCGAACGTCCAGCGGCGCATTTCGGGAAGAAACACACGGTGTTCGCCGTCGTCGAAGACGACCCTTCGATGCGCGTCCTCGAGCGCGTCGTTCGCGCGCCGTCGAACACGCCAGACGGCCCGAACACCATGCGCTTCATAAACACACGCCCGAAAATCACCCTTCGCCTCGACTCGGCATCGCAATAGCATCGTAATAGCACCGGCAGCGCGCCTCGCGCTCGCTTTAGAACCATAGACGCGCGTTAGCTTTGGCGTCGTCGCGCCAGTCATTTGTAATCAAATCATTCAACAATCAATAATACAGTGTCGCTACGTACTTCTACACGTCGCCCTCGCCCGTCATCGCCCAGCGCGCTCGCGCAACGCCGCAATCTCCTTATCCTTGCGTTCCACCTCGGCGCGCGCGGTGTTAAACAAACAACTCATGTTCTTCTCCAGCGTCTCACACCGCGCGCGCAGCGTCGCATTCTCCTCCTCGAGCGCGCCGAGACGCGCGTTGAGCGTCGCGATCGCCCCCGTGGTCGCCCCCACGGAGGGTTTCACCGCGCCCTGAGCGTCGATGACGTCGTCGTAGAGCACAGCGGCGGCGTCATCCGCCATCGAGCGCGCGTCACGATGTGGAGCCGCGGCTGTCGTCACTACTTGCCTCGCGCACGTCGGCTGGGCGTCGCGTCGCGCGCGCTGGCATGGTGGCCAAGACGGATGACATCGCGATCAAGCCCACGCTTCAGGCGGTGGTGCTCGCGGACTCGTTCACGAACGCGTTTAAGCCGCTGACGGAGGGCACGCCAAAGGTTTTGTTGCCGATTGGACACGCGCCGAGTTTAGAGTACGTGCTCGAGTGGCTCGCGGCGCAAGGGGTGGAAGAGACGTATGTGTTTTCGTCGTGTCACGCGGAGGCGATTGAGGGGTATTTGCGTCGCGCGGGGTGGTTGAGCTCGGGGGCGAAGGACGCGGCTGGGTCCAAGGATGGGAGCGGCGGCGCGGCGGCGATGGCGGTGCACACGATAGCGAGCACGAATTGCGTGAGCGCTGGGGAGGCTTTGCGATTAGTTGATCATAAGCACGTGATTCGGAACGATTTCGTGCTCATCAGCGGCGATGTGATTACGAATGTTGACTTGAGCGCGGCGTTGAAGACGCACCGGGAGAGACGCGCCAAGGAAAAGCTCGCAATCATGACGGTGTGCATGCGCCGCGTCGGTGCGGATGTGCGCGAGTTGTCGTATGGAGATGGTAATTTAACGGTTGCGCTCGATGCGGAGACGAATAGAATTGTGCATTACGAAGAACATGGAGGTGGAAACGCGAACGCGCCCGGGGTGAACCTGGACGCGAGTTTGTTTGGCGAAGTGAAAAACATTCGTGTGCGAACGGACATGATGGATTGCCACATTGACATATGCGCGCCCGAGTTTTTGATGTTGTTTACGGATAATTTTGATTATCAGCACATCCGTCGGGACTTTATCGTGGGTACGCTGAATGAACGAGAGCTGGGGAATACGTTGTACGCGTATGAAATTTCACCGCACGACTACGCGGCTCGAGTTCACAATCTGCGTTCGTACGACGCAGTGTCTCGAGATATTTTGAATAGATGGGCGTTTCCGTACGTACCAGACACGCGTGTGGTACCTGCGAATAATCCAGAGACGTTTAGACATCAATTCGGTAACAATTACTTTAGTCCGGCGTGCGCCGTCGCCGTCGGCGCCAAGGTTGAAAAGGGTTGCTTGATCGGCGCACATTCAACGGTTGGCGCCGGTTCGGTGCTAACTCACAGTGTGATCGGCAAAAACGTAAATATCGGTGCGAATTGCGTGCTCGACGGTGCGTACATTCTTGATGGAACGAGAATTAGTGACGGAGTCAAGGTGACGCGTGCGTTCGTGAGTGAGAACGTCGTCATCCATCGCAACGCGCATGTCACTTCGGGATGCGTGCTCGGCACTGGCGTTGTCATCGGTGCTGGTTTTACGATGAAACCAAAGTCGCGGGTGTCGTTGAAGGTACAACCAGATTTGGCTGATGATGAGTATGATTCTGACGACTCGGCTGAGTCGACGGGGCTCGCCGATTTGGACATGGAGCACGTCCGCGACGAAGCGCTCGGCACGCACACATCGGAGCAACTGCAGGCGTTACTCATTTCGGCGCAAAACGCAGAAGGTGTGGACACGAGTGCGATTTGGCACGTGTCTTCAGTAGGTGTTGGAGGCGCTGGATACATGTGGGCGCCTCGCGAAGAGGGATGGCGTCACAGCATCGCGCCAGCGAGAGTCCGCGAGCCGTACGATTGCGCGCAGGAATATGCCGAAGAAGAGGCAAAACGTGGGCACGCGGCAACGCGTGCGGTTGCAGCGTCAGCATCCGCCACTGCGGGCGACCAATCTGACAGCGATGAAGATGAAGACGTCAAGCGAGAGTCCATTTTTCAGCGCGAAGTCGCAGAGACATTTTTGCGGTGCGTGAAACAAGGATACGCTCAAGAAAACGCCGTAGTAGAACTACAAGGATTAAAGATGGCTGAAAACAGGACATTTGCAGATATTGCACGGTATGTTCTGATGACGATCATTGGCTTGACTTTACCGGCGCACGGAAAGACATCGCGTGAAAACATCAAGCTCTATCCCGAAACGGCGCCGGCGTCCACTCCAGAATTATTGAAGCGCTTGCGAGATCGCCTGAAAGAGTGGGCACCACTTTTGGCGCGTTTCCTAAAGAGTGAAGACGATCAAGTCGAGGCGTTGCTGACGTTTGAGGAATTCTGCCTCGAGGACGAAGTGTTCAAGGGTATGGGCGGAGGCGCGTGCGTGTCCTCCTTCCCAAAGGTACTTCACATGTTGTACGACATGGACGTCATTAGCGAAGAAAGCGTCTTGGCCTGGGCCGAGGAGAAAGCTGAAGCCGAAGAGCACGACAAGAAGTTCTTAAAACTTGCACAACCGTTTATCGACTGGCTCAACGACGCCTCCGAAGATGAAGATTCGAGCGAAGACGAATCTGACGACGAATAAAACGACACAATAACAAGCATGGTGTTTATACAAACAACGTCAATATTCATTCTATTACAACACGCCACTAATCCCATCCAGTAAACGCCGCTAAATCCGTTCCTACTCTATTCTTCCAAAATCCTTTCCCGTACGAAATCAACACTTCCGTACCTTTATTGATGGCTTCGGTCGCAAAAATGGCGAGCTTTGTATCGCCACGTTCGTCCACGTACGTGTCAAATTTAGCGTTCGCTCGGCGTGAAGTTCCCCGAAAATCATTACACATGCGGGCTTCATTACCTTGGCGTTCAGCATCAATCGCGAGCTCGTTGCGTTCGCCAAACGCGAGCGTGTAATCGCTCGTCTGCGACGCGTGCTCGCTCAAAGTGACGACACCGTGGTAATCTATCAACCTCTCCTTGGCGCTAATCTTCGTCGCGGCGAACAGCCCGTATTCGCCTTTCGCAGGATGGCCTTCTGCGTCGACTATTTTCGGCTTGACGCGTTTCGCACGTGGGTGCTTGAGGGCGCCACGATCGCGCGTGCTTGGCGCGTAGCGCTCGAGTGCTTCTTTTGGGACGCGCTTGTCCCAGACTAAAGTTTCTATGAACGCGCATGACGATGGCCATGCTGACGCAGACGGCGTGGAGGGTTGGTGTTGCTTCGGCGCGGCGCGGCGCGGCGGCGGCATTGCCGCGACAACGTCGCGGCAGAATGTGGTGTTGTGTGTCTAACAATGTGTGGTGGTTTTACAAAGTCGCGTTGCGTTTAGAACCACGGCGCCCATGTGGATTCCATACGTGCGACGTTTCTAATGTTAAGCGCGGCATCAACGAGGTGTAGTACCGCTTTTTGTACGCTCGCTGTCGAGTCGGCAGCGGAGTTGGGTACCGGCGTGGGCGCGATGATTGGCAAACGTCGAAGCACTTCTTGGACGTTTGCGCGAGCCATACTTGCAATTTCTGTTGGAGACGGATTTACCGCCGGAGCATTGGATGTGCCGTTCATTCGGCGCCAAGGCCACACCATGAGCTGATCACGGAAGAATAACTCGAGGTGAGCTTCTAAATCGGCTTCAGGAGCGGCGCATGCTTGCGCCGCGCTCGCCATGGATGCCACAAAGTCTCCCTTGACGCCAAACGGCGTAAAGAACGTGTGCAAGTTTCGAGTCAATCGGAATGGCACAGGTTCAATGTACTCGATGATGCCCTTGTTATCAAACGCAGGGTGGAAATCGAGCATGAACAACTTGCCAGTGTTCTTGGCAAACATTATTTTACTCGGCGTGCGACCGCCGATGCGTAATAACGCCGACAAGAAGCTCGACATGGCGAGCTGTTGAGACAGCTGACGTTTGAAGGTCCACAGGTGCGAACCGTTAGGAAGGGTCTTGTACATGTACTGCGAGAAGATATTCTCGGTGACGTGTTTTTGCGTAATTTCCATCAAGGCCTTTAGTCGAAGTTCCAAGACTTCTTCAGTACCAGTGACTTCGCCGAGAATGGCGGGGTCCAACGCGGCTTTGAAGAGTGCAACAGGCAAGTCTGCTTCGCGGCCATAGCGGGCGCAGTTAACATCGTACACTTCTCCATACGTCGCATGTGCTGCGTCGTCTTCGAAAAGGCGAACTTGAGGCCAGGCAGGGATTACCGCTGGCGTGTAGTAGCACATTCCGCGTCGTCTCGTCTCCGTGTGCTTAGCGAATACAGTGTTGAGGGTGTCCAGAAGCTGAACCATGCGCTCTTCACCGCGAGCAGCGGGCGTCAGCGATGTTTGCACGAGGAAGCGTTTCGATGAACCGTCTACGCCAACGAACTCTAATCCTCGGTAGCTGCTGCCGTGACGACGAACCACGAAGACGTCCGCGCCGATGCGCTCAAGCTTGGTGAATCGTTCCATGATGCCAAACGAAAGATCGCCCGCGTATTGCCCAGGAATTTCAACTTCATTGAACGTGACGTTACGCAGCTGCACGGACTCGTCTTCTAATCGCAACGTCGATGGGAGTCTGTCCTCCGCATCGTTCAACAGACGTTGCTTCCAAGCCTTGAGTTTCATCATAAGCTCTGCGACGGTGCTTGGGAACGTATCTTCTTCGGGATTCAAATCACGTTCGTAGCTCGCTTGGTACTCGTTTACGAAGTCAGAATGTTTCATGGATGTGTCAGTGCTGAAACAGGCGCGGCAGACGCCGACAAGCTCCTTCTTAAATGTCTCCGGAACTTCACCCGTCGTAGCCGCCGGGTACTTGTAGCAGCGGTGCAATAACGTGTACACAACGACAAGGAGACGTTCTTCAGGCGTGCATGCGAAACGCGTGCCTAACTCGCTGAGAAGAACTTCAAGTTCACCGACCAAATTGTTGTGTCTGAGCCTCAAAGCTTCCATAAGCTCTTTGGCGGCTTCAAACGCGACCGTTGCTTCTTGCGCGCGTTGCGCAGCGGCTTGTACGGTGGCTTTATCGTTGTCCTTGCCTTCCGCCAAAGTGCGAGCCGTCTGCGTTAATCGAGCCGCGATTTCGCGACGCTCAAGTAAGCACGTACGCAGTTGATAGTAAATCGCTTGCGGGTGTGCCTGAATGACGCGGAACAAAATAGCCTTGACGTGTGGGGCTTCGCTGTGCGCGAGAGACAACAATAATTGCGGAATCCAAGGAATCCAAACCCATGTCGGTAACGTGTCGATGTGTCTCGCGAGCGCGGCGCCAACAGCCTGAGAATTCGCGCTGAACGCGAGCATCCGGATGATATTGATGAGCTCGTGTCGCTTCTCCTGAACGTTGTTCTTCACGCCTTGGAGGTAGC
>Ga0222715_10000634_pt1 | contig 34938 bp, 49 predicted proteins | sample C33_9DmetaG_FD_165056 | JGI IMG/M metagenome (GOLD analysis project Ga0222715, IMG submission 165056) | Estuarine water microbial communities from San Francisco Bay, California, United States - C33_9D | ecosystem: Environmental > Aquatic > Marine > Unclassified | place: USA: California...
CTTCATAGGACCACGGCGGATGGCGATGTAGATGTAGGTAGTGTTTAACGGAGTGTTAGCAATTGTAAATCCAGTTGCGTTTGGGTAGCACGAGAACGAACCAACATACTCCTGTTCGGCTGTATTTGGCTTCAACAAAGCGGCATTTTGCGACGGGGCATATAGCCCACGCATATTATCCAAAACTTTCCAGTCGTCTCCAGAAGAACTGCTAATTTTCATTAGAACCCACTGTGGCTCCCACCCAAGATTCACCGTGGCATTGCCAGAGCCATCAGTCGTAAACGCCCCACAGCTAATCACATTCTCCGTACCATCCGCCCCAAAGCCCCCAGCGTCGTGGGCGAAGAGGTAGGCGACGTAGGTTGTGCCATCGCCTTTATTGACGTCTTGGTTGATCCCTAAAGTGAAATGCGTATCGGTTGGATCGGTGTTATTCCAAAATGTTCCAGCTGCCTCTGCACGAGTAAGATTTAAGGCAAGCCACTTAGAATTTCCGGTGCTACGATGATAGACAACCCAATCTGACGACCCGATGCTAGAAGAGGTTACAACCTTAATAATAATACACCCCGGAACAGAGCCAAGATTATGGGCAACCGTCCTACCAGCAACACCATTCCCCGTATACGTCACCACATCAAAGAACTTCTCCGCCTTGCGGAAGGTCCAACTAACTTCCGTAATTCCGTTGGAGTTTGGCCCAATCAAACTGCTGCTGTTGGTTACTGTAAATCCCGAAGTTGAAAATGCAGTAACACCGCGAGACGAACCAAAGGCCGATTGGGCTGAAGTGCTATCACTGAAAATTGCGTTTCCCACCCCCCGAACAGTGTCATACCACTCATGGGCTTCAGAGCCAAATGTGTTTGCGGCGCGATTCTTAGCCCAAACCAACCCACCTTCACCAGCCAGATCAATTCCGTTGGTGATGGTCTGAGTGCCGCCGTTGCCGGTGTAAAGGTAGGTGCTGAATACATCCTCGATATATGCGTTTTCCGCCGCGTTCCCAGCGGCGGACACGAGTGCGTTCTTGAGCGTCATACAAAAATGCCCCTTATCTTAAACGTAAGAACCAACATACGCGCCATACAGCGTTCCAGCCACATTCCAAAACACCAACGTGTCGTTTGCGGTCAGCGTAGGTGCTACGTTACCGCCGGACGTGACCCACGTCATCGTCGGCCAAGTAACTGTGTAAGTTGCGCCGCCATTAAGCATCAAGACAATGCTCTCACCCGTCGCAATAGAGCTTGTAAATGTAACCGCGCCGGATAACGTTTTGGACTGCACAGTGCCGTTGGCAGGGTCCAAATCAACACCAGTAAGTGTGTAGACTTCTTCGGTTATAGAGCCAGTAATTATAGGGTCTGCATACGTCTTGTTCGTCAGCGTCTGCGCAGTATTAGTGCTTGCAACGTCTGTAAGTGTGTTGCTAGAAAAAGCTATAGTCTTGTTCGTCAGCGTCTGCGCAGTATTAGTGCTTGCAACGTCTGTAAGTGTGTTGCTAGAAAAAGCTATAGTCTTGTTTGTCAGCGTCTGTGTGCCGTTCAGAGTTACGTCACCAACTGCCGCAGTTACCCATTCTGTGTCCGTAGCACCGGAGTTGAGGGCAAGAACCTTAGAGCCGTTACCCGTATAAGACGGCAGAAGATTAACGCGAGCGCCCGCTGCGGCGGCTGCGCCAGTGCCGCCGTTTGCCACCCCAAGAGTGCTGGAAGAACCCGAGAAGTCAAACGTCCCGTCTACAACGATAGTCTTACCAGCGCCGACATTTAGGCCGACGGAAGTGCCGTCACCCGCAGCGTTAAACACGCCATCAATGTCATCCATGTCGGTGTTGAGCTTGCCACCCCATGTGTCGCGGCTAGCCCCGACTTCCGGCTTGGTCAGATTTAGGTTCGTTGTATATGTATCAGCCACGGCACGGCCTCCTTACTGAACAACCCACGACTCACTCGGTGTAGGCTGCGGCGTCCAAATCTGCCCCGAAACGGTTTCTACAACCCAGCTATCGGGGACTACTATCTCTTTCTCCCACAAATACCGTGCGCTGGCCGTCATGCCGGACGTAACGGTTATTGTGGCCAAACCCGCAGCAATCAGAGAGGCTCCAGCCTCCATATCCGACTGCGTAGCTATATCTAATACAGCAGAGTATATCGCATTTCCAGTAGAAACAAAACCGGAAGATGCCTCCATATTTGCTTCTAGGGTCTGTTCTCGCGTAATCGCGGCAGACATGCCGGACGTTGACGCCCCAGCGCCATAGGCTAGGATAAACACCCCAGCATCGGAATCCGCGCCGGACGTTGCCGCCATTGCCGCAGAAGCAGAGTAGACCTCCCTGCCGGAAGCCGACATACCGGACGTAGCAGCAGCTGTAGCCGCTGCCACCCGTACCCGCGTGCCAGCCGCCGTCATGTCAGACGTAACGACTATCGTGGCAAGCGATATTTCAGTATCTGTTGCAGTCGCCGACATGCCGCTTGTCGCGGCCATCGTAGCCTCTGCTTGCAGTATCTTCTGCACGCTAGAGGTCATGCCGCTTGTGGCGGCCATAACGTCTAGGCGCTCTGTAAGACCATATACAGACGAGCCATAATCGCCGGAGCCGTAATACCCAGTGTCGGTGGCCTCAATAACAATAAGGGCGGCGCTTCCGTAAGCGCCGTCCCCAAAGTCATACGATCCAAAAGCCCGACCGAGATAGGCCATTATTAATCCAGCGTAATATCGAGAGCGCCAGTATTAAAACGAAGCACGTCGCCGGTCGAGACAGCCTTGGAGGTTGTCAGATTCGAGTAGGCTAGGAGGTTGCCACCGGTAGAGGCGTCAAATACGCCAGCGGCCACCACAGTACCCCAGTTAGCCGTTGCCTCGGGGAACTCGATGTCGGCGGAGTTTGTGGCTGTCGCCGGAGCCGTGCCGGACACGCTAAACGTGATAGCCTCGCGGACATAGGAGCCGCCCGACACCTCAGTGCCGCCACCAGTGTCTGTCGGGGCGACCGTGTACAGGGCCACATACCATGAGGTCGGGCGGGTTGCCGAACCAGCCGTCAAAAGCCAGTCAAGCACCAAGTCTTCGGAATAGTCAGTAAACCCTGCCATAATAGGTTCCTTTCGGGCGAGCAATTAGAGGAGATCCGCTGTGCAGTGACCTATTGGACTCATCTACCAAGTCTTTGGTCCGAGTAAGGTAAATCTGCCCAAATGTTGCCATACGCTGATCGTCCATCAAGAACGGAGCGGCATGAGTCAAGGCACCATAAAGGTACACATCCGGTGCTTTTGTCAGCAGCCAGTTTGTTGTATTGCTGTTGGAAAGCGCTGGAATTTTGCCATAATAGATCATCTCCACAGTAACCGTGTCAGACGGCGCTGGGATCAGCTCAATTGCCCCATCCATAATCGAATAGTTGTTGGGAGCTGTGTAAATCTGCCGTTCTTTGATGATGTCAGCTTGGTCAAGCGTGACATAACGCAGTGGCTGGACCCCACCGACAATATGCAGATTTATGGCCTCAATCCAGTCCGCTGGCAACTGAACATACTCATTGCTGGAGTCAGCCTCAGCACGAATTATCATCTCTTGACAGCGCAGGCGCGTATTCAAGTCTGCTTCTGCGAACTGGATAAACGTCTGAATTTGAGATGTTAAGTCAGCACGGTTCAGATAGTCCGCAATGGTGGACTGGAGCGTGCCGTAATTCGTGATTGTAGCCATCAGCTCTTGATCCAGTGTGTGCGGTAGGGCTCAGCTTCCTCAGATGCCAGCCACTTGCGCATAGCCGCCTTGTCACCAAGGATGCCGCGCTTCTGAAGGTCAAGATACACCATCATGGGCAATGATGCCACCTTTACCATTCCATCGTTCAATTTCTCGTTTTTGCTGATGTTTTCGCGTACGGCCTTGTTGTGCTCTGCCAAGCCGGAAACATCAACTGTGCTCTCAAGGACAATCTTATTGTCCGTAGTAAAGTGCATCTTCTGACGAGTGCCAGTGAGCGAATCATAAGCGAGATCAAATGACCCCGGTGCAAAATCTTCCGCCATATTACCCTCTAAGTAGATAGGGGCGGCTTGCACCGCCCCTAGAGATATTAGGAAGCAACGATGTTGGCAATAACAGCGTGTGCTTTTTCCGACTTGATGCGGAGACCGTACTCGACAACCATTTCTTTCTTGTCGAAGTCGCCGGTCTTGGCAATGTCGAAGGTGCGGAACGGGCGCAGGTACGAAACCGACGCATATTCCGGATCAAGCACGAAAGCAAAGTTGCCGGGCTGGAAGCGGTTCGGAACGATTGCCACTTCGCCGAAGTCACCAAGGTAGACGTCAGCAGTAGCAATGATCTTCAGCGGCTGGACTTGATTGTAAGTCACGCGCTGTTCCGCGAGGCCAGCAAACGCCGACACAACAGTCTTGTTGTAAGCGTTTACCATCAGCATCTTGGTCTCGCCGCCCTGTTCCCAGACGTTCTGGATGGCGGTCTTCAGCATGGTTTCCGTGAAGGCAACCGGAGAAGTAAGGCCAGTCCAAGCAGTGTCGGGATAACCGTTGCCGCCGCTGCCGGACATTTCCGACACAGTAGCGCCGTTAGCCTGCGAGTTGGTGATAAGCCAAGTCGGAAGACCAGCGGTGGTGCGGGCAACGGAGGTGCTGCCAGCGGAACCAGCTTGGTTGCTGAGGATAATGGCCTCCATATCGCGCTTCAGCTCTTTCGAAGCCTTAGCGGTCTGATAGGCCATCTGCGTGCGCATACCGGCGTTATCGACGGCATCGTCCGTGCCGGACACCGAGATGATCTTGTTGCTGATCTGAGTGTAGTTAGCAACACGAACGGTGTCGGTGAAGGAAGCGTCACCAGCAGCAGCACCTTCAACCTGTGCGTTTGCAGTGTCGGCGGAAGCAAGAGCGTCCGTCTGCCACTCGAAGTAGGTGTTTTTGCAGGTGTCACGGCCAACATTGGACATGAACGGAGTGTCAACCGGCGAAATATCATAGATGATATTCGAGAGGTCTTCACGGATTTCATTCGACGCATCATACGTCGTTACTTTAGATACAACAGCCATTATCGTCTCCTAGAGTCTAACAGGCTAAACAATGCAGCCGCGTCATTAACGTGGCCGGATGATTTGAGACGTTGTTGCATCCGCGTAAGCTGATCGCTTCGTTTCGGGGTTCCAGCAGAGCTGCCACCCTTCATCGGTCGTGGCCCCGCCTGCTTTTTGGGCTTGGGGGCATTTGACTGCAGCTCATCATACCGTCGGGCCTTTTCAAGGATGACGATATAACGGGGGTCGTAGACCTGCGATAATTCTGCATCTGAGAAGCCGGTCTTTTTGCCAAACTCTCGCAGTTTCTTAGTCGCAGCCGCCTTTGACTCCGGATTAGCCCATTCTTTTAATTGACCGGCGAGATACTTCTCACCCTCAACCAAAAGAAGTTTACGGTTCTCTAGTTCCTGCTGTTGCTGTGCCGCTTGTATCTGCTGCTGTTGCATTTGCATTTCCGCAAATTGCTGTTGACGGGCAGCTTGGTAGTCACGCCACTGTTTTTCAACTCTAGGAAACGCTATCGGGTCTTCCTCGTACAAAGCATCCCAATCCGGTTCTGGGATTTCGCTTTCCTGCATATTCTGCATAGCGATGCTTAGGACTTGGTTGATCTGATCTCGTTCTTGATCGAGAGCCTGCTTCTCCTGCCGCAAAAGGTTCAAGTTACGCGAATAATCGGATTGCCGCTGGTAGCCTTCTGTCGCCTCTTTTAATGTGATCTTCTCGGTCTTGCCGTTAATCTTAACGGTTACCAGTTGATCCAAATCAATTGGCTTCTCGGGCTCTTCGCTTTCATCCGCGCCATCTTCTGACTCACCATCTCCCTCGAAACCGTCATCATCGACGGGTGCCTCTTCTTCGGAATCGGATGTCTCGTAGTCTTCATCTAGCGCCGCCTCGGTCTGCTCGACTCCGGCATCTGCTACTTCATTCCCTTCACTTTCGGCTTGAGCCTCGCGGCTTTCCATCAGTGAAATTCTTTCGGCAGCATCTGCAATGCTGATTTCGCTAGGCTGCGACTTCTCAGCGTCTGACATATTTTACCCCACTTTTAACTCCGCTTCAAGCGGTTGTTAAACCGCGCAATATCGGGCTCAGAAGCTAGGGAATCTAGCTCCCTCCGAAACGCGGCTACCGCACGCACCATGTGATACGCACCGTCCCTTGTTTTGGAGTCAGAAATTTCAGACTCCTTCCAGTCCTGTGTAAATTTCTCATCAAGACGATCCAGCACCGCTGCTGTAGCCTTGTCTGTCGCGAGCGCCTTGGCTGCTCGCCAAAGGTCTTCCTGCTCGTGTGTTGTCATTTAGCCCTCTTTACCCATCGCCATACGGCGGGAACAACGCCTTCAAAAATATGATTGTAATTTTCGCCTATCTTGTCTCTGAGCACGTTCCTAATTTCGTTTGGCTCCATATAGAAATCCAACTCTAAATTGTATTTTTTAGCAATATTTTCAATATGATCTCTTTCATGCACTTCATACGATATTTTATGCAGCCAATGATTCGTGCCGAACTTTCTGGCCATATCGTAGATAAAAACACACCCGTTTGGCTTAACAACCCTAGCCATTTCGGCTATTGCCTCGTCCATGTCCGCATGGCCTATTGAAAAGCAGCAAATAGCTACGTCAAACTTATCGTCCGGCTCTGGCACTTCTTCCATGCTACAGCGATGCTGAATGCCTATCGGCTCCATAGAATCAAGCTGGAACTGGCTTATATTGACCATACAAAATTCTATATCCGGTCGCATTTTTGTCCAAAAATGCCCCATAACACCGGTTCCGCTGCCAAAATCTATGACTTTTGCATTTTTAGGCACACAAGCCCAGTGCAGTAATTTGCACAAATGAAGCTCGTCCGTTTCTCCAAACCTATGAGCTTGCAGTATAAAACACCCGTCGTCCATAAACATTTTTGTTGAATTGTTTATGTTCTCAAGGTTTACGGCCTCTTTCATTTACTGCCCTCCCGGTGGCAGCATGCCCTGTGGCGGCATTGGAGGTGCCATAGGCGGCATTTCGGGCTCCATAGGAGGCATTGGCTGCTCTATCGGCATTTGCGGCGGCTGCTCGGGCGGCGCAAACGCCTGCGCAGTCTTGAAAATCTCTTGAATTTCAGTGCGCTGGCGGTCAACTTCAGCCTTAATCGCCGCCATATCAACCTGCGTGCTATATTTTGCTTCAATTTCGGCGGCTTTTAGCTGCGCATCGACAGCCATCTGATCGCGCTTCAAATCGGCGTCAGAAACGGCCTTCTGCCGCTCCAATTCCTGTTTTGCGGCGCTAATAACGATGTCTGCCTTAATCTTTTCGGCTTCAACCTGCGCCAAAAGCTCGGCAGGGTCGGGTTTCTGCTGGCTCTGCGCCATCTGCTGCATGAACGCCTGCACTTCTTGCGGGTTAATTTCCTTAAAGAACTGTGATGGGTCTTGGAAGCCCTGCAAAGTGGCCATCTGAGCCAAAGTATTGCGGAACTGACTTAGATCAACTAGCGGGTTGTTGGGGCCGTACTTCTCAATAGCAGCCTGCTGAAGCTGCATGATCTGCTGTAGGCCCATAATCCGAGCTTCATCCGACCCACGTCCGAGCGCGATGTTCACAACCATGTCCATCGAGGAGTCCCAGCCGCGAGGGTCGACCGGAACAAACTTGTTGCGCAGTCGGATGATCTTCTCTTTGTCTTGATGCTGCACAACGAGCTTCAGAACCCCTTGGAAGCACCTTTTCAGACCATCGGCAAACAGACGCGCAATCATCTCAATGCGGTCCTGCGACGCGGAGAGCTGTGCCTGCACAGCTGCTCGCGTCGTAGACTGCAATACGTCAGCGTCCAGTCCCTGCGAAGTGCGCGAGATGCCGGTGCGCTGCGTCTTCACCTCGTCAAGATAGGCAAGGACGCCGAGAGCCTGCTGGCCTACAAAGGGCTCGGCCAGCGGAGTCACCATGCCGGGAGCGCGAGCGCGAATAATAGCCCCTGTCTCGACGTTCATCACGTCATCGACGTTGACTTGCCCCTCAACAATGACTGTGCGGGGGTGGATGGACTGCGACAAGCTGTCAAGCGTGTTGCGCATGATTGCAGACTTAATGAGCTGTAAGTCCATCGTCTGATCTGCAATAGATTTACCGAAGATCGTATGCGGCGTAGGATCGGGAGCAAGGATAGAGAACGGAGCTTCCTGCACAATCTCATCGTGCAGAATGTACGAGCCGTTACCAACGGTGCAAACCTTATGAAGCTCGGCGATGCCGTCACCATCGCGGTCAGCGCGAATATACGACTCAACGTAAAACACGCGGTCTGTCGTCTCGTCAGTCGCGCTTGTGATGCCGAAGAATGACTGGTCAGCCGGATTACGGGTGATGACCTCCATGTTCATCTCAAACCCGCCGGTTCCGGCATTCTCCTCAATTATGTCGCGGTCGTAGCCCATGGCTACAAGCTCGGAAATCGTCGTCAGCTTGCGGCGGCCAACATAGATCGAGTCGTCAATGCTGGTGGCTTCGTTGCTGATCAAGAACTGCTCGGGAGGAACGCACTCAACAACATAACGAGGCGTTTTCTTGACACGGCGTACGCGCAGAGCAATGAACTGCTCGCCCGTGTCCATGTTGATCTCTTCGTCAAGCTCCTCCATTTCCACAGTTGGGTCCTGTAAAATGAAGTTGACTTCTTCTTGCGTCAGCCCGGAATACGAATAATACTCTACAGACTCATCATCAACCTTGTGCCACGTCAAGATGCCGGTCTTGAGGATGAGCGCGTCCTTCATTGCGTCGTGAAGGATTTTAAAGCCGTGGTTTTCCTGCTCAAAGATGTAGTTTATTAGGTCGGTGGCTTGTTCCGCAGCAGCCACGTCTTCAGCGCTTTTAGGGACAAACTCAAGGATTTTGTCACCGCCAGTAAAAATTCTGAGCAGCGAAGGCAGCATTGCCAAAATCGTATCTCGCACTTCCGTAAGAACGACTTGAGACCTGCCAACTTCCTCATTGCCAAATTTATCACCCAAATAAAAGGACATAGCAGCTTCGCGCTCGGGCGCAATATAGCTGTCAATGTATGTCGAAGAGTCTGATATAGCTTGCGCAACAACATACCTAAATTCCTCATCGGTCATTGGCCGGTCGTATGGCGTCAGATACCCAGTCTCTTCATTATAGGCGGAGTCTGTAGCGCCATCTGCCGACTGGGGTACTAGGCTAGGGTCGTAGCCAATAACCTTATCTTGATCCATCAGACTATCCTATTTCTTAGTCTTGTTCCGCGCAGAGATGGCTGAAGCCTTCTTCTTGGCGTCCGCCTTCGACGAAGCGCCCCACGCATTAAGAGACAGCAGCAAGCGTGTAGGCTCGCCTTTGCTATCGCGTTCCGGCCCCGGCATGTTGCCCATGCGGGCCAAAAAGGAAGCGCGGCGAGGATTGTCGCCGCTTTTGACCGGAGCTTTCAAATTCATGCCCTCTGCCTTAGCAGACGCACGCCCCTTGGCATTAAGCCCACCCTTGGGGTTCTTGCCCTCTTTGCGGGTCCAAGCTGGTGTCTTTGCCATCTCAACCTACTTCTTCTTTTTGGACTTGCCAGCCTCGGACAAAGCAATAGCAATCGCCTGCTTCGGAGACTTTACAGTCGGGCCGGACTTGGAACCGGAATGCAGTTTCCCAGCCTTGTATTCCCGCATAACCTTAGAAATCTTCTTCTCGCCCTTGCTCTTCATCCAAGCCTCCCAATGCGAATTTCAATGTCGCTGCGCTCGTCGTCTTCGTACTCTTCTTCCGACTCCTCGTATTCCTCGGACTCGTCGGATTCTTCTCCGTCAGAACCTTTGGCAATCCACGCCGCGCACGTCCTCTTGGACGAGCACTTGAAGTCAAATATCTCACAAAATCCGACATCGCCCGCCTTAACAGCTTCCATCTTGTCGCCCTTCATGCCATCGCTGGCACCGGCTTCAATACACTTTAGCATGTCTTTGGACTGATTGAAGGCAGAGCATGTACCGCAAATCATCTTGCGCGCTTTGGCCGGTGACACCTCCCACTGAGATGCCATCTCGCGCCAAAAGCTATCGTCCTTATTATCGGGGTCCATTGGGCCGTAATTAGCCTTGGCAATCGCCTTGCCACGGTTCTGCATGTTGATTGTAGTATCTTTGGTGGCGACAGGGCATTTCATCATACTACTCCGCTAATACCACGCCGGATTGGTTTCCCCGGCCTCCAAGCCAATGCACGCCCACCTACCCCTGCTGCCACACTTGCAAACGTCAAGCACAGCGAATCTGCCAAGTCGGGCGAGCGCATCCCGCGCTTGCGCATACTATCCTTTGACTCGACCACCAGTTTCCCAACGCTGGAAAACGTGTAGCGAGGTGCCACCAGCTCATGCCGCAGAACCTCGTTATCCGGTAGCCGGACGGCCTTCGTAGCCAACCACTCCTTGACGCTGATCCAAAGCTCATCGCGGAGTTTGGCAGCGTTCGGGTTCATGGCCGAACTCTCAGACACGTTAACATCTCTAACATTATATCCCATTTCACGCAATCTGTCAGCTACGCCCGAGCCTAAACCAATCGTATCGACGCATATTTCTTCCGGTTTATCCAGCTTGCTTTCGTTCACGATCTGACCAACGGTCTGCATAAGGTCAAGGCCACCCCAAGACTTTATGTCCAAAACAACATTGCCGCGCCGTTTGCACAGCGCCGTGCGGTCAGTACCAAAGCGGGCAACGTCAACGCCGTAAACCAAGGGCTCGTTCATCGGAACGGTCACATCGCGGCCAATAGCCCCATCGACCAGCTCGGCTGGGATCAGCGTGTCATCATCCGCAAGAGCAAACTCGCCAAGCACACGAATGCGAAAAGCGTTAGAGTCTTCTCCATAGGTAGCCTTAATTTGCCGAACGAAGTCATCGGAAACCAGAGGATTTTCCAAACACGAAACGTGCATACGTTTCCAGTCAGATGCCAGCTCGTGATGGGTTTTGTAAAAAAGGCCGCTGTTTCTCGTCGGGTTGGAGATAAGTATCGTCGAAGCGGAGTGGCCCGACATTGAGCCCGCAGCGGCCTCGAACACAGATTCGGGCACAGCTGACGCTTCGTCAACCACTAAAAGCACATGCTCGCTATGAACACCGGCTAGGGCCTCGGGCCGCTCTGCGGACGAGGTTCTAGCCGAAATAAAGCTGGACTCCGGTGCCCCCTTCATCACGATGCGGTCGGAGAACACCTCAAAGCTGTCACGCAAAGCCGGTGGCAGCTTGTTCACCCAAGACTTCAGCTCGGAGTACAAAGCGTCAAAAAGCTGGGCAGACGTAGGAGCCGTCACAACTGCCTTCTGCGGGAAGCGTGTGCACATATGCCATATAAGCGCCCAAGAGCAGGCTGTGGACTTTCCGACACCGTGACCTGCCCGAACAGAGATACGCCGCTCCTTGGCCGCCACAGAGCGAAGAAACACCTCTTGCCACGGTAGGGGGTCCGCCTTCAGAGTTTCGCGCACAAACAGCACTGGGTCGTTCGCATATAAACTGATAAACTCTATAAAGGTTTCTTCAGTTTGCTTTTTTGTTGAACTCATGAATTTCCCCTCGCGGCGGATTTAATCGCCACACAACCGACTTCAAGGCAAGCTGTAGCTGGTGGCGGGCCTGCTTGTCACGGCAAACGTCAATAGCTGTGGCAAGTGATACGGCGCTTGCGCACAGCTGGGCTGTTTCGCACTGGACTATTATCTGCTGCTCTTCCTCTTCCCAGTCTTCCATGCTTGCGCTCCGATTCTTCGTGAAGATGGTCAATATACTCCAAAAGCTGCCAGCCGGTAATAACCCGCTTCTCGCGCCCGTTGGACCTGCTCTTCGGCAAGTCAATATAGCCAATGTCGCCGTCTTCCACCATCTGTATGATGCTGGTCAGCGATATCCCCAATATGGTCGAAACATCGTAAAGCGTGTAGATGGGTTTGACGTACACAATGCGCCGGAGCAGGTCTTCACGGCTGCGCTCTACAAGCTGCTTGGGCTGTACTGTTTTGTGGGTTCCGTGCGTTTTGTTATATTTTGGGCGTTCTGACTTGATGGCTCGCTTCTCGGCGGCAAGGGCTGCCCTGCGGCTGGTGTGGTGCTCTATCTTGATCGTGTCAATTTTACTGAACCAGCGGCTGTAGGCTTTGTGCTGGCCTAGACGCAAAACGGCGCTCAGCGATATGCCGACATACAGCAGCGTGCCAGCCTTGTCGTAGTGGCGGTACAGTTCCGTCGGGGTGTCATCTTCCTGCATCGTGGTTCTGCTCAGTACAGCATTTTTTCAGGATAGACAATCCGGACAGTCGGACATCGGACACCCCCCTAGGGGGGGGTGTGTCCGTGTCCGGACACGCCCTTGTCCGCTTTTTGTCCGGGTCCGTTGTCCGGCCATTGATTTTATTATATTTTTTGGTGTCGGACATGTCCGGATTCATGTCCGGACGAGTCCGTGTCCGATTTGTGTCCGGACACGTGTCCGAGCGCGTTTTTGAGGGCAGGTTGGCCTGTTTTTGGTGTGTACGGATAGCGGTGGGTGCATACGCAAGTGCCCCGCCAACCCGCCGACCGGGGGGGGGCTCGCCCACTTTCGGCCCCCCTCGCGCGTCCCACTTTCCCGCCCACGCGCCCAGTGGGCGATGCGTCCCACTCGTTTAGTGGGCAACCATTGTGGGCAGCAATTGTGGGCGGCAGATGTGGGCGTTAATCGTGGGAAGCATCTGGGGGTTTGTGGGCAAGCTGTGCCGTTGGCAATGGTTCCGCTTCAATGGTCACGCTTTGCGCAATGCGCGCACGTTCGGATAGAACCTTAAGCGCGGCCAAATGCATATCGCTTAAGCTGTGCTGTACGTCGACTGCTACGTTCTGTTTCGCTTTGCCTAAGCTTCGGTCCAATATGTCGCGGCATGCTGCCAGCGCGACAGCCTCGTTGTCCGATTCCGCGAGCTTGCCAAGGCGCGTTAGCGCGCGTGGCGTCATATCTTCTAATCGCCTTGCCATTTGCGCATATCCGCGCGTTTGACCTCTTGGGTTGCCCGATTGCCCCTTAACAAAAACCATAATTTGCCCCAATATCGCAAGCCATTGTTACATTATAACATAACACCAAAAAATAAATCTGAAAACCCTGTTGACTGACAGGGCGCATTGTCCTATTGTATACCCATACCGCAATCAAGCGGCAATCAAAAGGGGCCAAGACAATGCACACATTCAATATAGAATACACAGATACCTTTTGCGGCGAAGCCAATTATAACTGGGTAAATCGCCAAACAGTCACAATGCCAGAATTAACGCATTACGGATATGACGGCAGCACAAACTACAGTAAAGCTGATAAGGTTTTTGAGCGCGAACTAATGCGCAAGGCAAAAGCTGCTGTAGGGCTGACTGGCGTTCGTGGCGCGATTGAACGTAATGGTGACGAAATAACGTTTAGGCCGTTCCGCGCAAATACTATTCTATTCATCACATACGAAGAATGCGCAGAATAGCACGCTTTTCCAGCCTATGCCGCGCTGCGTGCGCGGCATACACGGGAAAAGATACCCGACAGCACAATGGAAGGAACCACGACAATGCGCATTGATCACGCAAAACTGCTATCCACTACCTCACACAAGGCTAAGCTTGCTGGCGAATTTGGCTACCTTAATGGCATTCACTACATGGCCCCTGCATCGGTCGCTGGTGTTGGCAATCTTTGCCCCGACGCTAGTGAGGCCTGCAAATCGATTTGCTTAGGTGAACATGCTGGCATGGTTTCCGTCTATTCTAGCGTTATGCAATCGCGCGTAAACAAGGCGCGCACATTTATGCGCGATCGCAAGTCCTACATTGCCGGTTTGCGCAAGGCCTTGGCTTTGCTGCAGCGGCAAGCCGCCAAACAAGGCCTTGTGCCGGTTGCGCGGCTTAATGGCTCTACCGATATTAATTGGCTTGCGCTGCACGACGGCAATCGCATTCCGCTTGTGCGTGAATTCTCCGATTTGCAGTTTGTTGAATATACAAAAGCAATTGACCGTATGCTTGACTATTGCGCCGGCAAAGTTGCGAGCAATGTTCACCTCACATTTTCGTTTTCTGGGCAGAATTGGGACAAATGTGAAAAGGTATTGCGTGCTGGTGGCAATGTTGCTGTGTGCTTTGGTTGCGATACCCCTGCAGAATTTTGCGGCTATGAAACGATTGACGGCGATGCATCCGATTTGCGTCATCTTGATCCCGATATGCGCGGCAAAGGCTGCGGCAAAATTGTTGCGCTGAAACCGAAAGGAAGCAAGGCCAAGAAAGACACAAGCGGCTTTGTCGTGTGGCATGCTGCAGCAATAGCGCGCGCCGCATAGCATTGCCAGTTAATGGCGCGCTCGCAATGGGGCGCGCCATTGGCGGGCAATGGTGCACGATAGCAAAGGGGAAAGACAATGAGCGACAACAACCTATTCACAATTTGGACGTGCATTTTCATGGCTTGCTTGTGCGTTATCATTATCGCTTGACATAGGGCGGAAAGTCCTGCATCATGTATCACATAACTGGAACAGTCCGGCACTAGCAAAGGAAGGAACAAGGCAATGGTAATATCTGACAAGGCAGCACTGGCATTGCGCGACGCGGTCGCAACACGCGGCGCGCACAAGGGCAAGCTGAAGGCGAAGGCTCCGGCTGCCCGCTCTAATGGCTATGCCGCATGGCAAGCAGCGCAAATGGTCTGCAATCCGTTCAAAGTATCCATTTTTGGGCAAATAATGATGAACGACGAACAGCGCGCGATATACGAAGAAGTCCTGCACATATTCGAAACGCTGAATATTCGCGGCATGGATCGGGATCGGAATGCCTTGGAACGCCTTGGCGTATGGTAGCACTGCGGCGCGCTCGCAATGGGCGCGCCAAGCAATCGAAAGGAATCGCGATAATGAACATTATCAAAGCAACACAACGGTCGGCACGCGCGTCTGCGACAATGGCAAAGCACGCGCGCGCGATATCTGACGCGCGCCGCAATGGTGACGAAAATGCCGTGGCGCGCGCAATCCGCTTGCACGCGCGCGCAAAAACAGCCTACGAAAAAGCACGCGCCGCCACCCTTTTCCCGTGGGAACGCCAAACACTTTGACCACTATTCAAAAAACTGGAGCAAAAACAATGGTTAATAAACTACAAGCCCCAATCGTCAATCTAAACGGTTCAAGCAAGGATGAGCTATTGGCTGGCTATCGCTGGACATATGAGGCGCTTGAAACGGCTATTCTTGCATTGCAGAAAACAATGCCTCATGGGCGAGATTATCCCGACGGCACAGCTACGCTGATGGAAGCACGCGAACAACACATTGCGCGATTGCGAGCCGTGATCGACGTCCAGCGCGATATCGAACACATAGCACGCGCCGTGCTGAACCAATAAAACACGGAAGAGCTGGAACATATGCGCCAATGGGCCTAGCAGGCTCACAGACTGGCAAAACAAAAAGGCGGGTATCTGACCCGCCTTTTTTATTAAACACCGCCAGCGGCCTTCTGTGGCCCATTAAAACGGTATTTCGTCATTATGCTCGACCGGCTCGCCGATTTTGGCGGCAGTCACAGTAGCGCCGGGGTATTCCGCCTTGACCTTATCAATTAGCTTATTGCTACGCTCTCGCACTGCAATGTAGCTGCACAATAATTCTTCAATAGTGACGGTCTGGACTGGATCGCCGGTTTCTTCTATTGCGCGATCATACTGCCTAGGCTCAGTTACGATCTTCCATGCGTTGCCACGCGCGTCTCGCCTGTGAATTATCTCCGGCGGCTGCGGGCTGTGACCTGCATCACGGGCCGCCTGCTCTAATGCTCGCAGGCCCCGCAGCACTGTGTCGCTATACTTTAGCACTAGCTTCTCGTCACGCTGCCGAACGGCATCGTTGAGCAATCCCCTAGCCCTACCAAATTTGGCCGCCAGCTCTGGCGTCACAAGCGCCGGTAGAGCGTCTATGCCCCAACGCCGGTCAGTCTCTGTCTGTAGTGCATCAACTGGCGCGATGGCGGCTTGGATAGTTTCGTAAACCAAACGCTCGCGGCGCTCTGCCGTCTCCTGCTCAATCGTCTTGAGCGCTGCTGTATCTTTTTTGGGTTTCTTTACCACGGCTCTGCTCCAGCTTTTGTGGGCGCTCATGACAGCCCGGACAACCGGACAAGCGCGGGGCGCTTGTACCGGACTTGTCCGGCCTTGTCAATCGCAGATGCGCCGTGATCATGTGCGACCAATTGCCGCAGGGTTGGAAAAACACTGCCTGCATTTTTCCAAACACTGCGACACTATGCCGCAGGACGAAACGCCCTCGCTGTGATAAAAGACGATACCGCAATGCAGCGGATAACTAGGAGCAAAGACATGAAACACAACATAGACGACAGCACACGCGCCGCAATTCGCTCGCTCGCAATCGCGTTTGAGGCGTATCACGACTACCGCGCCAAAGCCGACAACGCCAGCGCCGCGATGTGGGGCAAGATCGCTCTGCGCTATCAGTCAGAACTCGACGTTGTTCTGATCAACGAGTCGTCGGTGGAGTTCCAGCAATATCTTGCAGAGCAGAAGGAGCAGGCAGCATGAACACTATCACAGTAAACGGCATCGAATACGTACCCGCAAAGAAAGTCACCGGCACACGCGCAGTTGTGGTTGTGGATCGCGGCTGGATATTCGCAGGCGACGTGACCCGCGATAACGGTCGCATCTACATCTCTAATGCCCTGCATGTGTTCCAGTGGGAATCGCTTGGCTTCAGCGGGATGATCGACAACCCTGAGGGGGCTAAGGCCGACCTACGGCCCATCGCAGACGTGGATATTCCAGCGGGAGCTGAAGTGTTTTCCGTCCCCGTCCCAGATGGGTGGGGGCTATGAACGCCCTTTACTACCCCGTCGGCAACGGCAACGGCTACGGCTACAGCTACGGCTATGGTGACGGCTACGGACACGGCGGCGGCTTCGGCGACGGCTTCGGCGACGAATTTTGCTTCGGCTACGGCGAAGAAAACGGCCACGGCTATGGTGACGGCTACGGACACGGCTGCGAATTCGGATTCGGCGGCGGCTTCCTCTATAGCGCCAAAAACGGCAGCGGCCACGGCTACGGGTACGGTTATAGCTACGGCTATGACTGCGGCTACGGCGATGGCGGCGGCATGGACACTGTCAACACAACTAGAAAGATTAGGAGAGAACCATGAACCGGCGGACAGCAATTGAACTGGCAGACGTGGCCCGCAAACACGTCGAAAGCATCGACAACCTCGAAGTGCTTGTTTGGGCGATACAGCACGCCAACGCGAACGGATCGCGCAACCGCATCACAGCAGCGGCTGTAGACGTGCTGCACGTCTTTATCCGCGACAGGCTGCTGCCGGAGGCTGCGCAGATTTCAGCGGCCCTTAACCACGAGGAGGATGCCACAGATGCTGGCCAGTGATTTACGGGCAGCGCTTGCAGAGGTCGGCATGAGCCAAGCGGCGTTTGCTGATTTGGCAGGCGTCAATCCAAGAACAGTACGCCGGTGGGTTGACCAGCGGCGGCAAGAGCCACTTTCCCGCTACGCAAGGATGGTGATCGAGCAGACGCTGGAAACAGCACGTAAGAGTCGCAACACCGGCTAATCAAAAGAGTTCCGCCACCACTTCTTATTGTGGTGGCCGAACGTCCCGTCATTTAGAAGAACTTCGAGCGTTCTCTGAAAGGCCCTCCGAACGCTGTCGGTCTTTATGCCCTTCTTTTTACCTTTATCGCCTTCAATCTGCTCGCCTTTATCGTCATCAACCTGCGGGTACTTTTGGTAGAACCTGTTTTTCCAAATTTCTTCAGCTAGGGCGGTGACTACGCCGGGCGTGTGTTCATTCATTGTGTAACGGAACCCGGCATTCTGCGCTATAGCATCGTCAAAAGTCTGTATCGCTAATTTTACAGCGAGACTTTCTGCGCCAGCTTTTGGTTGCCGCCTTCTTGCGGGCAGTGCATCAGTATCCACGGGCACAACCACTAGCGATGTCGCGTCGGGGTCGATATCGGACAGTCCGACCTTCTCCATCCGATAGCCGAACGAGACGTCGTCCTCACCGTCTTTTTGCTTCTGCACTGAGAACCGGCCAAATCTGTTTTCGTCGCCGTCCCTAGATAACTTCTCGCATTCCATGGACGTGTCCACAGCGCCTAGCAGCGCAGACGATCCGCGCAACCCGCGACCGCTCTCTTTGCCTGCGTGATGGATCAGCATACAAGAACAGTCTAGCATAGACATTATCACGTTGACGTTTTCGATCAGCTTTGACATTTCTGTGCTGCTGTTTTCTTCCAGCCCGCCAGCAGAGCGGGCCAAAGTATCCACAACGATAAGTGCGACATTCTGCCGCAGGCCTTTAATCTCCTCGATCAGCGCAGTGATGTCCTGCTCACTAGTGCCAAGGTTAAGTTGCGCCTTGATGAAGTACATCGGAATGCTGTCGTCAATGTCGTACTGCTTAACGAGCGCGTCACGCCGCCGCTTCAGACCGGCTCCGCCTTCCGCTGCTATGTATATCACCGTCCCTTGCTTTGATGGCTTCTCGAAGGCCTCTCGGCCTGCCGCCACCATCGCGCCAAGGTACAGGGCCACGAAGGATTTGTATGACCCCGGCTGGCCATACAAAGCGAACAAAGACTGCGCAGGCAGGATGTCCTTCACGAGCCACCGGATCGGCACATCAGTCAGAGCGCCCCACTGGATCAGCTCCACGCGCTTTTTGGGTGCAGGTGGTGCCACAGTAGCGTCTACCCCCAAATGCGCCTCCACGAGGCTCTGAGAGCCCTTGCTGGTGATCCGCTCAGCGATGGACTGCTCTATACGCGGCAGCAGTGCTTTTGACGCTCTGCTTGTATCGCCGCCGAACTCAAACTCTGCCGTCAATGCGAAGGGATCGAATACTTTCCCCGATAAGCGGTCCTCCGCGCCGTGATGGCTATAAGTACACCAATGGCCTTGGCTACCCTTGAACACCACCACGCCGGGGGATTTGGATGTACTGCCGGGGCGCGTGTAGCGATAGGTGTCGCTTTTCTTGTCGAAGTAATTGAACCTATAGCCGTTGCGCTCAAGCAATTTCTTGACATAGTCTAGACCGTGCGCATCGTTGAACGACTTGAAGTCTGAGTCGGTTTGCGTAACAGGAACAGGCTCCGCGATCTTGGCGACTATGGCCGCCTCGCGACTGCTCCGTTCCTTCTGCCAAGCTATAGCTGCGGCTGGATCAACTGAGCGACCATCGCTCGACATTGACTTGAAACTACCCTTCTCGGTTGCGCGAGGTAGATACCACGGCTGGCTCCAGCGATGGTTCTCCGTCACGTCCGCCAGCATCACGCCGCGCAGATGTAGTTGGTAGATCAGATACTCGACAACAGCTGATAGCTCGTTGCCGGATGTTGTCTTAGCCGGTATCACCACGCGGTACTTGTGCACCTCGCCGGGGCGGTGGCTGTGGCTTGTGTGCGCAGCGAACGCCACGCCCATGTCAGTCAACGCTTCGGCCACCGCCTTTAATGGTGGTGCGCCGGTAATAATCTCTCCGGTTTCTGGGTCAAACCGGCTGTCGCCATCAAGCACCACCACGTCCGCTGTGCGTAGATTGTCGTCTGATCTAGCGGGCTTGATAAGGTCGCCGCCGCGAACAAAATATGACCCGTCCTTCTCGCCAACCTTGACGCGGGACAGCCGATCCTTCAGCTGCGCCCACGTCAGCTTGCGGACGTGCAGAGCTGTGTCCGACTTACCACCTTTTGCGAAGGCCAGCAGCAGACTTGTGTTGTCCGTAATTGTGTTTTGAGTTAATACTTCCATAGCTGCGTCTCCCTCTCGGCGTAGCACCGACAGCACTGCTCCTGCTGTCGAAGGACGCCCCGCTGCTTTCCTTCCGGCAGCGGGGCGTTTTCTTTCTTAGAACTCGATGTCGTCGTCGAGCGGTTCATCCGTCTTGGCAGGCGCTGGCGCAGCGGCAGGCGCTTCCGAGAACTCAGCTGGCGGTGCAACCCAACCCGCGATGTTCACGACGGGAGCCTTGAAGCGTAGCTCGCCCTGCGGCGTTGCGATCTTCACAGTCTCCGTGCCGGTAAATTCAACGACCGGCATTTTGCCTTTGTGCTTCGACGCAGCCGCAAGATACTCGTCATGCAGCTTGTCGATCACGCGCAGCACCGTCTTTGATGTCGGCGTGAACTCCCGCAGCCCGTATTGCTTGTGGAACATCTTCAGACGGATGGCCTGCTTATGTTCTGACGAAGGCCGCTGCGGCATCTCCTCACCTACCGTCACCATTTCGGCATGGTAAGACGGCTGGAAGGTCAGCCACCCGCACTGCATACCCTCAAAGTCCACAACGAACTTAGTCGGCATCTCAACTTCTTCATCGCGCCTATCCCACTTGCCCGGCTCAGCGGACGGCTCGCGCATAACTGCGAGCAGATCGCCAGCCTTCGCGTCAAACTTAATGGCCTGCAAAAACTTGCTGCCGCCGTTGCTTGTGCTTTCATTCAAAAAACCAAGTGCCATTTTACTTTTCCTTTGTTTTGCCTTCCGCTTGATTGCTTTCGGCTCGTTACGACAGAACAGTTGCATCGCGCATGTCGATGAACGCATTCTGTCTGGTTATCACGCCACCGTTGATGGTCTTCATCGTTTCGGTTTCGTGAACTCGCATGGCGACAACGATACCGTCGCTGGGGCGCCATATTGTCTTGTGCAGCAGCTTCTTGTCGGGGACCAAGTACAGGATGCCGATGAACGGAACTTGCAACCCGCGAGCGACATCGACGCCTGCCATTACCTTGTCTGCAGTGACAAGCCACTCCGACTTGTAGTCGAGAGTGAACTTATCCAACGTCATCTTCCTGCACTTTATTTCATACACAGCCTTGATCGTGCCATCGACGACAACAATACCGTCTACACGCGCAGGGCGCTCCTTCGGCGTTTCAAGCAAACGAGATGTGGAGTTACGGTGCCACACCTCCATCGCCTCGCCTTCCCATTCGCGACTCTCAGCGCCAAGCCGTGTAAGAATATCCATCACATTGCCTTCCACCACGCCATAAGCGCAGCGTCTGCTCTGCCGTCATCTTTCTTCCGCGCAAACATCTGCGCATAAGCGGGAAACAACTCAGCAGCACGCTGCCGGTTTGCATCCTTCCCGCCTCTGGCATTGACGGCTCTCTGCCAGACAACGGGCGCGGCATAGGTGAGGGGCAACGCAAGGCACCCAATAACACCCTCGACCATTCCAACGCCGCGCCCGAACTGGAACATACTACTGACACCCTGTCCGGGCATGGCCCCGACACGCTCCAGCACAACCTCGTCCGGCATCCTAGCCTTGATGAGAGCAGCCAGCATCTGCGGGCTGATCTCCTTCTTCAACTTGTTGCCGCGCTTGACCTCAACGACTGGCGTGTCGATGATGTCGAGCGTGCCGGATTGCGGCGAGAAGAACGCGAGTGCGCCGGAAGCGCCGGGGTCAATAGCAAGTATCATTTGCAGCACACGATCTCTGCAATGACACTGTAGCAACCGTGCGGTGCCAGCATCTCGATGATGCGGCATCCACTGGTCCACACTGTATCGATTTCATGATACGGAGCGTAAAAACAGATCACTGACATTTTTTGTCCATGCTCCTCAGTATCTCAACATATGAAACAGCCGCGCGAAACAGATGATCCGACAGTCCCTCTAGCGCATCGTTAAGCGCTTTAGGGTCTTTGCCAATCTGCTGCGCAAGGATGTAGCCTGCGCTATCGACCAGAGTCTCCACAATCTCAGCGCTGTCGTACGGATCGTTGCGACAAGCGAACGCAGTGCGATTGATTTCATCTTCCAGATGTTCCTTCATTCTCATGATATGTCCTCGTCGATTGCCCATGATGGTAAGCTGATTTCCATTGCACCGTCTGTGTAGTTCTTGTGCTGTTCTGCCTCGCCAATGTTCGCAAATCTCTCTGCCGCACGAGCCATGTCGCGCAAACCTTGGTTCAGCGAGCGTTTCGTGAGCGTGTATATCCCGCAAGAATATGGCGGGGCGCTCTCTACCGCCAAGAACACGAAGTTGATAGGGTCGAGGTTCACGCCTGCCAGACGCTTTCTTCCGACAAGGTAGTGAGCGGCTTGGATGTGGTACTGGAAGTTGGCGATCTGCTTCGCGAACCCAGCTGGACTTGCGTCTTGGCACGTCTTTACGTCGTAGATCACATCCTTAGCGATGTAGTCCACCCGCGCCTTGCACTGCACGCCGTACTGCTCCCACAGCATCGTGGTCTCAGCCTTGCCTTTGGTGACGTGCTGCTTGAAGAACGGGTGGGCGCGCAGGCTGTCGCTAATGCCCTTGGCCTTCTCGTACTCGTATTCGTCGATGACCACCTTGCCCTCAGCCGAAGCATCGAACTCATCACGCGCCTGCTTGCCAAACTTCGTGCGCATGTCGAACTTGGGCGCGACAGCCACCTCTGCCTCGAACTTATCCGGCTCCAAAACCATTGTGTGAACAACAGTGCCAAGGATCATGGCCTTGGTCGGAGGGCCGGAGTTGCGTGACGCGAGATAGTGGGCTGGCGTCTTGAGAAGCTGCTTTGCCGCCGAAGCCGACAGCGCCTCGATGCTGTGGTATTCGGGCGCAGGCATATCATCAATAATCTTGTTTATCATTCTGCTTTACCTTCCTTGCTTTTTGCCGCTGAAACGGACTTTCAGCGCTCACCCTAGCAGGTCTGAACTCGCCACACCAGTGCGTCTTTATGACACGCTGCTGCTGGGGGTAACGCCGACACTGTAAAATCGGCGCACCTTCATCGAATGCAAATTTGCATGTGTTGCAATGCTCCATTTTGTCCTTCCTTTTCCCCCGTATCCCCCAGCTTGCGCTGGGGGACCGGTCCGGGGAGACCACAAACAGGCTCAAGGGTCAGTTGAGCCGTCTGTTTACCGCTTTCTGCGGTATCGTCGCACCTTGCGACGATTTCGTTCGCACCCCTTATGGAAGCGTGTCTCCCAGCCACCATACGAGATGTGAATGTGATTATGCCCAGTGCAGCGTGAGTATGTTCCGACACCGAAACCCTTCCGCCGCGCTTTTCCTACGATACCCCGTTTCCATCGAACGTCAACCGCGCCGCGCTTACCGTCGCAGAAGCTGTGCAGTGAGCGATGCCTCGTTCCGGCTATACGCGCTCCCCTACGGTAATCGCTAATAACCTTCAGCTTATGCTGTGCGACAAATTGCCGCAGAGGACTGGGGGTGCAGCTCTTGGCGCTAGCTGGGCTGGCGACAAGAAGTGCTGCGAATATCTTCTCCAGCATCACTGCTCCTGTTCTGCCAGTTTGCCCGCCCCTTTGCTATCATATCAAGCGCGTTTTCTCTTAACGTGCCGATGGATATATGCGCTGGGTTGCAGCACAACCTATTATCACAGCTGTGCATAACAACGCATGTGTCGAATGTTATATCCTCATTAGGCGAGGTTATATGGGCGACAATCCTATGCGAAGAGTATAGACGCCCCTTTACCTTGAACCTGCCGTAGCCAGCACCAGTTCCCCCCGTCCAATTCCAACATTCATCGTCTCCGCCCCTTTTTACTTTTGCCCAAAAGCGCCTAACATCATCGAATGCGAGCCTTGGTATAGCGAGAGGAGCAAGCCTCCCGCACGAGATTTTCTTTGCGCCGCTCATTTCAGTCGCTCCAATGCAGCCTGCCCCAACGGCGTGTCCGCAAGCATACCAAGCGCTACCATATAGGTGTCTAGCAGCTCTTGCTCTTGGCGGATGGCCTCGGGGTCTTTCTTGCGCATGGTCAGCAGCTTTTTGATGATCTTCACATCAAAGCCTACGCTCTTGGCCTCCAGCAGCACGTCCTTCACATCCTCTGCCAATGATGCTCGCTGATCTTCAATACGCTCAATGCGCTCAATTATTTCCTTCAGCTGGTTGTTCGTCATCTTCCATTCCCTTCACGATTAATGCTGCATATCCGGCGATGTCTTGCCAGTGGTCGATAAAATTGCTGTTACCACTCAAGATGCGGCCAATCTTATTGGCTATCATCTCAAGGGACTCCCTCTGCTCTGCCTTGAGGTCCTTCCAGTTCACGCCGATCTGCATCGTCATTTTGATTCCTTGGCTGACGCTGGAAACCTCGCTGTAGAACCCGTGCGTACTTTCACGCTCCTGTAGTATGTCTTTCACGTCTTCTGCCATTGTAACTCCTTATGCCCGACAAAATGGTTGTGTGGTCCTTGTTAAACAGTCTGCCGATCTGCGGCAAGCTGTAGCCTGCTAGTTGCAGGTCGTTCCAAATCTCGAACCGTACTTCGCAAATCTTTTGCTTGCGCGATTTCCCCACAATTTCCGTCCAGTTATAATTGTGATTCACAAGGACTTTCGCAACTATAGCCCTCATCTTGAAGGGAGCAGATATCCCCTTTACGCAGTTTGGTAGCTTTATCTGCATTGCGTCATTGAAGGTAGATGTCTCCGAAGGTCTCTTGGCCCTAATCTTCTCCATCCTCCTATACTGATCTAGAGATTTTTTGGCAGCGGCTGCCTCCGCCTCCTTTTTGATCTTCTCTCTGCGCTCAAGCTCAAGAAGTATTTCTTTCCTTTTTCTGATGATGTCCTTACGCACCTTATCTTTGATGAGTACGCCGTAGTGCTGACCATCTCGTATCTTACCGAAGTAGGGCTTCCCCTTCTGCGGGCGGATCGCCTCGAAGTGGTCTATCATACGCTGTTCCTGCCCTTCAAACTCTCTCAATGATACGCTCCCATAATCTCCTTCCTCGCTTGCGCCTTGGAATAGGCATAGCCTAGCGTGCCGTGGACCGACACCCAGCGATAGCGTACTCCTCGGAAAGCGGGGGAATTGGCTTTGGCGAAGTATCCGGCATCTTTCCCGAAATACTTAACAGTATAAGTGCCGTCGCCGTTCTTGATAGTTTCGATTGCTGACATTGTGCTGTCCCCTTTGGTTTGGGTCCAGCCACAATGCCACAATCTGATCATTTGGCAACACCGCTGGGTGCGGCAGGGTGTCGCGGGGGTTAATCTCCGCCTAGGCCAGCTTGAGCGGTCCCGAACCTAGCCATTAATATATTAAACTGCTGCCTCAAGGCCCGCGCTGCATCCTGCGCCTCGCTTCGCAGTGTTGATTTTGGCATACTTGAAGCCGCAGCCTCTAGCACGCGAATCATAAGGTCCGGATCTCTCTCCGACAATGCTCGGGCCATTATCGCGTTGACACGATCCGCTGGCATTTTGGATGTAAACCTTTCAACCAAGTTGGCGGCCTGCTGCGCAGCCTGTAGACCAGTTCCGGCGTTCCCGCTTCCAAGCCCACTTACAGATGATAGTTTGGCACCGAACCACCTCGAAAGAGCGCGAGATAGAGCGCCACTAAGAGCGCCAAATTCTTTCACCTCTATGCCAGTAATTTGAGAAAGATCAGATTCAACACCCTGCTTAATAGTCTGCATTATTTTTGCCGACTGATCTTTGCTCACAACACGGGTTCTCTCCATCATTCCAAGCAAAGATGGGGCGGTTTCCCTCTCCGAGACTCTTCTCGTTAGCAGATCGTCCATTACGCCCCATTTACCATTGGAGGCTCTATTAATGTATTCCATAACAGCTGCGCGTAACCCAGCCGTTGCGTCTTCCCCGGCGTTCCTAGCAAGAGTTGCAATCTTGTAGAAATCTTTCTCCGGTGAGTTGCCTTGAATAGCTTTTTGTATGGCTACAGAAGGGTTCTCCTTAGCGCCTATTATCTTAGAGAATGCTGCACGTTCTTTCTGCTTAACAACACCGCCTAAAGCCGCCTCAACCATATTTGCTTTTTTCTGCGAAGCTATAGCGCCGAGCAAATCTTGCTTGTACTCTGGAAAGGCATCAAGGATGGCTTCGTTTTTGCGAACAAAACTCTCAGCCTGCGGGACCTTTATGCGGCCATCGTCGAAAATATCTCTGCCCAACGATCTTATGAATTGATTTTGCGTTGCCTGCATCTCTTCCATGCGGCGCAAGAATTGCGGCAGCTCAGACTGGGCGGTTTCAGCGCGCAACCTTATTGGCTCCATCGCCGCCCCCAACTGCTGCATCCTGCTTACAGTCTCTTGTGGGCGTCCAGCAACGACTGCCCTTTCTAGGGTAGACTCTTGTGGAATCCGTTCTGCTCCAGTCGGCTTCACCCCAAGCACATCACCCGCATAGGTGCGTGTTATTTTGTCGTTTAACTTGCGCGAAAAATCCCTTGCTATAACCGCTGCGGGATCAGAAACTGTTGACATATCATCAAGAGCCCCTTCACTTATTTTCGTCAACTCCCTCACTAGATCGGGCTTCCCAGCAGCCCTTGCGGCTGCGGTTTCGCGCCCTATAAGGGTCCTAATTCTGCCCATTTCCTTAAATGGGACACCCAAAACCTCGCTCTCCGGATCAAGCATATCCTCCGCGACTTTTTTCATTCGACGGGTGAACCCATCAAGCTCGGGGAAGAAACTTTCTTCCCTTAGCATTTCCGACCGGACTGATGCGACCGCGTTGTTAAAGTTATCGGGTGGTATGAGGATTCTTTTGTTAACTCGCCTGTAAAGCGAGCTTTCCATTTTTCGCAAATCTGCGTAAGCCGATTGGACTAATTCTTTAGCTCTTACATTTAACTGTGTTCTAGCAGCCGCAGGCAGCGCAGCTGCCTGCTCGGCGGAGGCTTGAGCTGCGCTTGTGGCCTTTGATATTTTGTTGTCTATCCACGTATCGAACGCCTTGGATGTAGCACTCGCTGCCTTCGTTAAATCATCTACTGCGCCGGGAGCGAACCCAGCTTTAAGCGCTTCTCGCGATGCTATGTCTATCTCTTCCTTGTTGCGAGATATAAGGTTGGCGAGGTCCGGGTCTTTGCTCGCTAGGAAGTCTTGTATCCCAACAAGAGTTTTGCTCTTTGCTGCTTGAGCTGGAAGCAACATCGAGTCCGGGCGCATCCCCTCGACCGCCGCTCTAACCTCGGGAAGAGATTCGCCGGAACTCTTAAATGCCCTTGCGACAGACTGCCCCGCTGCTTGTATATCTGCGTTCTCCCCTCGACCAACAACCGGCGCGGCAAGTTGACGTGCGCGTGCGGCAGACGCCGAAAGGCCACCTAATGCAGACCCAGCGAGAGTGCCCCCAGCTAGCCCGCCTACCGTTTGCCCAACAAGTTGGGCTATGGGGCTGTCCGGCGCTACCACTTCCGTTGCCCCCGCTGCAAGTGCGGCTCCTGCACCAGCGCCGCGTCCAACTGTTCTGAACGCAGGGTTTGTGACAGCCTCTTTCATGAGCTGATTATAAGCGCTGCCGACAGCCGTCCTTGACGGTGTAGCGGATGCTACGAGAGCCTTCGCTGCAGGCGTTGCACGCGCAAGCAAGTTGAGGACGCCGCTTGGGACAAGGGCAGACCCCGTAACGTTTCCCGCTTGGTAAAGGGGCCTTAGCGCTGATGGAATTTCTTTTATATCAGATGTAGCATATTTAGCTTTTGTGCCACCCTCTGAGATGCCAGCTGCTTCTAAGCCTGCCGCGCCGGACTGTAACATTTTGTTGTACGCCGAGATAAGCCCGCTGGTTGCCCTCTGCGGGCCCATAAAATAGTCAGTGCCAAGGGCGAGGTTTACGGCCCCGCCGGGGAGGCCTACTAACGTCCCCAATGTGGACAGCGCCCCGGAAGCAGCACCGCTAAGGGTGGCGGAAAGTGGGCCTTGGGCGTATCCGGAGGCGATATCGGACGTTTCCGCGAGTTCCGATTTTGTTACGGCCTGCGGCTTTTTTTTTGGATCAAGATAAACTTCCGGAAACGTCAGATACGACTGAGCCATTACTCAACCTCCCGCAGCATGCCCTTTATCAATCTAAATTTTCTTTCACCAATTTGCCGGACTTTTCCCTCGTGTTCCATGGAGAAAAGCATAGCCTTAATACTGTCGGATAGTGGTCGTAATTTGTTTACATTTTTAGCTGCTTGAGCTCTTGCGGCTGGTGTAGCATTTCTAGCAGTAGCCGTCCTAATCTCAACATTGAGAGCTCTATCTACGTCGGCTACTGCTGCCTTAAATCTTGAAGCCACTTCTGCTGGCCCAACTGTAATCTTTCCTGCCTCCGGGAACAGCTCTCTCAAGCGTTCTTGAGTCATTTTCAATTGTTTACCGGTAGCTGAGTCACCGGCTGCTGCGAACATATTGTTCCTTATCGAATCGTACGCCGCTCTAGCATCGAAGTAATCTCTAGTTTCGGGCGATGGCCCAACAGTCAAAGCTCGGCCCTTACTGTATATATTTTCCCACGTCCCCCTTGGGCCAAAAAGCGTATTGAAGTTAACATTTTTATTTGGCAGCAAAGTTGCGTTGGGGAATCTCTGTTCAATTATATTTTTAGTCGCGTCCAACGGCGCTGCTGCCGGAGGAGCGCCTATTGACGGGGGAGGTGTCGTGCCCGCTGGCAGACCTGCTGGATTAGCTAAATTAGCTGCGGCTGGCGGGGCACCACCACCTAAGCCATAATCCCCAGTGCCAGTAAGCTCTAACAATGATTTCTGCACATTAAGCTGTCGCTGCAAGGCCTGTAGTGGGTCCCTAGTGGCCCGCGCAATAGCTATTTTACTGCGTATGTCAGCTACAGCTTCGGCTGGCAGCGTGCGAACCTCGTCGACGGTCATTCCAAGGCTTTTGGCGATAGCGCTTGCTCCACTATCTGTAGAAAGCAGATCGCTAAGGCTTTTCATTTTTGCCATTCGGTCTGCCTCTTGCGCTAAACGCAACCTAAGCAGATTCCCTTTTTGCGACTCTAGCCGCTCTCTCTGAACCTGCCCCGGCACATTACCCAGCGCCATAATAGCCTGCTGGCGGAGCTTAGGGTTGTAGCCGGGCTGACCAAGGGCCATCAAAGCAGCGCCACTGCGACCCAAGGTGTTTATAAGGGCCATGCGGTCATCTGCTGGCATGTTTTGGAAGCCGCCAAGGAGGCCGCCAACAGCATCCCCGACGCCGCCGACGGCGCTAGAGATGCCCTTGCCAATGCCGCCTACGACATCGCCAACACCGGTCGCTACGCCCTCTACAGTGCGGCGCAGAGGGTCAAAGATTTCTTCAGCCATTATTCACCACCCCATCCCAAAAGTCCGGGCATCTTGCGTCTAAGCTCGTCGGCGCGCAGAAGGTCCGCAGCGCTCCCGCCGAAGTTATCTTCGCTGCCATATCCGGTCGCGTCCGTCCCCCAGTTGATAGATGGCTGCATAGTAGCGCCACCCTTCATCGGTCCCTGCGGCTGGATCAGAACCGGCATAGAGTTAGACTGATAGTTCTTGGCAGCGTCATCAATGATCTTCTGCTGGGCTTTAGTTGGCGCAACCGCCACCTTGCTGGAGGTGGTAGCTGGCCGGCGCGGAAGCTGGTAGAAGTCTGGCTGGCTAGCGGCTGGCGTGCGCGGAAGCTGGTAGAAGTCTGGCTGGCTAGCGGCTGGCGTGCGCGGAAGCTGGTAGAAGTCTGGCTGGCTAGCGGGGGGGATGGCGTCCACTGGTGGCGTTGGGCGCGGCGTGCCTGCTACACCCGCTGTAATCGCAGCTAATACAGCCCTTTGAGCTGGAGTTGCGCCAGCGCTGGTCAATCGCGCTGCCTCGATGGGGATAGAGGGTCCACTGACAGGCACATTTGAGGCGAATGGCCTAGCGGCAAACGGCGTTGACGGCAGCAACCCCCCAATCGCACGCATAGCCTTGAGGGCGGCGCCGCTGGCGCCGCCGCCAAGGAATAAATCTATAGCCGTTGCTGTCAAAGGATTTTTGGCGCGCATTTCGTCGCGGACTATATTGCGATTAGGCAACTGCTGCATGAGGCGAGCTACCGCTGCGCGCCTGCGCTGCGTCGGCGACTTTGGGCCTGCCAAATAATCGTAGGGGTCGTATTCGTTTGCCATCTCACCAATCCCCTATTCTTAATCGCTATACCGAGCGCTGGACGCCTCGATCTGCGCCTGCAAATTGGCGTTCTGCTGCGTCAGCGCGTCTATCTGATCTTGCCACCCCTTGGTGCCGGATGTAGCCGCTTCCTTGGCTGTGGCTTCCTGCTGCGCGAGATTCTTGGCCTCTGCCGGTGTGTTCACACGCAGCCACGCGGGAACTTGAACACCGGAGATGTCGAGCCTATTGGCAGGGAAGTTGGGGTTGTAAGCCTGCCCAAACTGCTGCGTATAGATCGGGTTGATGGCGTTGACATCAAACTGCGGGATCATGTTCGGCAGCATGGACTGATAGGCCATCGACTGCTGGAAAGCGTCCTCCACACTGCCGGTAAGCTCCGGCGAGTATGGCGCTACGTTTTCATACCCCGTCCCTATAACTCTGTTGCCCACGACTGTTGAGCCAAACGGGACGGCGTTGTAGCCTCCTAGAAGGCCCCCACCGCCGCTGTTGAGAGTGTCCAAAGCATTATCGGGAGATATAGCAGCGTCAGTCAGTAGTCCGGTGCTGATAGCCTGCGTAGTTGTTGGCCATACATTATACAACTCCTGCGCAATATCCGGTGTAACATTGTAAAGATCACCGATGTTCCGAAGCGACAAATCCCTATACGCATCTTCCCCGATGTCGGCGGCTTGCGCAAATTCTTTGGCCAAGTTTTCGCGGGATATGTTCCCGCTTGTGAGCTGATCCGTCCAATAGTCGAGTCCGGCGACATCCCCCTCGCGATCCAAGCCACCTTGGTAAAGGCCGGATATATAAGCCTCATTTGTAGCCCTGTCGGCAGCCTCAGCCTGTGCATATGCAGCGGCCTCGGGAGATGCTGCAAAAGCGCTGCGAATAGCTTCTATCGGCTGCTGGCCGCTACCAAGCAAGCCAGCGTAATAATTCAATCCAGCCGGATCGGCCTCGCGACCAAGATACTCAGAATATAGCTGCTGAACTTGCGCTAGTTCGTTTGCGGTGGCCATGTTATCCTCGTGGGTAAATGCGCAGCCGTAGCTGCGCAAGTAGCGTTAGTGGGTCGCCATCGACTTATATTCGTGGCAGCTCATGAACTCGTCCTTGATGACATCGTAGTCAGTTCCGGCTGACAAGACGCCCATCCAGTAATGAAGCCCAGCCACATCCGGTTCGCGCTTCAGAATACTTGTGTACAGATCGCGGATTTTACGTTCCGGGCAGATTTTGAACTCATTCTCAATCTGCTCCAGCGGCGCTCCATCCGTATAAACTTTAACCCAATACTCAAGCCCAGCCTTGTCAGATGCTCGACCAAGGTATTTGCTGTACAATCCTTCAATGACTTCCATTTCTTTCTCCTTTGTCATTCTAGGTAGCCTCCGCCACCGCCGCCAAGAAGCCCCATAAGGCGCTTTAGCTCATCATCTTGCGGCGAGCCCATTATACCAGCTAAATTCACGTTTGTCCCACCCCGAGCTGCTTTATTATAGACGGGCTGCATAGGGGTTGGCTTAGGTTCACTCGCTGCTGCCAACTGCGCCAAACTAGCTAAACTTGACGCCATACCGTAGCCAGCTTGCGCTGGTGTTTTTGCGGTAGCTGCCGCTGCCGCAGGGACCTCCATTGGAGTAACAACTTCCCGCCCAGCAATTGTGTTGGCTATCGTTCCCAACCCATTCCGCGCAAGATAGTTCAATCCGGACCCAATTGACTCTAGAGCGCCGGGAGTTGCGGCTGGAGCTGCTGCTGGGCGAGCAGGCGGGACAGGGGCGGCCCCATCTGCTGCAGGGCGAGTTGGTGACGCTAAGGCCTGCGCCCCATCTAGAGGCGCGTTGTACCAGCGCATACCCTTCGCGACACCAGCAGGATTGGTGAATGCTGCCCACTCGCCTTTGAGCGAGCCGAGGATAGAAGGATTCATTCCAGACTTCTGTATATCGGAATAAATATCGCGACCAGTGACGTTCTTATATCTTTGCTCAGCGAGCCGAAGCGCCATCCTATCTTGATCAGCAGGGTAGAAAGAACCTCCGCCCATTCGCTTATATGTGTCGTAAATAATTTGGTAGCGCCCAGCCGCGCTGGACCTCTTGCCGCTTTTGGGTATGGTTTCGTAAATGCGCGGATGCTGCTCGTAGCCGCTGAATGTCGTGCCGCCGGACGGAGTGTAGCGAACATCGTAACGCCCAGCGCTCTCCGGACCAGCAATAGCGTTTAGAAGCCTTCTTTGTATTTCCGTCAAAGCCATCACACAATCACCTTCTGCTGGTCAACAGCATCATTAATGATGTTGATGCGGCGCATCACTTCCTCGCGCTGCTCATACGGCAGGTTGTGGATACGCTCACGGTTGTCATCAAGGTACGCCGTGCAGTCCCAGCAATCGCGCCCCGTCTTCTCCCCCATCTTGTAGCCGGGAGCCAGCTCGGCACCTACAGACTTTAGGTACTCAAAAACCTCATATTCGGACCAATCTTGGATTGGAAAGATGTGCTCCACCCCATCGATCACCACACCACTGTTGGTAGTTGATTTGCGCCGGTCGTTTCCGCGCTGGCCCTTGATTACCTTTGTGACCCCCAACTGCTTAATACCCTCGTGCAGGGGAACCCATATATTTGCGGCACAGCATTCAAGATGAGAGCGCATCAGCGGGCCCTCGTTTCCGGTAATCAACTTACCCAAAAACGTATTCTCTACAGGGACAACATCCACCGGCCAGCCATACATCTCTATATTTTTGGGCTGGTCAGAGCGCAGATGCACAAAGTGCGGCAATCGCTCTTTCCACCCCATCATGTAGTCCATCATCTCGGGGTAGCACGCACCAGTGTCCATCCACACGACATAGATGTCATCCCATCTGTACCTATTAAGGTACAGACAGGCCAAGCTGTCCTTTCCACCACTGAATTGCAGAGCGGTATCCATTATAGCGACGCTATAGAGGCTAGAAGACTAGCCGTGGTAGCGGCCATGCCCAAGCCGCTCGCTAGACCGCTGCCGCCGCTGCCGCTCGTCGTCTGCGTCTGCGTGCCGCCATACGGAGTAGCGCCGAGGGCTTGCAGCGGAATTTGCAACTGCTGGAGCGGGAACTGCTGGGCCTCTGTGTAGGCTTGTTTGGCAGCGTCAAGCTCGGCTTGCTGCTGGGCTTGCATCATAGCGTTGGCGCTGATAGCGCCGCTAGCGCCCTGCAAGAACGCCTCCTGCCCAGCGCCAGCCAATGCACCAAGCGTCTGCGCGCCGGTTGTACGGATGCCAGCGCCTTGCAGGCCAGCCGCTTGGTTGGCCTGCTGTGCCTGCAAGAACCTCGCAAGGTCGCTCTGCGCCGCGCCCTGCGCCTGCGCAAAGTTCTGACTGTAGAGGTTCGCCGCCATATCCGCAGCCTGCTTCTGTGCCGCAGACCGCACAACACCTTCTTGGATGCCCTGCCGCGACCCGCCAAAGGCCCGCGCACGAACAGCATCAGAATAGGCTTGGTTGAGGTTCTGCTGCTTCTGCGTTTCTAGCGTCTGCAAAGACTGGTCAATCACGTTCTGCGTGTATGGATTCATATACGGAGAAAGGTCAGTCTGAGCGAGCGAGCCGGGGGTAATCTGCTGCGGCTGATATTGACCGGACCTAGCAGCCTGCGTCTGAGCTAGAGCATAAGCTGGCTGCGCCATAGCGTAGTTGTTTGACAAAGCGCCGATAGCTGATACTTGGCCCGGCGTCATCGTCGCAACGCGCTGGCCCTCATACGGCCCCGGCATCTGCGCAGAGATGTCATAGGCGGCTGCTAGGTTGCGGCGACCGGCCTCTTGCACCCACTCGGGGTACTCCGTTTTGTTGATTTGAGTAGTAGTTCCACCGCCCATAGCTAAGTCCTTTAAGCAACATCAAGCGTGTGGACGACCCACCGCTTCTTCCAACCATCGGTAGCTACTTTTTCCCAGCCCATTCTACCGCACGCTTGTATGAAATTACAGCCATTTTCTCGCGCAAACTGCACGATCCGTGGCTGCAACTCTTTCAGTTCGTCCATATTGCCAGCCGCCAAGAAGATGCTGAGATAGCGCTTCTGCGGGGCCGACAGTATTTCGGTGACGCATACGCTCTCACCGTTCTCGAACATCTGTAGCCGCCCTTCCGTTAGCAGCTTAACCATATCATCAAAGGTGTGGGTATCGCCACCCTTTTTTAAAGCCTTCTTAATCTTGCGTACAATCTTGTCCTTGCTCATCAGACAGTCGGGGCTCCAGTTTGTCCAAGAGGAACGGAAGTCGTGACAAGGTTGCCGGAGTTGTCAACAGTCACCTTCCAAACGCTGTTATTCGGGGCCAAGAGCAATATGCTCTGAACGGCTTGATTGCGCGTAACAGTCAGCTCAATTGTCTGCTCCAGCAGCGTGAAGGCATACTGGAATGTGTCGCGCTGGTATTGCTCGGGAGGCGGTGGAAGCGTTACTCTCATCGTCCTCCCCCTGCCGTCATCTCAAGGCGCATTTCACCTATAGACCACTCCGCATCTTCCGTTGCTGCTATCTTCACACGGAAATCGCGCCCAGTCACACGCATGTCGGTGTACCCGTTAGAGCGCGGTGTGTAAGGACCGGATGTCGTTTCTGTTCCCTCCGGCGTAAATGCGGAGAAGAACGTCAACTGCGTGCTGTCGTAGCCGTAGCCGCTGTCTGTTATGGCCTGCCTAACGTGAGAAATAGTATTGCCGTTCTGAATGTTGAGAGAACCACTCTCTGCGTAGCGAGATGTGGTTATAGGGACGCCAGCATTTGTCCAGCCGCTTTCATGCTCGTATATGTAATTCTGCGGGCCGGAGGCGAATGGATACTGGAACACACCAGCACCGC
>Ga0222715_10000638_pt1 | contig 34902 bp, 28 predicted proteins | sample C33_9DmetaG_FD_165056 | JGI IMG/M metagenome (GOLD analysis project Ga0222715, IMG submission 165056) | Estuarine water microbial communities from San Francisco Bay, California, United States - C33_9D | ecosystem: Environmental > Aquatic > Marine > Unclassified | place: USA: California...
GGTGCACAAGGTGCACAAGGTACTTCACCTCAAGGTGCTCAAGGTGCAGCAGGCCCTCAAGGTGCTCAAGGAGATACAGGCGCTCAAGGTGCACAAGGTTCTTCACCAACGGGTAGTACAGGTGCACAAGGTGCTCAAGGTGCTTCACCGACAGGCGCACAAGGTGCACAAGGTTCTCAAGGTGCTTCACCTCAAGGTGCTCAAGGTGCTCAAGGTGCTCAGGGTAATGATGGCGCTCAAGGTGCTCAAGGTTCTTCACCAACGGGTGCTCAAGGTGCCCAAGGCCCTCAAGGCGCTCAAGGTGATACGGGTGCTCAAGGTGCTCAAGGTGCACAAGGTACTTCACCTCAAGGTGCTCAAGGTGCCGCTGGCCCTCAAGGTGCACAAGGTGCTCAAGGGGCTTCACCTCAAGGTTCACAAGGAGCGCAAGGTGCACAAGGTGCTCAAGGTAATGATGGCGCTCAAGGTGCTCAAGGTTCTTCACCAACGGGTGCTCAAGGTGCTCAAGGTGCTCAAGGTGCTCAAGGTGACCAGGGTGCTCAAGGTGCACAAGGTACTTCACCTCAAGGTGCTCAAGGTGCCGTTGGCCCTCAAGGTGCTCAAGGTGCTCAAGGTTCTTCTCCAACGGGCGCACAAGGTGCACAAGGTGCTCAAGGCGCACAGGGTGCATCTCCACAAGGCCCTCAAGGTGCACAAGGTGACTCACCAACGGGTGCTCAAGGCGCTCAAGGTGCACAAGGTGCTCAAGGTTCTTCACCAACAGGCGCACAAGGTGCTCAGGGTTCTTCACCAACGGGCGCACAAGGTGCTCAAGGTGCTCAAGGTGATACTGGTGCTCAAGGTGCGCAAGGTGCTCAAGGTGCTCAAGGTGCTCAAGGAGATGTAGGCCCGCAAGGAGCACAAGGTAATACAGGCGCTCAAGGTGCTTCACCGACAGGCGCACAAGGTGCACAAGGTTCTCAAGGTGCTTCACCAACAGGCGCACAAGGTGCACAAGGTGCTTCCCCAACAGGCGCTCAAGGCGCACAAGGAGATGTAGGTGCACAAGGTGCTCAAGGTTCTTCACCTCAAGGTGCTCAAGGTGCTCAAGGTAGTGTGGGAGCACAAGGTGCTCAAGGTGCTCAAGGTGCTTCACCTCAAGGTGCACAAGGTGCACAAGGTGCACAGGGTAGTACAGGTGCACAAGGTGCACAAGGTTCTTCACCTCAAGGTGCTCAAGGTGCTCAAGGTTCTGATGGTGCTACTGGCGCTCAAGGAGCACAAGGTGCTTCACCAACAGGTGCACAAGGTGCTCAAGGTTTACAAGGTGCTCAAGGTGCTCAAGGTGCTCAAGGTGCTTCACCAACAGGCGCTCAAGGTGCACAAGGTGAAACGGGAGCACAGGGTGCTTCTCCAACAGGCGCTCAAGGTGCTCAAGGTGCTTCTCCAATAGGCGCTCAAGGTGCTCAAGGTGATACTGGTGCACAAGGTGCACAAGGAGCACAAGGAGCGCAGGGTGCTCAAGGTGATATTGGTGCCCAAGGTTCTCAAGGTAATACAGGTGCTCAAGGTGCATCTCCAACTGGTGCACAAGGTGCTCAAGGTGCTCAAGGTTCTTCTCCAACAGGCGCACAAGGTGCACAAGGTGCTTCCCCAACAGGCGCTCAAGGTGCTCAAGGTAGTGTGGGAGCACAAGGTGCTCAAGGTGCACAAGGTGATACGGGTGCTCAAGGCGCTCAAGGCGCTCAAGGTGATACTGGTGCAATTGGTGCACAAGGTGCTCAAGGTGCCTCTCCAATAGGTGCACAAGGTGCTCAAGGTTCTTCACCAACGGGTGCTCAAGGTGCTCAAGGTGCTTCTCCAACTGGCGCACAAGGTGACGCGGGTGAAGCAGGTGCACAAGGAGCACAGGGTGCTCAAGGAGCACAAGGTGCTCAAGGTGCTCAAGGTGATACAGGCGCTCAAGGTGCCCAAGGTTCTTCACCTCAAGGTTCACAAGGTGCTCAAGGTTCTGATGGTGCTACTGGCGCTCAAGGTGCTCAAGGTTCTTCACCGGTCGGTGCACAAGGTGCTCAAGGTTCTGATGGTGCTACTGGCGCTCAAGGTGCTCAAGGTTCTTCACCGGTCGGTGCACAAGGCGCACAAGGTGACACGGGCGCTCAAGGTGCGCAGGGTGCTCAAGGTGCTCAAGGTGCTTCACCAACAGGTGCTCAAGGAGCACAAGGTGCTCAAGGTAATGATGGCGCTCAAGGTGCCCAAGGTTCTTCACCGGTCGGTGCACAAGGTGCTCAAGGTTCTGATGGTGCTATTGGCGCTCAAGGTGCACAAGGTTCTTCGCCGGTTGGTGCACAAGGTGCACAAGGTGATACAGGTGCACAAGGTGCTCAAGGCGCTCAAGGTGCTTCACCGGTCGGTGCACAAGGTGCACAAGGTGCACAAGGTGCTCAAGGTTCTTCACCAACGGGCGCTCAAGGTGCTCAAGGTGCTTCTCCAACCGGCGCTCAAGGTGATGCTGGTGATATTGGTGCTCAAGGTGCTCAAGGTGCGCAGGGTGCACAAGGTTCTGATGGTGCTCAAGGTGCTCAAGGTTTAGAAGGTGCTCAAGGTGCTTCACCTGAAGGCGCTCAAGGTGCTCAAGGTGCACAAGGTGCATCTCCAACGGGTGCACAAGGTGCTCAAGGTGACTCACCAACTGGCGCTCAAGGTGATGCTGGTGATATTGGTGCACAAGGTGCACAAGGTGCGCAGGGTGCACAAGGTGCTACTTCAATCGGCCCTCAAGGTGCGCAAGGTGACCCTGGTGCAGCTGGTACATCTCCTGAAGGTGCACAAGGCGCTCAAGGTGCTCAAGGAACTGATGGCGCACAAGGTGCTCAAGGTGCTCAAGGTGATATCGGCGCTCAAGGTGCTCAAGGTGATACCGGCGCTCAAGGTGCTCAAGGTGCTTCTCCAATAGGCGCTCAAGGTGCACAAGGTGCTTCACCTCAAGGTGCTCAAGGTGCTCAAGGTGCTCAAGGTGATGTGGGAGCTCAAGGTGCACAAGGTTCACAAGGTTCACAAGGCGCTGATGGTGCTATTGGAGCGCAAGGTGCACAAGGTTCAGAGGGTGCTCCAGGTACATCACCTCAAGGAGCTCAGGGAGCTCAAGGTTTAGACGGTGCACAAGGCGCCCAAGGTGCCCAAGGTGCACAAGGTGATGTGGGAGCACAAGGCGCACAAGGTGATATTGGTGCACAAGGTGCTCAAGGTGCTTCACCTACTGGTGCTCAAGGTGCTCAAGGCGCTTCACCAACAGGTGCTCAAGGAGCACAAGGAGCTGACGCATTGGGAACTACAATTGGTGGTGGATACAATCCATTGGTATACAATACAAACCTTGGTGCATTGACCTTCGTTGATGGATTTGGAAATGAATTCGTATTACATATGTATGTAAGTGGTTCTTACTAATAGAAGAGAATAGAATATGAGCGTATTAAACGGACAACTTGTAAGGTTACCTGATAGTTCTTCAGTTGCGATTGAGAATATTACTTCTGGTTCTATTGTAACCGGTGTAGTTTTACCTGGTTTAGGATTACAAGAAAGCGATTGGAAAGGTTGGTCATCTACTGATATATCTTCAACCGAATTATCCACCGCAGAGGTAATAAGTAAACATACATCTCCAAGTGCAAGTCATGATGTCCTTGAAATCAACAATGGTGCTCTTACAGTTCATCCTGATAAGAAAATATTAGTAAAAGATGGTGATGGTGTATATAGATTTATTTACGCTAAACAACTTGAACTAAATTCCGACTCATTAGTAAAATATACCGATACTGGAATAACCGAAGAGTTAGTCACTTCAGTATATACAATTACAAATCAGTATGTATCAGAAATAGCCATTGAAGACATAGATGTATACCTACTTAATGGATACATAGTTCACAATCCAGAAGGATATGTAGTATATTCTTGTGGTGGTGGACTTATTGGTAATTTTTACTTTCAAGGGACTGACCCAGGCAGTTATTCTGCTGATTGTTGGAATGTAGAAGATGATTCTGAACGTGGTGCTTTCATTGGCTTTTGTATACAAACGTGTGAGACCACAGACGCCTCAGCTTGGATGCAGGTTAGTGACCCATGTGGGGAGTCGAGTCCAGAAATTTGTGGTGACGCAGATTCATCACCTGGCCCATCAGGTCCGCAGGGTTCTCAAGGTGCACCTGCTGTATCATTAACTGGTGCTCAAGGTGCTCAAGGTGAACTTGGGGAGTATGGTGAATATGGTGCTGCGGGTGCAAAAGCTGCAGTAGAGACTGGAGCCGGAGGAGCTGGTGGTCATATTGGCGCTCAAGGAGCACAAGGTGGAAGAGGTGCAGACGGTGCCGGTGGTCATATTGGCGCTCAAGGAGCACAAGGTGGAACTAATGCCGGTGCTGGTGGTCATGCTGGTGACCAAGGTGCTCAAGGTGCTGGTGGTAGAGGAGGTCATGCCGGCGATACTGGCCCTCAAGGTTCTCAAGGTGCTGCTTCTGGTGCTCAAGGTGCTCAAGGTGCTAATGGTATTGGTGGAGCCATTGGAGCAGCAGGTACTAAAGGACATTCCGGTGATACTGGTGCACAGGGTGCTCAAGGTACAAATCCCCAAGGAGCTCAAGGCGCTCAAGGCCTAACCGGTAATGCTGGTGATACTGGCCCTCAAGGTGCTCAAGGTGTAGACGGTGCTCAAGGTGCTCAAGGTGGTGCTGGTCATGCTGGTGATACTGGCGCACAAGGTGCTCAAGGTGCGAATCCTCAAGGAGCTCAAGGCGCTCAAGGAGCTGGTGGTCATGCCGGTGATACTGGTTTAACAGGTGCTGGTGGTCATGCCGGTGATACTGGTTTACAGGGTGCTCAGGGTGTTAAAGGGCATTCCGGTGCTACTGGCGCACAAGGTGCTCAAGGTACGAATCCTCAAGGAGCTCAAGGCGCTCAAGGAGCTGGTGGTGCCCCCGGTGATACTGGCGCACAAGGTGCTCAAGGCCTTACTGGTCACATTGGTAATCAAGGAGCTCAAGGTGCTAATGGTATTGGTGGTGCTGCCGGTGATACTGGGGGTGGTGGTGCCGGTGGTAGAGAGGGTCATTTAGGTAGTAGTTTAACCGGTCATGCTGGTGCTACTGGAGCTCAAGGTGCTCAAGGAGCTACGGGTAATGCTGGAGCACAAGGTGCTCAAGGTGCGGATGGTACTAAAGGACATAGTGGTGATACTGGTGCACAAGGTGCTCAAGGAACAAATCCAACCGGAGCTACTGGTCATTTTGGAGATTTAGGCGCGCAAGGGGCTCAAGGAGCTACTGGTGCTGCTGGCGCTCAAGGTGCTCAAGGAGCTACTGGCCACATTGGAGCACAAGGCGCTCAGGGAAGCGATAGTGTCATCGGTGCAGCTGGAGCTCAAGGAGTTGCAGGTACTAAAGGACATAGTGGTGATGTAGGAGCACAAGGTGCTCAGGGAACAAATCCAACAGGTAACACCGGTCACACAGGAGACACCGGTGCGCAAGGAGCTCAAGGTGCTAATGGTATTGGTGGTGCTGCTGGTGATACCGGCCCTCAAGGTTCTCAAGGTGCTGCTTCTGGTGCTCAAGGTGCTCAAGGAGCTGATGGTAGAGAAGGTATTACTGGTCATATTGGTGCCCAAGGAGCACAAGGTGCTGGTGGTGCTGCTGGTGATACTGGCCCTCAAGGTGCTCAAGGTGCGATTGGTGCTCAGGGAGCTCAAGGTGCTAAAGGTCAAATAATAGGTGAACTTGGAAACGAAGGTGCGCTTGGTGACCAAGGTTCTGCTGGTGCTCAAGGCGCTCAAGGTTTGGTAGGCGCTCAAGGAGCTCAAGGTGCTAATGGTATTGGTGGTGCTGCCGGTGATACTGGAGCACAAGGAGGTGGTGGTCACATTGGAGCACAAGGCGCTCAAGGTAATCAAGGAGCTCAAGGTGCACAGGGTAGTGATGGTGCTGCTGGTGATGTAGGTGCTCAAGGTAATACAGGTGCTCAAGGTGCACAAGGTTTAGACCCCGAAGCTGAAGGAAATGATAATACAGGCCACATTGGTGATGTAGGCCCTCAAGGCGCTCAAGGTGGTACAGGTGCACAAGGTGCTCAAGGTGGTGAAGGTCATATTGGCGCTCAAGGTGCCCAAGGTGATATTGGTGCTCAAGGAGCACAAGGAGCTCAAGGTCTTGAAGGCCATGCTGGTGATGTAGGTGCTCAAGGTTCAGTAGGTGCTCAAGGTGCACAAGGTTTAGACCCTGAAGCTGAAGGAAATGATAATACAGGTCATATTGGTGCTCAAGGAGCTCAAGGTGAACGTGGAGCTCAAGGTGCACAAGGTAATGATGGTGCTCAAGGTGCTCAAGGTCTTGATGGTGCTGCCGGTGATGTAGGTGCCCAAGGTTCAGTAGGTGCTCAAGGCGCTCAAGGTGCTAAAGGTTTGGTGCTCGGTGAGCTTGGAAACGAAGGTGCACTTGGTGACCAAGGGTCAACCGGAGCACAAGGAGCTCAAGGCGATGTTGGTGCACAAGGTGCTCAAGGCGCGGATGGTATCACAGGACATACTGGAGATACAGGCGCTCAAGGTGATGATGGTAATCCGGGTGATGTTGGTGCTCAAGGCGCTCAAGGCGCTCAAGGTGCTCAAGGTGATGTAGGTAACCAAGGAGCACAAGGTGCCCAAGGTCAAAATGGATTGTCAGGTGCACAAGGAGCACAAGGTGCTCAAGGTGATGTTGGTCATATTGGTGCTCAAGGTGCTCAAGGTGGTCGTGGTCATGATGGCGCTCAAGGTGCTCAAGGTAGTGAAGGACATACTGGCTCTCAAGGTGCCCAAGGTGATACTGGTGCTCAAGGCGCACAAGGTGCAGCTGGTGCCAAAAGTTTAGAATCAGGCGCTGTTGGTAACCTCGGCGCTCAAGGTGATATTGGTGCTCAGGGTCATATTGGTGATGTTGGAGCTTATGGTGATGAAGGAGCACAAGGAGCACAAGGAGCTCAGGGTGATGGTGGTCACATTGGAGCACAAGGCGCTCAAGGTGATGTAGGTGCTCAAGGTGCTCAAGGTGCTCAAGGTGGTGAAGGACATATCGGCGCTCAAGGAGCACAAGGTTCTGATGGCGCCCAAGGTGCACAAGGTTTAGACCCAACGGTAGAGGGTAATGAAAATACAGGCCACATCGGTCACATTGGAGCACAAGGCGCTCAAGGTGATGTAGGTAACGAAGGAGCACAAGGCGCTCAAGGTGATGAAGGTCATATTGGCGCTCAAGGAGCACAAGGTTCTGATGGCGCCCAAGGAGCTCAAGGTGCTCAAGGTGATGAAGGTCATATTGGCGCTCAAGGTGCACAAGGTTCGGTTGGCGCTCAAGGTGCACAAGGTTTAGACCCTGAAGCTGAAGGAAATGATAATACAGGTCATATTGGTGCTCAAGGTGCTCAAGGTGCTGATGGTAGAGAAGGTGGTGATGGCCATACGGGTGATACTGGTGCTCAAGGTGATACTGGTCATATTGGCGCTCAAGGTGCCCAAGGTGATGTTGGCGCTCAAGGAGCTCAAGGTGCACTTGGTGCAAAAACCATAGATAATGGAGCTCAAGGTTCACAAGGTTCTGATGGTGCTCAAGGTGCACAAGGAGATGCAGGTGCACAAGGCGCTCAAGGTGACCAAGGGGGTGGTGGTCACGATGGTGATGTTGGAGCTCAAGGTGATACTGGTCATATTGGTGCGCAGGGAGCACAAGGAGACCAAGGAGCACAAGGTGCCCAAGGTGCTGATGGCCCACCTGCAGGACAATTAATTAAAGGCGCAGATGGTGGTGTTTATACTCCTGGTGATGTTGGAGCTCAAGGTGCACAAGGTGCTGCCTCTGAAGGAGCTGGGGCTCAAGGTCAAGTTGGTGCCATCGGAGCACAAGGAGCTCAAGGTGCAAAATCGTTGGCCCAAGGAGCTCAAGGCGCTCAAGGTTCTGATGGAGCACAAGGCGCCCAAGGCCATGATGGTCACGATGGTGATGTTGGAGCTCAAGGTTTAGATGGTGGATTTGGTGATACGGGCGCACAAGGAGCTCAAGGTCTTATTGGTGCTCAAGGTGCACAAGGTTTAGACCCTGAAGCTGAAGGAAACGATAATACAGGCCATATTGGTGCCCAAGGTGCACAAGGCGCTCAAGGTGATATTGGTGCACAAGGTGCACAAGGTAGTAGTTCTGCATTAGGCGCGTCTGGTGATACGGGAGCTCAGGGTGCTCAAGGTGCACTTGGTGCAAAAACCATAGATAATGGAGCTCAAGGGTTGGGTGGTCAAGAAGGTGCACTTGGTGACCAAGGTGCATTTGGTGCCGATGGTTTACAAGGTTTCCAAGGAGCTCAAGGTAATGCCGGTGATACTGGTTCTCCCGGAGTCGCAGGTGCTCCTGGCGCTAAAATCTTAAATGAATTTAGTGGTGAAGCAGGATACTTACAAGTTAACTATAAACCTGCTACCACAACAATAAAAAATATTACATATACTGATACCGATACTGGCATTGTTTATATTTTAGAAATATTCCCAAGTGGGTCTATGTACTAATTTATTAAAGTTCATTTACATATTTATTATCACAAAAATTAAGTTATGAATGTAGATTTTTCTTTTGATAGAGATGCATCACGGTTGGATGTCAATTACACGAACTATTATTGGTTTGATAACGGATTTTCAGTTGAAGAATTAGAGCGAATTGAAGAAATGACTTCTAATTTAGAGTTTGAAGACGCCGCAACTGGTCAAGAAGGTGCTAAAGTATCAAATTATCGTAAATCACGAATTAAATGGTGTCCGCAAAATTCTGAATGGGACTGGGTTTACACTAAACTCCGTGATATGATTGTTGGTGCTAATAATGTTATGTGGAAATTTGACTTAACTCACATGAGAGAGCAAATCCAATACACCGAATATTATGGTAACAACGAAGGTGGGTATGAATGGCACATGGATTGTGGTTCAGGTGTCCAAAATCAAAGAAAAATATCCGTTACTGTACAATTATCACATCCTGATGATTATGTGGGTGGTGATTTACAATTTAATTTAGGACAACAACTTACAGCACCACGAGTTCAAGGTGCTGCAGTAATATTTCCATCGTTTTATTTACACAGAGTAACACCAGTAGTCAAAGGAACACGAAAATCATTTGTTCTTTGGGTTGGTGGAGAACCATATAGATAATAATTTATGATAAAAGTAAGTTTACCTACCGCTTTGGTATTTGGGTGGCATGAAACTGGCACTCACACGTTAGAATCGGATGTATATTTTGAAGAAGGTTTGTTTGAAGATGTAGTTTTACATTGTTATGACTCAACCAAAAATCTAAATCATTTAATTTCCAAGCATAATCCTGGAATAATTGTAACAATTGGTGATGAATTCAAAAATATTGATTTGGGAAAACACCTTATGTTGGAATCTAAACACCGACACTATAATCAAATCCCACCTAACAACATTTTTGCTAATGATATATTATGTCAGTCTACATTTTGGGCATGTAAATCACAAACGGAAGTATATGCAAACAAGAATACTCCAATTATTTCAGTATTTACACCAACATATAAGACAAACGAACGAATTTTTAGAACTTATGAATCGTTAAAGAACCAAACATACCAACATTGGGAGTGGGTTATTGTTGATGATTCACCTGAAGGTGATTATAGAACATACGAGTATCTAAAAAGTATTGCAGATTCGGATTATAGGTTAAAACTTTATAGAATATCTCCAAATTCAGGTGGTAATGTTGGTGAGGTTAAACATAGAGCTGCTATGTTGTGTAATGGTGAGTGGTTGGTTGAGTTAGACCATGATGATTATTTGATGCCAACCGCTCTTGAGGACATTTTAAGTGCTTCTAAAAAACATCCGGACTCTGGATTTATATATTCAGATTGTTGTGAGTTGTATGATGATGGTGAAATGAGACCATACGGACATATTGGTGATGATTGGTATGCAAATCCTGAAAATAGATTTAATTGGGGATATGCCGGTCACACTTGGGAAACTCATTATGATAAACAATATCTCGTACACCATTATCAAGAGATAAATCCAAAAACTATTAGGTTCAACATTGGAATGCCTAATCATTTAAGGGCATGGCGTAGGGATGTATACTTTAAAATCAGAGGGCATAATAGAAACATTTCAGTTGCTGATGATTTTGAACTAATTGTAAAGACATTTTTAGAAACCAAGTTTACCCACATCAAAAAAATGTTGTATTTACAATATAATAATAGAAATTCTACCGTAGACAACAATTCAACTGATATTAATCGTAAAGCAAGGTTGATTCGTGACTATTATGATGTACAAATTCACGAGCGTATCAAACAACTTGGTGGATTTGACTGGAATTGGGATTTAAACGAAGGACATTCACATAAATTGCAAAATTGGATGGATAGAACTCGTTATTACGATAATGAGGAAGTATTAAATTATATAGTTAAGTGAAACCCTTAACATAATACTATTTATATAGTGAGAAATAGTATTTAGGAGTTTAAATGTCAGTAAACATTCCAATTTGGCCAGGTTCAGGTTCATTTACAAGTGGTTCATCAACTCCTTTTGGATTTTTTGACTCTGATTCACAATTCAGGTCAGATGCTCCAAAAGTTGCAGAGTGGTGTGCTAAGAGATTGGGGTATCCGATTGTTGATGTTGAATTACAGGACATCAATTTCTTTACTTGTTTTGAGGAAGCTGTAAACGAATACTCATCTCAAGTAAATCAGTACCGAGCTAAAGAAAACTTGTTATCATTACAAGGTTCATCATTGGATTTGGATTTATCAAATACCAATATGAATGCTAATATGCAAAACTTGGTAAACATTGCCAAAGATTATGGTACTGAAGCGTTGAGTGGTGGTAAAGTTACTGTTTACACCGGCTCTTTTGAAATGATAGCCGGTCAACAAATTTATGACCTTGGTGATGGTAATGTTGTAAACTTGGAGAGTGGTTCGATATCTAATGGTGTAACCCTTCGTAGAGTGTATCATACCCAACCACCAGCAATCATTAGATATTTTGACCCATTTGTGGGTACTGGTATGGGTTCTCAACAAATGATGAATACATTTGGATGGGGTGCATACTCACCTGGAGTATCATTTATGATGCAACCAATGTTTGATGACCTTTTAAGATTACAAGCAATCGAATTTAATGACCACATCCGTAAATCATCATATGGTTTCCACGTTGATGGTCAACGTATCAGATTATTCCCAGTCCCAGCAAATGGTGATACTGGTGCTAAAGTATATTTTGATTACACGTTAGATAGTGAAACTAATTCACCAATCGCAAATTCAAATGTGGTTAGTGATTTGTCAAATGCACCATTTAATAGATTGGAATATACAAAAATCAATTCAGCTGGAAAGCAATGGATTGCAAGATACGCTTTGGCTCTTGCTAAAGAAATGTTGGGCGCAGTTAGAGCTAAATTTTCTTCAATTCCAATTCCTGGTGCTGATGTAACTCTCGATGGGTCAGACCTTCGTAACGAAGCATCTGCTGAAAAAGAATCATTGTTAACTCAATTGACCGAAATGTTGGAATCAACATCTCGTAGAGCATTGATGGAAGCAAGAAAAGAAGAGAGTGAGTATTTGGAAGAAACACTTAATAGAGTTCCAAGACCAATTTATATAGGATAACCAAATGGCTTTATTCGGTGGACAAAGAGATATGGCTCTATTCAATAAAGTGAATAAAGAACTTATCAACGACATTATTGATACTGAAATCTACTACTACCAAGTTGCTTTGACTGAAACTAAAGCAAATCTATATGGTGAAGGTAAGGATAAGGTATTCAATCAACCGGTTAAGATTCCAGCTCTCATTGAAAGAAATCAGTCAAGTCAAATCTCCGATGATTTTGGTCAATCGTACTCTCGTGAAGTTCAGTTTAGATTTTTACGAGATACATTGATAGATGTAAATGTAAAACCTGAAGTTGGTGATATTATTCAATGGAATGGTGAGTATCATTTGATTGATGCACAATACTCATACCAATATTTTGCTGGTAAGAATCCACAAACTTGGGATGGTGGTGAAACACAAGGTCTTAACGTATCTATTATATGTGATACTCATGTTACACGACAAACATCTATCAAATTGGTAGATACATATAGAGGTAACTCACGACAAAATGATAACGAAGTACCATTAGGATTGTAAGATGGCTCAAAAGTATAGAAACGAAGACAAATCGAAACCAAACCTTACTCAAACTCAATCTTCTACAAGTGAAGATGTGAAATTGAATAAGGCAAGGCAGATTCGTAGAGACCAAGACAATGTAAAGAACATTTCAGTTGGTATTTACGATGTTGATTCTGCATTTAAGACATTTTTGGAGAAAGATGTAAAACCTACAATCGAAGATGATGGTAGATTCTACCCAGTCCCAGTAATGTACGCATCTCCAGAGAAATGGGCAAGTGCACAACGTGATGGATTTATGAGAGATGACAATGGTATGATTTTAACACCAGTTATCTCATTCAAACGAAACAATCTTTCAATCAACACGGAATTATCCAAGTTAAAGGTAGCACAAAACGAAGATGCTCACCAAATGTTTGAAAGAAAGTATACAAGAACCAATAGATACGACCAATTTTCCATTTTAACCAATCAACAACCAAAAAAAGAGTATATGTCGGTTGAAAGACCCGATTATGTAAATTTAGAGTACGAAGTAGTCGTTTGGTGTGATTATATGGAGCAAGTAAACAAGATTGTCGAACAAATCGTGTTTTTCCAAGGTCGTTCTTTTGGCGATAGATACAAATTCGTAATCAAAGGTGATTCTTACTCATTCGAAACTATTTCAGAGATGGGACAAGATAGAATTACTAAAGCAAACATCAATTTGACTGCTAAAGCATACATTGTTCCAGAATATGCGGCAATGACCAACAATACTAAACGTAAAATTTCGGTTGGTAAGGTATCTTGGGGAGAGAGTCCTAAATTGGGTGGAAATGACTTACCAATTAATAGTGGTAATGAATAATATTTACATATTTATATAGTGAAACAAATAAAATAATGTTATGGAAGAAAAAACAATAGTAAATTTTACCGAAGAAGAAGTTGGTAAGGTTGCAGGGTTACAACAAAAGGTATTGACTATCAATACACGACTTGGGGAAATTGAATTAGAGATTCACGAGTTAGAAACGAGATTCCAAAGTTTAAAATCTGAAAAACAAACACTCATTAATTCGTTTTCAGAAGTAAAAGCAGAGGAGGTGGAGTTGGGTAAGAGTTTAAGAGACAAATATGGTGAGGGAACTTACGATATTAGAACAAATACCTTTACTCCTAACAAATAAGTAGTCGTTTCCCCATTTTTTGGTGTATTTATAATAAGGAAAACCGAAAATTATATTTTAGGAGAAAATAATGGCTGAAAGAATTGTAAGTCCTGGCGTATTTACAAGAGAAAAAGACCTCTCATTCTTACCTGTTGGTATTGGTGAGATTGGAGCTGCTCTTATCGGACAAACCGTAAAAGGGCCTGCTTTCGTACCAACGAGAGTTGAGTCTTTTAACGAGTATCAACAAAAATTTGGTGGTCTTACCGAAGATTCATACCTTCCGTATACCGCTCAATCGTATTTAGAAGAAGCTGGTGCTGCAACTATCGTAAGAGTATTAGGTAGTGGTGGTTATACTCTTGGTAACCCAATTGTATTGACAATCTCATCTTCTGCTGGTAACAAAGTTGCCGCTGTATTACACCCATCAACTCAAATTGATAAAACTAATACTGGTAATTTTGCTAATACCACTTCAAGTAGGGTAATTGATAATGTTGATGGTAGTACACTTATTGTAACTGCTTCAAACTTCTCATTAAGTATTAGTGGTTCAGGTGCTACATTATCAACAGTGTCTGCATCATTAAATCCAAGTGATGCTAACTACCTTACAAAAACATACGGATACGCTCCTAAATCTTCAAAGAATGTATACACTTACTTAAACTTCTCAACTTTCCAATCAGCATCTTTTGCTACCGGTGAGGTTGTTACAGTTCAAACTGCATCATTCTTGAACACAGCATACACAAGTGATTATTCTGAAGCATTAACTCCTTGGATTGTATCTCAAAGAGTGGGTGGTTCTACTACAAACTTGTTTAAGTTCCACACACTTTCTCATGGTACTGCTACAAACTACGAATTTAAAGTAGGTATCCGTGACATCAAACCAGCTTCAGAGGTGCCAGGTTCTGAATATGGTACATTTAGTGTGATTGTTAGAAGAGTAGATACTGAAAAGATTCCTAATTCAATTTTCGGACAAGGTGTTGATGATTCTGATACTAAACCAAATATTGTAGAAGAATTTACAGGTCTTAATCTTGACCCTAACTCACCAAACTACATTAAGAGAGTAATTGGTGACAAATACATTACTGTTGACGCTAATGGTAAATTGTCAACTAATGGTGACTACAATAACGCATCAGTTCACATTCGTGTAGAAGTTGATTCTGATGTAGACGCGGGTTCTATTGATTCATCACTCGTTCCTTTCGGATTTGCCGCATTGACTTCTCCACTTCAAAGTGGATATACATTACCAGACCCATCATATGTAGTGTCTCAATCAATTTCATCTGAATACAACAAGAGAGTATTCTTGGGATACAACTATGATTTCTCAAATACTGATAACTTGGCATTCCTAAACCCAGTACCTGCATCTTCAACTACAACAGTTGGTTCTGCGTTTAACTTGGCAGATTGTCACTCAAATGGTTCATCAATCACATTAACTTCAGACATCGATGCTAAGAAATTCATCGTACCTTTCCAAGGTGGTTTTGATGGATGGGAGCCAAACCGAGTTGTTAATGTAGGTTCATCTATTACCGCAGGAAATACTCAAGGATTAGATTGTACCAACGCAACATCTACCGGTACGGTTTCTATGAGAAAAGCTATCAACGCAGTATCAAATCCTGATGAATTTGACATCAATATGGTTGTAACTCCAGGTATGATTAATAGACTTCACTCTTCAGTCACCACATTCGCTAAAGATATGTGTGAAGATAGATTGGATTGTTTCTATGTAATGGATGGTGGTGCATATGGTGACTCAATCAATGTGGTTGTTAATTCATTGACTTCGTTTGATTCTAACTATGTTGCTACTTACCACCCTTGGTGTAAAATTCTTGATACCGATAAGAACAAACCAGTCTGGGTTCCGCCAAGTGTTGTACTTCCTGGTGTAATTGCATTTAGTGATTCAGTAGGTGCTGAATGGTACGCTCCTGCCGGTTTAAATCGTGGTGGACTTCCAAACGTAATTGAAGTTGAGACTCGTTTAACTCACGATGAGAGAGATACTCTATATACAAATAGAATCAACCCAATTGCTACGTTCCCAGCACAAGGTGTGACTGTATTCGGTCAAAAGACACTTCAAGCTAGACCATCCGCTTTGGATAGAATCAATGTTCGTAGATTGTTAATCGCAGTGAAGAAATACATCGCATCTTCAACAAGATACTTGGTATTCGAAAACAACACCGCTGCTACAAGAAACCGCTTCTTGTCAATCGTGAACCCATACTTGGAATCAATCCAACAAAGAAATGGTTTGTACGCATTCCGTGTGGTAATGGATGATTCAAATAACACACCGGATGTGATTGATAGAAACATTATGGTAGGGGAAATTTACTTACAACCAGCCAAGACTGCTGAATTCATTGTACTTGACTTCAACATTCTTCCAACTGGCGCTGCATTCCCAGAGGCATAAATTAGAGAAACGACTATTTATTAGAAAGACAATAGGAGATATAAATGGCACAATTACTTGACCCAAATGAAATTATGTTCACCAACTTTGAACCTAAAATGTCCAATAGGTTCATTATGTACATCGAGGGAATCCCTGCGTACTTGGTGAAAACGGCTGCCAGACCTGAAATCCAAAATGGTAAAGTGACTATCGACCATATCAACACTCGTAGATATGTAAAAGGTCGTTCTGAATGGCAAGACCTTTCAGTAACTCTTTACGACCCAGTAGTTCCATCTGCTGCACAAGCAGTAATGGAGTGGGTACGTTTACACCACGAATCAGTAACAGGCCGTGATGGTTATTCTGACTTCTACAAAAAAGAAATTGTATTCAACAGTTTGGGTCCTGTTGGTGATAAGGTAGAAGAGTGGACATTGAAAGGTGCTTTTGTACAATCAGCTAAATTCTCTGATATGGATTATGCTGGTGAAGATTTGGCAACAGTAGAATTGACACTTACTTACGATTACGCTATCTTACAATACTAAAATACCGGATTGTAGTAAAAATTGCAAAATGATAACCCCACTTCGGTGGGGTTTTCTATTAAATTGAGTATATTTATTTGAGGTTAACCAATTTATTAAACAAAGGAGATATCTATGGCTATTCACGCAATCAAAAGAATCGAAGACAACATCGTAGTATACGTTAATGGTGGTACTATTGTTGATTCTTCTACTGAAAACCACTTGACATTCCAAGAAGCTACTGCAGAGTGGGGTCTTGATGTAGATGGTTGGGACAAAGCAAAGTTCACATCAGTTGAATTGGCAGATGAATATGAGTTTCCAGAAGGTTTCGCATGTGATGAAACTTGGAATCTTGTAGGAACTACAATGACCAAAGTAGGGTAATTAAAAAAACCTTAAAAAAGACCCTCACCAATCGGTGGGGGTTTTTTGTATTATAAATCTTTGACTTCCATATTTATATGTGGTTAACCAAAAATATAACAAGGAAAGTTATGGCAGATTTACAAGATGATTACAAACTATCCGATAAGGATGTTGCTGAAAAGTTGAGAGCTCAACACGAGGTTCAACAAGTTCGTGATTACAAATTCCCAACTGAAATTATTGACCTACCATCAAGAGGATTAATTTATCCAACAGACAACCCACTTTCAAGTGGTAAGGTGGAAATGAAATATATGACTGCAAAAGAAGAGGACATCCTCACAACACAATCATATATTAAAGATGGTTCGGTACTTGACCGACTATTCCAATCCCTAATCGTATCTAATGGTGAAGGTGTTGCTATTAAATACGTTGATTTAGTAGTTGGTGATAAAAACGCAATTATGATTGCTGCACGTGTTTTGGGTTATGGTAAAGACTATGAAGTTGAAGTAACCGACCCATTCACAGGTAATAAACAAAAAGAAACCATTGACCTTACTCAATTTGAAAATAAAGAGTACGATGGTTCAGCACAAATTGCACCAAATGTTAATGAATTTCAATTCACACTCCCACGTTCTAAACGAGAAATTACTTTTATGGGTATGACTGAATCAAAAGAACGTAAGGTAAAACATCAAGTTGATGAACTCAAAAAGGCAAATCGTAAATTAAAAGATGAAACCTCAAGAGAATTAACTACTCGATTAAAAACTATGATTATTTCAGTAGATGGTCAAACTGAACAAAAAGTAATCAATCATTTTGTTGATAATGAGTTGTTTGCAGTAGATTCAAAAGCACTTCGTGACTATATTTCACAAACTCTTCCTGATATTGACCTTACTTGGGAATTTATTTCAGAGGAGACTGGCGAAGGGAGGGAAATGTCCTTGCCAATGGACACGAGCTTTTTTTGGCCTAACTCTTGATTATAGAAAGCATCTTCACTCTCACATTTTTGATTTGATTTATCACGGAAATGGTGGGTTTACATTCTCTGATGTTTACAATATGCCTGTTTGGGCACGAAAGTTCTATATTAACAAGATTATAGAATTTAAACAAGAAGAGAAGAAGATTCACGATACTGAATCAGCTAAAATACGTGCTAAAACACGAAGATAATGAAAGGCCCAACTTAAAGTTGGGTTTTTCTATATTTATACAATATGGAGAACTTATGAAAAAGAGTCAACTTAAAGAAATTAGGGAAAACGAAGAACTCCGTGAGGGATTAGTCGACATTATTCTTAAAAAGATTGCTAACAAAAAAATCAAAGCAAACAAAAAAGATATGATGGACATCCTCAAGGGAATCTATGGTTCAGAAGACAAAATACCTGATTGGAGAAAAGACCGATTGGGTCTTTAATTAAGGAGTTCAAATGGCTGAAAAGTCTGGAGCAGATTACGAGAAAGAATTAAGAAGCGCAAACGACTATGCTAGAAATCTAGCAAAGGAGTTTATGGAGCTGGATGGTATATCGGAGTCAACCCGAAAAAAAATGGCTGCGATGTCCCTCGAAATGAAGGGGCAGGCTGACATTGGCGACCAACTAAATACACTTATTGCTCAACGACAAAAATTCATTGAAGATGAAATAGCCGCAGGTCATACTATTAGTAAAGCCGCATTAGGCAGACTTGATAGTGAAATAAAATTACTTGAAAAAGCAAAAACTCAAAAGGATTTACAAGAGGAACTAAAAGATAATCTAAAAGATTCAGTTGGTTTAAATAATGAGTTTGTAAAAGCATTAACGAAGGGTGGTATTGTTGCTCTTGGATTATTGGTTCTGGCCAAAGTAGTAACATTCTTTACCGATGCAGTTAAACGTGGCATAGAACTTAACAAAACTTTAGGTTTAAATGTAAAGAATGCTGCTGTATTTGAAGGTAACTTACAACGTGCACGACTATCAGTAGATGGTATGAAGCATGGTATGGATGCACTTACCAAATCAGCCGAAGAATTAGTAAAACAAACAGGTAACATTAATCTATCACCTGATTTGATTGCAAACGCAACTGAAATTTCAGGGCTTCTTGGTGATGATACATTAGGTGTGTCTCTTACAAGAAGTATTGAAAATGCAGGTGTAAACTCTGGCGAGTTAGCTGATAAGGTCAAAGACATGGCCAACGCATTGGGGGTTGATGCAACCTCTGGAATGGAAATGTTGGCGTCCAATCAAGGTATTCTTAATAGTATGACTGAAGAGCAGATGTTAAATCGTGCTAAAGAAGGTTTGATGATTAAGAAAATGGGTCTTGATGTTAAAAAGATGAATGACCTTGCATCTGAACGATTGGATATTGAATCCTCACTTCGTGCAGAAATGAAACTTCAGATGTTCTCTGGTCAACAATTAAATATGCAAGCCCTTCGAGAGGCAAAGGCAAGAGGTGATGCTGCTGGTATCGCAATGGAAACTAAAAAGTTGATAGATACGTTGGGGCCTGCTTATGAAAGTAACGCCCAACTTCAACGTATTATTGCAGATGAAACAGGATTCACCAAAGATGAAATTCAGAATGTTCTTAATGCTACCGAAGAACAAAAGAAACTTGATGAAGAGTTGTTGGAGCTTAGAAAACAAATGCCAGAAGCAACATTGGAAGATTTGGATGCTCAAAAGCAACAAGAAGCACAAACCGCTGCTACAATTTCTACCGTAGGTCAATGGGCTCTTGGTCTTGGTGCCGTAGCCGCCGCCTATCTTTTAATAAAAAAGTTTGGTGGTGGTTTAGGAAAACTAATGGGTGGTAAGGGTGGAAACCCGATTGCAAACTTTGTTAAAGGGTTTGGTAATAAAAAAGTCCTTATGGGTGCTGCCGCAATGGCATTAGTTGCCGGGTCACTATTCATATTTGGTGCAGCCGTAAAACAATTTATGGAAGTATCGTGGGATGCAGTTGGTATGGCAGTTGTATCTATGTTAGCACTCGTTGGAGCACTTGCATTAGTGGGTGCTATTATGATGAGTGGTGTTGGTGCTGTCGCAATCCTTGCTGGTGCTGCTGCAATGTTAGTAATCGCAGCCGCATTGTTAGTTCTTGGTCTTGCAATTCAAGAAATCGCCAAAGGATTTGGAATGATGGGTGAGCTTGGTAGCCAATTAATTGCATTAGTAATGATTGCTCCAGGTCTTATTGCACTTGCTGGCGTCTTTGCTCTATTGGGAGCATCTATGATACCATTTGCTATGGGACTTGCATTTATTACACCATTCCTTCCTACATTATTGATTTTAGGTGCTATGTTACCATTAATTGCAGGTGCTCTTGGATTTGGTGGCGAAGGTGAATCAGAAGGTGCCGGTGGTGGTGTTAGTTCAGACCCATTATTGGATGAAATTAAAGGACTCCGTAGAGATATTCAGTCACAACCTGTTCAGATTGTTATTGATGATAAAGTGGTGTCTCAAATGAATAAAAAGAATGTAAGAATGCAATCTTATAGAGATGGATTTAAGTAAATGGCATTAAAAGATTTAAAATCAGACTTGTCTAAATTTAGAAGACCCGTTGAAAACCCACTTGTAGAAAAACCACGAGTGAATATTCCAAAATCTTCTAATCAGACCCCATTATCTCAATTTGTGGGTAATACCCCTGATGCGCCAAAGTCTCAAACAACAACCCCTAAACAAGGTGTGACTCCAACAAAGTTTGATAATTCACCAAACTATTTGGGAGAAACATCGCCAAGTCAGTTTGATAACTCATCAAACTATTTGGGAGAAACTACTACAAAACGAATGTCTTTAGAAGAAAGATTCTTGGGACAAACTGAAACAACATTAGTTCAACAAGGGGATAAATTCAAAGGTGAAACCGAAACGGCAAATATTACTCAAGGAGATAGATTTAAGGGTGAAACGACTCCTGAAGACTACTCCAATGCCGAAAAGTTCAAAGGAGAAACCACACCAACAGAACTAAAATTTACACAACAATTTTTAGGTGAAACAACACCAAAGCCAAGCAATCTTTCAGAAAAGTTTTTGGGTGAAACTAACCCAACCAAGATGAATTTAGAAGCAAGGTTCTTGGGAGAGACTGATATGCCGGATATGGTATTAGAAAGTCCATTTAAAGGTGAGACCACTCCAACTAAAATGAATTTGGAAGCCGGATTTTTAGGTGAAACGACCCCAAGTACCTTTACATTTGACCCTAATCTACAAACCCAAGCAAAAGACCCTCAATTTGTTGACTTTATTACAAATGATGATGCACGTGGATTTTCACCATTCCAACAACCAAAGAATAATTCTACTTTTGTTGGAGTAGACCCATCTCAAACTCAATTCGAGGGAGTTACCCCAATAACAGGTCAGTTTGTAATCAGTCAGTACAATGTATCAAAGCAAAATGATAGTGGATTGGGTAAATCATATACTGATAATAGGTTAAACGAACTATATAATCGGTATAATCTAAAAGAAGATTCTTACAACTCATCAGTCTTCAAACAACCATTTATTTTGAGTGGTATTCAGAAAACAAATGGTGAGCCGGAACGAGTTGGTATAGGTTCGTTTTCATTCATCAGAGGGGGTGCTATTACATCCACGGCTAGAGCTGTAATTGACGCAGTAAGAGTGGGACAATTCCTTTTAACCCCTCGTGGTTTAATTTGGTCTTTGAAACAAGTAGGTATGCAGAGAAGCCAAACATATGGTAAAAAATGGACTCCAATTAATCTACTTTCTAATATAGCAACCCAACATCTTGGTTTACGATTTGATAGACCTGGTGTTAAACCTATTGGTGATGAGACTTGGAAGTATAACCCAAATGCATCTATAAATGAAAGCCCATTGTTAAACACATATAATACATTTACATTGGGTGGTATAGGTATAGAGTCCGATATTTGGGTATTTAAGGCCCAAACCGGAGGACCTGACTCATTCTATGGTATTGGTGCTAGCGCTCACACAAGAACCATAAATACTTTTACAAATTACAAAAGTGACTCTGTATTACCATTACCTACCATAAAAGATTATGAAGGTATTTCATATGGTACAATTTCAAAAATTGCAAATGGTAACGCACCATCAAAATACAAAGGTGATTTTAGAAATCTAAAAGATGCATCAATCCAAAAATCAGATTACACTCAAACAAATCGTAATAAAACTTATGGTTTGCCTGAAACATTTAAGACAAATGCTGAAAGAATCAGGCCGAGTAATTTTAGAGCAAGAACGGATAGTGTATACAACTCTGTATTTAATGCTAAATTACAAAATGATTTTGTACACCTATTCTTCGCATATGATACTGATGCTGGTACTCAAGACTCCGGTAAGATAATTCAATTCCGTTCTACAATTAATGGAGTTACTGAAACCTTCTCACCATCGTGGAATCCAATAAAATACCCAGGTCGTGCTGATAAAGCATATATGTATAGTGAATTTGAGAGAACTCTTTCATTTAATTTCAAAGCATATGCATCATCACGAGATGATATGAAACAAATGTGGGAAAAGTTATCAGAGTTGTCAAAACTTACAATGCCAACTTACGGAAGTGCATATTCTGGCCACATTTGTTACTTTAGATTGGGTCAACTTTGGGGTAATGGTACAACAGGAGTTCCCACTTTGATTACATCACTAACATATACCATTCCAGATGATTTGCCTTGGGATATAAATCACGATAATGAGTTAGCAGAATTACCAATGGGTGTTGATGTTTCAATTGGATTAACATTATTGCCAGATACTATTTATAGTAGTGATAAAAACCACTATTCATTTTACGATACGTTGACATAATATGAACCGATACGAAAACATACAATTACAAAAGGACGCTACGGGTCGTAGATTCAGAACTACGGTATTGTTACCTGTAATTGAACCTGATTTGAATGATATATACATCATTGGCCAAGTAGGTGACCGATTAGATAATCTTGCATTCAAATATTATGGGGATTCTTCACTTTGGTGGATTATTGCAAGAGCAAATGATATTGGTAAAGGTGATTTTACTGTACCAATTGGATTACAATTAAGAATACCGGCAAACCAATATGATATTATAGATGCATACAAGATTTTAAATAATATTGAGTAAAAGTTATGGCTAGTAGTATATTCGATACGGGAACTTTACCAATCCCCCCAAGTCCGTTTGATAGTAGAGAACGTGCATACAAACGTAGGTCATATGGTAGTGTTACTTGTGTTGGTAATGACCAATTTGATTGTGGATTAAGTTATACAATTTCATTCAAGAGTAACGAATCTGCAAAATATGCTCAAGGTGGTGCATTACAAGCCCGTGGTGGTGGTAGATACACTCCAAACTCACACTTAACATCCATAAAGACAAAAAACCAAGGTAGTGGTGATATCAACGACTCAGCATTATGGGAAATTGAATTTCAATATACTTGTTATAGTACAGCGCAACTGAATTCCGCTACAAATGCATTTATGGTTCCTGGAAATTTATTAAACATCACCATAGGATATGACCCTGGAAGTAAATTGACTATAAATAACGCTCGACTATATGACTTTAGTTGGTCTTATAATTCAGATGATGGAACATATAGTTGTACCGGAAAGGCGTTGGGTAAAAACTCTAAAGCCGGTATTTTGAATGCGGTGACAGTAAAACCATCAGATGTTTCTGTTTCAATTAAAGATAAAGGTGACAAATCACAATCCGGTCATGGCGTCATAAAAAAGTTAGCAAACCAAGGTGAGCTTGCATTAGGATTAACTCGTAGAGATGGTAAACTTACCGGAGCTCGAATACCATCAACGGATGGTAGAGCATATGCAAAGGAAGATTACGCTATTTTAAAATTGCAGAAAGATGCTGGTTTTTGGGATATGACATTTTCACTTGGTAGTGCTGACAATATAATTGTTCCAATGGTTAAGATTAAAAAAGTTGTTGATTATATGGCAGAGAACACCGGAGTCCCTATTGAATTTAATAAAGGGCAATTTAATACGGGGTTTTCATTATTAAAATCAGCCGACCCTATGAAAATGTGTTTTCCTGGAAAACGAGGAAAGTATGGTGATGATAATGATTTTAGTGCATTAACGGGTACCGATGGTGAGGTGAGTGACATTTATATAAGTTTTCCTCATTTAATAGAATTGGAAGAACGTATCCTAAATGAAATCAGTAAAGAGGGTCAAAGTTATACACTACCTACTTTTTTTAATACGTTGTTTGGTGATTTAGAAATCTTGTCGGGTGGGGCCATTGATTGTTTTTTAACAGCAACATCAACCGGATATGCCATAATCAATCGTAAATATGATATTAAAAAGAGTGGATATAGTACAATTAACTTATATAGTAAAGATTCCGCTGTAAAGAGCGTAAATATGTCATCTAATCTTGACCCTGATATGGCGGCACTTGCATTTGCAGGTGGTAGTGGTAAATATCCTACCGAATTTGCAAATAATTTGTTTAGTGGATGTACACGAAAAGATACAAAAGCCACTAAACCAGTAGAAGACCCAGCGGCTAAACTTCAAGAAAAAATAGATGATATTGGAAAAAACTATAAATCAGAAATCGTATCTGACTTTCAGTCAGTATTAAGAGAATATATAAATTCAAACGCAAAGGGGTTTGCTATACGATATGGCATTGATTTATCAATAACAATGGATGGGTATTCTGGTCCTGAATTTATGCAAAAGTTTAGAGTAAGTCCAATGCCAGCAGCAGTTTCTGGTGCAAGTGTTTACTTTGTAGTTGGTGAGATTGAACACACTTGTGATGGTAAAACGTGGGATACTTCCATAGTTGGATATATGATGGTTTCAGTATAATGGCAACACGAAAAAAAATATATTATCCAGAAGGTCAAATCCAAAAAGGACTCTATACCGAAGGTAAAGAGTGGATGTTGGAAGACGGTACTGAATACGTTGGAGATTATCACAAATACTCCACAGGTGAAGTATTTACCAAATCATCGTACATAAAAAATGTATCTGAATTATTAATACCATATGTCAACTTGAATATCAGAGAGTTTAAAGAAAAGTTTGAGTATGACCGATTGATAGGTGAACCGCCAGAAGATTTTGTGTTTGCTACTTATGGAGTAACACCACCTACTCAAAAGGAGTACGACTTTGGATACTTTAAAAGATATTTTGTAAAGAGGCATTTTGATAATATTATAATCGAAGTTACATTTGACACATTTGACGCAGTTCAAGAAGAACACTATGTGAAAGTCGAAATAGGGTGGAAGTTGACCGGTGATGTAGTTGATGTTAATTATACACAAATTGCATTAGCTAACGAAAAGATGGTTGGTTTACGAAACTACATTACAAATTATTCTGAATTTGCAAAAGTTTAACAATTTCTTAACATAGGGGGCTTGTATAAGTCCCCTTTTTTTATTATCTTTAACTTGTTAAAGAGAGATAAGTTATGATAATGAAGAACGAAAGATTTCAAGTGACCAATGAGTTGATTGGTAAGTACATCAACCGAGTGTTGTTTTCAGATGTTGACCCTGTGGGTAAGATTGTGGGTATCAAAGGTAAGACCAAGATACTGATTCAACCGGTCTTCGCAAGTGAGAACAAAGCCGACATGAACTTTATACCAGGTGGATTTGCCGGACATTGTACCAATATGTATGACCAACACTACGAGTTCTACGAACATGGTGAGGTCTTTGAGGCCACATTAAGTAAAACGGCTATGAAGAAACGATTTTGGTCAATCAACGAACATCCTCGTAAATTTTACGATTACAACTTCTAAAAGTTTAACAATTTCTTAACATTAGAAATTTGGATATTAAAAAAAGATTTCGTACATTAGTACTGTAAGATTGAGAGTTAATAATTAAATAATGAAAAGTATGACTTACCAAGAGTTAAACCAAATGACCATCGAAGAACTACGAGCGTTAAACAACAAAGTAGTTGAAGTGATTAAGATGAAAAAGAATGAAGTCGCCCTTGATGTTAAAGAATCACTTTATGTGGGTGCTAATGTTAAGGTTAACCACCCCAAGTTGATGGGTAAACAACTTCGTGTTGAAAAGATTAACCGAACCAAGGCCGTTCTTAAAGTCCTTAATGGGTTTGGTGGTTACACAGTTCCTTTGTCAATGATTGAAGTAGTAAAATAATCAGATATGGCTATTCTAAATAAACCCCAAACACGAGGTATTGAAATTGACCTCACCGGCCCTCAAGGTAACGCATTCTTCCTTCTTGGAACTGCTAAGAACCTGGCTCGCCAACTCGACTTCAATGAAAGTTTCATTTTGAATGAAATGAGAAGTGGCGATTACGAAAATCTAATCAAAGTATTTGACCACTACTTCGGTAGTGTGGTAACCCTTTATCGTTAAGATTATGATGAGTGGTAAACTTGATTTTCAAACTTTAAGTAAAATTGAGAAAGAGTTTGGTTCATTTGATATTGGACAAGTTCATGGTGGTGGTAATCCAATCTACCTACGATTTGGATATTGGAATCACGTTGATGTTGTTAAACTAGCCGAAATCATTGGTTATCGTGCTAATGTAATCGAAGAAGATTACTTTGATGATGATTGTGGTTGGAAATATTCATACTATCTAAAATAGTAGGTATGTGGTATCAGATAGAAATTGAAGCTGATAAATGGGAAGAACAACAAAAAGTTCTTCGTGATTTGGAAATCAACGAATAGTTTCGTATATTTGTCTTTGTGAAGATAGTAGATACAAACGAAAGATTAAGAAAGCATATTGTCTCTCTCTCCGAGAAGGTGTTGGTATTTCCCATTCTAACAAGTTTGGAGAAACACCCTCACCTTTCTCGTATATCGGCTATTTTAGTATCCGATGGGGTAACTGACCTATTTGTGAATTATAACAACATAGACGCTAGCTGTGTAAGTAATACGATAGATTTCAGTCCATTCAAAGAGGTATGGGTGGTTGGTCTGAAAGACTTTTTACATCACTATGAGTTCCTACCTAATATGTATGACCTTGAAATGGGTCTATTCCACGAGGCAAGGAACTTTGATGTAGATGAGAAACCCATCTACACTATATTCAGAAGAAGAAAAGCACCCAAAGCAAACGACCTCATTCCAATTTGGAAACACTACGAACAATTCCAAGAGTGGAAGAAGAAGTGGGATAACCTCACCCCATCCAAATTCAGTCAACTATACCCCAAAGGGTACAATTGGATAGAGAAGAGTGGACTTCATACCTCAACGGGTATAGAATACACCCAATATAATATGTTAACTACAACTTCACGACCTTCAAATGCATTTGGTGGAGTGAACTATGCAGCACTACCAAAAGATGGTGATGTTCGTAAGAGGTTTATATCACGATTTGAGGGTGGCAAGTTATGTCAGTTGGACTTTGATGGGTATCATCCACGGTTGATTGGAAAACTTATAGGTGTAGACATCCCATTAGACATTAAAGCACACAAATGGTTAGCTGACCAATATGGTGCCGACCTCAAAGATGCCAAAGCAATTACATTCCGACAATTGTATGGTGGAGTACAGGATGAATACAAGCATATTCCATTTTTCAGTAAAACTGCAGAGTATATTGACTCGCTTTGGAGTGAATTCTTATTAAAGAGAGAGGTATTTACCCCAATTTTTAAAAGAAAGATAAAATATCACCAAGATTTAAACAAAAATAAGCTATTTAACTACATTCTCCAATCCGTTGAGACCGAACGAAACATACTTATAATCGAGAAATTGTCTAAAATGAGATTATCTCAACAGTCCTTACCAATCCTATACACATATGACTCAATTTTGTTTGATGTTCATTCTGATGATGGTAATGACTATGTAAAAAAGATAAAAGAGGTGATGGAGATGGATGGATTCCCTACCGATGTAGAATTTGGTGACAACTACAAAGATATGGTTAGGATAAACCTTTAGATATTTATGGTTATGAAGAAACTTATCAATTACATAGCACAAAAAGTGTGGAACGAGGTCGGAGTATCCCTAAAAGAGGGTATTACTGAAGAAGAGGCATTAAAGGCCACCTTCAAAGTCGTTTCAGAAATCGTAGATGAAGAGTTTGCTGAAGCATATATCGTATCATTGTTAGAAGTTCAAGGTGCCAGCGGCGAAGAACCTGAAGTAGGTGATGAAAAAGACCTTGAAGATGAAAAACTTGGTATGATGACCCAAGCTGAAAAAGATGCTCAAAAGAAAAAATTAGAACTTGATGAAGCCGATGGTGATATTCAATCAGTTCTCAATAGTAAGATAACAAATCCAGATACGGGTAGACAAATTAAGGTAAGTTCAGGCCTATCTTATGATAAAAATTCCGGTGGTTACCAAGCCGCAAAGGCAAAAATGAAAGATTCTGGTATTTCGGATGATGATATTGAAAAAGCAACTACTGCCTCAACTGATGATACTAAATCCACATCCAAGTCAGAACCACAAGCAAATGGATATGTTGGTGATAAGGATAAATCGCTAAAACAAGGTGACCCTACAAAAACCGAAACATATTCAATGGATTTACCACCAGATGAAGCTGATTTCCAAAAAAGAAATGCTAAATTTGCTAATCCAACCCCACCGGAATCATATAAGATGCCAGACTTTATGAAGAACAATCCAAAGTTCCCTAAAAAGTATCTGACCGCATTAGAACGAATGATGAATACCCAACCAAAAGGTGATGCTACTAAATGGCAACATTATAGTGACATTGCTGGTGGCGCCGGTCAAATCTCTGCACAAGCTGGTGAATTGATGACTATGATGGGCGCTACTATGAGTGATGAGGAATGGAACGACTTTAGTAACTCACTTCTTCAACACGAATCATCTCTAAAAGAGAACCATCCTGATGTCTTTATGAAGAAAGACAAAAAGACAGGTAAATACAAAGACAATCCTGGCTCAAGGGTCGTTGATAGTTCTTGGGTTAAAGCCGCAACTCAAAGTAGAAAAGCTATCAAAGATAGACTTTTGAAACAATATGGTGAAGGTACTACGATAGTTGCTGGTGCTTGGGATACTGAATCTGATGTTGAAGCAATGGGTATGTCAAATTACTCCGAAAACAAAGGATTCTCAACTGATATGTACCTTAAAGTTAGAAAGCCGGGTGGTGAAGAGGTATTGGATGAGGTTTCTTTGAAAAAATCAACAAATGTAAACTTCTTAAATTCAGGCGCAGGTAAATTTAACGAATGGGACCCTGATTTACCAGATGAAATCAATCCATCGGTATATGTTCAAAAAGCAAGAGAGCGAAACATCTCGTATGTATCACGAAATAGAGCTAAACTTGAAGAGTTGATGAAATCGCCAAAGGGTAAAGAAATTAACGCAGTTTTAAAGTCAAAGAAATTAACCCTTGACCAAGCTTTAGAAGGTAACTCACGAGATAAACAAAAAGTTTTATGGACTGCTATCAATTCATTAGCTAAAGCTGGTGACAAATCTGCAAGTGAAATCGTAGATAGAGATGATAGGGAGCATAGAGAGTTCCAAGAAAATTCAGTAAAAGCAATTACTGAAAACCCAAAGATGAAAGAGGGTATGTTAAGTGAAATTCGTTCAGAATTCCCTCTTAAAGCAGTTTCCGAAGGTGAAGAGACAATGGCTATTGGCCCTTACTCATTGGATAAAGAAACTATGAAAACTATCTTTGGTACTGATGATTATGATAAATTAAAACAAAATCTTGTAGCAGAATCAAGTCCAGAGGGCCCGTTTGTTGGATATCGTATCCAATCTTCAGGTGAAGTTTTTAAAGTAGCAGATATTGTTATTAGAGAAGATGGTCGTGGATATGGTGGTCAGTTTAAGTTTGAAATGAAACTGAATCAAAAAGGATTTGCTAACCAACTTCGTAAAGCGCAATCCGAAGTATACGGATAACACGGGAGATATGAGTGAGAACACAATTATTATGTACCTTCACAAATGAAGGGCAATTTGAACAAGTTATTGCTACGATATTTAAGTCGTTTGAATTATTCAGCCGTAAGATATTCGTATTAAAATTAGACCCATCCAAAGAATTAGTAATAAGTTATAATATTATTCCAAATTCATCAACAAAGTTCTTACCATCAACCATTATGGTTCATCGTAAGAAAGAGTCAAACACTATGTACACTATTAACGCATTGAATAGATTGATTGTTGATGAGAATGGGTCAATGGATAAAACATACCAAGTAGATTGGGAAAAATATCGTAATTCAGTAATCCTAACCGATGGTGATGGGTATAAGGTAATGAAGACAAGTTTGTTCCGAATTATTGATGTTAATTAACCCCAGCACCATATTTATACCAGTAGTACAACTACAAATTGAAGATTGAAAAAAATATTTTGAAATACATTTGGAATTGTCACCCAAATGTTGTATATTAGTGACAAGTTTAACAATTAACAATTAAAAAAAGGAAATTATGGCTATTGATTTAAACGCAATCCGTAACCGTCTGAACACCCTTCAGACAAAAGTAACAAAAACCGATAATTTGTGGAAACCACAACCCGGTAAACAACAAGTAAGGATTCTCCCTTACGTTCACAACACAGCAAACCCTTTCATTGAACTTTACTTCCATTTTGACTTTGGTGGTAAAAACATCATTTCTCCGATGTCCTTTGGTGAGGCTGACCCTGTTGTTGAATTTGCTGAAAAGTTAAAAGCAACTGGTAATCGTGATGACTATCAACTTTCTCGTAAGTTAACTCCAAAGATGCGTACTTACGTTCCTGTATTGGTTCGTGGTGAAGAATCTGAAGGTGTTAAGTTTTGGGGATTTGGTAAAAACGTATACCAAGAGTTGTTGGGATTCTTCGCAGACCCAGACTATGGTGATTTGACTGACCCTGTAAATGGTCGTGATATCACAGTAGAATTCAAAACTGCTGCTGAATTGGGTAAGTCTTACCCTGAAACTTACATTCGTGTAAAACCCAACACATCTCCTATTTCAGAAGACAAAAACATTTTGGAAGTTGCTAAAGACCAAATTGAACTCCCATCTATGTTCAAACGTGTTTCTTACGAAGAAATGCAAGGTATGTTGGAACAATGGTTGGAAACTGGTTCAGTATCTGACTCTTCTAAAGAGCCAGTTGCAGAAACTTCTCAACCAACACAAGCTACTTCACCTGCTGGAAACGTGAAGGAAGCGTTTGATGACCTATTTAACGACTAATTAGATTATGGCAAAGAAGAAGGAAAGTTCTCGTGATGAACTATCTTCAATCCTAGCCGACAACCTCAACAAGAAGTTTAAGTCCGCCCACAAGGTGGCTTTCTTCTTGGATGGGGAGGAAGTTACTCCAACCGACTTAAATGAGTGGGTATCAACGGGGTCTCCTATGTTGGATTTGGCAATCTCAAATAGACCAAATGGTGGATTGCCAGTAGGTCGTATCACCGAGATTACAGGATTAGAAGGTAGTGGTAAATCGCTACTTGCAGCTCACGCAATCGCAGACACTCAAGCAAAGGGTGGACTTGGAGTCTATATTGACACCGAAAATGCCCTCAACCAAGAGTTTCTTGAAGCTATTGGAGTTGACATTAAAAAGATGTTATATGTTCCATTAGAAACAGTAGAAGACATCTTTGAAGCAATTGATTCAATCATTGAGTCAGTTCGTTCTTCTGACAAAAAGAAATTGGTTACAATCGTAGTAGACTCCGTTGCAGGTGCATCTACTAAAGTTGAGATTTCAGCCGATTATGACCAAGCCGGTTACGCAACTCAAAAAGCCATCATTATTTCGAAGGCAATGAGAAAGGTAACTAATCTTATTGGTAGAGAACGAATCTCACTAATTTTTACAAATCAATTGAGAACTCGTATGGGTGTGTCGTTTGGTGACCCTTGGACTACAAGTGGTGGTAAGGCAATCGCATTCCACTCATCTTGTAGAATCCGACTCAAACAAATGGGTCAATTGAAGTCAAAGATTGGTGGAGTAGACCAAGTTGTGGGTATTAAGACTCGTGCACAGGTAATTAAGAATCGTATGGGGCCACCACTCCGTTCAGTAGATTATGACATCTACTTTGATAGTGGTATTGACAACTATGGTTCGTGGTTACAAATGATGAAAACCTACAACCTTGTAAAACAAAGTGGTGCTTGGTACACTTATGTAGATACTGAGACTGGTGAAGAAATCAAGTTCCAAGCAAAGAACTTCGAGGACTTGTTGATGGAACGACCAGAACTCAAAGAATCAATCTACAATCAGATTTGTGATGCATATATTATGTCTTACAAAGAATCAAGCGCAGGTTCAAACATTGATAATATTGAAGTAACCGATTTTGATGATTAATAGGTATAAGGAACTACTTAAAGAAGTTAGTATCGAACATAAGGAAGTACAAAGTGAAGAACTTAATGACCGGGTTCTTATTATAGATGGACTAAATCAGTTCATTAGAGTATTTGGGGCAGTTCCTGCCTTAAACGATGATGGAGAACATTGTGGTGGTGTGACAGGATTCCTCTTGTCCACCGCTGCAACCATCAGAACATTAAAACCAACTCGTGTTGTTATCGTATTTGATGGTAAGGGTGGCTCAAATCGTAGAAAGAGTTACTACAAGGGGTATAAAGAGGGTAGAACCGGTCTAACAAAAATCAACCGATTGGCTGGTTATGAAGACCTCGAAGACCAACAAGAATCTATGAGAAATCAATTTAGTCGATTGATTGAGTATCTTCAGGTTCTACCCATCTCCCTTACCTATATTGATTATGTAGAAGCAGATGACATCATTGCATATCTTGCAAACCACTATTTTAAGAAAGAAGTCACCATTGTATCATCTGATAAGGATTTTCTTCAATTGGTAAACCACCGAATCAAAGTATGGGCCCCTACTAAAAAGAAAATGTATGATGAAGCTTTAGTAAAAGAAGATTATGGGGTAATTCCACAAAACCTAATTTGGTATCGTGTAATTACAGGCGATAAATCTGATAATATTGAAGGTGTTCGTGGTATTGGTGAAAAAACCATTCACTCTAAAATGTCATTTTTAAATGAATCCGAACTTGATATGAATGGGTTTATGTCCAAAATCCAAACGGAGTGTGATGATAAGTTATCACAAAAGTTGACTGAAAATGTGACAACTATTGAGATGAATTATAGATTAATGCAACTCAAAGACCCTGAAATTTCATCATCAATTACTTCTCAAGTACGAAATATTATGGATGAACTCCAACCCGAATTAGACTTGGTTGAATTTAAGAAGATGTTTATGTATGATAAACTCTATACTGCGTTTGCTAATGTAGACTCATGGTTAAGAAACTCATTTACATCTTTGCACAACAATTTGAAAAATCATTTCAAAGATTACGAATTCAACGATAAATAATTTTGATAGTAACAAATAATTTCGTATATTTGTACCTATATGGAGAAGTTAGGAAGTAAGTTTAGTACATCATTTCAGAATAAGGTCATATCCGCTATATTGTCGGATAGGTCGTTTACACGACAAATCTACGATATTCTAAAAGCAGAATACTTTGATTCGGAAGCGTCAGAATGGTTGGTGAAGGCAATTATGCAATATTTTGACCAATACGAAAAGATGCCTACTTTGGATGTCCTTAAAGTGAAGATAAACACAATTGAACGTGATGTTCTAAAAACTTCCGTTGTTGACACTCTTAAATTTGCTTGGAATCACCTTGAAAGTGATGATTTAACATATGTGAAGGAACAAATCCTTGACTTTTGTAAAAATCAGTCTATCAAGAACGCAATTTTGGATTCTGTGACTCTTTTAGAGGATGGTAAGTATGATACCATCAAAAAGAAGATTGATACTGCTATGAAAGCAGGTCAAGATTCAGATATAGGTCATGAGTACAAAACTATGATTACTGAGCGATATGAAGATTCGGTTCGTAATGTGGTTTCAACGGGTTGGAATGTCATAGATGAGATTACACAAGGTGGTTTTGGTAAGGGTGAGTTAATTCTATTCGCAGCCCCTCCAGGTATTGGTAAATCGTGGTCTTTGGTCAACATTGGTGTTAACGCAATGAAACAAGGTAAGATAGTAGCACATTACACTTTGGAGTTGAATGAAGGTTATGTCGGACAACGATACGATGCTGTTTTAAGTGGGGTTGCTGTGGCTAACCTTAAATACAATATGGATGATGTCAAAAAGGCAGTCCAAGGTGTTAAAGGTGACCTTATAGTAAAACATTATCCTACCAAAACCGCTAGTGTAACCTCACTAAAAGCACATATGGACAAAATGATTCTTCAAGGTAAGAAGGCAGATGTGGTGATTGTGGATTATGCTGACCTTTTGAGAGGGCCATCTAAAGAAAAGAGACATGAAGAGTTGGAAGAAATCATTGAAGACCTTCGTGGTATGGCCGGTGAGTACGAAGTGCCGGTTTATACTGCATCTCAAATCAATAGAAGTGGTGCAGAAGATGACATTATTACAGGTACAAAGATTGCAGGGTCATTCTCAAAGATGATGACTGCTGATTTCGTGGTATCACTATCTCGTAAGATTGAAGACAAACTTGCTGGGACTGGTAGATGGCACGTTATTAAGAATCGTTTTGGGCCTGATGGTATGACTTTCCCATCAAAGGCCAACTTCTCAACCGGTCAAATTCACATCTATAATGATGATTCCATTTCTGGCCAACAAACCAAAAAAGAGATGAAAGGTGGGGAGAGTTTAGTAAGAAAAGAATTGGCTCAAAAATATAAAGAAATGAGTGGTGATATTGGTTTTTAAACACTATATATAAACACCCCCAAATGAAAAATATGTCTAACATTTTAACGCGGAGCCACTATGGGTCTATTTGACAATCGTATACCTTTTAAACCATTTGAATATCCTGAATACTACACCGAGGGTTGGTTGAAACAAGCACAAGCATTTTGGTTACATACCGAAATTCCAATGCAAAGTGATATCAAAGATTGGAATGAAAATTTGTCAGTATCAGAGAAGAATTTAGTAGGTAACATCCTACTTGGA
>Ga0222715_10000639_pt1 | contig 34891 bp, 47 predicted proteins | sample C33_9DmetaG_FD_165056 | JGI IMG/M metagenome (GOLD analysis project Ga0222715, IMG submission 165056) | Estuarine water microbial communities from San Francisco Bay, California, United States - C33_9D | ecosystem: Environmental > Aquatic > Marine > Unclassified | place: USA: California...
GAAGGAGCAGTTTGACCTATCCCTACGTTACCATTATATCTTTGTAAGACTAAAGGAATATCTCCAACACCCCTATTTGAGGCTTGTAAAAATGCTAAACTATTAGCTTCATCAACACCAAAATTTAATTGATTACCTGTACCACCACCCGAACTCTTTAATAATAACTGACCAAATGTATCTACACTTGAAAACGTTATTGCTTGATTAGATTCAATTTTTGCATTAGGACTCGAAGTACCAATCCCTACGTTACCTGAAGAGGTGATGCGGAGTCTTTCTGTATAAGACGCTCCCGAATGAAAACTTATCTCATCGTTTGTAGCTAAATAATATCTACCTGTAGAAGTAAGACCTGAATAAGCAACTTTACTATTTGAATTATTTAAATACTGAGTAAGTACCTCAGTAGCACCCGATTCTCTTAAAGTTAATTTTTGAGAAAGACTCGAAGCACCTATCCCCACTCTACCTGAAGCGTCTATGCGCATACGCTCATTGTTTCCGTTTGTATAGAAACGAACGCCATTGCCTGATTGAGCATAAAGAGAAATATCCTTATCTGTATTACCGAGAAGTGAACCAATAGTACCAATAAATCCCGCAGTAGTACCATTAGATTTGAATGCCAAGTTGCTTCCCCAATCATTTACATTAGTATTATCAATGCTCAATGCAGTAGCATTTCCACTTCCTGTAAATGTTGCAACAGTAGTAGAAGCACCACTTACAGTAAGACTCGATAACGTACCTACTGAAGTGATGTTAGTCTGAGCAGCAGTTGAAAGTGTACCGCCTAGATTGGTTGCGCTTAGATCTCCGGTTACCGTTACGCTTCCTGATATAGTACCTCCTGTCTTATCGTACTTATCCGATTGCAGATTAGAGATGTCTGTGTCATTAGAAGCGATATTAGCAGCGTTTGTTGCTACGTTGGCATCAGTTGTTGCTAGATCAGATAAAAGCGGATAGAAGCCACTATAATCGCTCTCGTTGGCTACAATAGCGCCTAATCTACCAAATACAGTTGTTACCGCATCGGTGTTGTCTACTTTCTCCCAAGCTGTACCATTAGAAATAACCCAATCACCTACAGCGTAAGTAATCGTTTCGTATGTGCCTCCTACGCTTACTACGTAGTAATGTCCTTTTACTCCAGTAGCAGCGGGTAAACTTGGTGTATCTGTTGAAGCGTTCCAAGTACCTTGATATTCTACTTGACCTACTACTGAGTCTGGTAATTGTGCGATTGGAATCTTAGCGCCTGAATCTAAACTAGCATATCCATTAGCTTGACCCTTTTCGCTTATATCTTGTTTGCCTGACTGTAAAGCCGAGATGTCTGAATCGTTAGATGTGATGTTACCTTCGGCTGTGGTTAGCCTTGAATCAAGACCCGAAATATCTGTATCGTTGCTAGTAATCTGTGATTGTAAGTTAGAATCTGCTGCTATTCTAGCCGCTTCTTCTGTATCTATATTTCCTTGTAATGTGGTATCGGCACTTGATCTAGTACTAGCCTCTGCATCAATATTAGATTGAAGTGTAGTATCTGCGCTTGCTCTAGCAGAAGCCTCTGAATCGATGTTATTTTGTAAAGTTACGTCTGCTGCCTGTAAGGTTGTGATGTCCCCGTCATTCGCAGTTATTTGCGATTGTAGGTTGCTATCGGCAGATGCTCTGGTAGATGCTTCTGAATCGATATTCGATTGTAGTGTTGTATCCGCTGAGATACGAGCAGACTCTTCATTATCAATGTTAGTCTGAAGAACAACGTCCGCAGCTTGTAGTGCGGTAATATCCGAATCGTTAGAGGTGATTTGACCTTGAAGACTAGTGTCGGCAGCGATCCTAGCAGCTTCCTCGTTGTCGATGTTTGTTTGAAGTGTATTATCGTTGGCTAATCTAGTAGCGGCCTCCGCATCTATATTAGATTGTAGTGTAGTATCGGCAGCAATACGAGCAGTTTCCTCAGCGTCAATATTATCTTGCAATACAATATCTTGCGCCTGCAAGGCCGTAATATCAGAATCGTTTGATGTGATTTGAGACTGTAAAGCTGAAGAATCTAAGGTTAAAGTCTGACCTGATACCGTAGCTGAAACACCCGCATCACCCGTAAAGATTAAAGACTGAGAATCTAAATCAACACTCCCAGCATTAGTTCCATCGCTGATGTCAAGGTCTTGAGCAGTAATATTGTTGTCAACATAATCTTTAACAGCAGCAGAAGTAGGAATGCTAGTGTCATTATCATTGCTACCAATGCCATCCGCTTCATCTACGAATTTTGTTATGGTTATATTTTCTCCTGAGTCTTTTAGTGATCCAAAAGCAACTGTACCTGTAGCAGTAACGTCTCCTGAAGTGTTTAAACTAACACCAGTCCCATTACCGTTACCATCGGTTATTTCCTGTTCAGCGGCTTCTAATTCACCATTATCAGCTACCTTAAGTATCGATTTATAGGTGTCTTTAATCTTTGTACCTGTAAAGCTTGCCATACTATTTATTGTTTATTTTTTCTGTTTGTTTTTTCTCTATCTTCTTTAGAAACTCTATCAGCTTCTTTATATTCTCTTCTTTCGGTTTGTACCTGCCTCGTACTTTCGTCATATTATCCCAAATAGATTCCACCAAAGTTTACGTCTCTATCTGGATGCATCTCCTCATTAGCAGTGCTAGTATACTCAGGATACAATTCGCTATTAAAGTCCATATAATCCATAAAGCGTCTAGTATAAAACTCAGCAGTTTCTAGCGCACTTCTAGTAAGCATATTAATCTCTTCCATAGATGCAGAAACACTGTTCTCGCTAGTATGCTTATAAACTCCTCCGTTGCTTATTTGAAAGGCTGAGAAGGGCATATATTCTGCTTGCGTAAACCAGATAAGCATTGGCTTAACATAGGTTTCTAGAAGAAGCTTATAGTTAGCATTTCCCGCATCATCAATAGTATCATTAATAATCAGTTCTTGCATCTTGTTATACAGCTTACCTCCTAAATAGTTTTGTATATGCGTATCTTGAGCCACCTCAACAAACTGAACGATCTTGTCAGGATCAACAGTTCCTCCAATAATGGACTTCTGCTTGATGTCTTTTATAGTTACAAATAATGCTTTCTGTGCCATAATTATTTGCTTGTTGGGTAAGCTCCTCTGTTAGGCATATCCTTTGGCGCTATTGGCACCTCTGAAGGATTGTTTGGGGCTGTATAGCCTTCTGCTAGCGCCTCATCTTCACTTACTCTAGTTTTCTTTTTATATATTCTTTTCTCCCAATAGTGATGGCAATTCTTTCCGCCCTTAAACTTAAAGAGTGAATAGTTTCTGCCCTGGTGTCCTAGTTCGTTATTGATACCTCTAAACGACATCTGATTGATGTCTTCTAGTCTGAATACAATATCCTTCTCTGTTAAAGTTTCCATTCTTGAGCAGAACTGTCTGCTGTCAGGAGACTTGCGCATAGGCATATAAGCATAACGTACCTTATAGCCTTTGTTGTCTTGCTTAGAGGTTTTGCCTGGCTTTGCATCATCTTCTGTTACGCTAGCTAGATCTACTTTCTCAGCAGATACCAATTCCCACTCGTCAGAGATTACTTCACCAAAGTCTTCTAGTTGATCAAACAGATCTTCAAACTCATCATCAGATAGGTCAGATAGTTCTTCAGGCTCTTGCTTAGAAAGCTTTTCACCTGTTTCCTCTTCTCTCTTAACTTTAGTAGAGATGTTGTCTAACTCTGTAAACTCAATCGGTTGTAGTGTTACAAAGTATAGGTTGAGGTATATATTATTAAAGGCAAGGATTTCATCCAAGCCGTCTATGATCTGTTGTTGGAATGGACGAATAACCATATTGTCCATAATGATAGAAGCTGTGCGTAGCTCTTCAGCGTTGTTACCAAAACCAGTATTGTCTTTAATACCTAATAAGATAGGAGATACAATACGGTGGCCCAACATAATCTTCTCTCTAGATTCGTCTGCGAGAAACTGATATTGCGCGTGAGCGTCAGGAAGATGGATTGCCTCAATGCTTGCCTGATCTTCTGCGCTCTCATTAAATGTAAGTATGAATTTACCTGCGTTAGAAGATCCAGAGAACTTGTCGTATATCTTACGCTCAATTAACTCCTGAGTTTCCTCATTAGGGATTCCGTTGTTAAAGTTAACCAACAAAGAGGGCTGTAAGCCATTCTGAATATTGTTGATGTGGTAGTTTGCCACTTCTTCTTCCAATTCAGCATACTGAAGACAGCCATTATAATCGACAGGAGCATAGTAATAGAATCCTGATTTGTATGGTTTAAACACATATAGTTCTACAGCTTCAGACTTGCTTCCATTTCCAAATGTAGGAATGCGTTTAGGTTTGTCGCTAGGCTTAAGCTCTGACCATTTAGGGTGGTAGTAGTAAGCTTCTACTCTTCCATTCTTGGCCTTCTCAGCTCTTAGCGTCTCCATAGGAAAATGACGCACCTGAACAATAGCGGTCTTAGGTTTGTTGTAAATTACCTGTACAGCGCCCTGTCCTAATAGCTTATAATCGTTAACAAGCTTGCGCATACAAGAAGGCTTAAGCAGAAGCTTCATCTTAGCATACATCTCAGGCTTCTCAGCGCTGTCTGTGGCATCTAGGCCTCTTCCGTATATCATTTCTGTTATACCGTTGATGCAGCAGGCGTTGGTGGGACTGCCCAAGTACTTCTCTATTAAAGAGTCAAAGTAGTCTTCTCCGTCTGCTCCACAGGTATAAAGCACCCAGTCCTTGCGATCATCCTCAATCACTTCAGGTGACTGATAGCCGCTAAGGTTTACAAGCCTAACGCTATCTTTATACTGCTTAGGCTGTTGAGGTGTTTTAATTGTTCTTATTGTATGCTTTGCCATATTATAAAACTATGTAAGTATCCTCGCCGTCATCGTACTTTTTGTAAACGCCAGGATAGCTGTAAACTTTCTTCTTGTCCGTATCGCTAGTAACAAAGATAGTATCTCTGAATATTAGCAAGGTGTCATTCTTTATCTCTATTCTATATCTAGAACTCTCTTTAAGTTCAGACGTAGAAAGTATGGTTATGTTTAAATAATTCTCATTAGATGATAATGCAAAACGCCAACCTTCTGTAGCGGTGCTTTCATCAAACTCCCAGTCAAAGTTAGTATCTTCCCAATCGTATTTAACTAAATCCCATTGTAGATCAGCTACAGGCAAGTAAGACTGCGTTATGTTGGTCTCCTCGTCTGTTATATATATAAGGCAATCCAATATATCTGCTGCACTGTAACTTGAAGGTACTACAGAAAAAGTTTGCTCTGTTGTTATCGGCTTTAATCGTATCACAATAGGATAACCAAACCCTATTAGTTTTGTTTTTGTTTGAGCATAAAAAAAGCGGCCTTACGGGGCCGCTCTTTAAATTCAGGTCTAATATAATTTCTATGCAGTAATTACAGTAGCCTGTGTAGTGAAATCTCCTCCAGTGATTGAGTTAGCAGGAGTTCTTTCCATACCTGAGAATGTAAGAGTGTATCCAGAAAGATCACCCATAGCAGCACCAGTTACAATAGTACCACCAGTTACATCGGCTCCGTGCTCTCTACCAACGTAGATAAAGTTTCCGTTGTAGTCCTCTACCACAATGTGAGGACGGCCGAATGCTAGCAATTTAATTGCTTGATTGTCCGCTGCGCTTAATTTTGGTAGGGTAAGTTCTAGCACCTGCTCAAAAGCAGTTGTTCCATTCTCTCTAGAAGTCTGGATATTTTGCGTTAAAGAAGAGTTGCCTTTAAGTTCATACTGGTAGAATGTTTCTCCAGAGAACTCAGTAGAAGGAATAGAATCGTCTGCGCCTGGTGTTACTGAAATACCGTAATTAGCGATGTAAACGTTCTTAAGACCACCAACTGAATCCTTACAAGGTAAAGCTCTTGCTGTTGAAATGTCACAAGCCATAGTTATTTTTTTATTAAAAAAGGGCAGGTAGGCTCAATGGCTTACCTACCCCTTTTTGTTATACAATTATTTTATTAAGCTAAAGTAAGAAGAACTAGATCAGATCCAATTCCGTACTGCACTCCAGAAGTAAATCTCATAATAACGCGAACGTTTTGAGATCCGTCTAGATCAGCCATATCAATAACTTTAACTTCGTTGTGGTCAGAAAGAAGACCGGTACCAAAGTACAAGTTAGAAGCCTCACCAGCAACGATGTGGTCAGCAGGCATACCTGGAGCGTGTTGGATTTTTACTCCGTCAAAAGAAAGAGCATTTCCGTTGTTATACCAAAGTCCACCTTTGCTATCAACACCCGCAGCACCAAGACCTGAAGCACCAAATCCACCTAAAGAGCGGATATATGCTTTGTAGGCAATAGTAGGAACGTAGATAGTAAGATCCTCACGACCGTAAACAGTAGAAGGAACTGCATCAAGAACGTTCTCTAAAAGTCCACCAATGTTAGAAGAAGTAAATGAAGTTTCTGAACCATTAGCAGCGTCATTTACTGTAGCATCAGCAGCCATAAGTACTGTGAAACCGTCAAACTCACCAGCAGTTGCGTTAACACCTGCCCAGATGTTTTGCTCAGTTTTCTCAGCTACTTTACCAGCAACGTGAGCGATCAAGAAATCAGCAAATTTAGGAGGAAGTTGGTCAAAAGCACCGATTCCCATTTGTACAGCCTCCCAGTCAGAACGGAAGTCTTTCTTACAAAGCTCAACGTTTACTTGGAATTCTTCTGGTTGAAGGATACGCTCTGTTAAAGTAACAGCTCCTGTGTCAGTAAAGTCGCAAGTAGCGTTAGCGATAAGTCCTGAAGTATCAACTTTCTTGATTACCTCTTTGAACTTTACGTTTGGTTTAATGCTAATAGCATTTTCGTTCAGGGTTTTACCTGAAAGTAACGCTGCTGAGATATACTGTCCCGCAAATTCACCAGCGTAAGTAGTAGTAATTGATGTAGTAGTTGCCATTTTTATTAATTAATTACTTGTTAAACATTTTCTCATACACAACACTCATTGTGTTGCGAGGTTTTGCCTGAGCAAAGAAGTTTAGCTTTGCAGTCTCTTCTACTTCAGGTGAATGAGTGATAGGCTCGGCGGCAGGCTCCTGAGAAGACAACTCCTCTTTAGCTAGCTCTTCGGTAGGAACTTCTACTTCCATTTCCTCAGAACCCATTTTCTCAATGATTGCTTCGTACATAGCTTTCATTTCTGCAATAGCAGCTTCAAGCTCTTGTTTTGTAGCATACTTCATTTCTTCTTCTGCTACATCCTCTGCAACATCTTCAGGTGCCATTTCATCTTCTGGCATATCCTCAAGCATAACAGGGTCGTTTACTTCTACCTCTTCTACAGAAAGCTCCACTTGTGGCTCTTCTTCAGAAGAAAGCAGGACAGACTTTAATTTGTCTACGATTTCACTTGCTTTCATAAATACTTAAATTATATTAGGTTAACTATTGATTACTTTGATTGTTGTATTTTCAGACTCTACCGACTCCCTGATTGATCATATTGCCCTTACAGCATCTTCTGCTATACAGGCTTCCTTTCTGGCATAAACAGGCTCTTCTGTTTTCTCTGGGGCTAGTTCTGCTAGGATTATACTTGCCCCTATCTCTCCTATGCATAAGACTGTACTTTTTGAATAAAGAATATAATATCCCAAACTAGCGCATCACCACCCTTGGCGGTTATGTTCCATTGTGAACCGTTAACAGCAAAGCTAGAATCGGCGTAATATTGGAACACCTGATGATAGTCGTGAGGTACATCATTTCCTTTAGGGAAAGTAATCGTATCTCGTATTCTATCATACGGAGTCCCGTTACCGCCTTCAAAGTGTATTTCCAAGTAAGTCTGATTAGCGTTTGGTGCTTGATACTTAAATACTAGCGTCATTACATAAGTATCGTTTTCTGCATCTGCTAGCACCTTTTTGGTTGTAGGATTGTAGTAGTCTACACCAGTATAACTTCTGTATACGCTAGCGCCATTATTAGGCAACACAACTTCTGCGTCTTGTAGCAAAGGGAATTTAGAAGCTGAAGTCCATTCTCCGTCATCGTATCTAGCCCATCCTGTTCCTGATCCAACACCAGCTTGAGGATACAGCTTAACCCACTCGCCATTCCATACAGTCCATACGCCTGCGGCAGTGGTGACATAAGCGCCTTCTTCAATTTGATAATATAGACGTTCTTCTTCTGTGTTAACGTCTGACTGAACCTTGTATGAAGTATTTTTAATCATCTGCCTTGTCCTCTATATGGTTTGCTATAATTCTTAGATGTCTTGCTTTTAGACTGTTTAGTTTTAGAATGAACCCCTTTGCGATTAACCTTTGATTTAGGTTGAAATACGACTATATTCTGTTTCTTAGCCATCTAATTCATCAAGTCCTTTAAGTTTAGACTCTACCCAGTTCTTCATTGATTTGCCTCCCCACAATAGGTAGCTAATCGTACCGCAAGCCTCTGGCTTTGCTGGGTCGTAGTATGCTTCGGCGCGACTTAGGTAGCTGTAAATTCTCTTCAGCGTTGGTACTGTGAATTTCTCTTTCCGTACTAACTGTTGAGCTCTTACTTTTCCGACCTGTGTAGCGCATTTATTACCTAGTTCTTTATTGCGTTCAATACCTAATTTAGCGTTGTTAGAAGCACTTTCTGGGTACCCGCCATATGATTCTAGCTCTACCTCTTGAGAAAGCGCTGAGAGAGCCTCTAAAAGAGCATATTCCGCTTGTAGTTCCTCATAGCGCTCATCACATACCTGACTAGAAGCAGAAACTTCCTCTTCCACTTGCTCTTTAGGTCTGTCAGAGCTATCGCTAAAGTATCCCTCAATACTAAAACCCTTAACCTTTCCAGTTTTGACAAATTCTTCCCAGATCTCATCGTTATTTACTTTTACAGACACCATCCAGGTGCCTTTTGGCATACTTAGGTCGTATAGGGCAGATTTGTCCTTCTTTTCGTCTTCTATGATCCAAGATTCGACCACAGACATACCTTTCAGGCTGTATTCGTGCTCTAGCGTTGAATTATTCTGGTTTCCTCTACTCAAGAACAGCTGAGAGGCCTTTCTAACGGTATCTTCACTAAAAAAGATGTAGTATTCGGCTCCTAGCTCGTTTCTGCGGTATATCTTCTTATTAGGAATAAGCGCAGGGCCCATTAGAATGCGTTTTTCAGCATTTACCTCAGCCATTTCTATCTTATGAGCCTTCAGGGCAACAAAATCTGCCTCAATAGCAGGCTCTTCTACGATTGAGATAGCTTCTACTCCTGAGAATTCGCTATCTTCTTCTATAAACAACTCGTAAACTTCCATATAAGGATAACTTTTTAGTTTGTATTCGTTTTATATTGACGCTTCAGCTATTTTATTGCGCTCTAGAGACTGAGCAGTAGTTACTTCTCCTGCCACAACATAAGCCTTAATAGGCTGACCTGTTTGACCAGAGATTAGCTGTGCTAATTGGCTTTGGCCGCTTGCCCCAACTATATTAAAGGCTGGCCCTTGAGCTGCTGGAGCTCCACCCCCGCCCTGCGATGTTAAATTAGGGCTAGGCAGTCCTTGTTCTGTATATTTTAGTCTACTAATTGCAGCAACCTGAGCCAATCCAAATGCTGTAGCCACCGCCGCAGCTTTAAAACCTCTAGCCGGAGAAGTTGGGTCAGGTATGGGAACAAATTGAGACAAATAAGCTTTTACGGCAGAAGAAGCTGTATCTGACAAGGCCATAATTATTTTAAGCGCCTTCTCTCTCTGGAATTGCTTCTTGGCTATTTTATTTTGTTTTTCTACTAAATCAGCTTCGTTTCTAGATATTTGCTGATTAATCTTATCTCTTTCTTCTGCCGAGAGATTCTCATTTGCTAGCCGTCTTTTAAGCTGATCATTAAGAGCTGTAGTTTTATTCTTCTCTATAGCGATTTCCCTGTCAGCTTGTGCAGATAGCACATCGTTTAAAGCTCCAGCTACATTTTTAACAAGCGCAGCTCTTTCACCAATCTTTTCAGCCTGTTCTTTTAAGCCAAGAAGCTTGGCCATATCTAGCTGTCCTTTTTTAAAGCTTAGATTAGCTTCAAGATCTTTTTGCATCTGCTCCGGATCAAGAGCCTCTGAAAGACCTTTTATGGCGAGCTCCTTAACGTTGCCCCAGACTCTGGTATTCTCAACCGTCTTCTCTATTATGGTTCCAACGTTTTGCTCTAGACCCATCATTTCGAAAACATTCTCAGCCTTTATAGGTTGACCACTTCTAAGGCGATCCATAATTATTTCTAGAGCCTCTATTTGACTCTGAAGATCTTGAATCTCTTCTGTGGTTAAGGCTGTTTCCTCTTGCTGTTCCCTTAGCTTTCCAATAAGGGTTTCATAAAATTTTAGCGTGCCAACAATAACTTTCTGCTCCTCCTCTTTCTTCTTCTTGCTTTCCTTGTCCTTTTCTAATAGTCCAGATATTGTCTTATCAATTTTTTGATTTTCTATATCTATTTCCCTTTGAACATCTAGTCGCTCTTTGTTAATCACTAAAGATCGCTCTTCTTGTTGAGCTATAGCTTGATCTATGTATAGGATTTCTTGTTTAAAGCCAGCTTCCATTTCAGCAGCCTGCGCAACAGTTAACTGAGATAGTCTAAACCTTCTTTCTTCTTCTTGCTCCGCAAGCCTCTCAGCTCTTTTTATCTCTAGCTTTTCAATTCTGTCCTTTATTTTTGCGTTCTCTTCAGCATCTCTTGTTTCAAGTCTCTTTATCTCTCTTTCTTTTTGAAGTATTGAATTTCTTTTATCAAGAAGATCGTTTTGCATCTCTTGAGTTATCAACCCTCTCTTAGTGGCCGCAGCTAAATCTGCATTTACCTTTCCATATCTTTCAAGAATATCTGCACGCTCTTCGTCAGTAAGGTTCTGCGCTTCTAACTCACGACGAAGCAATTCTAGCTGTGTTCTCTGATCTATAAATGACTGAGTCATTTGATCTACGGAATCAGCAGCGTCTTTGTTGTTTCTAGAGAAAACTTCAAGCAAAGCAATCATACCCTGAAAAGCAACCAGAATACCAACTGGGCCGAGGATCTGTGCTCCCAATAGATTTATGACATTTTTCGTTCTAGACAGGCCATTATTCATATTACCTGCCTGAACAACAAGTAGCGAAAACATAGATCCTAGCTGCGACAAGTTGTTCGCGACCCCCTGAATACCATACGGCATATCTGATATTAATCTACCAAATTCTGTAACAGTCGATCCTGCAATACCAGCAGCGCTATTCATATCGGCAAATCCTTTTTGCGCAACCTTTGCGCTAGTACCGATGTCTCTAAGCTTGCTGTTTATTTGATCAACGTTAGTTATAACGCCCTTAGAGTCTATCTTAAACTCTAATATTATAGTTTCCTTACTTATGGCCATTTTTGTTTCGTTTTATGTAGTTCTTAGCGTCTTGTTTGTTTCTAGGTAACTTATATTTTCCCTTAGCGAAATCTATGTCAGGATCACCAACATAAAAATCGTTCATATTAAGAAGGTCTATTATGTGTTTTATCATACTTTACTTATTAACAAGTTCCGCTTGCTGTGAATTGTGTTCCATCCCAGTACTTAAAGTCTGATCCGTCAGAATACCATCCAGCATTAGCATAAGTGTATCCATTAACATCTCCAAATAGATTGTTTGAAGCAAATATGCTAGATTCGTCAGCGTATGTAGTACCTGTGAATCCTGAGTTGTATCTGCTGCAAGCAGTAGCTCCATCAACAAGTGATCTACCTATTGTAAGGGCATAAGTTCCCGCAACGGTGTCTACATTCAAGGCAACATCATTGCTTCCTTGTGCTACTGTGATTGAGTAGCTAGTTGCGCCTGAAGGAGAAGTGAAGTCTCCTGGACAAGATGAACTGTTATTGCCTAACAACTCATTTGTTGGAGATGTTACGATTGTGACTGTAGCGCCTGGAGTAATTCCTGTAATAGTTCCTACTAAAGCGCAGCTGCCAGAAGTAATCGTAGCGGTAGCAATAGTAAAGTAAGAGCCACCTGTGCTGTAAGAGAATGTTCTACTAGCATCAACCAAGTTTGCTCTTGCATATACATTAAGCGTAGCTACTGGAGGTGCAGATTGACTGATTACTATTGAACCACTAGAAGCAGGATTTGGCGCAGTAGGATTCGTCTCAGTTGCGGTAATTACCGATCTAAGCGTTTCTGTACCGTTACCATTGTACGCTCCAAAATTAACCGTAAAGTTGGTGTCGTTAGTACCGCTTGTTGAACTGGTAATTGTAAGGTCAATAGGATTGTATCCTGAAAGCGCAGCGTCAGACAATGACCAAGAAACTGTTGCTGGGTCTACATCTAGCGCATAAACAACTCCTGTTTCTCCAGCAGAATTAATATCCTGATCTCCTGTTATGGTTAATGTGCTAGGAGGAGGTGGTGGTGTAACGGGACAACCAGTATCTTGAGGTACTGCCGCTTGCAAATCAACTATTGGATAACCACCTGAATCATTCTGTGTAGAGCCACTATAAGTATAATAAGTAGGATCAGGTGACGTAGAATAGTCTATATATGTTTGATCGATTACACTTGGAGGTGTGGTCAATCTATCAATGACTGTAGTTCCTCCATCACAAGCGTAGAATATGTAATAGATTGGTAGTACTGTTAAGGTATCCGAGTCTGATCCCGATTTACCTTCTCTTATAGCCAATAGGCTTAGCGAGCCAGTTCCAGGCTCTGTCCAAGTTACATCAACACTTGCAGTTCCTTGTCCGCTAGTAATGACACCGCCTGATACTCCCCAAGAGTAAGTAATCGTTCCTGAAGTGTTTCCTCCAATTACAGATCCATAACTTCTTGATTGCTGCTCTAGTACGTTGCTAAAGTCTCCCGTAATGGTGGCTGTGGTTTCAAGAGCATTTACAGTGATGGCGTCTTGATCCGCCGCTTCTATTCCCTCTCTAATCGCATCAACTCGTACAGATCCGGCACCAGGAGTAGACCAAGTGACCGTAATGCTATCTGTTCCTTGACCATTAAACGATCCTCCAACAACTGTCCAAGTGTAAGAAACAGCTCCTGTAGCGGTTCCTGACAGTGTGGTTCCATAAGTAACTACATCTGTTTCGGTTACTGGGCTAGATACGTTGGTAATATCTATACCAAATGTCGCTGAAGGCGCAGCAGAGTTAACCAAAACAGGAACTTGATCAAAGTTCAAGTATTCTGTTCCATTTCTAAATGCGTCAACTCTAATGTAGCCGTTTGTTGTTACGGTATTCCAAGTTACTCCTACAGTATTTGTACCCTGACCAGACGTAATAATACCTCCACTTATTCCCCAAGTATAAGTTACATTTGTGGTATCACCAGTAACAGTTAAACCGTAAGTGTCTGTGTCGCCTTCTGTATAAGGACTATTTACACCTGTAATATCTACAGTAAATGCAGCCTCTACATTCTGAATAGTTACTTGTAGTGTGTTAAAAACGGGAGTTAAATTTCCTACAGTTACAGTACATTTAACCGATCCTGGCGAGTTAGCAGATACAGCGTTCCAAGTTATAGCCACATTGCTGCTAGTATTACCCCCGTTTATCGTACCATTAGTTACTTCCCAGAAATATGTAGGAGTTCCTTGTGCCGTACCTCCTACAGTAGCAAGGTAAGTATATTGAGTGCTTTCTAGTGGGCTAGTTTGCCCCGACACATTTACCGTTAAAGTTCCTGGCTGTTCTCCTCCTCCATTGCCATTTTCTGGTATCTCCAAGAAGCCCTCTACAATATTAAGCAGCTCTAGGTCGCTGTTTCCTGTAGCAAGGTCAGTAGTTATACTATTAATATAGTATTCCCTGTCCGATATTAGTATTGTATCGGCAAGAGAGTAATTTAATAGAAAAGATACAGGAAGCTGCGCTTTAAACCTAGAAACCCTTCGCTGTCTATTAAAGAGCGCTGCTATATAGTTAAAGTAGTAGTTATTGAATAATGTTCCAGGAAACGACAGGTCTCTAGTGTATTCGTTCTTCTCAAACTTAAAGTTTATGTTCTGAGTTCCTGTAGCAGAATTAAAATAAAGGCTATTAGAAGGCATTACAATAGGCGCAGTAATCTCTATTGTAACGGCAAAGCTTCCTTCGGCATTTGCCTCAGTAACAAAAGCTATCCCGTTTTGAGCTTGTAGAATAGGATAAAATACCAATGGCTTACCTATATAAGGATCTTCGTTGTCGTCTACAGCATAACCCCACTGTACCTCTACAGTATCGTTTGCAGAAATGTCTAGTAGATTCTCGTATTTAAAATGTGCAAAAGGAACGACAACGTCAAACTTCTCCCCCTCCTTTACTCCTTGCTGCTCACCATTGTAGCTTTCTTTCCCCCACTCGCTACCTACTAGATTATTGTGGTTTGCCGCAAGAAAACTTTCTGTATCATCATAGGCGAACGATATTTCTCTATAAGGTACAGTAGAGTCTACGCTGTGAGTGTCCGTATGTACGAAGGAGGTTATATTGACTAGATCTCCCTCATCGTAATACTCATCTAACGTTTTAACCGTTATAAAATTATCGTTATTTACCTCAGCGACTAAATTAAACATCTTAAATAGTCCTGATAGAAAGTCTACTACCTTTATCTCAGGTATCTGATCGGTAATAACAAATTCAAAACTAGCAGGCGCAGAAAACGAGCCTGTAGAGTACTGATCTTGATTTACGCCAGCAACTATAGTCCATATGGCATCTGCAAAGGTGGTAGCATTAGAATAACTAATAGTAACCTGATAGCTAGCTCCGCTTTGTGCCGCATATAGCAAGTCAACTTCATAGTTGGAGCTTACAATGCCTGACTGAGAAAATATTTCAACATTGTTTCTAGTTATACTTATGCTGTAGGGGGCTGTTATGGCCCCGCTAACATCTAAATCAAATCTAAAATTTGTAATAGCACTGGCATCCTGTAAGAATAATGTATTGCTGGTAACAGAAGAATTAGTACCCTGCGTTGTTGTCCAACCAGTAATTTGCTTCGTATATGACTGATCTTGGTCTATAGAAGTAACTGGCCCCTTGTTTCTGTGGAGCCACATAAATAGATTGTAGTAAGGCAAGTTGGTCGTAGAAAAGAAGTCGTCACTAAAGGTGAATCCGTATCTAGTTGCTATTGCTTCTACAATCTTGTGTACTCTAATGGCGTACTTTAATTCTTTCCAATAGACTCCGTGTTGGTTGCTGCCTTTATGCAGGTTCCCAGTATTTAGAATATCTTCATTAGAGTCGTAATAAAGTCTTTGGCTGTGCGTAATAAGTGGCGCAACTATATGCGCTGTTGAAGGATCCGCTTTTAGAGCCGTCTCTATATTTGTAGCATCGTAAGTTTGATTAAATGCATCTAATGTAGATAATGCTCCAAGATTCTCCTCACCCATAAGGTCTTTAAGGACTACTGTATTTCCGTAGAATGTAATCTTGTAGGCATACGCCTTGCCCGAGCGCATCTCTACGCCGTCCAGGCGCACTCTACCGAACCTGAAAGGGACATCATTGATGTCTATTTTGGCGGGCGCTTTAGTGCGAGAATCGAAGCCGTCAAATATGTGGAAGTTATAATAATGCTCAAATATCTTGTTATTATTCTTAGACGCAGGAACGGTAAAGCTTTTAGAGAAGTCTGTAAATATTTTAGATACGTCCTGTATATTCTTTATGGTCTGCGTAAGCGAGATATTCTCGTCATCAAACAAGTCTACTCTTTGGTCATTTATATATAACTGTACTTTCCTCATTACCTGACTGTAGAAATCACATTATTAGATTGCTCAAACTCCACTGTATAGCTAACTAGTTTGTCATTTAATGAATTCTTGTATTGTACCGAAGTCGTTAGCGGCCTAACGGGAACTACTGATCCGCTAAGAACTAGCCACACCTGCTCAGAAAGCATCAGCTCCTGTACGTATGCGTTATCGGCTTCGCTAATGAAGCCAGTGTTTAACGAGTAGTTTATCTTACCGTTCTTATTAAAGTCTACTATCTGATGACGTCTTGTGTCATATGTACCGTCACCTGCAACAATGTTAGAGATATAATTTTCGCCCGTCACACTAAAAGAGTCTGTTTTCTTAGTGAAGAAGTAAAACTCTTGATGCACACCAAACTTATTGATGAATACGCATTTGATAGGCGTATACTTGTCGCACTGCTGTCGTTTAATGGTAATACCTGACGCACTAGTCACTGAAGCTCCATAAGTCTCAATAGCAAGCGTACCGCCTGCCCCCATCACATAGAAAGAGCCTGTGGTGTTTTGCGGAGCATATATAGAAGTTGACGATAGAAGCGGCCCAGCGGGCAGCACAAAGTTATTACCCTGATTAAAGTATCTGTAACCGTCATAGGCGGTGTCTGAAGCAGGAGTCTGTGTAGTACCGATCTGAGTTCCTGTTGCGTTAACGGTATCCCAAAAGGACACAGATAGCGATATAGTGGCTGTGCCTACCGTAGCTGTACTGAATGACCCGATATAGCTAGGAGTCACGTAGTCCCTTGCTAGTTCAGAGATGTCTATTCGTACAGATGTTCCTGTATTTTTAACTATCGTATATCTTAGTACCGAATTAATCGTAACCTCAACCTTCGAGGAAACCGCTGTTCCTACTGGATCGGTAAAGTTTACAAAATATGGACTTCTTACCCCTATATTTGCCATTTTATTGCTATTTCTTTATTTCGTTCTTTAGTTCTCTAGCTTGTCTCATTAAATCGTTTTTAACGATAATCAAGGCTTCCTCTTGGAATTTGCCCCGTATCTCTGTTTTAACTATGAAATCTAGCAAGTCGCTACCTCCATAATTAAATCTCTTTATTGTTCCTCTGTCTGCTATAGTCTTCTGTACCGCATAAGCCACTCTCTTCTGTTCCTTATCACCTTCTACAGCCATTCTTTTCTGAACCCATCGAAGTATATTTTGCATAGGCGGCTTATTGCCTGGCGCTCTACCTTTATTGATCTGAGCGAAGTAATCTTTACCCAGTATGTTCAAGCCGTCAGGCTTTACTACATACTTGAGGCTCTTTGCTGCGTTTCCGCTAGCATTGAGATCTAGACTATTCATCTTCTCAATCATACGATCGATTATAATCGAACCGTACTTATCAAAAAGATTCTTTAATTTCTCTTCTAACATACAGAATAATCACTAGGAATATCTATACTTATATCTACAGACCATCCCGCTAGCTGATTCTCGAATCTATCCTTGAACGGCTCACATATTGGCTCACCTGCTAGCTGATACTTATCCCTATATAAATCCCCCCTTTTAAGGTCTTGTATTAAAGAATTGGCTATTTGTAGCTGTGTATTGTAAATATCAACTAAATCAGTATCGTCTTGCCTAAGACCAAAGTCGTCATTGTTAAACTCCTTTGTATAGTCAACAATGTCCATAAATAACATACTTAACGTAACGCGCATAGCGTGATCGGTTACCTGTACATTGCCTAGCAAGAAGTGCGCTAGTGGGAAAATAGTGGTCTTGTTAAGATCGACATCTGTGATGTCTCCAAAAGTCACGGTATTAACTAATGGATGTGCTAAAAGGAATTCTTTTACCTGTTTAACAATGTCGTATATGTTCGTCATTTATAAGCGTCTTTTATTCTTTTGTTTTCTAACTCTACTTTCTCTTTTTCAAATGTTAACCAGGTTAAGCATTTATGTACATTTAGTTCAGTGACTTTGTCGAACTTGGAAACATCTGATCCAGCCAGCGCATAAATAGACTGGTACCATCCCCACTTTTGTCCGAAGACTTGTTCCCTGCTAACAATTCCGATTCCTTGATCCCCTGACTCAGTAAATAATCCATCATATGTTCTGACAACTTCATCCCTAAACGATAAAAAAAAACCAGAGCTCCTATTGCAACACTAGCAGGCATATGCTTCATATACTCCTCGTACTTGCTAGCACTCTCATACTCCTCTATCTCGTAGAAGTCTTTAACCTTCGCCGTAATAGGTCTGAACAATACAGCCATCGCCTTATGCATAGTCTTCCAGTCAGATATGTAGTTCTCTATATCCACATACTCACCGAAGCTCATATTGTTGAGGTCTGGGTGCATACCAAACTCAACCTCTACTCCGTTACTGCCTCTCAGCCAAAAGCGTTTAATAAGAGGTGTTTCCTCAGTCAAACAGTTGGCAATCTTGTTAAGCACCACATCAAAGTGTGATAATGGTAGCTTATAGCTTTCCTTCAGCTCCAACCCACAAAAGATCTCTAGAGCCTTAAGGTTGATAAACATCTCAGAGTCCTCCCCATCCTTATCAATCTTATCCAGAATCTGGAAGTAGCGTTGATATTGATCTAGCGTAATATCTGCTAGCTGATTGGGAACTTCAATCTTTACCTGTATTGTTTTTTCCATATACATAGAGATAACCTCATAACTTATTTTTGTACCACCTTCGGTGGAAGTTCGCCTTGCTGCCTACCACTATAAGTAAATCTTATGGCAAGATAAGGAATATCTATGAACAGATTTAAACCTTTTTAGTTATCTTTATGAAACAGGAGAGGATCTGTCTAAACCTCCAAACTTCTATAGAGATATAGTTGGTACAGATAAAATAAGTCTGCCTGAGAACTGCGTTGGTAATCTTCTATTGCTCTTGTCGCGCCCGCCAACATACAGCTCAGCTAGCATTTCATTTATTTTTTTAGAGCAATTAGGGGGCGCATCTTCATAAGCTATCTAGATGCTTCGCCCCTGGAGGGCTCGCATCAGAATGCTTTGAATTCGTTGAAATGAGATACTAACACCAGCCCAAGTCCGTTTTACGTTGAATTCATCGAAACGGTATACTAACGCCCACCCAAACGCGTTTTACGTTGTTCTTGATATTCAGCGAGCTCCAGCGAGCTGCTGAGGTGATCGGATGAGGTGTAGGGGTAGCGTGTTTAAGAGGGCAGAGTTTGAAGGAGATCTTTACACCTGCCTTCCATACCCATTATCAACCTCAATCACTTACCAGAAAACTAGGCACAACCTCAACGCCTAAAATAAGGCTATTTAAAGGCCGTTTAAGAGCCGTTTGCTAGGGCTCTGGTACTAGGTACTAGCTAGGGTATAGATACGAGCGTACAGGGCACAAAAAAGCCCCATCTGGTAGGGCGTATCGTATAGGCAAAGAAAAAGGCCCCATTAGGGGCCTCTCTGGTGAGCTGTGCGAGCTCTAGCGGTCAAGATCATAGACTACGACGTCGTGAAGGGGTTCGCCCCTGTACCGATGGTATAAGAAGCTCACGGGCTCGGCGCATAGGTGCCAGCGACCTGACTTGTTTAAGAAGTAGCGTTTAGATCTGGCGGGGTTATTTATTCGCTTCAGATCTGAGGCCGTCAGGTCTATTGTACTGAGCTCCTGGCGTGGTAATATTTCTAAGTTCATAGTATAGGGGTTTAGATTGTTACTGCTGTGTTAACTGTAAAGCCGCTGCGGTCTCTCCTGGCGTCTCCTTTAGCTTTAAGCGCTAGCACTGCGCTTCTATTGTAGCACATAACGAGATCGCTGGTATCCCCGTCAACTACTGGAGCCCCTGCGTAGGTATAAGGAGCTGGGCCGTTAAAAACTACCGAGACGTTCGCGCCTAGGCTCAAGGCCTCTTCAATCTGGTGCTCGTTATCTTCAGCTCTGGAGAAGGTGAGATAATACCGGCCTTCGCCGGCGTACTTCTTTACCTTCCCTAGTATCTTCGTATAGTCGTAGAAAATAAGCCAATCAAGTTTAAAGACGTCTAGAGCTGCGTACTTTTTCAGCTGATAAATGAAATCTATGTCACTGGTGCCGTTTAGTCTTATGGCCACCAGATCACTGGTCTTCTTCGCTTTATTGTTGATCTTCACCAGCTCACCAGCTAGCTGAAGCATAAAGCCCTCCCGATCTTCTAGGTAGTACTCGGTCCGGTTAATCCTAGCTTGCTGCACATTGCTAAAGCGCCCGCGGCCTGCTGTGTATAAACAGGCAGCTGCGCAGCCCTGCGAGGCAGCTGGGCAAAGATTGATCCCTTTGCTGTTTTGACGGTGAGGCGCCAAATAAAGAATGTAGCTTTCGAGGCTATTCTTTGCGGTCTTCGCGTTACTGGCTCCTTTACTGAGGAGCGTTTTCGGTTTAGTGTAGTTTGTTTCCATAGTGTTTAGAGTTTATTGTTTGCCGTGAGCTGGTCGGCCCACAATGATCGGAAGGCCATATTCGTCCGCATCGATCATAAGATCGAGAGGAGCTCCGCAGGCATCGCAGCCCCAGTTATCCACTGGGTTGACGTGGTCGCACATTGCGCACACATTAGGAGCGAGCTCTGGAGCTGCTGGCGCCTCTGGAGCTATGGCCTTGAATAAAGTGATAAGGCGATCGTCTCTGTCGGCCTGCGCTTGGCGCTTGGCCTTTTGTAGGTTGTGTGTGAACTGGTCTCGTTTCATTGTATAAAAATTAAGAGTTGAAAACGTTAGAATTTAAAAGCTTATAAGCGTATTTCGTTATGGCTATCTGTGCTAGCAACCAAGGCAGGCCCAGGGCCATAGTGATGGCAAAAATGTGCTGGTCAGTATAGGGGAGCTCTACGAGCTCGGCACGCCATAGCAGCAGCAAAGTAACGTGGCCGCAAAAGTAAGTGAAGAGCAGGGCCGAGATAATCAGGGCCAGCCTAAAGAGGTTTTTAATAGACTCTTCATCTCTGGTGGCTCGGTTCATTCTTTTAGTGTGTTTCATTGTGTAGGGTTTTAGTCTTTAGGGATTAAGTGGGCAAAGGTTTCGTTGTATCCGTCAACAAATTTAGGCTGTATGCTGGCGGTCAAAAAGTATTCATCGTCAAGCTCGAAAGGCTCGCTAGCATCATTGTACATTTCAATGATATGATCAATAACGAAGGGCACATTTAAGCGGCTGTAAACTGGGTTTAACAGCTCGCTAATATCCCAGCCGAATCTAACGCGGCTTTCGATCAATTGAACATAAAGCCTTTTCTTTTCGTTTAGTGTAAGTGTGTTTTTTTGTGTTTCCATTTTAATACTTGTTTTAGTTTGATGGTGTAAAGATATAAAGCCATTTTGAAAAAGCAAGAAAAAAATGAAAAAAAATAAAAAAATTTTAGGCAGGTTTCGGCCATAAGGAATCCTGCGCGCGTATAGGCGCGTGTGCGTAGGTGCGCGTGTGTGCGTGCGCCCGCGTGTGTATGCGCGTGCGCCCGCGCGCGACCCCTACTATGTTAAAGAGGGTACTATGTTAAAGAGGGAGGATTAGAGGGTACTATGTTAAAGACCCCACTATGTTAAAGAGGAAATATTTTTTACCAGCAGTAAATTGCTAGCGCGGAAGTCATTATCACAAAGGTGCATACGCAAACTATTGAAGCGATAACATATCCCATAATCATTAAAGCAAACTTATTATTTCTCATCGTATTACATATCTTCCTAGTGACTTGCCTTGCACCAGGTATTGAAGTCCATAACGGCAAGCATCTAAATAATGGTCGTAAGCGCTGACTGGCTTAGTGTTCCTCTCTTGCCATACATAGTTGTTAAGCTCTCTGATAACCCCATTAGAGTTCTTATCTACTATAATCTCGTAGTCTTGCATAAGGGCTATCCCTGATAGGATAGATCCCTGCTTCTTAATGGCTCCTCGTATATTGAGATCCTGAGCCTTCAGCTCTTGGATGAGCCTCGGCTCTGCACTATCACATATAATCAGATCCAATCCGCAGTACTGTCTATTCTTCTGTGCGATCTGGCTAGTAGTCATTCCCTTCTGCCCATAGCATTCTCTAACCCACATCTTCTTCTCCTCTGGGTCTACACTGATCTGCACTAGAGTTGTTGGGTCGGTAGAGAAACCAAAATCCTGTCCGAATACTGTGAGCTCCTTCTGCTGATAATCTCCTACTCTCCAGTTCTTATAGATCGTACCTTCTGCCTTGTTAAGCCAACCTCCTAGTATAGCGTGCTGATACTGATCAGGTCTACGCTTCTTCATATCCATTACCTGCTCCAGGAAAGACTCAGATAGATTATCCTTGTTATCCATATAGGTAGTATGAATGTAAGTAGTGTTGCGTTCAGATCCATTCCATCCTTCTGGTATACCTATATTCTGGAACCATCTCTGGTAGATCCAATGCTCTTTAGTGGTAGGGTTTAGTATCAGGATACACCTGTTAGGCTTCTCCTGTACTCTGACAGATAAGTCTATCTTGTTAAAGGTGTCCTCATCTACAAGCTCTTCTGCCTCATCTAGCACAAAGGTCGTAATACCATTTAGAGACTTCAGGGCAGCCGTTTGGTTACCTGATGAGGTTCTGATACCTTTGAAGATAATAGAGTTCTTAGTGGTCATATTAATGATCTCATCCTTAGTAATCCTAAAGTCCTCTTGCACCCCCATCATCTCAATCTTCTCTACGAACTCTGGTATGATAGAAGTCTGAGCTGAGGTCATAGTATAACGGCTGAATAGTATTCGGTGTCCCTCTTCATAGGTTAGGTTGAGCAAGAACACTGCTACACTAAAAGACTTACCAGATCCCCTACCTCCAGTTACTACAAAGTATCTGCTGTCATCCTGGAACAGAGGGATATACTTCTCATTAAGTACTACATTATTCTTCATCTACTTCTTCAGATTGAATATCAATAGTCCTCTCGTCCGGCTGCTGATTAAAAGAGAAGTTAATAGTAGGAGCTGACTTGCTAGGAGCCGGCCCAGTCTCTCCTTTCTCTAGGTGATCAAGGTACATCTTAATAGCATTGAGCTTTACGGTATCAGACTCTCCAGACTTAATGAGCTCCGCTAGCTGCTCAAAGATACCTGCAGCTCCGCCAAGAGTTTTAACAGCAACTCTCTCTGCTATCTTAGGCAGCTGCTTCTTCTTAGCATCATTCATAAGTGCAGGCTTAGAAGTTACTTGCCCCTTAATCTCTACCTTAGAAGGCAGGCGCTTGTTATGCCTCCTGCCGTCCGTAGATCTAATCTCCTGGCTCTTCTCTCTCTTCGACATAGTTCTTGTTGTATATTTGTTTGTACGTCTCGTAGATCGCGTCTACGACATTATCTTTAGTATATATGTATTCACTCTTTCTATATTGATCTCCGTTTCTTATAGTCAGACAATACTTGTCTCCCATCTCCCACTGGCTACCCACCTTAAACCCTTCTATTGAACAGCTCACATAAATGTGTTTGTTAATACACCAGGACGTTTCCTTAAGCGGGTTATCATTCTTAGGATATCCAAGCCTATAAGGATAAGACTTCTTATTGGGCATTAAAGGTAAACTCTATTCTTAATAGCTTTAACAAAGATGTTCATCTTATCGTGCACCTCCTGCATCTCCTCCTTAGACAGTCCCTCAATCAGCCTATCAAGCTTGCTGTTACCATACTTTAGAAGATCTAGCTTGTGAGTCAAAGAAGCATTCTCTTTCTCTAGCGACAGCACTCGCTCTGCTAGAGTCTTAACCTCATCAAAGTTCTCGTCCGCTTCTTTGCTATCTATGAACATAGCCTTCATAGTTAAATAGAGCGTGTTAAACGAACTTTCTTGTACGGCGAAGGGGAATATAACGTTCAGGTTGTGAAGTACCGATGCGTGGTCTCTATTGATCACCTGGCCTATCTCTGCTAGCGAGTAAGACCTTGGCCCATTCATCTCTCTAGCAATCTTACAGAACACAGCTCTAGCATAGGTATAGCTTCTATATCTATCCTTGCCGTCTATTCTATGACCTACTTCCTTTTCTATTATCTTCTTTACGCTTATTAATCTGTTTCTCATAAATCTCTTTTAATATGTCTTCATAGATCAGTGCGCTCACTCTCATATGTTCCTGGTGCGTGTAAGTTACCTCGTTATCCGTCTCAGATATTTTTTCAGCTTCTGAGAAGTGCTTGTCCATTATATCTTCTATCTTGTCTAGCGCTCGGGTTATCCCCTCGCATACTTCATACTGCTCTATATCTTCGTAGTGTTTTACTAGCGATTCGTAGATTGTGAAGTCGTTGTTAATTAACCAGCATCCAAGAGTGTGTAGATACATAGACTCAGCTATGAGTTGGTCGCCACTTGAATCATAGTTATAAAATTCCTCTAACAACATTATTTTTAATTAACTCCTCAGAGTTGGGCTGAAGGAAGAAGTTCTTGTAGGCTTGTATACCTGCTAGAACATCCATAGCTCCATAGTCTAAGAACTGATCACTACAGGTAAATATACCAATATCTTTAGTATCTTTCTGCACCACAAGGAAAATAAATTCCTCAGCATTAAAGATCTTTAGATACAGGCTAGCTTGTAGCGCATAGTTAAAGTTCTTAGCGGCCCACTTAAAGTCATCGACCTTAGAGCTAGTAGTCTTGATGTCTATGATTACCTTCCTATCTTTAGTGATAGCATCTGCCTTAGCTCTGTGAGCTATGCCCTCTATCATAGCAACGCCAGGCACCTCATAGTCACAGTCTGATAATAGATACATAGCTTCCTGATTCTGATGCACAGCATCGGCTATCCAGTAAGCATTGTTTACCTCAGACTCTGTAAAGACATTACGCTCTCCATACTGAGCTACGGCTTCCTTATATTCCTTTCTGGCTTTGGTTCCTTCTATGATAACCAGATCTTTAAGTTTATGTTTCTCAAGGATAGATAGATGCACTAGCTGGCCGTCTCTTAAGGCCTGACTGTTGTCAGACATTCTTAGCGATGCCTGGTAAGCTTTAGGTGATTCTAGCAACTTCTTAAGTGCAGAGCTGCTAAGAGCATTCTTTCCTAAGTGTCCATAGTAGAAAGAGTCATCATCCATCTTTGCTAAGATGTCCTGCTCATTCCATTCTTCTCCGTTTAGTAGTGTGATCATACTAAGTAGTAATTGTTTCTTACATTTAAGTAGAGAGTCTCTCTCTCCATCTCCATAGAGTTCACATAGAAAGCTATATCCTGAATAGCCTTAGCCATCGTCTTTAGACCTTCAGAGTCTTTCTGCTTTCTAGCATCAATAACCATATTGCCTATTGTCGTGATCGCTTCTAGATACTTGATAGACTCTTCGGTATTAATCTTCTTCCTCTGTCTCGTCTTCTTCTGTATCTGTGAGTGAAGCGAATTTAGCTCCGATACGGTCATTCCATTCTTGTTCTTTAATTTCATCTTCTATTTGTATATGTGTGTGAAGGCACAGAAAGCCAAATGAAAAATATACGCCCACCTCATCAAAGGCAAAGCCTATTGAGGGCAGCAAATGCCAAGACCACTTAATAATATAAGCGTCAGCATCTATTCTGTATCTTCCTATTTTTCTCTCCATTGTGCGTAGCAAACTGCCAGTCTTTGATCTGTGTTAGAATACTCGCCAATCATCTTTGGATTAGCCATACATCTTGAGATGAACTCTTGCTGAGTGTCATCAACATTGGGTTTTGGTAAAGGCATAGTTATTTCTTTTTAAGAGCTTCGTTATACATATCCTTGATGTAGTCAAACATATCAGTTTCATTATTGAAAACTTTTATGTAATTATTAGCTGCCATTCTTTCAATAGCTTTCTTATTTACATAAGAGTAATGATTGAATAAAGCTTTTATACCTCTAGTCATCTTTTGATTAAAAGGGTTCTTCAGCTTATTAGGATAAGAAGCTATAATTTCTAGCGCTTGATAAACTTCATTACCCTCATCATTATCATAATCATAAACACCGCTCTTTATATCTCTAAGGATTGATGTACCCGTAGCAGAGATCATCTCTAGCGCAGTGGTTACTGTCATTTTGCCTCCTGTAATATCAGAGTAATTTCTAGCAAGGCTTAAAGCTTCTCGAATCCTGATACTTTCTTGAGACTTAAATTCTGCCCAGTTCTCCGTATTCCAAGATCTCTGGGTATTGTTTATAACAGCAGTATCATACTCATCCTTCCAGGCGTAAGATACTAAATAAGGAATAGGTCTTTTGAGCTGAGTGAGCGCAGCAAATCTATGCTGACCGTCTACGATCTCATAGCGTCTATTTACCACTATGGGAAGTTGTAGTCCATCTTCTTCGATACTCCTTAGCTTTTCCTTAACGTGCTTAGATTTAATCTCTCTGTTTTGAGTTAATTTAAATAATGAATAGTCAGTTGTTTCTTTTAGTTCAAAGTTCATTTTAGTGATTTTTAATAATTAATGTTTGTTCTTGTTTCTCTATTTCTAATTGTAAATTTGCTAAGGCCCTCCAGGCTACTTTGGCTGAGTGACGGATGCCGTCATCATCAATCTCGCCCGCTTGGATCAAATGTCTAGCAAGTGCGTCCAGGTGATCTGAAGACTTGCTCCTATCCCAATGCAGCGGTTTGTCGGGATGGTGTTGTTGGTTGCCAGCTAGCGAAGCCTTTGCGACTTCTAGTATAGCATCAGGAAAGTATCTTAACACTCCTGAGAATACTGGCTTACTTTTTCTACCTGATTGCATTGTCGACCTTCTGGATTAATTCTCTTAATTCCCAGTGCTCGAACTTGCCTTCGATAGATTCTTTGTAGGTACTAATCTTTACGTTGTACCAATTCCGATCGCGCTTCTCATCATCGCGTAACGGACTAATCTTGACCTCGAATCTTGCCATATATAAGTATTAATTTTTATCAAATATATGGATAAGTTCTTTACAAGTCAATACCTATTAAGAAAACTTTAACAAAATATGTCCTTTTTTTACATAGAAGTAGCCGACCTCCTTAGTAATGAAGTGTCTGCTAGCGAATTCAGTAGTCTTTGGCATATTGCGAAATTCCCATATACCATCGTGAGTTCGCATATCAAAAGCGTAGATTCCCTCCGGGGTGCTATTGATATATACAGGTATGTCTTCGTGCTTAACGCATTCTGCTAGCACAGCATCATACTTCTTCTTTTCAACAAGGAGCTCAGGATAGTGCTTCTTTCTACACTTGAGCTCTATCCTGTGCTTTCTTGCTGGTGAATAACAATCCCACCTTGACAGTGGGTTTCTGCAGATGAGCAAGTCTGGATAGACATTCTCCTGCAACCAAGTAAACAGTTCTTCTTCCCTATTGATAAGCTTCAAAATATTCTTTTAGGCGATCATAGATGTTTTTAATACAAGCAGAGCAAGAGGTCATTCTCTTGTTTGTTCTAAACACTCTGTTGTATATAAGAAGAAGCTGTTGCTTTTCTAGTCCAGAAATAGCAGATCGCTGTACAGAGAAGAATTCAGATAGATATTCATATTCATCCTTTGTTAAGCATTCTGGATTGTTGTAGCTGAACAACTTATTTAACTTCTCTTTGCGCTCATCGCATCCGCAGTCTTCTCCTGCTAGAAACTTAACTGCAGCTTTGATTCCTGTAGCCTCAGTAATCTTCTCAACGCTATCGCCGAAGCCCTCTGGAACGGAGTCTCTGCTCTCCTTCCATTCGGAGTAGCTTTTGTACTCTTTAGTACGCTTATCCAATTGTTCATAGTACTCTTGATTTTCTTCGTATTTACTAATACTGTCCATAGTTATTAAATTAAATTATAATCTCCATTTTTAAAGTCTTCCCAGTCTTCACCAAACCTATCCTTCAATATACGCTTATTCTCTCTCATAGTATTAAAGATGCTAGTAAGGCTAATGCCTGAGCCATTGGCTATATCTCTGAGGCTATAGTCTGACTTTAAGTACTTCTCAGAAAGGATCCTGTCGTACTTGTGCCAAGACTCCATCTCGTTATTGATCTTGCCTATAAGGCGCTCAAATGCAGTCTCCATAGCTTCATCAAAGCAGAATTCTCTCAGCTCTTCATCTATAGCGTCATCCTCTCTGATCTCAAAGAAAGTGAACTTGTTGACTGCATTCATATAAGTGGTGTACATATTCTTTAATGTGACGTAACAAAAGAAGCGATTGACTTCCTCGTCATTATACATTATCCTATCTTCGTCCTTAACGTATTTATGCATACGCAGATAAAATGACTGGACAATGTCTTGCGACAGATCGTAATCAGCTCCGAAGCCTCTTACCATCCTCAGCCATAGTTTATGGTTTTTTGCTAGCAGCTCAAGCATTGATGTGTATTATTATATGGTCGTTTGTTGAATAGTATTTCTTTACATCATCCATAGATACTACGTTCTGATCTCTCTCCCATACAATGCCTTCTAGCGCATCAAACAATGCTTTGTTGAGATTGTCGTGTAGATCTGGTTTAGTGTATCTGTAATGTATGGTATCCATCTCTTTCTTCTTCTTAGAGAACGATGAAGGAAACTGGAACACATAGTGAAGCTTTGTGATGTGAATCGGAGTGTCTGCCTTGATGCAACAAAAGCCGTCAGGGAGTTGACCCTGTACGGCTTCTTTAATGCTAGTCTTGTAGTCGGCTATCTTCTTAGGCTGATAAGTTCTGCCTGATCTGGTAACCCTGACCGACTGGTGAGGCATTGGCTTTATTGGTATGTTTAACTTTATTTCCACCTATCAAATCTAAAACTTCTATATCTTGATTGGCTATCTCCGGAAGGCCAGCAGCATTAACAAAGAAGCTGAAGCTGTCAAACCCTCTGTTTCTGCTAGACTTGCATTTCACATCAATAACACTATCATCAAATTCATTCTTATCTAAATGTATCTCTGTTTCGCACTTCTTCTGTAGCGCTGATCCTAAATGTCCTGTAGGCTTTGTTGAGCCCCAGTTCATATGGATTATTGTCATTATGTGTACATTGTACACCTCTGACCATTTCATCAACTTCTGCACAATCTCATTCGACTCATTTATATCATTCACATCACTAACCAAATCTGCTAGCCCGTCTATAATAACTAGCCCTAGATTGTCTGATGTGCGTATAGCAAAGTCAATTATGTCAACTCTCTCTTTATAGGATCTAGACCTAAGCCCATAAGTCCTATAGCATTCGTTTGATAGTCCGGACATTGCAAGAGGTCTTTTAAATACTCTTTGTGCGTGGAACTTCCCCTGCTCCGTGTCAAAGTGTAAAATACATTTACCATCTCTATGCCCTTTTATATTACCAGTAAACCTCTTAACATCGCCTCCTAAATAAGCGGCTGATAATAAGCTAACTAGAAAAGTCTTTTTATGTTTTGGCGGCCCTGCTATAACACTTATGTTTCCGTAAGTTGCTATTGGTGTTGGATACGTTGTTAATCCATCCTTAGTCTGGTATGAATGCTCTCCGTAGCTTATAGCAACCGGCGGGTGGTCTATCTCTTCGTTCGGGTCTATGTAACATTGCTCCAAGTAAACCTCAGCGCGCAAGTCTCTTTCTTCCTGCTCGGTATCAAATTGTCTAGTCATTTTGTCTGTTTGTTTGCTGTTTATAGTCCTGGGGGGAACGAATCCCCCCTAGACTTACTTAATTAGAATGGTAGATCTACAGCTGCCGCTTGTGGTCTAGCTTGCTGTGGCTGATCCTGTCTCTCTGCAACAGAGATGTTTCCATCAGTCCATACGACCTTACCGTTTCCTACATAAACCTTAGGATTTTTCAACTCACGATCTTCTTTGGTCTGTGTGTTAAAGATAGAGGCGTTGTCTCCATACTGGCTAGTGTCATCATTAACAGAAACAGTAAGGTTATAATAGTTACCGTTCTTTCCTTTGATGATTTTTGTCTTATCTAGTTTGTCTAGATTGACGCTTACATTAATTAATGCTCCCATAATTTAAGATAATAATAATTGTTCAACTTGATTACTTACTTGGTATTTTGCTTTTATAGAATCCATAGAACCTCCGTTCTTAATGAACTCCTTAGCTTTCTGAAACTTTGCGCCTGACTTAGGCAAAGCTTCTTTTCCAGCAGTTGCCTGCGGTTTGTCGTGTGTGTTAGTAGTGTCTGCATCTCTAGTATCGTCAATAAGGAATAGTCCATTGAGCGCATACTTTCTTGCATAGCTACTAGAAGAACCGAATGACTGAGCAATATCCATTCCTTTACGGTCAGGATCAATACCTGCCTGGGCAGACACCTCAATAACTGGCTCGTTTTGATCGCCAAAGATTTTTACTGTAGCATTAATAAATGCTAATCCAGCAACTTCTCTCACCTCATCTGTGACGATCAGATTGAGTGAGTACTTAGCTAGCAGTGGTTTAACTGCCTCTAAGATGTCCTCTTGGTTTCGGTACTTGTACTTCCCAAAACTGTTGTACTGATTCTTAGGCGCTTTCAATTCTGTCTGCACCTTAAGCAATCTTTCTTGTAGAGTTAACGTTTCCATAATTCAAATATAAACAAATTTATTAAACTTCATCAACTTTATCAAAAACTTCTTTCTTGATAACGTCTTTATACCAGTCAGGACATTCATCACTGATCAATTCAAATATGAATGTTTCTAGCTGTTGAACGCGAACATCCTTCTTGTTGAGCTCGTTAAGGAGAGCTTCGATCCTGGCCTCTTTAAATGATACTAAGTTATACATCTCTATCTATTTTATTAATTTTTCTGTAGGGTATGTTAACACCATACGCACTTCTTTGGGCCATTAAAGACCTGTCTCTGTTAGTGTACATCTCGTAGCCGAGAATGGGGTTTACTTTACTTAAATCCATAATTGCTTTGTTTAAATTATTTGTAAATCTATACATAACGCTTGACTTATGCAAAGACTTTAACAAACTTTAACATTCTAGCTAGCAAAGAAAGAGGGGCCGAAGCCCCTCAATCCAAACAAACAAAACTAAGAAAAGGAAACAACCCTAGCTCCAGAGATAAATCGCCGGAGGTTTCATCTCATCAGTATCAAAGTAAACAACTTCTTTACCGACAGCAAATCTTTGTACGCCCTGCTCCATAAGCGAACGAATGAGCTTAAGACGCTTTTTATATCCGATACACCTAATTTGAATAGCCTTACCGATGCGGTGAGAATTATCGCTAACCAGACCAAGCTTGTCAGCAACAACTTTAGATGTATATCCGAGTGTAATGTTAGGTATGAATTCATATCTGTGTGCAGCTCTATCTAGCGCAACTACTGGCTCTCTTTCCATAAACCTGTAGCCTGATCCAGGAGTGTCTGGGCTGTCAAACATAGACCACCTTAACACCCTTAATCCTTCTCTATCTAGCTGTTCTTCTTTAGTCATAACTTAGAAAGCATTGGGGAGCTTCCCACGAAAATATTAATCCCTTAATAGTTTTTCTACTCCCCTTTGCCGACAAAATCACTGATGTAAATATAGTGAATAAAACACTACTAACAGCAAATAACAAGAAATATTTTTAAAGTACTTGATTATGTCAAAAAAAAACCGTAACTTTACCTCAACTTCTAAGTTGCCTATTGCAAGTGGCGGGAGCAACAGCGGGAGCCACTTGACAAGAAGTCTTGTAAAGATACTCCGTGTTACAGGCTAGCTATGTCTTAGATGGTCTTGTAGTTCCATCTAGCCCTTTCTTCTCTGATATCGTAATGTGTGAATGTATTGTAGCGGCCAAGGCCGCCTTCTTTCAATATACCTGTAGCTATAAGAAAGTCTATAGCGTCAGCTACATCGTCAGGGCTTACGCCCTTGACAACTATATCGGCTGCTTTTCCTAGCAAGTGCTGGCTGTTCTTACTGCCGCCAACTGCCTCGTTATGCTCTAAACTTCTGTATGCACTATTGATTGTTATAGGAGCGTTGAAGTGTGCTCTTATTATTTCTAGCTGAACTGCTAGCTCTGCTATGTTTAGCTGAACGTCTGTTGGCATCTCTGATCCATCATCACAGTCAAACTCCTCTCTGCTAAAGTTCTCTGTAAGCTTCATAACGTACTATGTTAAAGAGGCTACTATGTTAAAGAGTTACTTGTTGTCTTTCATAGACGTACCGAAGTAGTACCCGTAAATACTGAGGGCTACGCCCTCTACTATACCTATTAAGTGATAGAACAGCTCTTTGTTCTCAGCAGGAATCTCTAGTGCTAATATTGCCCAGATAATTACTGCAAATGCGCCTAAGCCTACTATCCCTGTTAAAGTAAATAGCCAGTCTACTTTGCCTACCTTAGCAACATTGACCTCTCTGTTTCTAGCAGAGTCTCTGTCTGATACTTCTGCTTTGTAAGCCTCTACGAGCTGATTGTGGAGCATTTCTTTCTCCGCTGGGCCAATACTAGGGTCTGCGTCTATAAGTGTCTTTAAAGCGCCTATAGGGCCGTCTGTTAAAGCAGCTTCTGCTAGGTCTGGCAGTTTACGCATTAAGAACTTACCGACAGCGGTGTCCTTAAACTTCTTCTTATCTTTCATCTACTAGCTCTCTTAAACGTTGTATATCTTTACGCACTCTTTCCCGTTCTAGCTTAAAATCAATCACCTCAGACTCCAAGACTCTAATGTCTGGAAATATATAAGTGTTTTGATTGTATCTTAAACTTCTTAGTTCGTCTTCGTTTGCAGTTACCCTAGCATCCATTCCTAAATACAAATAAACAGCACTACCTACCAATATGACTATCTGAATAAGCCATTTGATATTGATAGATAAAAAACTGTCATCATTTAGCTTTGGCGCAGTCATTTATAGCTTGCCCTTAACCCACTCAATCTTTTTAACTACCCAAGCCTTTACAATAGGATATTTAGCTTTAACCTCATCTCTTATGTAGTAGTAAGCCTCTTTACCCAGTAGACCAAAGAAACCACCTAGTAGACCTAGAATGATAGCGTTAAGAAATCCTGCTGCTGTGATAGCAGATGCTGCTGTTAAAATGTACCCTGCCAAGAATGATATTTTATTGTCCATCTTCTATTTGTATGTATGATCCGTCTGTTAAATCGATGTTGATTTTACCGTACTTATCTTCTAACAGCGTCTTAGTTTTGCCTTGCTCTTCTAAGATGTTGTCTAATAAGTGAAGTAGTTGGTGTTTTCTTGCTTCAAGAATACCTACTTCGTTTGTAATTTGAACTTTCTTCGACTCTTGGTCTTTGAGTTGCTCTAACTCTTGTTCAGTAATTTTACTCATAATAAAGGATTTAAATTCTCTACTAAGATAGTAAATTTAGGCTAATGTGTGTTGGATTGGCGATAGCATCAAGCTGCGCATCTAATCCTTCTTGCATAACCTCTACGTCCAACTTAGACTCTAACCAAGAGATAACAATATCTTCTGTTAAATCCTCTGAAGGGATAAAAGAATCTGCTTCAGGTGCTTCTAACCCTACTGAACCGTAAACATCAGCAGAGTATTCTCCGTCTGTTGCTTGGTATATCCAATGAATCGTATCAATTACGTTTGATAGTTCACCGTCTTGAATCTTAGCGTTAAGGTCGCTAATTACCCATTTGTATTCCATAATTATACTGTTTCAGGTTGTGCAATAGATGATTGATATGCTGCGATTAGGTCTTCAGACCATATTGCGTCAGCAATACCTCTTACGTTATGCTCGTCTGCTGCATCAAAGTCACCGCAGTTTACTACGGTTCTCCAATAGCTTTGAGAAATAACTGAACCATCTTCTACGATTTGGTCAGCGTAACGAATCTGAATAGACTTAAACTGTCCAACGATTTCGATTTTGTCTTGTACTTTTTGTTTTGATAGTGCCATTTTTATTTATGTTTAAACGTAATAAGTTCCTGTTATTGACAATCCTGTTGTTCCTGATAGTATAAAGTTAGTTGTGTCTGCAGGATACCAACCTGTATTATCTTTTGAATATAAAATTCCAATACTTGTATTTGTTGAAAAATAAGCGTACATATTATATGAAGTTTCATCAAAATTTATTGCTGAGGTTTGAATAATATATCTATTTACAATTCCACCCGTTCTTGCAAAAGGAAGTCCTGTAATTATAATACCTCCCGAACCCGCACTTGAAACCGCAGAAGTATCTAATTGAAACATAAAATGCACCATACGACCTATTTTAACATAGTGACCTAATTGATTCAAATAAGTACCACTAAAACCTGAAGTAGAATAAACAGGAGTAAAAGTCCCTTCTTCGTAATCATCTAACGCATTAGCAGCAGCAGTATCACCATTGAAGGTTAATCCGCCTCCCGCAAGGAAACGACCTTTTTCTTGGTAATTGGCAGCGAATATTAAATCGTTACCTACTGCACCAACAGATACATAAGAAAAGATACCACCATCTAAAGTAGTTGTATCGTCTGCAAAGCCAACATAAGCACCCGCATCAGTAGAGCGGAAAACAGCTACTTGATTTGTAGTACCAGCATTAACGTCAAGTTTAGCAAGAGATGAAGTTCTTCCTATCCCTACGTTACCTGAAGAGTTAATGACCATTCGAGTAGCAGAATTCGTTTCATCTCTAAAAATGTAAACATCATCATCTACTCCCGTTGAGAATTTGAATGGTGAACCGCCCGCAGTTGAATTATATACAATTCCTGCATAAGTACCTTCTATTTGCAAAAATCTACTCCAAGTTGCAGAAGAAGGACTCGAAGTGCCTATCCCTACGTTACCTGAAGAGTCAATGCGCATTCTTTCTGCGCCATTAGTGTAAAAAGTTGTATATCCACCATATCCACTAAATCCCGCTGTAAGTTGTAATTCTCCTGATGATGGATTAGAAATTAATTTCCCTGTTACAACATTTCCCGAAGCTATTTCATATCCTCTATCTGTGGTTACTGATGCTCCCGATAAGGATACTCTTGTATTTCCGCCAAATACTTGTAGTTTAGCAGCAGGACTACTCGTACCTATCCCTACGTTACCATTATATCTTTGTAAGACTAAAGGAATATCTCCAACACCCCTATTTGAGGCTTGTAAAAATGCTAAACTATTAGCTTCATCAACACCAAAATTTAATTGATTACCTGT
>Ga0222715_10000642_pt1 | contig 34727 bp, 47 predicted proteins | sample C33_9DmetaG_FD_165056 | JGI IMG/M metagenome (GOLD analysis project Ga0222715, IMG submission 165056) | Estuarine water microbial communities from San Francisco Bay, California, United States - C33_9D | ecosystem: Environmental > Aquatic > Marine > Unclassified | place: USA: California...
ACACGCAAGTATAAGACAGCCTGGGTCGAATTATTTTTACTGGCTATCATTTTCTATCTCCCCTTAAATAGCAACAATTTCGGCCAATGATTGTTTTGCACGAAAAGTGTGGCCAATTCTCTCTTCTAGTTCTAAATATTTTTGGAACAATGCGGGGCGTTGTTTAGCACCATTGCGGATGTCATTGTCGGAACCCAACACACAAAAAACACATGACAAACGCTCGTTACCAGTTGCGTAAATCGGATGAGGTTTTTGTCCGTCCTTTTCGATTACATCAAAAACCTCGGCGGTGAGCAAATCATGGATTGGTGAGAACTCAAACCATTGTCTTGTCTTTGTGCAGTTACGCTCGACCCGTTGCCAGGTAGGTCGCTTTGTACGGGCCGCACTTTCCTCGGCTCGGAAACCAAAACAACTAATGACATTTCGGGGCTTCGCCTTCCAATCATGTTGTGCCCTAATAACTTTATCGCACGGACCACGCTTGAAATCGCTGGTGCAGTAACGTGCGGCACTTGAAGGCCACATTCCACGCTTCTCAATAGCGTCCAGCAAAGTCTTGCGAGAGCCGTCCTTCCAGATGGCTTCAGCAACCAGCAATTCGTGATCGATGTTGGCCCGAATGTGATCAGCCAATCCTTCATGCTCAACTTCATCGCCCAGGTCAGCGTGTACTACGATAATTTGATCTGCTGGAACGTGAGATTTAATAACAGCGTAAGTGGCTTGGCTGTCCTTGCCGCCGCTGTGGTTGACAACAACCAAAGCACCCGCATCAACTTCAGCTTTAAATTGTGCCCAATGTCTTACAAGTGTTTCGGTTGTGATTGTCATTTTCTATCTCCCTTTAGTTTTTATGATTAGTGGTCACGATCCCATTGATCCAGAGGCACTTCGACATATCGTTGTATCTCATTTGCAATGCACCTCTTTAGTATGGCCTGGCTTGGTGTGCCGTCTGCTTTGCAGAACTCGCCTCGCTCATAGCAAGCCAATGATGATCCGATATCATACTCAAACCCTCTTTTGAGAATGACCTCAACCACACCGTGTTCGTCACAGACTTCATTAAGAATGTGATGGTATTTTTTTGGTACGAGGTGAAAATTTGTATTAGCCATGTTCTATCTCCCTTTATTGTTTCACCCGAAAAGCCCCGCCATCTTTTGAAGACCAGGGCTAGTGGGAGCGTTAAGCTCGTTATGGTGAAGAGGTTATGTTGTGTATTGTTTAAGAGCCTCGGTGCGATATGCGTCATATGCTTCCTTAGTCACGAAACGTGATCCACAAGTTCCGTTGTATTTAGTGCTTATTATGCTTGTTGGAGTGTTACCGAAGTCTCTGCCATCATCCATTTTAATGTCTGACCATTTGCCCCATTTGTCCTCAAAAGAACGAGTAACAATTCCAAAGCCACCAATATTAGCTTGGTCGCCGGTGTAGTAAATCTTAGTTCCCATTTCCATTTTCTAGTTCCTTTCTGTAAGTTTTCTCGTTGTATTCCTCTATTCATTAAGGCATCTCGCTGATAGTGTCAATAGGCTAAACGAATCTTTTTGACATAGGAATCCCTGATGGATAATGAGTTTCACCAAACGACATTGCGATTTCCCTCTGACTTGATTGCTCGGCTGAAGTTCCAGGCCAGCCTGGAGCGGCGGTCGATGACTTCGCTGATTGAGGACTTGTGTAGTCTCGGACTGCAAGCCAGGGCGGCTACGAATGAGGATCGCATTGAGGAATTTCGCCGACTGATTAAAGGGGCTGGAAGTGTCAGATGATATCAAGAAGCGTCCATCTTCCGTATCCGCCAAGTACCAACGCACTATGGCGTTACACAAAACGTGGCGTTTATCGAACTGCCAAATATGTCAAATACATCAACGATTGCAAGTTGTTACACTTGCATCCAGGGCCCCCTTTGGATGCACCTGTGAAGATGACAATACTGGCCTGTCCACCGGACCGGCGAAGGCGAGACCTGGACAACTTATCAAAGTGTCTGTGTGACACTGCCATACATCTAAGACTTATTGAGGATGACCATTGGATACACGAATTGTACATGAGATGGGAGCGAGAAGAGATCACCCAGGGCGTACTAATGACCGTCAGTACGTTAGATGTCTCACCTGCGGCGGCGAACACATGATCTATCGCAAAGACCGCAAATACAGCAAGCCGGTTGTCGAGTGCGTCAATGGCGAGAGGTTCCGCACCATGAAAGAAGTTGTCATACCTGGCGGCATGGACATATGCCCGACCTGTGTAAAACGGGCCGAGGCTGAGTACAGGACAATGACATGAGCTACGGGGTGATATTAGCTGACCCACCGTGGTCATGGAAATCGTGGTCAAACAAGGGGGAGGGTCGCAGTGCAAAGAACCATTACGAGGTTATGGAACAGAACGATATTGCTGGTATGCGGGTGTCTGATCTTGCCGCCCCTGACAGTGTTCTACTTATGTGGGCTATTAGTTCAATGCTTGATGACGCTTTCAAGCTCATTGATGCTTGGGGGTACACCTACAAAACGGTTGGCTTCGTCTGGGTTAAAAAGAACAGTAAATCGGATTCTCTCTTCATGGGATTAGGCTATCACACCCGTCAAAATGCGGAGCTATGTTTGCTTGCGACTCGTGGAAAACCCTCAAGATTATCGGGCGGGGTGCATCAAATTATCATGTCGCCCAGGCGGGAACATAGCCGCAAGCCTGACGAGATATATGAGCGGATCGAACAGCTATACCCAGGGCCGTATCTGGAGCTATTCAGCCGCACTGATCGTGATGGCTGGGACACCATAGGCAACGAGACAGGGCGTTGGGTGGCGTGAATGAGCGTTAAGATCATGGGCAATGTTTGGGAAGGCTCACAGGCCAAGGGAACGGCTCGGCTGGTATTGCTGGCTATTGCAGACCATTGCAATCCTGCAGGGATAGCCTGGCCATCTCTGGGCCGCTTATCCAAGTATGTAAACGTCAATCGCCGGAACACCATAAATGCCATAAATCAACTGGTCGAATTGGGTGAACTGGAGCGAGTTCGCACGGGCAAAACCGGCGTAGCTACAACCTATAAAATCACGTTGGGTAGTGTCGCTAGAGACACGGGTGTCGGAGTCGACACTAGTGTCGGTAGAGACACGGGGGTAGTGTCGGAGGCGACACCCCAACCGTCAATGAACCGTCAAGAGTCTTTATTAGCAAAGGCCAACTTTGACGATTTCTGGAAACAATATCCCAAGCGGGTAGGTAAAGGGGCGGCACTCAAATCATACAAACAGGCACTGAAGAAAACACCCCATGAAACCATCATGGCTGGCCTGGCTAAATACAATCCTGATCCAGACTACATTTGCAATCCAGCGACATGGCTCAATCAAGAAAGGTGGCTCGATGAACAAACTCACACTACACACGCCAGCAGACGCACTGACAGCCGACAGAACAGCGGTCACCTCGTTGACGCATTCAGCCGGTTTAAAAGTCGAAGAAAACTACACACATGATTTCGATCTCAGGGGCTATCAGATCATCAATACAATCAGCAACGACAAGCTCGAAGAACTGGGCCAGGCGATCAAGGCAACAATGGCACCCGCTGAAGATAACGACATAGCCCAGGCTCTACTCAAGATGAGGGCTCTCATGTCACACAAAAACGATGGCGGTGACCTGGATATCATTCTCGAAGCCTTCGTGGAGAAGCTCAAGGAATACCCCAAGGATGCGGTCATGGAAAGCCTCACAAAGATACCCGACCAGTACAAGTGGTTTCCAAGTTGGATCGAGATCAAGGAAGACGTTGAGTTCAGATGTCAGCATAGAAGGTTGATGCTTAAAGCAATTGAAAGGACACAATATGAGCAAGCAAACCGAGCCATCATTCGGCAAGTCGAGCAACTCACCGCCTAGCTTCTTCGGGCGTATACCAACCAGAGCGGTCTGGAATGTAAAGCGGCCTAACTCAAAGAACAAAGGCAAAGGGCTTACGTTAGGTGACTTCCATATCTTCACAGTGCTATGCAGTTATGCAAACGGACAAGGCTTCACCTGGCCAAACTCGCAGACAATCTCTGACCTGGTAGGGACCAATCGTAAGAACGTCACACGGGCTCTGACCAGGTGCGAGAAGCTGGGCTACATTGAGAAGGTCAGCCGGTACAGATCACATCCAAAATGGCGACACGTTATGGGTACAGTCTGGCGAGTAGTCTATGACCCCAGGCTAGACCAAGAGGAGTTGATCGACAGCATGAACAAGGATGATCCAGCACCTGTGTTGGAGGAAGACTTGCCAACCGTTGAAACCGAAGCGGGTAAACAGACTGAGGAGGTAGGGGACGATAGACTAGTTGATGGAGTTGATGTGGCACGATGGTATGCGCGAGCGGCGGAGGAGGCGACCGGCGAGATCAGGCTGGTAAACCCACGGGCGGTGGAGCTTGCAGTTGAGTGCCTGACAGACAAGGGGCTGACCATCGATCAGGTGAAGACCAAGGCATCAGCCAAGCTGGCAGACTGTAGAAACAACAGGCAATCCGCGCCGCCGCACCTTGGGTTCCTTAGAGATTGACCGCGATGTCACATGGCTATACGTTCGGATAGCATTGTGACCTTGCCCTTTTCCCTGGAGAAAAAAAAGAAAATGCCCCAGCTACAGAAAAGCGACCCTTCCCCCCCCCGCCCTCGCCGTGTGCGTGTGGGGATCTCACAAAAATATTTGAGGGTTTTTTGATGAGTTTAGTTTTGGAGATCACACAGGCCCTGGAGAGTGTCCCAGAGGGTGATCGGTTGAATATGGCTATTGCTGTAGCCGCTCATATGACCTCGGCTCACATACGGTCTGAACGGGCTGTATCGAGCGGTTATGTGCGAAAGCACCCCAAGCGTATAGGGGTGACTATTGACGAAATTATCAGGGGAGCGATTAAGGATGGCTGATCTTACCGGCGACCCCGTTGTTAATCGTGTGCTTGGTAAGTTTATCAAACGCAGTAGCCAGGGCATGGTGAAGTTTGGAGTAACTATGCAAGACAATAACGCACCGGCGATCCATTGGATTGAAAACGCCCAGGAAGAATTAATGGACGGAATTTTATATTTGGAAAAACTGAAATGGGAGATGAATAATGGCTGATCGTTATGAGTTGAAGACACCCCGCAAGGGCCGTGACGGCAAGACGTACTGGAACCGTGTCGGGGTAGCCTTCCCCAAAAAGAACGGTGACGGGTTTAATTTACAACTGGAGGCGTTGCCGGTTCCCCAGATGAATGATAACGGCCAGGTGGAAGTTTTTATTTCCATGATGCCGCCGTTTGAGGATGACGGGCGGGGAAAGTAACGGGGCGTGTCGCTGGTTCTGTAGACACGCCTATCGATCTTGATGACAAGATACCGTTTTAATGGTTGGTAGTCCTCACCCCACTGGCCGTTTTGGCGGCGTGAAGAAGCTGGGCGACCGGTTGCGTGGTCGCAGTGATGTCATTGCCCAGAACAAGGAGGGCATTGCACAGACCCTGGTTGATATTGCCAGGGCAAACTTAACCGATGTTGTTAGCTGGGACAGCCAGGGCAATGTCACGGTCAAAGCCTCGGAGGATATTCCTGACGCCGTGGCCCATGCCATAAAAAAATTACGAGTAACAAGGAGCAAAGATGGTGACCCTACTTTGGAAATTGAACTCCACGATAAAGTCAGTGTGCTTAAAGTCCTGGCAAAAAGTGCAGGGCTATTGGAGCCGCTTAGTGAAGAAAGTAAAGCCCCCTCAGTCGTAGGAATTACGATGCACGGGCCGGAAGTTGTAGCGGTAAAGAAGGAAGGTGATATCGATGAGTGAAATAGCCAGCCTCGACCTTGATTTTAAGACGGCTCCCAATATCTGGAAGTTCCTGCAGGACAATTCCTTTGTCCGTGGATTGATGGGGCCGGTTGGATCGGGTAAGTCCTACGCCTGTGCCGCCGAAATTATGTTACGGGCTGTCCGACAGAAGCCCAGCCCCAGGGATGGTATTAGATATTCAAGGTTTGCTGTTGTCAGAAACAGCTACCCAATGCTGAGAACTACGACCTTGAAGACATGGATGGAATTGTTCCCAGAAAATGTCTGGGGCCGTGCCCACTGGTCGCCGCCCATAACCCATCACATAAAATTACCCAGCCGTGGCGATGCCCACGGGGTTGACTGCGAAGTGATCTTCCTGGCACTGGACCAGCCCAAGGATGTGCGGAAGCTGTTGTCACTGGAATTGACCGGTGCCTGGATCAATGAAGCCAGGGAACTGCCGAAAGCAATTATCGATGGACTGTCACACCGTGTCGGTCGCTATCCTACCAAGGCTGACGGCGGTGCAAGCTGGCGGGGCATCTGGATGGACAGCAACCCGATGGACGATGACCATTGGTATTTTAAATTGAGCGAAGGCAAGGAAGCACCAGGCGGAAAATTTGCCTGGAAGTTCTTCAGACAACAAGGCGGCGTATTGGAAGTGCCGGAAAGCGATCTACCCGCGGAGCCGGAGTTCAACGGGTTCACCAAGTCTGCGGGTCGATGGTGGATGACAAACCCAGTTGCCGAGAACTTGCCCAACTTGCCAGCCGGTTACTATGACCAACTCGTAGGCGGCAAGAACCTGGATTGGATTCGCTGTTACGCCAAGGGCGAATATACTTTTGTCCAGGAAGGTCGGCCCATCACGCCGGAGTATGACGATGAATCAATGTCAGTGGACGGGTTGCAGTTTGATCCGAGCTTGCCATTGCAGATCGGTCTGGACTTTGGCTTGACACCGGCGGCTGTATTCGGACAGAAACACCCCAGCGGCCAATGGCGTGTCCTCCATGAGCTTGTCACCTTCGACATGGGTCTTGAGCGTTTTGGCAACCAGTTGAAATCAGAAATTGAAGTTATGTTTCCCAAGGCTGATGTTATTGTCTGGGGCGATCCAGCCGGTATGCAGAGGGATCAGATATTCGAGGTCACGGCCTTCGATCACTTGAAGACACTCGGCTTGCTGGCCAGACCGGCGGCGACCAACGATTGGAAGACCAGGCGTGAGGCGATGGCCGCACCCATGATCCGCTATTTTGATAAACGCCCTGGCCTCGTTATTGACAAAAAGTGCCAGCGTACCCGCAAAGCCCTGGCCGGTGGCTATTACTTCAGCCGTGTATCTATGGGCTCCGGTCAGGAACGCTTTCGAGATGTGCCAAACAAAAACGAACACTCCCACGTTGGTGACGCTTACGGCTATCTCGTCCTCCAGGGCGAACATAAACGCATGACCAAGCGGCCAATGAACTTTGCCCAGCCGCCAATTGCCAAGTCGGACTTTGATGTCTTTGCTTGAGGACATTAACGCGTTAAATGATGCGGCCAGATTGCAAGCAGACTACAAGCTGATCGACTTTGAGCCAGCACTGGTGCCCATGCTCAAGCCCAGAGGTACGGACGCTACATTCTTCAAGCATATACCTGACTTCTCCGGCATCCTGTCAGGCTATGCCACTATGGGACCAGCCTATATGGCTTGCTACAAAGGCCAGGTCATCTGCATATTTGGCTGTATTCCACTTTGGCAGGGTGTCGGTGAATGCTGGCTGATTACAGATGAGACTCTGCCCAGCCATGCACGGCCCTTTCATCGAGTAACGAAGCTGATACTTGACAGATTTCTGTCAGAGTTAAACCTTGTTCGCCTTCAGATCACCGTACATTCCGATAATTTTCTGGCTCTCAAATGGGCAAAGGTTCTCTATTTTAAAGAGGAGGGGTTGTTAAAACGATACGGCCCTGACGGAAAAGATTTTTATATACTGGCAAGGATTTAATGATGGGTGCTATTTTCTCAAAGCCGACTCCTCCTCCCGCCCCGCCTGGTCCCGACCCAGAAATGGTCAAAGCCCAGCAAGAACAGGAAGCAAGGCTCGAAGCACGGGAGGCACAGAGCCAGCGTGAAATATCTGCACGAAAACGGGCACGGCGTACCGGCGGTCGCAGAGCGTTACTTTCACAACGTGACAATCCTTTCCTTGGTGTACCCTCACAGACAACACTCGGCCCCGCTGGTTACTCTCGCTCTAGTGCGGGAAGTACCAGCTAATGAGACTGTCAGCCGAACACGTTAATAAGCGATATCACACCGCCTGGACCCGCAAAGAGAACTGGCGAACTCTCTATGAGCAGTGCTATCAGTATGCTTTGCCCCAGAGAAATCTTTATGATGGTTACTGGGAAGGCGGCATACCAGGCAGAGTAAAAAACCTACAGGTGTTTGACAGCACTGCGGTCCACGGCGTTCAGCGTTTTGCCAACCGTATCCAGGCTGGGCTGTTCCCGCCTGATAAAGAATGGATGGTCTTACAGCCTGGCACTGAAATACCAGAGGAAGCACAAGACGAAGTTCGTGAAGGCTTGCAGAACTATACGGACAAGTTCTTCAGCATTATTAAGCAGACATCATTTGACCTGGCTATGGGCGAGTTCTTGCTTGACCTGTCTATCGGCACTGGTGTCATGCTGATCCAGCCAGGTGATGACCTGGAGCCTATCCGCTTCCAGGCAATTCCACAGGCTCTGGTCGCACTCGAAGAAGGCCCCCAGGGCACAGTCGAAAATGTATTTCGCAAAATGCGGGTGGCCGCTGAGAACATTCAGCAAATCTGGAACGATGCCGAGTTGCCGGACACATTGCAAAGGCTAATTGAAGACAAGCCACAGGAAATGGTGACCCTGACCGAAAGCACAATTCTCGATGTCAACGAGGGCGGTTACGGATATTACGTTTGCTATAAAACTGAAAACGAAGACGACATGATCTTGGTCTATCGCAAGTTGAAATTGTCACCCTGGGTCGTGTCCAGGTACAGCAAAGTATCCGGTGAGATTATGGGCCGTGGTCCGATTACACAATGCCTGGGCGATATCTTGACATTGAATAAGGCGGTCGAGTTGCTTTTGAAGAACGCCAGCTTGAATATCTCAGGCATATTCACGGCAGTTGATGACGGTGTTCTGAACCCGCAATCAATTCGTATAGTTCCAGGTGCCGTCATACCGGTCGCATCCAATGGCGGTGCCCGTGGACCCAGCCTTCAGCCTTTGCCCAGGGCTAGTGATATCCAACTGACCCAGATTGTTTTGCAAGACTTACGCATGGCTATTAAGCAGACGTTGATGGATGACAGTCTGCCATCTGATGCCATGTCGGCACGATCTGCCACAGAGATTGTCGAGCGAATGAAGTTGCTGTCCGTCAATATGGGGTCAGCCTTTGGTCGATTAATCCGAGAGTGCATGATCCCACTGGTTAGACGGTCTATGCAGATTATGGACGAGCGGGGTCTGATTAATTTACCGCTACGCATTAACGGCCTGGAGGTAAAGATCACGCCCGTGTCGCCACTGGCCAAAGCACAAAACCTTGATGACATACAGGACGTTATGCAATGGGCACAAATCTCAACACAGATGGGGCCGGTTGCCGCCGCCACGGTCAAGCAAGATGCTATCGCTGACTATGTGGCCAATAAACTTGGAGTCCCAAACAGCTTACGAACTTCGGATGAAGAACGCCAGGAGCTTGAACAGCAAATCGGGCAGATGTTGCAACAGCAACAGCAACAAGGGATGCCACCAGAAGAAATGCCGCCGCAATGAAGAGTGCGGCATGGACTCGCAAGGCGGGGCAGAACCCAAAGGGTGGATTAAATGCTAAAGGCCGAGCCAGCTACAAGGCACAGACCGGCGGTACACTCAAAGCACCGGTCAAAAAGTCAGCGAAGACACCCCAGCAAAAAAGAAGAAAGGGTTCCTTCCTGGTACGCATGGGATCAACAAACGGGCCACTGATGAAGAACGGCAAAAAGACACGACTGAAATTATCACTAGAGGCATGGGGTCACCGTGGTGACAAAGCCTCGGCGGTCAGCAAAGGCCGAAATCTTTTAAAATCTTACAAACTTAGCAAGGAGAAATAAAATGCCAAAAGGAATGGGATACGGAAGCAGTTCTAAAAAAAAGCCAGTTAAGGTGACAAAAAAAGCACCAATGAAAATGATGAAGAAAAAGGGCAAGAAGTAATGGCAAAACGTCCAGGCTTATACGCCAATCTTAATGCCAGGCGTAAGGCCGGTAAGTCGCGGCCTAAAAGTAAAAGTACAATTTCACCCAAGGCATACGCCAACATGAAGGCTGGATTTCCTAAAAAGAAAACCAAGAAAAAATAATGGCCGATATTATTGATATGTCACACCCAGGCTGGGAAGGCGTAAACGCCGAGAGCCCGTTGCCACCGGACGAGACACAGAGATTTCAGATTGAACTTGACCGGTGTATTGCCCGTATATCTCAAAGTGATGACGGACAAAAGCTCATGGATTGGTTATGCGGAGCGTTTCTCCATCAGCCTACATGGGCACCTGGCTACACCACCGACTATGGTTTTTTTCGTGAAGGCCAGAACACTTTAATCAGAGAAATTTTATTAAGAGCGGAGAGAGCGACAGATGGCTGAAGCACAAGCACAAGTTGAAGAGCAAACAGAACCAACCGGTCTTTTGGATAATGCAAAGGTCGAAGAAGAGGTAGAAGAGGTCGAAGAGGAACTTGACCACATTGATAAGAATGCCAGCGGTGAGCGACCCGATTGGTTGCCAGATCGGTTCTGGGATGAGGATAAAGGGGCTGACTATGAGGGCCTAGCAAAGAGCCAACAGGAACTTTATAAAAAGTTACGCGGTGGAAAGCACGATGCTCCCGAAGATGGCAATTACGATCTCAAGTTTGCAAGTGACAAAATAGCTGAAGACGATGAGTTGATGACCAAATTTAAAACGATGGCATCGGATCGGGGTCTTACTCAGGATGACTTTGAAAGCATTGTCGGCCTGGTACTGGATACAATGCCGGAAGAACAGGAAGGTCCAGAGGAAAAGTTTGACATGGATGCAGAGATGTCCAAGCTAGGGCCAAACGCCGAGGCGATCACTAATGGCCTGGTCAAGTGGGCTGAAGGTCTGGTCCGTCAAGGTGCCTGGACAGGTGAAGATTTTGAAGAGTTCAAGGTCTTTGGTGGAACGGCAAATGGTATCCGTGCCCTTAACCGGCTTCGCAATTACTACGGGGAGAAAGATATCCCTGTGCAGACAACACCGGACAGCGAAGCTCTGCCGACAGAGGGCGAGTTGCGTGAGATGGTGGCTGACCCTAGGTATAACACGGATACCGCTTATCGAAATAAAGTGTCGAAAGCCTTTGCCGCTGTCTATCCAGAGTAGTGTCAAAACGCTATATGATGTGTTAAGTTACTTGACAATACACAGGTTTTGTGTCTAAAAACAAATAGACCCTACCCTCGTTAGAGGCCGGTCGGTTTTATAACAGCCGACTAAGATTTAGTCCTACCTGTTGAGCGATTAAATTTTAACTTTAACGAGGATTGTAAAATGGCAAATAGCCTATCACAACAATTCGTGAAGCAGTTCGAGGCCGAGGTACATCACATTTACCAGAGCGAGAGAAAACTTGCTGGCACGATCAGGACTCGTACTGGGGTAAACTCCAGCACTGTCCAATTCCCTAAATTGGCATCTGCACAAGCTCAAGTGGTTGTTCCACAGAGCCAAGTGTCTGCCTTAAATGTAACGCATAGCAACGTGACTGCTACTTTGACCGACTATGCCGCACCGGAGTACACATCCATGTTTGACCAGGCAAAGGTCAACTTTGATGAGCGTTCCGAGCTAACGCAAACTCTCGGCAAAGCTATCGGTCGCAGAGCAGACCAGATTGTTCTGGATGCACTAGCCGCATCAAGCACCTCACTCACAGTGGCCAACAGCATTGGTGGATCAACTACTAATATTAATGTTGCTAAAGTGCTAGAGGCCGCTCGATTGATGAATGGCAAAAGCGTACCAAGCACTGACCGATATATGGCGATTAGTGCAGACGGACTCTCCGCTCTTTTGAGTGAAGAGAAAGCCGCTAGTCAGGACTACACTGTTCACAAAGCAATGACAGATGGACGCATTGACAGCTTCCTTGGGTTCAAGATCATCATGATTGGTGACATGGACGAAGGTGGCCTGGCAATTGATGGCAGTTCTGACAGAACTTGCTTTGCCTGGCATAAAGATTCAGTTGGTTATGCTGAAGGTATCTCTCCAAAAACGGAAATTAATTACGTTCCAGAGAGAATGTCCTGGTTGACAAACTGTGTCCTTTCCGCTGGTGCCATAGCTATTGATGCAACCGGCATTGTTTCAATCACAGCCAGAGAATAATAGGAGATAGAACATGGCTTATTCTAAAGACGGCCTTAACCTCATCGGAGGTGGTGGCAAAGCCGGATCTGCTCCACAGGTCTGGACTTACACAAGTGCTGATGCAATTGCTACGGTGAATACCGCTGGTTATTTTAACAACGCATCTACACTTTTAAACGTGCGGGATATTATGTTCATCGTGGACAGCAATACCCCCACACTTCACATCGTGAGTGTTCTAAGTAACAGTTCGGCCGTTGTCGATATTTCGGACGGGACCGCCGTAGCTGAGACAGATTCCGACTAGGAGTGATTAAGTGCCGGTGGGCAGGTTTTTAAACTCCCCCTTCCCACCGGCAACTAATTTGGAGATAGACAAGTGGCGGTCAATGACACAGACGTAACGATATGCAGTCACGCACTAACTCTCCTCGGTGAAAATACCATTTCCAGTTTTAGTGACGGTACTGTCCAGGCAAATGTATGCTCTGAACTTTACCCAGATATCAGGGATATGTGCATCACAATGTACCCCTGGTCATTTAGTTTGGTAAAATCTGACCTGGCAAGATCAACGACAACGCCGGTCAATGAATGGACATACGCTTATCCTTTGCCTTCAGATGCAATTACAAAAATTCCACGGGCGGTGTTTAATTCTTCTGCCGTTGGTGCCAGCCCTATTACAAGCGGTTGGGAAATATACGAAGGCGAAGTTTTAACAGACAACACAAGCATCACAATTGATTATCAGAAGCGGCCCCTGGAGGCAGAGATGCCATCCTATTTTATCCAGCTATTAAAATACGCCGTTGCAATGCACATTGCCGAGCCGGTCACTGACCAGGTTACCAAGTCGCAGAACTTTGAGCGGCTGGCCTTTGGCAATCCGGTTGAGGGTGGCCGTGGTGGATATTTCCGTCAGGCCGCCAGTATCGATGGCATGGGCAGTGGCACAACATTTATCGGCGACTACCCGCTTATCGACTCACGCATGACTTTGAGTTGACCAATGCCTAGAGTAATTAAAGTACAAACCAATTTCAGTGTAGGCGAGATTAACCCAGAACTGCGAGGTCGTATTGATCTACAGCAATATGAAAGCGCACTAGAACGTGCCCGTAATGTTGTGTGTAAACCTCATGGGTCAGTAGAACGCCGCCCAGGTTTAAAATATTTATACACAGTGCCCACCGCCGCCGCTCCACAATCTGGGGTGCGATTGGTGCCATTTACTTTTAGCACTACTCAAACCTATATGCTTTTGTTTAGCGGCACTCGCATGATGGTCTTTAAAGACGGCACACAGGTTACAGCTATAAATGGCAGTGGCGATGATTTTCTAGATGTCTCCAGTTCAGTCAGTGGTGTTACGGATGGGTTGACTTCTGCACGTTTGGCAAATCTCTGGTACACGCAATCAGCCGACACCTTACTCTTATTTGAAGAGTCCATGACACCGGTCAAGGTTGTTCGAGGGGCTACGGATGCCACCTGGACAATCAGCGATATTACCTTCGATTACACGCCAAAGTATCCGTTTATTTTGACAGAGACTAGCCCAGCTACAACTCTGACACCTAGTGCAGTTACCGGCAACATCCAGCTAACCGCCGGAGCGGCAACCTGGCACAGTGGTCGATCTAATACAGCCCAGGCCGGTGGATCAAATACGATTACTTTAGACAGCGGTGCCAGTTCAACTGATGATATCTTCAACGGGTCTGTTATAAGAACCACCGGTGGTACCGGCTCTGGTCAGACCAGAGCTATTTCTGATTACAATGGCACATCCAAAGTGGCGACTGTGTCAACTAATTGGACAACAAACCCATCTTCGGATACGACATTTGTTATTGACGGCCATGTGGGCCAGTATGTTGAAAACAGCGAAAACTTTGGTCGAGCAAGAATTACGGCGGTGGACTCTGCAACAGTTGTCAGAGCTACGACTGATGTACCGTTCCACAATACGGACGCCATATCTTCTGGTAGCTGGGTCTTAGAGGCTGGCTATGAACACGCCTGGTCGTCCACACGGCAATGGCCCAGGACGGCCACCTTCCATGAGGGCCGTTTAATCATTGGCGGTTCGTATTCATTGCCATCAACCATCTGGGGTTCACGGGTTGGCGACTTCTTTGACTTTGACCCTGGGCAGTCGCTGGACGATGAGGGAATGTCAGCAAGTATCGATACCAACCAATTAAATGCTTGCGTGGGTGTATTTTCTGGCAGGGACTTGCAGATATTTACAACCGGCACAGAGTTTATCTGTCCTCAGAACGATGGTTCTCCCCTGACACCTACCAGCTTTATATTCAAGCCCATGACAACCCGTGGATCGAAACAGGGCACTCATCCGGTATCGACCGAGGGTGGCACGTTATATCTGCAACGTGGCGGCAAAGCTATTCGAGAGTTTCTGTTTTCAGATGTTGAGGGTTCATATGTGTCCAATGACATCTCCATGCTTTCATCACACTTATTGCAGACACCTACACGAATGACTATGCGGCGTGGCACTAACGTGGACGAGGGCGACCTGATGCTAATCACCAACAGCGGTGACGGATCGATTGCGGCCTTTAGTATCCTCAGATCACAGAACGTCATTGCTCCCAGCTTGTTTACAACTGACGGCCAGTTTCAGGACTGCCAGGTCGAGGATGCAGATGCACCGGTCATTTATAGTGTGATTAAACGAACATTGCCTGACGAAAGCACTTGCACAATAATCGTGTCGGATTACGCAAATATCGCCGTGGGCTCCACGATTGTTTTGAAGACATCTTCTGGCACATCAGTCACCTTCACCAGTGCGGGTTCGGCTGGCACTAGCCAATGGCAAAGCACAAGCAGCAACAACCAAACAGCTACAAACTTAGCCGCCGCCATCAATGGCCATGCATCATTTTCTGCAAGTGCATCTACGGCCACCGTTACCGTAACCCGTGCGGCTATTGGTAGAGAAAACCTGACTGTCACAAGCTCTGATACCACACGCCTGGCTGTCACTGATTTTGTAAATACCGAGGTGTATTATGTGGAGTCATTTAGCAATGATCACACGACAGATTGCAGTATTCAATATACGGCAACGGCGGGTAACTTGCCTGGATCAACGACTGTCAGTTCATTGAACTTCCTGGAAGACCAGACCGTCAAAGTCATTGCCGATGATAATATGCTGGCTGATGAGCTAGTTGCATCCAACCAAGTTACGACAGATCGTGTAGCAACGACTTATATGGAAATTGGTTTGGAGTACCCCAGCTTTAATGACACGCTTTCCGGCACAACAAAAACGACTCCGCTGGTTCGCACAATGCCAGTGGAAACTCGGTTGCCGTCAGGACCAGTGACCGGCAATAAAAAGCGGATCGTCAAAGCCAATCTTATTCTGGACAATACGCAGAACATTAAAATTAACGGATCAGAGGTTCCTATGCGGAAACTAGGTGCAGACTTCTTAGATCAAGGCATTACCAAGTTCACCGGCACCAAACAGGTCGGCCCGTTCCTGGGTTATGACCTCAAGGGTCAAATTGAAATAACACAGAGTCAACCGATGTTTATGACACTATTAAATCTCGATTATCGAGTCAGCGTGGCGACAGACTAATGTCAGGTGTAGGATTAGCATTAGCCGCCGCATCAGCCTTCATGCAATACCGCCAGGGGCAAGCCCAGGCGGCTATACTTGAAGGTCAGGCACGAAGCCTAGAGGTACAAGCTCAATACACACGCTTTAATGCCAAAGGCGAATCGCTTAAATACAAGAAGCAAGCCGCCGACCAGCTTGAAGGTACTCTGGTTCGCCTGGCACAGATCAATGCCGCCGCTGGTGCCGGACATATGGACCCATTCTCAGGCAATCCGTTTGGGCTCAAAATCAGGGCGTTGGATGTTGGCGGGACAAACTTTGCTATGGCTGGTTTGAATGAAACGATTACACGGCTGACCGGCGAGTCCCAGGCTCAGATGCAATTGTACCAAGCTAGTCGAGCCAGAGCGGCAAGTAAGACGGCTCGATCTAGTGGCATGATGGGAGCAATGATGACCCTGGCTGGTGGTGCATTTAATTATTATCAGACGAGTATACCAGGCAGTACAACCACCCTCACGCCTACAGCGGCCCCGTTGCCAACTAGCAGTTTTGGTGCCAGCGGTTCTGGATCATACTTTGGTTTTAATCAAGGCGGTTATTCTATTGGCAATAGTCAGGTGATAATTTAATGGCTGAATTTTTTAATCGTGCAAATTTGTTACAGGGCTCTGTCTCACCGATAGCTGGTGGCAATGTCTCCGTGCCAATGGACGATCCCAATAACAAACTATTAGCACAAGGCTTCGGCAGTCTGGCCAGCCGTCTAAATCAGTTTAGTTCTACAGCGTTTAATGTTGCCGGTGAAAGGGCCAAGGCCGCTGGTGCGGCATACGGAGCTAGAAATGCACCTACAATTGAGCAAGTAGAACTGGCAGAAAAAGCTGGGGATGTAATTGACTTGCCTGGCGATGCATCATCTTTAAGGATTTATGACCAAGCGGCGTATGCTTCGAGCTTGTCAGTATTAGAGGACAGTGTTGAAGTTTCCGCACGAAGGGCATTAAGTGATTCATTTGCCAATGCGGCGGCAAATCCAAACATGAACCCTAACGATTTTACGGCAGAACTAGACACAATTGTAAAAGAATACTCAGACACTTTGTCATCTGTATCGCCTAGCTCTGGAGCTAAAGTAAACGCCAGCTTATCAATTTTAGCTAATTCTCAAGTCGTACAATTTTCACGCGAATTTATGGCAAAAGAAATAAAGCGAAATAAAGATGATGCAATACAAAATGCTGGTGAGTTTACCGAGACACATCGTCAAATAATTTTATCACATGATAGCAATGCCGAGGTTACTGTTTTAGATAAAATAAAATTGGGCGAGACAAAAATTAGAAACATTTTAGAGAAACAAAATGTACGAGAAAGCCAAATTAAGACGGCAGTAAAAAATTATCGCAAAACAATATCTAAAGCTAAAGTTGATGCAATACTTGGATGGACGCTAACCAGTGAATTTTCTACTCGTCCAAACCAGGCTATCTTTGAAGTTACAAAATATGCCGATAAAAAGAAAAAACAAAAGTCCTCACTGCCTCAATATGCAAGAGATATTTGGGACACAATGGACAACAGCGAAAGATTAATGGTCATTGGCAGTTTACAAAAACAAGCCAATCAATTTAACAATGCGAGGCGTAATCAGGATTTAATTAAAGAAAATGAAAATGCTGAATTGCTTACAAATGCACAAAGTGATTTTTCTGTAGCACAAAGCGAAAATAACCGTCCTAAAATGTTAGAAGCTATAAAGGACATAGAGAGTATTGATCCAGATGAAGGGTCAAAGTACAGAAAAATATATGCAAAAGACTCTGGTGTAATTGCAGATTCAGAACCCGCTCTTGAAAGGCTTAATCAATTACTTTCAGTTAGTTCATTAACATATTCTGAAATTGCTAATGCAAACGTGTCATCTGGCACAAAAGCAAATTATTACGAAAAAATGGCCACCCAAAGAGATAGGCTTGTTGACCAAGGAAGAGCTAGAGCAAAAGATAAATTTCAGCCAAATTTAAGTTTGTCTCCAAAAAATTTAACAGGTGATGTCAGATTACAAAGATTAAAATTTGATCGGGTAATACTTAAATTAGTTAATAAAAAAGTTGCCTTTGAAAAAGATATAGCAAATAGAATTAAAAACGGCCAATCACTTCCATCAGAGCCGTTTGATTATGAGGGCGTTGTAGATGCCGCAATTGAAAATGTTGAAAAGGAAATTAATAAAGAAGAAAAATCCAGACTTCAAAAAATGGTAAATACGGCATTTGATAAATTGCCAGAAGGCTACTCTAAAGATGCAGATGGTTTTACTAAAGCTATAAATAGCAAAAACTTTGACTCTATGAAAACAAGAGAGTTTGAAAAAGCTAGAAGTTTTATTAAAAAAATATCGGAGCTAGATGATGGATGAGAGGTTCGATAATCTAGTCAGGCAACGCTTTGAAACCCGTGAAGTATTTCAGCCAAGCGATGTTCGTGGTTCGTCTACTGGTTACAATGTTGTGCCGCCACCGCCCCCTATGGAAGCAGAGGCTCCAGCCGCTCCAGAAGAAAACACGGTCATGGATGCTATTGGCGATGTTCTAAAAGGTGTTGGTAGTGGGGCAGTTACCGGCTTGCAAAAAGCGGGACAGGAAATTGGCGATACTTTGACGGGCGGTTTTTACAGTTCAACTGTAATGCCCTGGTTGCGAGAAAACGTCCCTGGCTTGTCAGAGGCTAACGAGGCACTTGCAGAGGCAACGCAACTGGAAGGCACAACCCAAGAAGTGTCAGCCATGATTGCAGAACCATTATCGCAGATTGTTGCCCCTGGTGCGTTAGCGGCTAGAACATTTAAGGCCGCTGGAATTGGCAGTCGATATTTGTCTGAAGCTCTAGGCTATGGTGCCGCTGAAGTTGCCGCCGTTGCACCAAAGGATCAGACATTGTTGGAGATGGGTATCCAGCTTATCGATGAATCGTCTGATATTCGAGCAATGTTAGATGCTGGCTTGGGAGCCCAGGAGGACGAAAATGCTTTCATGGAGCGGCTTAAAAATGCTCCCCGCCGGTTCCTTGAAGGTGGCCCTTTGGGGTTAGTTGCTGAACGTGCCATCGAAGGTATTGGTATGGCTTATCGAGCAATTAGGAATAGCCCCAAGTATCAGGAGAGCGTTCAGCGTTTTAAGGATGGCAAGTCGCCTATGCCAGTGGGTTTAAGCATTGAGGATGTTTCTGCCACGCCAGAAGTATCAAGAGGAATTGGCACAACTGAAATTAGGTCTGAAGGCGGTATTTTATTTTCAGAAGAAATTGGTAAAAATAATGTGCGTTTACATACAAAAAGAATTGAAGAAATTGAGACAAAAGGCAAAGTGTATCCAGGTCAACCAAAGAACCAAAGAACAGTTATTAAGGCACCGGCTGGGTCTGGCTTGCCTGATCTAACTGTTGGCGATATTAGGCCAGAGGATTGGCAGTCACGCATTGAAGCTACAATGTCGCAAGATGAAATTATAAAAACATCACAATGGTACAAAAAAGTTTTTGGAGAATTTCAAAAGCAAGCTGATGGCGACCCCGAAGAAATTGCACGACTTACTGATGCTTGGTTTGCTGGGCAACAAAACTCTAGCCCAAGCCAGACGCTAAATGATGTATTGTTTGTTTATGAGCAAGTAAAAGCTGGTGTGCCAAAAAACCAGATAAAAGGCAAAGGTCTTCCGTCAGCAAATAAAATTGTTATTGATATTCTAACACAGTCAAAAATTACTGGCGGTGCTGGGCAAAAAATATCTGATTTTATTGACAGCGGTTATGGCAAAAATGTTCGCTCATTAATGAACAATGATCCGGCTGGCGGTGCCCCATTTGTTGTAGATGTTCACACGGCAAGAGACATGGGGCTTGTTGATGAAACATATATAAACCACATGAAGGGACTTGGTTATGATGTGCCAGATAGCATTGTCATTGATTTTGGAGGTGGCGGCATAAAAGGTGCAATGTACGAAAATAGAGCAATGTTTGGTGCAGAGTTAACAGATCATCTTAATTCAATTAATTGGATGGGCAAATCTGATTGGGAACCGGCTGAAGTCCAAGCTATTGGGTGGATGCAATTGTCTGAAATGTATGGCACACCAAATACTGGCGGTGATGTTGTCGATGCTTTTGCAAGAAACACACGCAGAATTTCAATGGAAGTTGACCCTGGTGCTGGTTCACCGTGGGCAACAAAGTTTGGTGATGATTACGCAAATCTAGATGAGGCATCTAAAATAAGTATAAATGACGAAGTTACTGCAAAAGCCATTGATGTTGTAGGAAAAAGAAATGGTGTCAGCCTTGGCAATGTTGTGCATGGCACGGGTGGTTGGGAATTATTTCAGAACCCTTCAACAGTACAACAAGCTATAGCATCAAAAGATACGGCAATTAAAATTGCGGCTGAATTGGGGTATTTGCTTAATCAAACAGAAGTTTGGGTTAATGCACCAAAAACAATAACAGCTAACCCTAAGAACTTTGCCGTAGATATTATAGCAGAGGGCAACAATGATTTACGGGATTCAGAACGACTAAAAGAATTGTTCAATGCAATTTCTGAAGCTGAACCAAATGAATTATTTAGAGGGTATCAGCCAATTATTATTGATGGAAAAGCTGGTATCAAAATAATCATTGATTATGATGCTATAAAAAATAGTCCATTAACTGTTAAACAGGCTCAAGAATATATATTGAATTTTGCAAACAAAGAATTATCTGATATAACAGATAGGTTAGGTTTTGATGCCCAAGTAGACATTATGGAAGCAGACCTAACAAAGTTGCGAAACGATTGGACAAAGGATCAAAGCGGTGGCAATTACAAAAGTTACTTTAGTGGACAAGCCAGAAAAGATGAGAGATCAGAGGCAGAGTTACTCGATCCTGACAGGAGCGAACTTGAAAACCTCTTCTCAAGACTCATCAATGAAGCCAAGCAAAAAAAAGGCAACGGCAAAAAAATAAACTTAGAGGCCACCCCGCCTCCAGTTGAAGGAGGTGGTTAATGGCAACTGATCCAAATTTAATTATTGAAGACCCACAGCAAGAGATGCCGCTGGAAGCTCCTCAATTAGTCTTGCCAGAAGTAGCACAGCCCGAACCAGAAGAGACTGACGTAGCAATGTTGTCGTCTGTTGGTCGTATGGGTAAGGCATTGAAGGAAGCGGCAGATGAAGTTCCTGTGCCACCTAAACAGGATGTGCCCCCCGCTGAATTAATTGAAGGGCAAATTGTTATCAATCCAATTGATCCGTCTAAAGCTGACGAATTTAGAAAAATATTAGACGTTGGCCCTGACACTGAAATAAAAATTCCTATGCCAAATTTAAGGCAAATGAATCTTGAAGACAGTCAAAAACAATATGTAGAAACATTGCACCGTTTATGGAAAGAAGATATTTCCGTAGCAAGACGGCACACCCGAACAATGGATCAAATTGTTAAAGATGCTCAATCTATTGGATGGGATGAAGCGGCTATACAGTTATTGAAAAGAAAAAAAGGTGAAGCCTTCAACGATGTAGAAATGGCACGGGCGATATGGGTGCGACTAAATGCAATGAACCATCTTGATGACATCATGGGAGATATTGCTTCTGGTGGCGGTAAATATGATGACGCTGATTTATTGCAATTCTTGCCACTCGCTGGATCAATTGAAATACAAACATCTGGAGCGATCACAGAGGGTGGCCGTGCTATGGCTGTATTAGCACACTCTGGAAAAATTGGTGCATTAGATACAAGTAGACTTTCAAGTGTTCCAGAAATGCTGGCACGATATGGAACTGATAAAGAAGGGCTGGATAACTTTAAGGCTGCTTATTTATCTTTGCCGACACAAGCTCACAAGGCTCGTTACATGAGAACTATTTGGCAAAAAGGGTTAGACGTTTTTGCAGAAGCATTTGTCAATTCGTTATTATCATCACCCGTAACTCATGCAGTGAATATTGTAGGCAATACGGTGTTCGGAGCTATGCAAGTTCCAGAGAGAGCATTAGCTGGGGTGATAGGAAGTTTAAGAACAACAGCTCAAAAAGGTTTAACTAATTTAAAAGCTAAAAACCTTGTTAGTAAATTAAGCAAAAAAACTGATTTGACTAAACAAGAAAAAAGTCAACTAACATCAGCAAAAAGATTTTTATCTAAAGAAGGTATGGGTACAAAAATTCCTGTGAATATTTTTACAGGCTTGGGCGGCACCGAACGAGTGCAGATGACTGAAGCATGGAGTATGTTGCAGTCACTTGGGCGAGGGCTAGAGATTGGAAGCAAGGCGGCTTATAAAGCGGCAATGAAGGAAGAAGGCTCATTCGGTAGAGGTGCTTCTAAAATAGACAACCGTGTAGATAAAGCTATATCCAGCGAATATCTTAATATTGAGAACAACGGATTTGCAAAGGCTATTGATGCATATGGAATGACAGTTCGGGCTTTAGGCTCTCGGATGTTGTTAATGGAGGATGAGTTTGCCAAAGGCGTTCTATATCGCATGGAGTTGGAAGCACTTGCAAATCGCCGCATGACTGAATTGATTAATAACGGTATGTCACAGGATGACGCAGTTTTAGAAGGTGCCCGTATATTAGCTGGGCACGATGCAACGATTGTTAAAGGTGCCGAAGATTTTGCAGTACGAACAACCTTCCAGGGTGATCTAGGTAAAATTGCACGTTGGGCACAGGGCGGGTTCTCTCATCCCTTAATGAAAATATTTGTGCCGTTTTTTAAGACCCCAATGAATATTGTGTCTGAAACATTAGAGCGTACTCCGGTAGCCGGTATGACCCCAGCTTTTTGGAGAGACATGAGAGCCGGTGGAGCAAGTGCAGATATTGCCATGTCTAAATTTATTCTTGGTTCTAGTGCTTTTGCATTAACAGCTATGTACGCTACTGGTGAGGTAATGCCAGACTTTAAGATTACAGGCATGGGGCCGAAAGATGCTAACGCTCGAACAGCCTGGAAACGTAGTGGTTTAGAACCTTACTCGTTTGCCTTCAAAGGCAAAGATGGTAAATGGACTAGTGTTCAATACGGGCGGCTGGCTCCCATTGCCGGAATACTTGCAATGAGTTCTGATTATTCAGAGTTTTCTCAGTATGAGGATGATGAGGACACTCTAACAAAATTAACAATTGATGCCGGTGCTTCTTTGTATGAGCAGTTAAAACAATTACCAATGCTCCAAGGTGTATTTGAAATCGCTGAAGTTGCTGGCAGTGAATATGAAAGTGGGCACGACAAAGCGAGGCGTTTTGGTGAACTTATTACTGAGAAATTTGCGGGTGCGTTGATGACTGCTATGCCTGGGCCAACTGGGTCTTTAACAGCTACCATTGAACGTGGAATGAACCCAGGTGCATCTAATGTTGATCCAACAACAGAACAAACACAAAATGAATTTTACACAAGCCCAATGGCACGAGGTTGGTATAAGGCACTTAACCGAGCTAAGTCACGCAGCCCATTTTTTTCTGATGAAGTTCCAGAAAAATTAAATCTGTGGGGCCAAACTATGAAGCAATGCGAAAACGGCGGTTGGTGTTACATATCACCTATTCGAGTTATTGATTCTAAAGATAACATTGTAGACAAAGAAATGGTTAATCTTGGACTTGGATTAAGGATGCCAAGTAAAACACAACGTGGCATCAAGCTCACTAGTGATCAATACAATGAGATGATTTTAGATATGAACCTGCACGACTATGGTGATGGTCTGGATATGATTGGCGAGATGGAGCAATTAATTGATGAAACATATTACATTGAGTCTGATCCAGGTGAGCGATTAGAGTTTTTGCGTAATATTATGAACAATAGAAAAGAGGAAGTTCTTGATGTAATTTTTGCTGAAGGCACTGAACTAAAAGCAAAAGAAGATTACAGAAAAGATATGCTGAGTTTAGGAAGAAAACCTTTGCAATAATTTTTTTAACATTAGTGTCAAAAGGGTATATAACACGTTAAGAGGTATGACATGGCAATAACAGTAGAAGCAGTCCACAGAAAAGTACAATACACAAGCACCGGATCGGCGGGGCCGTACAGCTTTGCCTTTAAAGTCCTGGCGGCGACAGACATAAAAGTCAGCGTGGGCTCTACTGTCAAAACTGTAAGCACACATTACACAACAGCCTATGCCGCTGATGGCACAGGATCGGTCACATTTACCAGCGGGAATGAGCCAGCGTCTGATGCAGTGGTTACAATAGAAAGCGATCAGGCTATTGCCAGGACAACTGACTACACTACTGGCGGTGACTTCACTGCCGCGTCAATCAATGATGCCCTGGACAGACTGACAATTAACGACCAGCAAATTGAGACTGAATTATCACGCAATATTCAGCTTGCCTCCACGACTACCCGTACAACGTCAGGTAGTGGAACCAGCGGCCCATTGAACTGGCCTTATGATGCAACAGCTAGTAACAATGCCAGCAAGGTTATTGCCTATGACAGCGATGGCACGGCCTTGGAGCTTGGTCCAACGACCACACAGATTACGTCTGCTTCAACTAATGCGACTGCCGCCGCTAGTAGTGCGACAGCCGCCGCCTCATCAGCTACTGCCGCCGCATCTAGTGCTACAACAGCGGCATCAGATGTTGCATCAGTCGCATTTAAATATACCTGGTCAAATAGCACCAGTATGGCTGACCCTGGCACGGGAGCCCTCAGATATAATCACGCAACTACCAGTTCAGTATCTGCAATAGCAATTGATGACACTACGGCTGACAGCGGCAACCCAGATATCAATGCGTTTATAGCCACCTGGGACGACTCAACAAGCACGGTCAAGGGCCAGCTTCAGATCGTCAAATCTGGAACCCCAGCAACTTTTGCCATATTTAACATCACAGGGCTGACGGACAATTCTGGCTGGGCACAGATTGCAGTGAGCCATGTTTCAAGCAATGGGACTATTAGCAATTCAGACTCTGTTCGGATCAGCTTTAGTAGAACTGGTTTGAAAGGCGATACAGGAAGCACAGGTAGCACGGGAAGCACGGGAAGCACAGGTAGCACAGGTGCCACGGGCCCAGATGGTTTTGGTGGATTGCCTTATACCTTCAGCACAACCACAACTGATAGTGATCCAGGTGCTGGGAATATACGCCTTAATAATGGAACACTTGGTTCGGTAACAGCCGCTTATTTAGATGATACATCTTCCGCTTCTGGTAACCCAGACGTAAGTGCTTTTCTATTAACCTGGGATGACTCTACAAATACAAGTGATCGTGGTCAGGTTACTATTGTTAAAAAAGCCGCACAGCAAAATTTTGCTATATATAAAATTAGTGGGGCATCCACCGATGCAAGTGGTTATGTAAAACTAGCATTAACCCATGTTGATAGCTCTGGTAGTTTTTCAAATTCTGATGCCGTTTTAGTTCATTTTACTCGCTCTGGTAATGCGGGTAGTTTAGATGATCCAATGACCACACGAGGCGATATTATTGTTCGTAACAGTTCCAATGCAACGGCAAGATTAGCGGTTGGTTCAGCTAATACTGTATTAAAATCTGACGGGACAGATGTGAGCTATGGAACCATAGCAACAGCTAACATTGCGGATGATGCAGTAACTCTTGCTAAAATTACAAGTGGTACGGATGGCGAACTTATTACATGGGATGCCTCTGGCAATCCAGCGACTGTAAGTGCTGGAACATCTGGACACTTTTTAAAGTCACAGGGTGCAGGGAGTGTTCCTGTATTTGCCGCTGTGTCTGCTGGATTTACACATGCCACCCCACAAGCTGGATCAGGAACATCCCTGACGTTTGGCTCTATACCATCTGGAATTAGTTTTATAGTTGTTACCATGCACGACTTTAGTAGCTCTGGTGGAGATGAATGGATGGTTCAACTTGGAACGAGTTCGGGAATAGAGACATCAGATTATAGGTCTCAGCGCAGTGCAAACACAAATGGTTCATTGGGTTCGGACGGCACACCAAACAGTAACGAAAGCCAAGGTTTTGGCATAAATGTAGATGGAGCTGGCAATGCTTTTGGAGGGCAAATGATACTGTCACTACATCATCCAACAAACCACACTTGGACTTCAAGTAGTTCATTTAGAAGAGATGGTTTCGATCATTCGTGGGGTGCAGGTTCTAAGGATTTATCAGCAGAATTAACTCAAGTTCGCATAACCACTAAGGGTGGTTCAGAAACTTTTGACGCTGGCACAATCAACATCATGTATATGTAGGCAAAAAACATGGAAAAATTTATTGCAGTAGTCGGTCACGCTGACAACAAAATAACTAAATACCAAGACGGCACGGAGGAATTTTGCAACGCCCATGTTGCAACGCATGGCGGGTTCGTTTGTGCCAAGCCTGATGGCGGTATCAATTATTGGGTTGTTGACGCAGACAAGGAAACTTTAACTTACGACAAGAGTAAAGATGACAGTGACATAGCTAGTGCCAATGCTGTCGCTTACAAGTCTGCAAGGGCTGAAGTTTATCCAGATATTCGTGACTTTGCTGACGCTTACTATTGGGCGCAGAAGGGTGACAATAGCAAAATGACGGCGTATATATCAGCCTGTGAGAAGGTCAAGGCTGATTTGCCCAAGCCTGAGTAAATGATATGGTTGTTGCAGAATCACTAGCGATATTTGCACTAGCCAAGAAGACAGTTGAGCTAGTTTCATCTGCGGTGGACACGGCTGAGTCTGCAACAAGTTTATACAGCGGATTAGACAAACTATTCCACGTTAGAGATCAGATAGATCAGGCTGTAAAACAGAAACCTAAAAAACCTAAGTCGAAGCTCCGAGCTTTTTTCAATGCCACCACCCAGGAGGACGAGGAAGATGAGACTTCTGTCGGCTCGGTTGCGGCTATGGTGCTGGAAAAGAAAGCTCTGGATAGGAAGATATTAAATCTTGGAATCCGTATTGACAACAAATACGGCCAAGGAACTTGGGATGAGATTCTGGCTACCAGGGAACGGCTCATCGATGAGCGTAAAGAGCAAGCTGTGCTGGCTAAGAAAAGAGCAAAAGAAAAAGAGCTAGAAGAAAAAGAATTTTGGGATCGAGTTGTCGGTTACTTAATCGAAGGACTAAAATTTATATTCGTAATAGCGGCGGCCTGGGGGATCGGCTGGATCATATGGATTAACCGTTGCCAGGGAGACTGCTAACATGAATTTCTCCGTAGGGATATACAATATTAACGTCAGAGATTGTGTGCGAGGAGGCGACACCTGGGATGAGGAAACTTCCAATATCTCGGCTGACTTCGAGGAAGTTCTGTATTTTGAGTATCCAAACTTAGCATCTGTGGAACAGGCCGAGCGGGTTGCCGAGGCACAATTCCCCAAGAGCAAAGGGTTCCGCATTGATTTCATAAAGTCGTTTTGAGGATTAGGACATGGTGAAAAAAGATATGAGTTTACAGGCACACGAAAAAGTTTGCGAGGAGCGTAGCAAAAATATTCAGCTTCAATTTGCGGGTGTCAATGCACGGCTCAAACGGCTGGAGCTTATCATTATGACCACAACCAGTGCGATTATCATGTTGCTAGTCGGCCTGGTCATAAAGGGTTTGTAATGCCAGAAATTGAATTGCCAAGTGGTTGGGTTGCCTGGGTCGGTTTCATTATTACTGTGACCGTTGGCCTGGCAATACGAGATTGGGCGGCTGATCTCATTGCCGCATATAAATGGAAAGTTACGCCAGGCTTTGAGCCTATGGAGACTTGTATCCTAGACGGTGAGAAGGTTGTCATAATCCATATCGGATTGCGGGAAACAATCTTTGAACGCAATGGAAAGTTCGGTCGCACCTGGCAATACATTCCAAGCTCAAAGATTAGCAACCATGAACTGCGTAGAGTAGTCGGCGATGACCGGATGCTCGACAACAAGATCAACGGTGAAGCAAAATGAGCCCGACAAAAGTCACCATGATTTTAATTATTTTGAGTGCCCCGCTTATTCTGTTTCTGTTGTCAGGGTGTCAGACCACACCCACACAACCCGCCCAAGTAACGCCAACCATCATTGCCCAGCCAGTGTTACGGTGTGCCCCAGTGGACGATGTAATTAAATTTCTACGCAACAAGTTTAACGAATCACCAATCTACTCAGGCGTGTATGAAAATAAAATAATACTCACAATTTTTTTAAATAAAGAAACGAAGTCCTTCACTGTTACGCATACTGCAAGTGCAATAACGTGCCTTGTGTCGAGCGGAAATAATTTTAAAGAGCTTGTTTGGGACGAAAAAAGTAAAAGTGTAAAGTTATGAAAAATTATGAAGACGCCTATCACAAGTATGTATTTGGCGTAGGCGTAAGCCCAAAGCATCCAACAGAAGAAGGGTTTAAAGAGTTTGTCATGCAAAAGAAAAAAGAGAAACAAGTCGTAAGAAATTATCTTAGAAAATTATTTATTGTAAAAAAAATTCACCATTGGATTGCAAAGGCAGATAGCTATTTGTGGTCGTTTATTTGGGGACGATAGGAGAATAAAAAATGATTGCCGCATTACTGCCCGTGCTAGGGCCAATTGTCAAAGATGTCGTAGGCCGTGTCTTGCCAGCCGATAAGAACGCCGCACAAAAACTTGAGAGCGAATTGAATATGGCAATGATGTCTAACTCTGCCGCTATAGAACAAGCGGCGGCATCTGTCGTTATTGCAGAGGCAAAGAGTGAGCATAAAATTACAGCAACCTGGCGTCCCATATTGATGCTTGTGATTACAGCAATTGTAGGTTGGAACTATTTGTTTGCACCGTTGATCGAATTGATTGTTCAGCTAACGACTAACAATCAGATACCCTTGACGATTGAACTGCCAGAAGAACTCTGGACACTGCTAACTGTTGGTGTTGGCGGTTACATTGTAGGCAGGTCAGGCGAGAAGGTTGCAGGTAAACTAAAGAAATGAATAAGGATCAACTTATCACCGAGCTTGTTGCTGACGAAGGAGAGGTGTTGGCAGTTTACCTATGTAGTGCTGGGCATGAAACGTGTGGGGTTGGACACATGATCACTAAAGCTGACCCCGAATACGGATGGCCCTTGGATGCTCCGATAACAAAGGAACGGAGCGATGAGCTATTGGGCGAAGACTTAAAGATTGTACTTGCAGACTGTGCCTGGGTGTTTGATGGCTTTGATGATTTTCCAGAGGAAGTACAGCTTATAATTGCAAACATGATGTTCAATTTAGGGCGGCCACGTTTTCAAAAGTTTGTAAATTTTATCGCCGCTGTTGAGGATGCCGATTGGCAAGAGGCGGCAATTCAGATGCGTGACAGTCGCTGGCACCGGCAGTTGCCACAACGTAGCGGAAGATTAATTGCTCGGATGGAAGCTGTATAGTTAAGATCGCTACCAGCCAAAAATTTTATTCCGCAAAAAACGAAACAAAGAAAATGTACCTGGCTTGTACTGACGGCAGTCAGTAATATTTTCTCGACTGCCGTCAGAATAGGTGATCATAACTGAAACAATTTGCTTCATCAGTCTATCAAATTAATCGACCTGTCAGAGCCGTCAATGAAGTTGGCATGGCCTCGCTTGATAAGCTGATGTACCAAGCGATGCACTCCGCTGGTTGATTTCAATTTCGACAAAGCCATTAGTTCATGATAGCTGGGTGAATAGCCATGCTCACTAATAAAAACTCTAATAAGTTCTTTCATGTGAGCTTGCTTTGGTGTCAGTCCTAGTTTGTCGCTCATTTTTTTGGCCCTAACAATTTGTTATATTCTTTGCGTTTGTCTTCCAGCTTTTTACTGCCAGCTTCTGGTATACCATCGAGCCCTTTCTTGTTGGCTTGCATAAACTTTTTCATGTTGGTCATGCGTTGCCGAGCGGGGATACCCTCGTCATTGTATATCTTAGTTAACTCGTCTAAATATTCTGTGTAAAATTGATGACTGTCATCAGTAGCCAGTTTTAAGGGCTCTGGAGGGCTGTCAATTTCTTCGGGTATGTCAGGCTCTGGAGGTGCCTCAATGGCCTTCTGTGGCAAATCTGGAGCCCCGTTTTTGATCTCCTCACCAAAAAGTTCATCCAATTGGTAATTAACTGGCCCTCCAGGAGTATCATCAGCCTCTGTCTCATCAACCATCCCTAAACCACAGATCGACAAAGTGACTCGCCGCTTTGCCTTCGTGATTGCCTTCAGCATTGCGTTGGCTTTGGCCTCACCTCGGAGGCCAGCCATATTGACGGCTCCGGTGTCGGAGTCAATACGGCCATATTTATTTTTTGCTGTAACATTGACAATATAGATTCCGTCAATCTCTTCTTTTGTTAAATTAGTTATGCTCACACCGTGGATAGCACGAAGTTGATCTGCACAATCACGCTTTGCATAAAGAACTTCTTTACCATTTAGCTTGATGTAATCAAAAGGCTTGGTCATTGGATTTAGCCCAAGTGATTCGCAGATTGTTTTGTAGTACTTCATTTTTTCATCGACACTTAATCGTGACAGGTCACCGCCAATCATCACGCTCTCAAGGATGCTGGCGGGGTCTTCTGTTTTTGCTACCTGGTTCATTCTACGAGTCTCCATACTTTAATTTCACGGGCATGAGCGGCGGGGCGGCGTGATTGGATTCGATCACCTGTAAACCGCCATTGCTTGCCTTTAAAAATTGACCCGGCAGCATTGCCTAGATCGCCATAGTGATAGCCCAGGTATTGCATACGATAGGCAACGTCATCACTTGTCGCTGTTTTGGTTTCTGGATTTAAATTATTGGCCACCCAGACTGCACTGTCCCTGGCAACTAATAGTAATTGTGCCTGATTGGTTGCGGCACTCTCCATGCCAAATTTTTTATTTGCACGGGCAAGTTCGAGGTTTAAAATGTTAGTCACTTTTTTTCTCCTTCTGCTTCACGCTTAGACGGCGACCGGTCCACGCTGGCTTGGCTGGCGTGACCTTCTTTGGCCGAGCTTTATACTCAGTAGTCGTGTGACCAACTGTAATCCCGTCAGGCAAATTGATTTTTTCCATGCCGCCCATAATTGATTTAATTAAAAGACTCGAACTCTCCATCATGGACTCAGATGCCTTTTTTGCACGTTGTGCAGATATGTAGGTGTCAGCGGCATCTTTTAAATCGATGTACTGATCTTCGTCTAATCCATTACCTGGACCATTGGTCATGTCGTGAGCCTCGGCCATTGGATTACCAGGCACCATGCGGCTGTACTCGGACGATGTGACGGGGCCGTAGTCAGTGTCATTGGCCATGTGATCCCAAAAGACATCCACAGCCTCACGGATAGCGAGGATAGTTGCCTCATGGCGTTTAACAATTGCGATACGCCAGACACAATCGAGCCTGGCTAACTCAGCTATAACCCCGTACTCGGCATCACAACAATCCAACTGGGCTTGTACCTGTAGGATTCTTTCCATGCTATCGGTTGGCTTGCTTGGTCTTGTCGGTATTTTACATTCCCAGATCGATCCAGCGGGAATGACAGTGCCTTCATATTCCCAATCTTCAGCAAACAAACCATCCAGGCTGGCGACCAGGTTGCAATGCGGGTTCCGATAGCCCTTGTCAGGGTGAGAAATCACCGCCCCAAACTCATCCTGGTACCATTGCCTGGCGGCATCCTCAAAATAATTGCCAGCCTTCATAATTCCAGTGGCAGTATCTTGGTGTATTCCGTCCAAGGCCGCACGGTGTTGCGTCAACATATCATTAGGCGTAATGCCAAATGGGCATAGCCATTGCCCTTGTACCTGGAGGATAAAGGGTATGTTCGATCCACCGCTTTCTTTACCTGTCACTGAAAATTTCATAGGATAACCTCCAGGATAATAGAGGAGGCTAATATTGTTGCCATGAAGGCAGTAATCGTAAGAAATTCGGCGATTGTTCGTATATTTTTTTTCAAGGTTTTGCTCCTATAAATGAGCAACCTTGTCTTAGATTTTGTCTTTAAGGTTTGTAAGTTGTTGATTCAAATTACTTGAGTCACTCCGCCCCCGGGCACCACCACCCTGTTAAAGCACTGATAAATAAGACATAGGTCGCAAACTGAAACTGTCTCAAGACAGATTCGTTCTAATTTAGTTCTTTTTGTCTTTGTCGTCACGTTCATTGACTGTTCTTCTTCCCCAGATAATGCATTGAATTTAAGGCCAGCCGCTGGGTTTCAGCCGCCCTGGTATAGTGTTCAGCCATCTTAATTGAATCCCATCCAAAAATGGCCATGAGTTCTTTGGAGCTTGCCCCTTGCATAGCCGCTTTGACGGCGGCGGCTTTGCGGAGCCCATGTGCCGAGCAATGTTCAAGGCCAGCTTCACGGCATCGTTTTTTAAACCAGTTGCCAAAACCCGCCCGTGTAAATGGTCTTTCAAATTGCGTCACCAGGTATGTAAACGGGCCAGTGTGTGTTGCGTCAATTGACCGGCGTAACTCTGGCAGTATTGGTATTATTCTTTTCTTTGGCTCGTTGCGTTTATTCTTTTCTTCAGTAAATTCTAATGTGCCATGACGTTCCATTGGCTTGCCTAGCAATATGGCATCGGATCGGCGTACACCGGTGTACTGAAAAATGTCGATAGCCAGCCTGGCCTTTGTGCCGATTTTGTGGACACTTTCGTATTGTTCGATCTCTTGCTCTGTCCAGGTATAAAAGCCTGTGGGGTTTTTGCTGGGCAGATACGGCACGTTTAAAGCTGGGTTAATCTCGGTAAGGTCACAACTCAATGCCCACTTGTAGACCTGGCGTAATGCCTTTACCCAGGCGTTAGCGGCATCAGGTCGGTCACTCATGCTGTCTCGCATGGCTCTAATCTCTTTTGTCTCGACATCGTTGTATGATCGGCCCGTACCGCCCAGGTAGTTGCCGGTCTTCTCAAGGATCGGCTGACGCACCTTGCGGGTAGTCGGTCCCAAGCTCCGATATTCTGGCGATTTCATATACTGCACAACAAGCCACCGTAAATCATTTGTCTGAACTTCAACAACTTCCTGACCCATGATAAGACGAGCCTGGGCAAGTTCCTCAAAGTATTCATCAGACCCACGCTCACTAAATATGCGGATCTGTTTTTTACCAAAAGACTTTTGCAAAGCCGTTGGTCGTAAATAAATGCGACCGCCATCGACCTTGATGTTCTTTTCATTTTCGTTTTTTCTATTTGCCATGTCATAAGCATCCATACTGTGAGTCATACACGAACACAAATTATTCTGGTTCAAAATGAACGGTGGTGTTCAAAATGAACGGTGGTGTTCAAAATGAACGGTGGTGTTCAAAATGAACGGTGGTGTTCAAAATGAACGGTGGTGTTCAAAATGAACGGTGGTGTTCAAAATGAACGGTGGTGTTCATTTTAGATGGGCATAAAACTCAATTGAAATCTCTTAATATATTCGCAAATCTTTTTAAGACTATTGGCGTTACCATAGACCACGGTTTCATTTCCTTTTTTTACGAGGGATACTTTACCGTCAACTTCCCAGGCACGAAGTTTTCGTAACATGCTGGCGCGGCTTATCCCGTGGAAATTTGCCAAGCTTGTGACATTTGTTTCTTTGTGGTTTTTACGTCCTTGAATTATAAAAAAATATGTTCGCACGAGATAATGAGGACTTTCTTCATCACAGAATATTTCAACCTGTAAGTCGCAGATTTTAATATATCGGTCGGTGACCATGAAGACATTTTCCAAGTCGCACTTGTCTAGCATTGTGCGATATAAATCCATAACCTCGACAATACTTTCTAGTTTCTTATCAGTCATTTTTTGTCTCCTAAACAAAAAGTCTAATTTCACAAAATATTAAAAACAGATTTGAGTCAAATTTCCGAATCGTGAATAACTCACTATTTACGTCCCTGGGCAATCACACGCTTCACAGTCTCAGGCCCCCACTTAGTCGGCTTGCGATTCGTCTGGGCACGGCTGACGCCATCAACCCCCTGGTCATCTAAATCAGCCTGGAACGTCAATACACCACGAGCATTGAGTGCTTTGGCTATGCCTCGTAAGCTGGTAATGCCAGCCGCCTCAATCTCCTGGATAATAGGATAGGTGCGGATAGCAAATTCCCGAGCGTTCTTCTTCATTGTCGCCCCGCCTTTTTTGAAGACCTTATCGATGCTTGGATTGCCCAGGCTGGTAATCTTTCGTGACGGTATCACTTGTGTGCCAACCTTCTTTTCGTTGGTCATGTAAAAACCTTTTTTACTGATACTGTCCTTTGCCTTTTTCAACCCACGGTTAGTACGCTGTCTGATTTGTTCTGATTCAAACTCGGCGACCGAGGCCATAATACGCCAGATGAATTTAGTCTGGGCTGGGTCACCGAGTTGAGGCACATCACAGGCTACTATGCCAATGCCGTGAGCTTCACTCACACTTGCTATGTACGACATGACATTAAAGTCCCTGGTCAGGCGGCTCATGGCGGCGACAATGACTACGGCACCGGTGTCGATAGCCATCTCCATGCACTTCTTAAATTCTGGTCGGCGGCTTTTGCGGCCTGATTCAACCTCTTTAAAAACAGCAATGACCTCAAGACCCAGCTCTTCAGCTTTGGCCCGTGCCATATCCTCTTGAGCTTTGATGCCCAGGCCATCGATGCCTTGCTTCTTTGTTGAAACACGCAAGTATAAGACAGCCTGGGTCGAATTATTTTTACTGGCTATCATTTTCTATCTCCCCTTAAATAGCAACAATTTCGGCCAATGATTGTTTTGCACGAAAAGTGTGGCCAATTCTCTCTTCGAGTTCTAAATATTTTTGGAACAATGCGGGGCGT
>Ga0222715_10000644_pt1 | contig 34690 bp, 55 predicted proteins | sample C33_9DmetaG_FD_165056 | JGI IMG/M metagenome (GOLD analysis project Ga0222715, IMG submission 165056) | Estuarine water microbial communities from San Francisco Bay, California, United States - C33_9D | ecosystem: Environmental > Aquatic > Marine > Unclassified | place: USA: California...
GGACCCCATGAACGGCCCCCACATGGACCACATGCGCCCCACATTTGGCCCCTATTTACCCCACATTCGGCCCCTACTTTGACACTGAACACCGAAACGGACCCCACGCCACACCGCCGAAATTGGGGTGCAAACAGTGATTTCTTCGACGAATGAGCACTTTTTGCCGAACCTCTGGAAGCCCTGTATTTGCTGGGGTTTCCGGGGTTTTGCCCAATCGTGATTTCGTAAATGCTTGATTTGCAACCAGTTACGTAACTGCTTGAAAACCAGCCATTAAGGTTCTTTTGGCCCTCAGCGGCCCCGAAAATGAGCACTTTTCTGGCACCCGCCGAAACACGCCCAATCGTCTGTAGCCCAGTGGTGGCGGGGGCTACAGCCGTTTTGGGCCGTATAATCGCAATTTGCCATTCATCGAAATCAATACGAGTCAAGTAAATTAGCGATTTTAACACTATTTTTTTTCGAAATCGCTCCAGCCCAATAGTGGCGCGGGTTTCCGGCGGTTTTAGGGCCTATTTTCGGCATGACACGGAAACCTGCCATAATGGCAGCCCAAATATTTTTTGCCCCAAAATGCATTTTTTTTTGTCAACTACGCAAATTCGCTGTATCCCAATGGTGGCGCGGGTTTCCGGCGATTTGACCCCCGTTCTGACACGTATATACGGGTTGGGGCTGGAATTTTTTTTCGTGTCAGGTTTGGTGGTTCGGCAAACTTGACTACATTTGGAACAGCTGAAAGGAACAGCGGCAACGGCCGCCCCCGGAAGCGACAAAGGTTCATGCAGGGAATTACAAACCCTTTCTCAAATAGAGGCGGACCCGGAAGCTAGAAATCCAGACCTTGCGAGGCGAAACTAGTGGTTCAGATGGGCCGGCCGGTAGGCATTCACTCGGGAGCTTGGTAGTTCGTTCGAATCAAGTGGACCCGTAAAACGTAGAACGCATTGCATTTTCAGACGTCCTGCATCCATTGCACCGCGCATTGGACCGATTGAACGGCCGGTTATCGGCCCCAACATCGGCCCCCATTGCGTAGGGCATTAGGTAGCCAAATGTCGCACTCGTTGTGACCTCTGTTGCGGACTTGAGGTAAGTTGAAAATGCTTTGCCATATGTGACTATTCCAGCCGTTCCTATTGCGTAGGTTCAGCCCCCCTCGAAAGGGGCGCGGCTCATGTTGTTTATAGCCGTTCCTATTGCGTAGGTTCAGCCCCCCTCGAAAGGGGCGCGGCTCGGTCGGTGTTCGATTCAGTCGACGCGGGTTCATGCCCCACACCGCACCACTAATTTTCAAACCTTGTATCATGTTGCAAACAATCACTTCAAATGCGGTCTATTTAGCCGCTACCGGCGCGGCTGTCCTCGCCATTGTTTCCCTTGTTGTTTCTTACATTCAATCTCGAATCCAATGAACCCACGAATTACCCACACCGCCACCGGCGACCGCGCTGAGAATATCAGCGGCTCTTGCGCCATCATCGCACTTGCGAACGTTATCGGCTTCACATACGATAACGCCACGAAGTTTGCTATCAAGCACCTCCCTATCCGAACCACAATGACGGACCGAAACGGCATGCGACACGTTCGCGGAACTTACACGCAAAGACCTGCATTTATCGAGGGAATACGGAAGCTCGGACGAGACGCCAAAAGATTCTCTCACGTGGTCAAGTCGGGAGAGGTCATGAGCTCAAATATTAAGCTCGACACCCTAGTGAACCTCTTGCCGAAAGGCCGGTTCATTGTATCGATTCAAGGTCACGCGGTGGCAGTGGTTGACAATCAAATTTGCGATAACAACTATGTGGAACGGACATGTAGGAACGGGTTCGTCAAGGGAATCGTCGAAGTATCGAAGCGGGGCGGAACAATCGACCACGAATTCATCCAGCTTAATGACGGACGCCGAGTCCACACATTCGAGTCATATCTTTCACTCACAAAATAAGGCGCCATGCACACAAGAAAAGAGCTCCAAGAATTCAAGAAACAACGCGAACTTGAAAAGATGAACCTCACACACCGGTTCGAAGATTCAATTAACTACCACAGCCGCGAGCACTACGGAACGAACGCTAACGGAACAAAGTTCAAGAAGTGATGGCGGTGCTAATAGTGACGGCCATTGTGTTCAATGCATGCGCTATCCGATGCATGCTAACAAAGTGAGACGACGGAGTCGCGGGGGGTTCGAGTCCCCCACACTTTCCAAGAATTTAAACCTTAATTTTGTAGCTATGAACTACGCAAATTTGGCGGCGGCCCTAGTACGCAAGACAATCAAGAACGGAGGCGTTACTCTCGGATTCGATGGCGAAGAAATTACGACTGGATTCGCAGTAGGCGGGGTGATGGAATTCAAGTTCGATGAAAAGAACACCCGGCTCGAAGAAATTACCGCGGCGCTCCGCAAGATTCAGGAAACGGGTTGCTACGTAGGTGGGTGGCTTAATGAAGGCATTTTGTACCTCGACGCGGTACGGACATTCAAGACCGAAGCGGAAGCCTTGAAAGTAGGCCGGGAAGCCCAAGAAATTGCAATCTTCAACCTCGACACCTTAACAGAAATTAAGTGCTAATCAATAACCAAGAAATTATGACAAATTTCCTCCTAAACGAAATCGCAAAAGATTTCCCCCAAGCCTACCTCCTCGACGACAACATCGAGCCAAAAATAGCGTTCACGATTCAAGCGAATCGCGACAACTACCGGGACCTCATCGAGGATGCAGAATCCAAGATACTGGACATTCGGGCAAAATTCATGGACGACTTTCAGCAGTACGTCTACTCCCCTATTATAAACATTGCCGGGTTCGGCGATGAAGTTATCATCTCATTCAAAATCTCAATTCGATGAACATTCTAGAAATCATCCAAGAAACGTTCGCCCTGAGCGAAGCCCTAGACCTTCCAATCATCCCAATCGAAGCAGAAAAATGAAGACAATCCAATACTTCCGCGCGGCGGCTATCGAAGAACTCGAAAAGAAATATAACGCCGCCGCAAGCCGCTGGTTCCAAGCTGGCGGCAAGTTGACAGCTATTAATATCAAGCTGTCGGCCACCGACGACCCCGAAGAAATTTACTACCTCAAACAGCAAGGGGAAGTGATAGACAAAGAGAGAGTCGAGGCTAGCAACGAGACAGCCGCCATCCACGACATCTTGAAGGCACTTGAAGCCATCGCAGGCTAAGGAACAAAGGTAGAGACGACGGAGTCGCGGGGGGTTCGAGTCCCCCACTACCTCAAACACGGAGACGAGGGTTCGAGTCCCTCAAATTTTAACAACCAAACCCAAAAAATGATGGACAACATCGAAAGAATTAAGGCCGATTTCATCGAAGAAATCGAAACTGCCGCAAAGGACCTATCGCAGGAAGAGTGGTACCAAGAACTCGACACTGACTCGAGGGAGGCTCAGGGATGCGAGTACTTCGGGAGCTGGGAGATTTATTACTCCGAGACGGAGCGACGCGGTGACTCCGGCGACGTCATCGACGCCATGCAAGAAATCATCGAGGACGCTACCGGGTTCCAGTGGGAGCGTTCAAAAGAAACCACCTCCCGCGAATTCGCCACCCTGCTCGTTAACATCGCCGCCGAGATTGTCGGCCCCACATTTCTCTAAAAACCTTTCAAAAATGACTCCAATGTCTAGCTACCAAGAACTTTTGGCCGACGGCCACAGCCTTACCTTCGGCTCGTTTGTGTTCCCATCTACCGAGCACCCGGACCACGACCTTCAACTCGCAAGAATCTGCAAAGAATTCGGCACACTGGTTCCGCTCGAGACCTGTACCTACATCTTGAACCAAGGCGGTAACCTCGACGTAGATGGCCGCATCTTCCCACACCGAGACAACCCGGACCATGACAAGTTGGTCGCTGAGCTGTATGTGGCGTTCAAGAATCTCGTCCAAGACGAGGAGAATGTCATGACCTTCCAAGAATTCAACCTAACCACCGAACGCATGATGGACGCGGCACTCGATGGGTGGCGTTTCTTCAGCTACCGCGGTGAGGTGCTCACGCTCCCCTCTATGCAGGGTCACGGCACAATCACCCAGAAAGTTGACGCACTTCGCCAGCAATGCCGTTTCAAGCTCCGCCAGTACTTTCCTGTTAACCAAACTTTCTTCCCATTATGAACAACGAACTTTTGAATGACTTCGCCTGTGATATCATCAGGCACTACGGCAACCTCAACAAGAAGTTGCGCAAGGCTCACAAAGAGCATCGAGAGGCAATCGAACAGCTCGGAGGCACCCGCAGTGGCAACCACGGCAGTGAAATGCTCCTGCGGACAAGAATCGCCTACCTCGAGGAGCTCATCGAGAGCATCAAGGTCGACCAAGAAACCTGCGACGAGGCCCTGCGCCGACTCTACAAATCAGACGAGAAATAAAGAATCATGATTGCATCCATCGAACGCCATGGGGTTGTGCTCACCTTCGAGTACACCCCATCGCTCCACCCGAGCGAGCCACCGAACTTTTCTACCCTTAGAGTAGAGGGTCGTGTTCCCGAAGAACTCGACGCCAAGAAATTCCTTTCAACCCTTGAAGAAGACGCCTATGAATACGCAAGAGCAAGTTATTGAGAACCTCATCTCCCGCACGATATTCGAGCAAGATGAGTTTGATGTCTGCACCACCGATGGAGACGTCACGCGCCGGACCGACATGCGAGTAGTCGCCGAAGATTACGGAGATGATGAGGTCATCATTGTCCAGTATGATAAATACGAAGTCGAGTTTGGCATGGAGTTTGAAGTACGCATCCCGCTGTACATTGTTGAACCAGATGGAACCTTCCAAGAACTATGAACAAAGAAATCGCAAGAGCATGCCACATCTTCAAGTTTCGAACGCTAATCGAGCAGTTGCGGGGCTTCCTGCAAGAGACCGACCCCAACGAGTATGGAATGCGACGATACGAGAACATGAACTATATCTCGAAAGTCAGTATGCTCCTCCTCCTCGAGAACGAGGACCTCATCGAGGAGGTGAGAGCACTCAAGAAAGAGAACTCAAGATTGAACAAATTTATAACCGAGAAACTATGAAGTCATTCGAGAAACAAGTGGGCGGCTCCCATTACAAAAAGCTAGCCATCCAGCCTACCGAGTACGCCATCAAGAATGGCCTAGGATTCGCTGAAGGCAACGTCATCAAGTACGTCACCCGATACAAGGACAAGAATGGCATTGAAGACCTTAAGAAGGCCCTGCACTACCTCGAGATGCTAATCGAGTCCTATGAGTAAGTACACAGAACACTGGCCCAAGGTTGACCCGCGACGAAGGACGGACGCGGCCCTTAACCAAAAAATATCTAGCTTCCTGTCAGCCTTGGCCATTAGAAAGTTAAACCGAGAATTTCCATTACCACCAGACCCTTATGAGTACCTTAAGAAAGATTAGCGGCGGGCTGTACCAGTTCACCGACGACGAAGAGACGATTCACGACATCGTCATGATACTCCCCAATTTGTGGGTGGTTAGTTCACAGCCATCCAAGTCATTTAATTCATTCCAAGAAACCCTTAATTACCTCCAGTCATGAGAAAGACAGCTCAAGAACTCCTCAACGAACTCAAGTCACGGACCCCTGAGTTCCGCAAGATTGTTTGGAAGAACGGCCAGCCAACCTTGGTCGAGTCCACAAAGCCAGAGATGCGCACCAAAGGCCGATGCCTATCAGACGGCCGAGCGGCCACCGACAAGCTCGACCGAATCCCGAGCAGTTGGGAGGCTAAGCGAGACGCGGCTAATCGGGAGCCATTCAAACCCGAAGAAATGCAGGTCATGAGCTTCTCAGGCTCTGCGCCCCTACCAGTAGAGTACTACCAAGATAGTGACTCTATCGAGGTAACTGATGTCGAATTTAACACCGAAGAACAATGAGCAACAAATTAGATATGCTTCAAGACGGCCTTGACCGCAACCTCCCGTGGGTCATCAACAAGATTGTCCCGGGAGAGATTGGAGACCGATTCAGGTTCTCCACCATCGAAGACGCGCTGACGTTTGCATCGCACTGGGACTCCGACAAGGGGCTCCAGTTCGAGGGCAGTGGCATATTCGTCCAAGAAAATACAGACGGGACTGAGTTCCTGCTCTGCAACGTACACCAATTCGCTAACTTTTTTGAATCGCTATGCAAGAACCACTAGGATTCAAGTATCATTCATTCACCGAGCCAGCGGCACCTGATGGGACTCAAGTCCTGTCGGGTGACCCTGACCCGTGGAACACATCGGCATGCGACACGCCAAACCCACCACCTTGGTGTGAAGACGCCACGAGCATCCCGCTTACTGGCTTCGACGTAATGCTCTGTCTATCAATGCTTTTCGGAGCGGCCGTAATTTATTTCAAAAAAAGTTGTCAAAAAACTTGACACGTATCGAAAAATTTCGTAAACTATATACCATGACCAACGAAACATACACATTCAGTCAGGTCGGGCGATGCGGTGGCTACTGCCAATTCGGTCCCGATTTCGAAGGCTTCAACGAAGTCTTCTTGCAGGATGCCATTCAAGGCTACGGGTCTCTGACCCTTGACATCGTCAACGACGATGGGGAGCTGACAAGATTCGACATGCGTCGAGACGACGAGCTTCCCGATTCTGTTCCCCAAGAACTTCGAGAGTTCTGGGCAGACACGGTTTACCTCCACAACGAGGAGGGTTTAGCATTTGTTCCATTCCACACCTTCACCAAATGACCCAAGAAAGAAAGACGTACGAAGAGGCCCTTGCTTGGGTTGACTTCTACAAGCAGAACAAGCGGTTTGTGACTATCTCACGCCGCGACCTTGACCGGCTCAAAAAAGCGTATGAGAAATCAGTCGGTATGGACACTTATCACCAATAACGCATCACTAATCATTCAAGAACTCATGAACACAAATCGAATCATCTCGACTGCTGTCACGGCAGTCATCATGACGGGCCTCGTCACCTGTGCTAATGCGCAGAAGGTTTACAACCCGGTCTACGCTCTCCAGCAACGCTGTCAAATTGATTGGCACGACCTGACAGAGCAGGAGCTCAACCTCCAGCAGGATACAAGAAACCTGACATATGCCGTGGCTCTCGGGCTGTGCGGCCTGTACATGAACAACCGAGGGAATGACCGGAACGCCATCGCGGTAGCGGGTGGTATTGGTCTGGTCGCAACCTTCGACAACGCTCGCACCATCATCCGTCGTAACATTCAAATCCGCAAACAATGACACAAGACCAGATTAAGCGGTTCAAGGAACTCGCTGACAAGTACACGCTGACAAAAGATGACTTCTGGAAGTCGCCGCAAGGCTTCGTCATCATCTCGCGTCGAGGGATTGAGAAGATTCAGTCCAAGATGAACGCACGAGTCGAATACGAGGTCGTAGAGAGCCTCTCGAGCCCTTCAGAGTCCCTGTATGTCATCAAGGCTACAGGAACCGTTAGAATGGCTCCTGAGACGTATCAGCGATGGTCCTACAACGACTCAACGAACAAGATGGAGGAGCGGCTCGGGGTTATGCCTCGCGAACGCATCGTAGAGACCTACGGCGAATCCTCCCCCAAGAACACACGAGGTGGTGCTCAAGCCTACCCCGTGGCAATGGCTGAGAAACGGGCACTCAGCCGGTGCATCCTTAAGCTGTCCGACTTTTATCAACTCGAGGTCTTCTCTGAAGACGAAATCAACGAAGAAAAATGAGCAACGAAGAAGAATTCGACCTGCCATTCGAGCTCGACCCAGAGCGGCTCAAGGCGCAAGATGAGAAACTGAAAGACGTACAACCGCCGACTTGTAGTGGCGATACCTGTGAGTCATGCAGTGGGTAGACGATTTGTTTAACGAAGAAAATAAAGGCCATGTAGAACTAGATTGGAAAACGCAATCGCTCCTCATCAGGATGTTGGACGAGAGCGTACTGAAGCACGACCAAGAGCTTCGGTCAGAAATTATCCGAGGAGAATTCACGAGGGACTCCTTGGACAAGTTGTTTGCGAAGCTCATCCAGCATCGCCAGCAACTATCAAACAATCCCTCACAAACAGACATTTCAAACTTCATCAAAAACTATTTATTATGAACATTCCAGCATCACTCTCTATCAGCATCAACTTGGACAAGATTGATTATAGGTACATCGTTAAAGGCAAGAACGGCGCTCGCTACCTTGACCTTCGCCTCGTGAACACACCGGACTCCCAGTACGGCAACGACTACATGGTCACCCAATCGCTCCCGAAGGCGGTGCGCGATGAGGTCAAGAATTCAGGAGGCCAATGGCCTAAGACGCCCATCCTCGGCAATGGCAATGCTTGGCAGTGCATGGAGGGCAAGCTGAACTCCACGCAGAAGAACAGCGCACCAGCCGCCGAGGTATCCAACGACGACGATATGCCATTCTAATGCTAGAGCACGCCATTCAGCAGATGATTGAGCGGCTCAAGCGTATCGTAGACACCACACAGGGGGACGGGGCTTGCGCCCTTGCCCTCTGTGAGGATGTCCTCGAGGAGGCCGCCTTGCTAGACGCCCGCAACACTCTAGCCGACGACGCAACAGAACTATACATTGAACTATTAGAGCATGAACTACTTAGAAAAACTCAGGAACTACATTGAGAACGAAATCAATATCGCAGAGGTTTGCGGTATGGAGGATAGCAAGAAAGTTGCCATGACGGTTGTGCCGTCTCTGCTCGCTAATACAATCAGCCACTCGTGCGAGGAGGTTGGTGTGTCAATCATTTACTTCGGCGGCAAGCTGAGGGTGTTTAACGGCACTCACTACGAGCCCACGAATGAGATGTACAACGCAGTCGCGGGGGCTATCCTAGAGAAACTGAACGTACCCAAGGCTTACGCCATGGATGTCGACACCGAGAAGAAGGTTATGAAGAGCCTCCAGCGTCACGCAGGATTCAAGATTCATCACAACCAAGCACCCCGGGCCTTGAACTTTCAAGACGGCGTCCTGTTCATCACTGAACGTGAGCAGAACTTCGTCGAGGGCCATGACCCGAACGATGTCTTCACATACTGCCTTCCCTTCAACTACCTCGGTGAGGTGGCCGAGAGTCAGCACTTCAAGCCGTTCATCGAGTTTGCAGTGGAGGACGAGGAGTACCGGGAGTATGTCATGGCTAGCATGGCAAACGCCTTGGCAGTCGACCCTATGCAGAGCCAGCGCATGCTGATGCTCATGGGTGTCGGAGCCTCTGGTAAGTCCACACTGATTGACGCAGTCGTTGCGTTGGTCGGTACGGAGAATGTTTCACGAATTGACGACCTAAGAAACCTAACGAAAGATGAAAGCCGTTACCGCATGTCTCTTGCTGACACTATTCTTTGTGTCTGCGGTGATGCATCTGGCAATATTGGGAGCAAGGATGTTCTCAAGCAGATAATCTCGAAGGAGACCATCGGCGCCCGCCAGTTGTATTCAGAAATGGAGTATTTCACGCCTCGTGCGTCGCTCATCGTAGCGTCAAATGAGATTGGAATCACACACGCCCTTGGTGACTCGGGCATCTCACGGAGGATTGACATTGTTGAGTTCAACAACGCAGTCGCCGAGGAGGACCGGGACCCATACTTGTTCAAGAAGTTGCAGGAGCCAGAAGAACAGCGTTACATGTTGATGTACATGCTGGAGTGTCTGGCGAAGCATCAGGTCAATGGTCGAATCAATCGCCCTGAGCGAATGGGAGAGGCTCTGGAGGACCTTCGTAACGATGGTGACACATTCCTTGCTTTTCTGTCTCACGCTGGCCTGAAGCCCATCACTGTGGCTATCCAGAAGAAGATTAGCGACGATAACTTTGAGTGGATTCACCAAGACGACTTCCTCAGAGCGATGAACTTGTACCTCGGGATGTCTGGTCATAGGACAATCTCCATACGGGACTCGAACGGCAAGCTGAGGTCCAACTCGGTGGTCCACAAGGGGGCTCGGGGCGACAAGAAGCGTTGGGCGTTCAGTATCAAGGACGCGCAGTCCTACCAGACAGCATTCTATGAAATCTACAATCAACCTGCACTATGAACTACGAAAAAGTAAAATTCCTACAGCCCATCGAGGTCGGGGCGCTATACGACGACCTCATCCTTGAGTTTGAGGGATTCAGCCAAGCACACGAGATTGCCGGTTGGGTCCTCTGGGCTTATGCGTATATCCCGCGCAACTACCTAGAGTTCATTGCCGACCGGAAAGTAACCTCCTGTGGCATGACGCGGCAGATGATGGCGAGGACGTTCACGGCACAGCGAATCATCGTCGCTGAGTCCGTGGCTCGAAAGTACTACGACCTTGGTGACAACGTCGCTAGGAATGACCTTGACGAGCTTGATGAGGTGTTTGTGAATGACGCAGTTGAGCAGGAGCTGGGAATCGGATGGTGGGCGCCTGACCGTGACGAGTGGTCAAAACGCTGTAGCTTCCCCCACCCATTCCTGTCGGCCATCGACATTTGCGACACCTATGGTGTTCCAATCAGTGAGGTCAAGAACCTCTATCGAACCAATATTGAACCTTTATTTGATAACGAAAATGAGTAAGTACAATCAGTATTTGGACCGCATCGTGGAGTTGCTCCTCGAAGGTCATAGCAAGGCGGAGATTGCCCGTCGCGTGAAAGAGGAGTTTGACCTCATCGAGAGCGAAGACACCATCCGCAAGGCAGTCAGCCGGGAGGAGAAGAATCTGGCCTCTGGTGCGCTCGACGAGTTCTGCCTCCAGAACGGAATCGACAAGAACCGGGTCAAGAGTTATTGGTACAAGAGTGAGAACTTCTCGCTCAACATTGACAACAAGGGAGATGCAAAAACAATCGAGGATTACAAGGACGAGCTCATCGACGCTATCAAGCAGTACCGGCCGACGTTCGAGAAGCCGAAGTACAAGAAGAGCGAGGACGCCCATTGCTTGGTCATCGACCCTGCTGATGTACACATTGGTAAGCTATCCTCCGCGTTCGAGACGGGATGTGAGTACAATTCTCAGGTCGCTGTTCAGCGAGTTAAGGAGGGCGTTCGGGGCATCCTGAAGAAGGCTTCAGGGTTCGACATTGAGCAGATTGTGTTCGTGGGTGGTAACGACATCCTGCACATCGACTCGCCACGTCGGACGACCACCTCTGGTACGCCGCAGGACACCGATGGGATGTGGTTTGACAACTTCCGCATCGCGAAGCAGTTGTACATCGACCTCATCGGCAGTTTGTTGAAGATTGCGCCTGTGCACTTCGTGTTCAATCCATCGAACCACGATTACACGCACGGGTTCTTCTTGGCGGACATGGTGCAGACGTACTTCGAGAAGCACAAGGGGTTCACCTCTGACTGCGACCTGAAGCACCGCAAGTACTACACCTACGGCAACAACCTGATTGCTACCACGCACGGCGATGGTGCCAAGACGGCGGACCTGCCGCTCCTGTGCGCTACCGAGGCGCCGACGATGTGGGCGAGCACTACGCACCGCTACATCTACACGCACCACGTCCACCACAAGACGGCCAAGGACTTTGCGGGCATCACCGTCGAGTCATTGCGTTCGCCTTCAGGCTCGGACTCGTGGCACCACCGAAACGGCTACCAGCACGCTCCCAAGGCGGTTGAGGGCTATGTTCACCACATTCAACACGGGCAGGTTGCTCGTCTAACCCACATGTTCTAATGATACTAGAAGCAATGATTGTAATCCAGATGGTCATCGCGGTAGTGCTCCTCATCCGGCTCATTCGTGAGCTGGGGAGGTTGCACGCCGAGGTCGCTGAGGTAAAGAAGCTGTCGGCCCGGGAGCTCCCGCAGTGCAACTTCTACCCACAAGAGATGCCCACCATCAAGGAGATTCACAAGGTCGTCGAGAAGACCACGCAACAAGAATTCATGGCCCAGCAGTACAAGCGGGTCGCAGAAAAGTACAACAATGAAAAATGACACAATCGAAGCAGAAATCGGCCGGTTCGCTACTAGGGTGGCTGGCGGCATGGTGTTGGGCTATATTCTCTACAATATTGCACAGCTATGGATTTGAAGTGCCGGGAGTGCGGAGTAGTGGAGGCAGTGTCCTCCCTCTCCGCAAAGACACTAGTGTGTCCGCATTGCGGCGGGAGGAGGGACGTCGCTAACCCTAAAGAAGGGATTCCCTCAATGTCATTCATCGACTCAGGAACAGGAAAGAAACGTGTCTTATGATAAAACGCATAAAACCCCGGCATTCTTGGAATGGATGCGCGAGGAGTACATGGCTTGTGAGGACCCTAAAAAGAAGGCATTTCTTGCAGAGGCCATAAAGCAGTGGAAGGAACGTAACGGCGTGAAATAAAGAAAGGGCGGTACTGGGTTAATTCCCGGTACCGCCCTTTTTGCGTTAAAAGTCCATCGCATCGCCGATGATGTCTCCAAGCTGGTCCTCAGACCGGCTCGCCAAATACTCTTGCGTGGTGACAATACTGCTGTGCTTCAGCAACTGTCTCACGGTGTCGATGTCTGCGCCGCTCCTGACCATGTAGGTCGCGAACGCCGCCCGTGCCGCATGCCAACTCATGTGGCCCAACCCCAACTGCTCCTTCACCTCTTTGAAGTGCAGGTTGCCCGCTGTGGTCGCATTCTTAATCTGCCGCCCTTCCTCGTCACGATTCAGGTGGTCCCCAATCAGTGGGAACAGCCTACGGCGCTCTCCCTTGAGATACCGAGCGACGATGGCCTTGGCCTTGGGGTTCAGTGGCAGGGCTACGCGCTTCCCATTTTTGTGCATCTTGTACACAATCTTGCCACCCTCGACGTTCTCTTTGTAGAGCCGACAGATGTCCCCAATCCGAATCCCCGCACAGTAGAACGACAGTAGCCATGCGTCGACGTAGACCGACGTCCCGGCCAGCTCCTCAATCTTCTTCACGTCCTCAATCATGAGTGCTCGCTCGAAGGTCTTGGCCTTGCGTATCTTGTATTTGGTGAAGGGGTTTTTGGGGATTAGCTCTCTGTCTACGGCCTGTTGAATCGTCGACTTGACCGACGCCATGGTAGACGCGATAGTGTTCTGCCCATTCCCAATCCTCCGCATGTACAGCTCCAGCCCTTCAATCCAGTCAAGGTCGATGTCGGCGAGTTTCACGTCACCGTCGTACTTCATCACCTTGTTGAAGTGGCTCTTCTGCTTCTGGAGGGTGGTCCACGCCGTGGTCTCTGTCTCCCGCTCGATGCGGCGAGCCCAGAACTCTCTCAGCGTCACCGTTTGACCTTCTCCATGGACCGGCCAGCGAAGTACGCACCGAAGGCAGTCAGCATTAGGACCTGAAGCAGGTCAACGTAGGATTCTTTCACCTCGAAGTCAGCGGACCCAATCGAGTCCCACACCGCGAGGATGAGGTACAGCCCCATAAGCGATATAAGCGTCACAGGACGCACTATCTTCGCCAGCTTGGTATCAGAGGTCATGTCGACCTCCCAACGCTTTGTAACGGCATCCTGAGCGGCCACCTCAGCCTCTGCCATGGCTTTCACGAACTCTCCGTCCTTCTCATTGGTGTTGACGAGGTTCTTGATGATGCCCAGCACGCCCTGCTCGGGCAACGCATCACCCACAGCGTCTAGGACGTTGGGTGCTTTCTCTCGGAGCCACTCACCGAGCCGCGTTTCTTTTACTCTTTTCTCTTTCATACCACTCTTTTACGTTAAAGGATGGACAAGCCTTCGTTACCCTTGGGAGGTCACAGTGTCCCAGCACATTGCACCGACCGAACACCACTTGGAGTGCTCCAATCAGGTCGAACAACGCATCGCTCTGTGCCTGTGTCTTGTTGTCTTCTGGCTCGAGTTCGGAGTCGACCCCGCCGATGTAGCAGATGCCGATGGAGTTGGCATTGAACCCCTTGGCATGCGCCCCAACCTTGTCGAGGTCTCGTCCGTCTTCGATTGTGCCGTCACGCCGGATGACGAAGTGGTAGCCCACCTCGCTCCAGCCCCGGTTGATGTGCCACTCCTCAATCTCCTCAACCCCTACGTCCATCGACGAGGGTGTGGCCGAGCAGTGCACCACGATTGTATCGATATGTCTCATTTCACGATTGAGATTATGGCGATGACAGCCGAGAGCAGTGCGCTCGACACGATTCCCGCAATCCTGTACACCTCGCTCTTGGTGGTCTTGAGTTCCTCGAGCCTGTCCACGTCATCCCGAAGGTGCGCAACGTGGGTTCGTGTGGATACCACCTGCTCGAACATCTCTTCCAAGCGAGCGAGCGTGTCAGTTACGTTGCCCAGTTTGTTCTCTAGCCGGGCCAGCTTCATCTCTGTGCTGACGATGTGTCGTTGGTTCTCTGTCATAGCTCTGGTGGCGTCCACTCTGGGCCACTGACAATCGCCAGTGCCTCATCGTGGCTCAGTAAAGGGTTTGCATTTGCTGGAATCTGAGTGAACTCGACAATCTTTTCCGTGCCGTCGAGCGAATAGCGCACGTTGCTTGTGATGTGGTCTGGCAGGTTGGCCTGAGCCGGCAGTATCTTGTAAACTCTAGTATCCATATTTCGCCTTTGTTCTGTTATAGATTGCCGTGAACTGAGTCTCAGTCAGCGCCTCGCTGTACAGATGAACTTCCCCTACGTCACCGTAGGAGTAGTACGTCGCCGCGCCAAAGATGATGTCTGCGGTGTCGGTCGCGGTTGTGTCGATGCCTGTGGAGACAGTACTATTTGAGCCACCTACTCCAGAACTATCAAAAACGTAGTGATTGAGCTCGTGCGTTACATTGTTCCACGATGCGCACACGTAGTACCAAGTACCCGTGCTGATGGTAAGAGACACCTCTGGGACTGACACCGCAGTTGCGATGGCGGCGTCGTCCTGCACTCTCGCGAAGAACCTGTTGTTCGCACCGACGCAGTTGTAGTACACCTGAATACCATCAAGCGAACCATTCAGTGTGCCAGCAAACATCTGAAGGAAGTCGTCATCACCTGTTATCCTGTACCACCCGCCAACACTACAGTCGCCGCTCACGGTCGTTGCGGATGAGGCACCCGTGTCGTTCACCCCGTCGAGGTTAAACCACCCAGTTGAGTCGTAACCACTCTCCACCCCACCGCCAAGCGTTATAGTATTGCCATTACCCGTCAGGTCGTACATTGCAGTGCCGGTACCCGGGTAGCAATCGGGATGTGCCGGGTCATAACTGCAAACGATGCTTTGCTGAGAAATCGGGCTCGGCGTATACATCCCGTTCACCTCACGGGAGTCCCTCATGCCGTTCACTCTGAGCCCAAACGCGCTCTTGCCGTTCATCTTTGCTATGGCACTCATTCTACTTCGAAGTAATCGTTAGACGGATTGAAGCGGAAGGTGTTACCTCCCATGCCGTGACCGATGACCCGGACGAACTGCCCCGAGGTTGACGGCTGGGTTACCGTGAACTCGTTGACTGTAGGCGACATATAGAGCTGACCAGCCGCGAGCGTGCTACCGAACTTTACCCAGCCCTGAACCAGCATCCCCTTGTCGGAGGAGTTACCAGTTGCAATGGCGAGGAGGTTCTTAGCGGCGGCTTCCACGTCTGCGTCAGCGTTCTGCCAGTTGGTTCCGTCCCAGTAGTACAGCTTGCCAGCGGCTACGGTGTCAAAGCCGATGTTTATCGTCTCGCCCTGAAAGTCCAGCTCCTCGTTGTTGTAGTCGTACAGGTAATTGGTCGCCTCAACCTCACCCACCACCTTCAGTTCTGCGCTACTGGTCACGGCCGGAGTGCCGACAATGACCCGTGGGCTGGTGCCAGCGTGGGTCACGTCAAAGAGAACGGTCGGGAACGTCGCGTCATCCCACACACGGAACCCGGCCGCACTGTAGATGTCAACGTTGTCTGTTGCGGAGATACGCAGGTTGCCAGCGAGGTCGGATGCGATGTAATCCGCTGTTGATTCGTTGAAGGTCAGCTTGGTGTTGTCCTTCATGTTCAGCTGGTCGAGAACGTCGAGCCTAGTCCAGCCCGGTCCAACACCGATGTTCGGTGATATTGCGGGATATACGCCACCGTCAATCTCTACGCCAGCCGTGTAGTTGGACGCCAGAATTGACAGCTTCGCATCCAGCCCGGTCCACTGTAGCTTTGTCTGCCCCGTGACCACGCCGGTCACACCGCCTCCAGTGAGGATGTTCGATGTGCTGTTGTTGTTAATGGTCACGCCCTGCGGTGTAGGCACGTTCACCCACTTGCTGGACCCAGCGTCCCACTGGAGCATGTCCTCGTCAGCGATGGTCGTCACGTTCACATCTGTGTGCGATTGAAGTTGGGCAACGTGGGTCGTTACCACGCCCTCCAGCGTCGTGATGTCACTGTCAAGGTTAGCGATGTCAGCGTCGTTAGACGAGATGGCCGCGGAGTTTGCTGAGATGAGCGTCCCGGCATTCGCGATGTCGCTCGCGTTCGTGGCGATGTTGCTGGCGTTTGTGTTAATCTTGGTAGAGACAAGGGTTGTGTCCCCCGAGCTCATCTCCACCTCATTCGCGTACAGTGTGCGCGTCACCCACCCTCCGTCGTAGACGAGCACGTCTCCGCCGCCTTGAGGGACTGTCTCGGTCACGTCTGTCAGGTCGTCTAGGGCCACTGACGTAGCGACCGTAGCGGGTTCCCAATTCCCAGAAGTGCTGTTGTAGACCAGCGCATCGCCGTTGACCTTGCCGGTCTCGTCTACGTTGTTGAGCGAGCCGACAGGAGCGTCGATGTTGCCGACATTGTTGATGTCGTTACCGTTTAGGTTGATGTCTCCGTTGTGCTTCATGTCTCAATTAGTTTTTGTGCAATGTGCCGAGGATGCGTCCAGAGACCTCAGCGTCGTTCGTGTCTGTCTCGATTGAGACGAACAGAATCTCCTTGCCCCCAACAACGATTGGGTTCTCGAAGGTCTGCTCTATGCTGTTGATGATGCTTGTGTCGACCCGCGTCTCATCGAGGAGGTACGCCATATTAGTCACACGGCTGTATGAGTATATCCTGAAGGTGCACTTAGGCACACCACCCCCGGCCAACTTCATGGCGTTGATGTAGTATCCATCGATGCACATCGTGTGTCCCACAGGCGTGTGGTAGGTGAGGCATTGCGAGGTGGATGCACCGGCTGGAATCTGATTCTGGATGTTCCCACTAGTCGTTGGGGTGAGGTTGATGTTCCCGCCGTTCGCATAGTCGCCACCAGACGCGATGCAGTAGGCACGGTTAATGCCTAAGCCGGAGAAGGCCGTCGTGTCAGTGCCGGTAGAGCCGAGGGTGTGGTACGCCGTCTGTAGCTCGAAGTTCGCGTCTATGTATTCGATAGCAAGCTGACGAGCACCAGTGGCGGTAGAGCCGTCCAGTGTGTTGGTGTACGTAATGTCGAAGGTTTGGGCCGTTGTCATTACATCGTTCGCCAGATTGATTGGTCCTGAGCCGAATGAACCAAGCACCTCCTCAGAGGAAGCCACGTCCACGTCCCGGTTGACGCCCCAAAGGTTGATGGAGTGCGTCTGGTCACGGAGGCCCCTGGCCGTCTCGATGCGAAAGTCGGACGGGCGAACCATTGTTGCATCATTGTCCTGAGCCGCGACCCTGTGCAGTCCGATAGCGAGTTCATTGAATGCGCCCCACTGGATGTTACCCTTCGTGAATGTTGCGTTACTGCCGGAGTTATTCTCGATGCGAAGGCGCACGTAACGAGGCCCTACCGTCAAGCGGTGAGGATAGTTGATACCGCCAGCGCGAACAGCGTATGGAACAGACACGTCTGCGGTCACCCCATCAGAAGACAGGTCGATGTAGTAATCGAGGTCGACGTCTGCTACAACAGATACGATAAGGTCGACGTAATCGTTTGACTCGTACGTGCCAGTGTACGTCGCGCCATTAGCCAGCGCCGCCGTGGTAAAGTTCAGCGTACTGAATACCGAGTCCGGTTTGGGTGGAAGGAAAGCCATTATGTAATGAAGTAGTTAGTGCCGTCAGTGTAGACAGAGATGGATGAATAGTCGATTGCGAATACCTGCGTGGACTCGCCATCTATTGTGCCAGCCGCTGTTGCGAGTGTCAGGTTGTACGTGCCGAAGTTCCCGGCCTCGTCCTTGACGATGTACTGGTGTCCCTCGGTCAGTGATGCAGGGTCTGGCAACGTGAGTGTGGCGACCGCACTAAGCGAGACGCCCAGCAGGTGAGCTGTTGTAGACACCGATGCCGTCCCGGTGATTATCGTCCTGTTCAGGATTGGGTTGCCGCCGGTGATTGACCCACCCGCCACGCGAACGTAGCCTTGGATGGCTGTAGAGAATGTCACTGTCAGTTGGTTCGCGCTGTTGATGACGATGTTCTCCGGCACGATAATCGTGCTGGCATTGTCGAACACCTGCACGAGCGGTTGGCTGTTGCCTAGGTCGTGCGTCACCACCCAGCTTGCACTGTTTGTGGACTGGGTGTGTAGGTATGATGGGATTGCCCCTCCACCTCCGCCGCCAGTTGAGTCAGCGTTCTCCCAGTTGCCAGTCGCCGCGCTGTAGGTCAGCACCTGACCGTCCGATGGGGTCGTGATGTCTACGTCGTTGTGTACGTTGATGGACTCCCCTGCGTAGGATGGGGATTCGTATGCATAGCTGGTCAGGAGATACATATCCCGGACGTAGCTACCGACCGTACATGAGAGGATGTCGCCGTTCTCCAGAGCGATGGGGGCGTCAAGGAGCTCCCCATTGGCCGTAGCCAAGAGGAAACTCACTTGAGGTTGCCCGGACTTCTGGATGAACAGTTCAACCGACTCGGTGCTTCTGAACCGGAGCACGACAGAGCTGATGATGGTATCGGTCGTCGCCGTAACGACTGGGAAGTTACCGTTGCCAGTCAGTGTCGTCTGTGCTGAGTTGAATCTTGTTGCCATGTTATCTGCGTCTTGCCATGAAGACCGGGAGCAGTGTGGAGCCTCCACCTCCGCCTAGGTCGTCATCTGTGATTGGGCTGGTGACCTGCACCAAGTCGATTGTGTTATTGATGTCGTTCACAGAGATGGTCCCCGTGAAGTCGGTTAAGTCGAATATGTCTGTGACGGCCTCAGCGGACGCTACGCGCTCTCCAAGGTACCGAGTGACACTAGACACCCTAATGGGCGGTCGACGCGGCGTAGAGCCCTTAGAAGGCCCCTGCTCGTCCACCTCCGTGCCTGTGATGCCATTGACACTAGACACCCGCATGAGCTCCAGCCTCTGCTCCTCCTCGGTTAATGAGAACGAACAGCCCTCCACCGAGAAGACCTCATCGGACCCACTCAGCTTGCTTGTCTTGAACTGGCTGTATGGATAGACCGGGTCTGGCATGTCGCGGAAGTACGGGCCGAACAGCGCACCGTCGACGCGCTGTGTAACACCACCGCGAGCCTCCATGTAGTTCTTGCAAATCAACCTACCGGATGCGTTCTCGACAGTGACGCCGTCTAGGTTCGAGATGAACCTCACGTTCTCGTTGAGCTGTGTGGGGTCATCATAGACCGTCGCGTAGTAGCGGCTATTCTCGCCCTGCCCTGAGTTGGTGTAGTTGGCACCGAGCCGGCTGTTGGGGAGCTCCTTCACCTCGTACCCGTTTTGGGTAGTTGGATAGAAAGAATACCGCAGGTCGTACTCGCTACTGCCGTCACCGATGAACAACTCGTAGCCGTTCAGCCAGAACACCTCTGCGCCTTGCGGCTGTACACCCACACCAGCCTCGCCGATAGCGGGTGACTCGTAGTAGTACGAGCCGTATGTGTGAGAGCCTACTGGGAGCAGGTTGCCGTTGACGTCATACAGGGCGTTGTGAATCCAGTCACACGTACCAGAGAGTAGTTGGAAGTCATTCATCCTGATACGCTCGACAGTGCCAGTGATGCCCGCCAGTTCGTAGGTGACGTCATGGCGCCATAGGAAGTTGCGGTAGCCTTCCTCGCTCGTCTTCTCCAGCACGTTGTCTGAGCCGTTCTCGAGATTCGTCCCGGGAGGGGCAAAGAAGTCGAGGTTGGGGAAGTCGGTCTGGAGCATTGCCACCGTGGTACCCTCGATGACTGACTCGTCACTTGAGCCCAGCGGCACCTCTAGCCATGCGTCGTCGTACGTCGCGTCCGAGTCGATGACCCACTCGTAGGCACCCGCCCAGAACTTCGGCACCCAGAGGGCCGTGTCCCCACCGTCGTTGATTGTGCACACCTGCACCACTGGAGAGCCAGAGGTTGATTGGGAAGTGAAGTACAGCGAGCGGACCGGGCGACTGAGTCGATACCAGTTCGTGCCGTTGTAGCACTCGATGCGACAGCGTGCGATGCTTGCGTCCTTGTTGAGGATGTCAGTGTAGTCCATCTTCCCTCCGAACTTGATGCGAATCTCGGACTCCAGTGCGGCCCACTCTAGGTCCTGACGGTCGCCCGTCATGGTGTTCCAGTAGCCCAAGTCACCTTGAGACGGGTCAGGGAACAGCGAGGTGACACCGCCGACGCTAGGGTTCCAGTCATTGTTGGAGCCTAACTCATTGAGAATGAGCGGAGCAATGTCGCGTGGCTTGCCCTTGGTGAGGATGAGGTCGGAACCTGCGTTGACGTGCTCGTGCGTGGCGCCGCTGAATGCGTACACCCCACGACGGACAGCGCCCTTCTTGAACTCACGGTTGCCCTGATTGACGATGCGGGAGCCAGTGGTCTGAAACTGCTCCAGTAACCCACCAGAGGTAACAGTTGATACAACAATGTCAACACTAGCGTCGTCCACCGTCATCTTGTGTGACCAGTCCCATACGTGCCACGCTCCGTTGGCGTAGCTCATGGATGCACCGAGGGAGATGAGGATGTCCTCGATGACCTTCTTGCATGGCTCGAACTCGACAGGCTTGAACCGGTACTTGTTAAAGAACTCGGTGCCGTACAGCTTGAGCCGCTCGTCGTAGCGCGTCTGGTAAAACGTCGTAGGAGCCACGTTAAGGACGTCTAACGTGCCCCGGTATAGTGTATCAGTACCGAGGTACTGAAAGTCCGTTGTCGCGTCTGTAATGGGCTTCATGAGCGGCCACTCGACCATCCCAATCTGCGCCGTGACAGCGAACAGCGGATAGTGCGGTAGTTTCTTGAGGGCCTCCCAGATTACCTCACGGGCTGTCATGAACCCGGTGTAGTAATCGCCAGCGGCATCCTTCCAGTCGACATGCTCCAGCATGCCCAGACCGTCGGAGGCCCCGAGCTGTACCGCGATGGTGCAGTCAGTCACCTCCTCGGTGCACTGCTCGGCATGCACGATGCCTGACCACCACATGGCGCCGCCACGAAGGACCTTCACGCCCACACGGAATTCATCCTCTGAGTAGATGAGCGGCATAATTTCGCCACGTTGCTCTTCGTTGAGGAACATCGTAGCTGAGAGGGTGGAGGAGACGAGGGGGGAGTAATCTCCACCCCCCGACTTCCAGTCCACACTAAAACCCTCTGCGTCAAGGTCGATAACGTAGTCCCGGTCGGCCCCGGTCCCCGTTAGGTCCCAGAGCTCGAACGTGTACGTCACGCTATCTGAACTGACGAAATCTGTCTTGACGTATCTCCTAGCCATATACTCTGCTATTGATATTGTAGCCCCTGCCAGATGCGACGACGAGGTCGTTGCCACTAACAGTGGACCTGAAATTTGAAAAACTAAAACCATTACCACCGGCGAGACCGTTGGCTAGGTTTGTACCCAGCGACTGTGCGCCAGCGTTTGCCCGGAGGAAGGCACTGAGTCCACCACCGGTGATTGCGTTACCTGCGGCGATGAGGCCGGTCAGTAAAGCAACCTTTGCAACCCATGCGATTGCCAGCTTGAGGAACTCCCTCAGCGCGTCTTTGAACGCCTGACCGAGCGACTTGGTTGGGTCGACCAGAGCCTCAGCGAATGCCTCACCCACTGCCGTCGCCACCTGCTCAATTGCACTCAGTGCGGCACTGAAGCCATTGAGTGACAACTTGAGGGCGTCAATCTCAGAGATGCCACGCTCGCGAAGTGCGAGGTATGCATCGCCCAACTTGGGGACCGTCTCTAGCGTCCTCTCGAACTGCTTGCGTAGGTCTACTAGCTCTTGACTTGGGCCAGTGAGCGAGAAGTTGTCGAGTTGCGCCAGAAGCCCTTCGTCGCCACCGACGGCGAAAGTGTTGAACTTGGCCGTCTCTTCGTTATAATCCTCAACGCCCTTGAGCAACCGCTCATAGTAGCCAATGAGGAGCTTGGTGTCGTCGATGTTCCGTTCGAGCACCTCGTCGTCCTCCTTGCTGGTACCGACGTTGCGGTCCTGTTGCTTCTCCAACTCAGCCAGCTTATCCTTGAGTCCGTCGATGCGGTCCCCGTATGCCGAGATGGTCTTGAGCTCGAACAGGCCGGAGGTCTTCTGCTTGAAGCGGCCGATAACACCGTTGATGGCCTCGAACGCCTCCACCACACCGACGCCGCCTATGGTCGTAGCACCGAGCCCGAGGAGCAGGTCGTTGACGTTGTACTTAGGCTTGAAGTTATCCCAGAAGGACTCGCCCGTAGATGCCCTGAGCAGGGTGTTGTTGAGCTCCTGAATCTTCTCGTTGAGCTTGTTGGTGTAGAACACGCCATTGACAAGGTCGCGGTACTCATCTGAGCTCAGGTCAAATATCCTAGAGCCAGATTCTACCTGCTTGTCGTAGTCGGCAATCAGCTCTGCAACCGACTTGCCGGCCTTGAGTGCGTTCTCAATACCCCTCAACTTCTCTGCGCCGTAACGCTTGTTGAGGTCCGTGCCGGTCTCTGAGCGGAGGGCCGTGAGCGTGTTGATGTACTCCCCGACCTTCTGAGAGAAGTCGTCGTAGTCCTTGAACGTCTTCTCGTCAATCTGCGCCTCCAGCTTCGAGTCGCTGAATCCAGCAACTACCGTAGCCAGTTTCTCGATGGCCTCCGCCGCCTTAGTACTCAGCGAGGCCGTCTTAGCCAACTCGTTCAACACAATACCCATACCAGCGGCGAACGCGGCGATAAAGATACCCTGTGGGCTGAATGATGAGAGCGATTGCACTACACGCTTGAGTGCTCCTGCGGCGATGTAGCCCGCGGCCTCAATCCCCTTCAGTGCCTTGGACACGAGGAATATCGACCCAGCCAACCGGATAAGAGCTACGTCACCCTCATCGATGTTGCGAATCCAGTCAGCGAGTGAGGAGATGGCCTTGATGAGTGGGGTACCGAATGCGTCGAGGAGCTTGATGCCCACCTCTTGGATGGCAGAACGCAGGTTCTTCAACCGGCCGATGAGCGACTGGTCGACAGCGCCGAACAAGCGGTCAATACCACCGGAGGCCCCCTCTGTCTCACGGGCGAACTCGTCGATGGCTTGGCGCAATCCTTGGATAGACGCGATACCACCGGCGGAACGAGCCCCCGTTATTTTGATGAGTTCAGCGAACTCTTGTTGATTCTCGATTAAGTCCCCGAATCCATCCTTCAGGTCAACGACGCCATCCTTGGCGAGATTGATGAGGATACGACGCAGGATTGTACCAGCCCGGCTCCCCTCGAAACCAGCATCCGCCAACTTAGCGAGGATGGATGTGGTCTCAGCGAATGAGAAGCCAGCGGCATTTGCTTCGCCACCGACGTAGCCAAGGGCAGAGCCGAGTGTGTCGAAGTTCAGCGCACTGTTCAGTGTCGCAAAGGCGAACTGCTCAGAGATAGCTGTGGTTGCTTCAGCCTTGGACCCGAACTTGTCGAAGGTCCCGCCGAAACGGTTGAGGTTCTTGACGAGCGTTTCACCAGCGAGGGCAACGTCTGTGTCCATCGCCGTCGCGAACCTGATGACCCCCTCTGTCACGTTGTCGACGTCGTTGACCGTCAGTCCCAGCTTCTTCATCTGCAACTGCAAGTCGGCGACCTCCGCCGCAGTAAAGACCGACTCCTCACCGAGGCGCCGTGCCGTATCAGCCAGTTTGCCAGTGTCTCCCTCAGAGCCAGCCAGAGCCTGTAGCTTCCGGTTGATGAGGTCGAACTCAGCCGCCGCTTTACCCGCGTCAGCCGCAACAGCGATGAGCGCCCCACCCAGTGCGTACTGGAGGGTGCGCCCAATCGTCTGCGACGTTTGCTCCAATGTGCTCAACCTCCGCTTGGTGTCGGCCAGTTTATTTACGAAGTTCTTGGTCCGAAGAACAAGCGAGATATTGATATTGTTAGCCATTGAAATTCTTGAATTTATCTACAATCGCCAGAACGTCCTCCTTTGTTTTGGGTTGACGTGTGGCCTTCTCCATTGCGATATATGGGTGGAAGTCGTCGGGTGAGAACTTGCGCCCCTTGCTTGCCTTGGAGTTGGCGTACAGCGACATCAGCGATGCCGTGTGGTACCATTGCTCCACCTGCTTCTCCTTCTTCGCGTTAAGGAACAGCAGGACCTCGGCGAGCGTGGAGTCCCAGAACTGGTCCGGCGACATGCCGGCAGTCATGCAGGACCTCCACATCTCCTTCAGAGGCGGGATGCCCTCACCCTCGGTTAGTTTCCCTCCGTCTCGTCCTCGGGCGCACCCAGTGCTTCAACGATGCACTCCAGCACGTTGTCCAGATTCTGCCCCTCGTCAAAGAACAAGGCGGCGAACTGCTCGCGCCCCATCTTGAAGTCCTTGCCTTTACGCATAGCCGCGTTCAGGACAGAGTAGTAGGCAATCATTGGAACAGCGGTGAGCTGGTCCTCAGCGATAAACTTGTCGAACTCCGTGAACGGAATCTTGAGGTCGCTGGTGAGCATGCGGAGAGCGTTGATGGTGAAGATGCCCTCATGGGTCTTACCGTTAATCTTCACGCTGAATTCGCCGCGGAATGGATTGAGTATGTTAGACATGATAGTGTGTGTTTAGTGTGGAGAGAGAAAGAAAAGGGGGAGCGTTAACTCCCCCTATCCAATTATGCAGTCGTTCCTTTGTACAGGTCTCCGTAACCAGAGAGGTTCGCGGAGTAGGTAGCGATGTCGTCGACACCACCAGCGATACTGGCAGATTCGATAACGGTCTGTCCAGCGTAGAAGGTAGTGGCAGTGCCGCCCTCTACAATCTCGAACTTAGCGATGAGGTAGTTCTTACTACGCGCCGCGTCCATGATGGTGATGACAGAGCCGGTACCACCAGCAACGTCGAGCAAACCGTCGACAGTCATGTTCCAGCTCAATGCACCAGAAGCGATGAAGTTGGTAGAGCCACATGCACCGTTACGAGCGGCGGTCTCAGTGATGGAGTTTGACGTCTCGAGGTTAGACGAGGTAGCCAATGCCATCAGCGTCAGGTCTCCAGCGCCGTCAGTTGGGAGGGCGGCGGCGGCCGACCGAACACCGATACCCACGAAGCCACCAGCACTGTTTACAGCGAGGAAGTATTCACCGACTGCAACGCCAGCGGCGCCTACAGCAGTGTCGAGGATGGCGGTTACATCTGTCTCAGCCGTGACGACCACTTCGAGAGGAGAAGTCAAGTTAGAGTCGAGCGTGTACAGCCCTAAGCAATTACTATTGATTGTTGCCATGATTAGATTCTTGGTCGCAGGAATGTCCTGCGTATTAACTTTTTGATGTTGGCCGAGACGCCAGAGATGACGACGGCATTCTTGGATTTGTAGTAGCTGTTGAACGGCACCCGCTTACTACGACGGATGTGCCTTGCAGGGGTCGCAAAGAAGTGCGCCCTCCAGCCAGCGTTCTTAGAGGATGGCCTCTTGGGTCTAGCCTTAACGCCTATCTCGCTCCTCTTCTTCGAGTGGAAGGTCTGGAGTCCGATGGGGTTTGTGGAGAGACCCGTGTCTCGCTGGATGTGCTTGTACATGACGCCGCCGTTGATGGCCTCGGTCCAAGGCTTCGCCCCTTTCCTCAGCTCCTTACGGATGGCCTTGTCCCCGGTCTCGAACTGAAAGATGATGAGACCCAGCTTGCGAGCAATCGTCTTGTTGCCCGTCATCTTGATTTCTATCCTGTCAGCCATTATGTGGGGAGGGAGGATTGGTCGTCTTGGAGTTCTGCTCGAACCTCGTAAAAGGCGCGTTTGCCAATGACGTGTAGCGAGTAGATTCCGAACCGACCGCCGTTGTACGAAATCTCATCCGTGAACGCCAGCCCCGGGAAGTACCGCATGACAAACTCAATCTTAATCTTACCGGTACGCTGTTCGTTCTTCTCTTCTTCCGAGGAGCCGGACGATGGCGAGCCAATGTATTTGATTGAGCATGGCTTACCCTCCTTCAACAGGACGTCGCCGTAGTACACAGAGCCAGTGGCCCCGTCGACATATTGTTCGCGGCGAATGACATCACACTTCTCGTTGAGGTTGCCGAGCCTGATTCTTGTCTTAGCCATCAGTACAGCATTAACGATGAGACGATACGCCGGACGCCCTCCTTCAACTCAGTGGAGATACCACCAGTGTATTCAGCCTCCCGGTTCATGTCATAGTGACCCACGAGGAGTAACACTGCCTGACGGAATTGCGGTGGGAGCTCACGAGCGTCCTGACCACCCTGAAGAACAATCTCCAGCGCCACGCCAGTACCGTCATGGTTGACGTAGTTCTGGTCGTAGTTGGTGAAGTCGAACACCCATTCGTTCTTCCCCTCGTAGATGGTGATGCCAGCGTCATGCAGTACCTGCCTCAGAGAGTCCGAGGTTGCACCGTCAACGCCAACTTCATACGAAGTGAAGGACTGAACGTCATCAGCCTCCGTTGTCGTCTTGACAAGGTCGTATGCCCACGAGCCACGCATCCGGGGAATCCGAACCGAGCCTTGCAAGTCCTCCTCCTCGAACAGAATCCTCCTCTCGCCGTAGCGAGGTGCCGCCCGGTCAACGAACGCGCCAGTAGCAGGGTCCTCCTCTTGGACGGGGGACGCGGGAGACGACAGGCAGTAGCCAGTCAGTGTCGCAACGTATGCAATAGCGTTCTCCGCGTAGTGCTTGACAAGCGTCTCTTCGTCGCCAAAAGCATATCTAAGGTGCGCCCTAACCGTAGCCCAAGGGACGACATCTTCAGCGAAGTATCCCGGTGTTGTTTCTATCTTCATGTGTTAGGGTTAAAAGGGGGAGGAGCCGAAACCCCTCCCCGTTAGATTATGCTACGCCGGACAAGCCCTTGAAGCCAGCAGTGTTCAAGGCTTTAACGTCACGGTAGCTGTTAGCGATGATACGAGTCACGCCTTTGTCAGCATCAGTGTAAGGGTCGATGATGAGGTTCAATCCACCCCATGTTCCAGTGACCAACTGGTTCTTGTCGAAGAAGTGAGCGTCACCTACAGTCACCTGAGAAGCGATGTAAGCGTTGTAGCCCATCACGTTCCGACGGCTCTGTGGGTCCATAGAGAACATTGAGCCGCTACCAGCATCATGGCTGAGAGCGCGGAATGCGCGGTAAGCAGTAGTTCCGCAGAGCGCAACAACGTCAGACAAGTCAACGTCAGCCGCGAGCAACTGAGACTCGATGTCGAGTGGGTTGGCAGTAGCGGCAACGTAAGAGGTAGGAGTGTAAGCACCGTCGATAGCGCCGATGACGTCTACGTTGAACTTAACGTCCATAGCCTTACGAATCTGAGCGGCGAGGAATGAACCCATGTCGTCAGCGGACTGAGCGAGCATCTGGTCAGTGACCTGAGTGTGAGCGGCGTAACGCTTAGGGGTCATTGACACGCTAGAGAATCCACCGTTAGCAACTGTTTGAGCGGCGGCTTCTTCAGGAGTACCGACAGTTGGCTGGGTGCTCTCGATTTGGAAGACAACATCACCAGTCAATTCAGCGAGGTTGCGGATTCCCATTTGAGACGCGAGGTCGTTAGGCTGGAAGTCCTTGATGATTCCCAAGTCAGACGTTCCGATAACACCACCGAAAGCAGTAGCGTTGGCATTGGTTCCGTCAGTTGCCAATGCAGTACGGTTGATGACGAATGATGGAATAGAGATACCACCAGAGACGTTCACCTTCGCGTTGTTGAACTCGTTACGAGCCTCTTGGTTCATCTCAGCCTCCAAGCCAGTCAAGCGACCTTGAGCGGCTTCCTTGACCATCTTTCCGAATGAGAACTTCTGAGCGGCGCGGCTTTCAGTGTCGCCGAGGGACTGCACTACGGCAGGAGCGTTGTTGTTTGTATTCATAGCTGTTTGTTCGGTGCGAACGGCACCATTGTTGATTTGTTCTTGTGCGATAACTGCGTTTTTGCCGAGAATGTCAGCCCCGACGCCATCGGGTGTTTCGAGAACTGTTTCAAGGACCGGCTCAGGGGCTGTCTCAGCCACTTCCTCGACCTCGTTAACTACTTCTTCCACCTGCTCCTCTTCAGCCTCTTCTACGGCCTCCAAATCGCTTAGAGCGGCCTCCATTGAGCGGAGCCCGACCTCGGTGGTTGGGTAAGCACCCTGAGTGGTTGGCGAAACGTCATACAGGACGTCTACCGAGTTGATGGTGCGGAGGTTCATACCGTCACGGCGTTCCCACTCGTCATCCTTAATCGTGAAGCCGAAGGATGAAGTGGAGACGTTGCCCATGCGGATGTTCTCGGCAAGGTCCTGCGCGTAGGACTGATTGCCCAGCTCGAAGCGGTACTTGAGGCCCCGCTCATCCACCTCCAGTGTCAACCCGTTGCCCATGCGGGCGAGTGGCTGGTCCCAGTTGTGATTGAACAGCGCAACAGTGTTGCTCATGTCAGCCTTCTCAAAGGCTCCACGAGCGACCCGCTCTGCGAACTGTCCGCCGATGACTGTCTCGGTGTCGAAGAGAGCGGCATAGCCCTCGACGACTGTCTTCTGACTGTCTTCGGCACTCCGAACCTCAACTTCACCACTTAGGAATCTTTTCTCTTGATTCTTCATTGGTTGTGTTTATGGTTTATGAAAGGTCTTTCCAGTTGACCGATGCGATAGCGGCGGCCTCGTCTGAGGCGTGGTATCCTACACCGATTTGATAAACGCCCTTGCCGTGACGGAAGTTGACTGCTCCAGTGGTCTCGTCGGCGCGGACTGTTCCGTTTGCGATACCGAGAGCCAAGGCTTCTCCGACAGCGGTAGGGATTGGGTTCCCGTCGGGGAACAGGGATTCGATGAGTGTCTGACACGTCGCGGCGTCCGGTGCTGTACCGGCGTCATACACCGCGTAGAGGTTGTTGCCGACCGGCGCGTCCTTCGTCCCGACAGCGGTAGGGCCGAACTTGGTCCGTACATTCCTCGTCCCGATTACATATTTTGCCATTATTTATTTTGTTTGGTTATCCTGTTGAGGTTCTTCTTCGTTGTCTTCACCACCGTTGCGACCTCCTTGTACGTTTGGTGTGCTAGGACTAACGATGTTATCAGCGTAGCGGTCAACCATATCAAGGGGAATCTGATTAAGGCTGACAAGGTTTGCGTCACCGCCTTCAATAGCACCCATCCCTTCTTTTGCTCGGACCTCGTTGATTGTGAGGACCCCGTCGGTGAGGAGTGAGTGGTAGTAGCTGGCTCGTGTGGCGAGGTCGCCCCGCAACAGCCCTTCGACGTTGAAGCGGCATGATAGGGAGTCGCTACTTCGTAGGAGCTTGCGCTCCACTTCAAGCTCGATACGTCTGAGCCAAGGGATGATTGTTCCTTGGTTGAATTGGAGGACTTGTTGCTCATAGTTGGAGTAGGTGGTGTTTGAGTCGAGGCCAATCATCGGTGGTGGCACCTGATAGAACCTCGCGATTTCTTCTGCTGAATACTTCTTGCTCTCGAGCCACTGGAGCTGGTCTAGTGGTACGGAGAGTGGTTGGTAAGTGAATCCGCCGCCAAGGATTGCAACCTTGTGTGCGTTCTTGCTTCCCATGTACTCCCGGCGCCACATGTTCGACGCTTCGACCATCTGCTCGGGGTCCATGTATTCCTTTGTGGTTAGGATACCGCCCAGCATGCCGCCGTTCTGAAAGAAGGTGGAGCCGAAGTCCTGAATTGCCTTGCCAGTGAACAGTGTCTGCTCGTGGACCTTGGTGGGGGCCAGACCGCGGAACGCCTTGATTTCAAGGATGCGCTCTTGAGGCACTGGAGATGGCGACCCGGGGTAGGTGTACCACTTCTCACCCGTCTGAGCGTTCACCTTGAACGAAACATCGTTCGAGGGTAGCCAGTACATCTCTTGCGAGTCCGGAGTGATGAGAGCGTACCCTACGCCGTACAAGAGGGCGTCTGAGACAATCATCTGCCAGAACTCGTAGGCGCCCATCATGTCGTTGGGCTCTACAGCCAAAAGACGAGTGACCGGATGCTGAAAAAGTGGCTCGGTAGAGCCATCTTTTTCTTTTTTCTCTACATTCACGTCCATTGACGCAATAGTGTCGGCAATCTTGCTCACACAGGCGTAAACGGCGCTCAACTTGAGGGCGTTGGCGTGGACGACGTTGTCGTTCATGGTGCCGAACACCGCGCTCATCGGCGTGAACGTCCCGTTCGGGATAAACGCCCGCTTCTCATCCCTCTTGGGGGAGAAAAGCCTTTGGAGTAGGTTCTGTTTTTGTTTCATTTAATCTCTTCCTATTACTTGGAGAAAGAACTCGAATCCGTGTTCCTCGTCCTCCTCAAACGTGAGCATCTCGCCGATTGCCATGATTCCGGCCATGACACCGTCGATTTTGTCTCCAGCTTTGGATTTGTCTGGTTTGATGTTGCCCGATGGGTCAACCTTGAGGTACACGTTGCTCATCATCCACCGCAGAATCGGGTCGCCACCGTGGAACAGCTTGCCGGTGAGGGCCAGCCCTTCCCACGCCTTAGACGGGAAGGAGAGCGAGGCGAATCCCTGACCGAATGGGTCGCAGGTCACACCGTCACCCTCGAGGTTTCTGATGAGGTCTAGTGAGTTCCAACGGTCATAGGCCATGCCTTTGATGTTGTACTTCTCCGCTAGGTTGTTTGGGTCGTATTGAACACGCCCGTCAGCGACGTAATGCCCGCTGATTAGGCGCCGTATTGCGTTGTAGTCCGTCCTGTTGCCCGGTGTGATGTGGACGTTAGGGAACTGGTCGATTCGTGCGTAGATGTGGTTGGCGTCCTTCTCTTGGCGCCGCTTGACCGCATCCTCTGGCAGGAAGTAGAACAGCTCGACACCGACACCGTCGTCTTGGTCGCCAGTGGCTACCGCAACTGCCGTGATGTCACTAACCGACGCAAGGTCCAGCCCCAGATAGGCGTTAGGCTTGCCGGTCTTCTTGTCGATGTCTGAGTTACCCGTCGAAGGTAACTGTTTGTTCTCCTCAGCCATCCACACATCGTCCTCCACCCAGATGTCCTCGGCACCGACGAACAGGTTGCAGTGCTTCACCATGAACTCGGTGATGTTCCTGCCGCCGTAGAGCTTGGCGTTTGTGTACTGCTTCTTCAGGTAATCCATAGAGATGGAGGTTCCCAAACCAGCATTCGCCTTCTTCCAGTTCTCCGGGTCTTCCCAGTCGTCGCCCTCGTCAATCTCGTAGATGAGGAACAGGAGGTTCTCGTTAGTGGCCTGACCGTCTAGGACCGCCTTGCCACCCCGCACAAACTCCGTAGCGACCCCGTCAAGGACGAAACCCGCCGTGCTAATGGCTAGCATCAGCGGCGACTTTCTAGAGCCCATAGACGACGCCAAAACTCGGTACAGCTCACCGTCTTTCATCGCATGCATCTCGTCGACACAGCCAATGTTAAGGGATAAGCCATCAAGGGTATTGGCATCTGAGCTAATAGGTCTAATAACAGAATCGCGTGGACCATGTATTTCTTGTCTATTTGCGTGGAATCGCTTCGAAAGTGCTGGTGACTTCAGTACGCATCTGCGCACCTCGTCGAACACCTCCTTGGCTTGGTCACGCTTAGTCGCCGCAGTGACGAACTGCCCTGCACCATCGCCGTCTATGACCGCCATAGCGAGGATAATCGCCGCCGCAAGCTGTGATTTGCCCGATTTACGCGCCACAAAGAAGTGTGCAGTCGTAAAACGGCGCTTTTTCTCGTCGTCTTTGTGAACCCAGCCGAAAAGTTGACCAATGAAGGCCACTTGCCAGTCGGATAGGATGAACGGCTTGCCAGCCCATTCGCCCCGCGTGTGAACGCACACATCCTCGATGAATTGGACGTATTTAGCGGCTAATTCAGGCCGAAAACGCCACGGAAAGTGCTTGTCTGTCTCCTGACGCTCCAAATCGCCTAGGAAACGCTCATATGCCTTGATAATGTACTTACCAGAGGGAATAGAGCCGTCGAGCACACCTTCAGTGTAGTCATACATCCGGTTCAGCCGGGAGAGGTCAGTCGCCAATCAGATTGTCGATTGCGTCCCCGTCGGCTTGTTTGGAGTTAGCATTGGCGGCATTTACGGCCGCACCGAGCATTCTAGCCCGGTCCATCGGGGAAAGACCCAGTTTTGCGCTCAGTTTGAAGACCTCACCCTGCACTTTTGACAGGGCTGTCATCTTGCCTGAGACGTTTGATGAGCCGTTCTCGAAGACCTGAACGATGTCGTCGATGGTCTGGATTTCGCGGCTCAACATGACGAACATGGAGAGGTTTTTGGCGAGCATCGTGATGGTAACCACGTCTACCGCCTCCAACAACCCCGTGTCGTCTAGGTGATTGAGGACCATAGAGAACATCTTCTCTCCCTCACCATCAAGTGCAACGATAGGAGCAAGTGTGTTTGGGGAATTGGAGTCTCGCTTGACTACCTTTTCCACCTCAGCCTTGGCCTCCGATGTTGCCGCTCTCATTGATTGGAGCAGAGTGTTCTTATTTCCCATATTACAAAGGTTGTGCGTCGATGAGGATTTGAATGTATTCTAACACGCCTTGGTCACCTTCAATGTTGACCACACTCATTTCGCATAGTACATAATTGATGTCATCCCAGCTTGGCGGCCCTGAGCTGTTGTACTCCGGACTGTCGTCGCTGTTGAATGTAACGCCGCTGAAGTCGATGTAGATGTTGTTGGCGTCGAACGTAGTGTTTGGCGCAGACATCGAAGAGAACGTGTAGCCGGTGCCTGAAAAGGCCCTCCATTCGAATCCTATCGAAGCAATGTAAGCATTCGGCAGGACGTCGCCGTCACTGTTGATGAACTTAATGTCGGTGATGTCGACTGTTGTGCTAGTGCCATTGGCGTAGTATGCACCGCCGACAGCAGTGAGCGCTCCGCTAATGTCCTGTACAGCAAATACGGGTACGATGTTGGTCGTCGCCGTTCCAACTCCACCGGGGCCGACTTGGTCGGTGCCAACGTCTGTCCAAGTACCGCCAAGCGCCGTGCTTCGGTCGACGTACTTAACCTCGAAAGCGATGTCAACAACATAGTCGTCTTGGTCCGTGTAGAACAGCGAACTGCCAACGCATTTGTGGTGCATTCCCTCAAACTGCGTGGTACCCTGAGCAACTGTCTCAACGAGGTAGTCGGCAAGGACTGTAGCTTGGTCCGCTCGGGTCGCGAAGCACAGTATCGAGAAGTCGAATGTGTGGAGCGTGTAGCCCACGGCCTGAGTCCTCTGTGACGACTTGTTCATCACGACGACGTCAATGCCGATTGATGCCTGTGGCCTCATGCCTACCGACACTTGGTTAACATCGACAGGGCAGTCGTTTGAGATAGCGGCCTGATTGAAGGACTGGAACACAGCCCTCTGTATTCCGTCAATTAAACTGTCCATAGGTCAAAATAATCGTAAACGGCTTCGAGGCACTCGTCGAGTCCGCGACAGACGTGTGCGTCCCATCCACGGTCGTTAAGCTCCTTCTGCCATTCTAGTTGTTCTTGTGAGGGGCGGCCCTTCAGGGTCTTGACTTCGATAGCCAGCCCGAGGTATTCGCCGCGTGGTTCAAAGACGATGATGTCAGGGACTCCTTTCTTGTAGCCCGACTCCTTCATCTTCAACGCAGTGTGCATGGCTAACCTGACGCCGCCTACCGTGGCTGAGTAGAGAACACCGAGGTCCTCCAGTACCGAGCAGACCTTCACTTGGATGTCGTGCTCTGGACTCTTGTTCTTTCGCTTCGGTGGGTTTGTGGGGTCAACTAGCCAAGTGCTCATAACAGTTCAGCGTAGATGTTATACCGAATCTGCGACGTTCCGAATCCGTCAACCACTAGCCAGTAGGTACCGGTTTCTGGGATGTCAACGTAGTTAACCTGCACCCAGTTCTCAACACCGACGTTCCCTTGAATGAACGTGGCGCCGGGGATGGCCTGTTGTAGGTTCGCGGACTCCGGGAGGATGGCGATGTGGGCGCCCAGTGGAAGCCAGTTGCCAGTCAACCATCCGAGCTTGAGTCGGAACATGTACTCGCCCTCGGTGAGGCGCACCTTGTAGAACACGCACTGGTTGAGGCCCATGTTAATCTGCTGACCGTTTACAGGACCGGGACCCCACCAAGCGTTGGGGAACCCGGGCTCTGAGGAAAGCGACGGGACCTCGACGTTGTGCCAGTCGTGACCAGCGGGCGAGAGTGGATGTTGGAGTGTAGCGCCCGGGACTGTGCCGAACGGTGTGTATACTGTCCCTACCGGGTTCTGTTGAGCCATTGCCCCCAGTGAGAGGATAAGGCTTGCTACTAATGTGAAAATTCTGTTATTCATCGGGGGTAACTGATAGTATGGCGTACTCCAGACGATTCGTGAGTTCGCCGCCGATTTCAATACAGTGGTCGATAGCGATAGTCGTCGTGATGTTCGCATCGAAGTGGCTGGCA
>Ga0222715_10000648_pt1 | contig 34575 bp, 53 predicted proteins | sample C33_9DmetaG_FD_165056 | JGI IMG/M metagenome (GOLD analysis project Ga0222715, IMG submission 165056) | Estuarine water microbial communities from San Francisco Bay, California, United States - C33_9D | ecosystem: Environmental > Aquatic > Marine > Unclassified | place: USA: California...
TGACTCCCTTCGTTAAAGACTGTTTCTGTAGAGTTGGAAAACAATCTTGACCTTGCGGTTCCATTCAACATTGCTGTGATATTTATAGAGCCGTCTTCTGTTCCGTCAGAAACATCAACTGCTTTTACCTCAATAATCCCGTATTCTATTTTTTCACTGGCATCGTTTTTTCCGAAAAACTTAATGATTCCTAAGTCGTCATCATCTGCCGGACTAGAAGAATTTCTAAACATTTCAAGAATTGGGCCGTCAGAGGCATCTGCATCCGTAGAAACAAGAGCCACCTGTGCAGTGTTGTCAGTGGTTGTGAATGTTGCATTACCATCAACAGTTAAACCGTCGCTTACAACAGTCCCCGTAATGTCGATGCCTGTGTTTGTGGTGGCTAGTTTTTCTACTCCGTTGTAATACAGCTGAACATCTGCATCAGGAGTAGCAACGACCATGTTTTCAGTAGCCGACTGAAGCTGTATTGCGGCTCCATCAGTAACTAACTTTAAATTTCCGCTTCCTGAGTCTTGGATGCGGCTGTTACTACCATCATGATAAATCTGTAGGTCAGAGTCAGTGCCGAAGACTGCCTTCGCGTTGTCGGCAAACTCAAGTGCGTTATCAGAGCTATCCCAGACTGCGTTGTAGCTTGCGCCAGTAAACGTGACATCACTCGCAAAGGTACCAGCACCAAAAGAAACATCGCCTGCTGTACCTGAGTAAGCTCCTAAAGACTCTGTAGCATCAGGAATAAATGTAAATACTGATGCGCTATCGTCGTAACCAAAGAATCCTAGCTTAGCTGCCGTACCATTATGCCATCTAAACTCAAGACCACGATCTTTATTATCGTCTGCGGCAGGCGCAGTATCACCACCAAGCGTTAAAACAATATCATCAAAAGTAACAGTTGTTGAATTAACAGTGGTTGTAGTTCCGCTGACCGTTAAGTCACCAGTCACATTAAGACTCGTGAAGGTTCCGGCGGCTGCTGTAGTTCCACCTATAACTGTGTTATCTACAGTACCTCCGCTAATTGTTAAATCATTTGCTACATAAGCATCAGCAACTGCCGTACCTTGCCAAACACCAGAACTAATTGTACCAGTCGTAACAAGATTAGAATCTCCTAAGTATCCTGAAGCATCTGTCAAATCAAAAGCAGGAGTAGCATCAGAAGAGCCTAACGAAACACTAACACCTCCAAAAGAAACACTAGAGTTACTTAAAGAACTATTACCAATATTACTTAAAGTATTAGAAGCTCCTGAAATAGTCTTATTAGTCAATACATCAGAAGTATCAGTACCTACAAGTGTTGTAGTACCTGAAGGAAGTGTAACAGTACCACTATTAGAAATAGAAGTAATAACTGGAGTTGTTAAAGTTTTATTAGTTAAAGTTTGAGTTCCTGCAAGTGTTGTAACAGTACTATCAATAGCAAATGTAACTGCATTGCCTGACCCAGAAGTATCAATACCTGTACCACCTGTAAAAGTCATAGTCTCAGAGTCTAGGTCAATACTTAATGCCCCGCCTGAGTCTGCTTGAAAGTCTAAATCTTGAGCAGTAACTTGAGCATCTACATAAGCTTTAACAGACTGTTGAGTAGGTACAAGCGTAGCACTATCTGAAGACATATCATCTTCGTCTGCAAAAGCTGTGATAGTAATCGTACCATCAGATAAGTTAGCGTAAGTAATATCACCTGCACTAGAACCACCAATAGTAGCACCATCAATAGTACCACCATTAATATCAGGAGAAGTAAGAGTTTTGTTAGTTAAAGTCTGTGAGCCTGTTAAAGTAGCTACTGTACTATCGATAGCTATACTCATATCGTTAGTCGAGCCTGTGGTATCAATACCAGTACCACCCGTGATTGTTAAAGCTTCAGAGTCTAAATCAATACTTAAAGAACCACCAGAGTCACCACTAAAGCTTAAAGATTGTCCTGTTATTTGAGAATCTACATAAGCTTTAATACTTTGTTGTGTTGCAAGAGCTGTGGCGCTGTTTGTAGAAAGATCGTCTTCATCTAAAATTACAGTGACAGTAGATCCGCTTGTGAGAGTGAGACTGTCAATGTTTGCTGTACCATCAATATGTAAGTCTTTAAACTGGAGACTTGCGGTTCCAAGATCAATATCGTTAGAAGTGACAGGAACAATAGAGCCATCTTGAAATCTAATCTGCTCGACAGTTGCACCAGAAACTTGAACATATACTCCCCACCTATTGTTACTAGAATCAACAACTATTTTATTTAAAAAATCTTGGTCGCCAATAGTATGAATGTTACCGCCTTCAGCAGCAGTTCCATCGTGTCTATGTCCAGTAGTACCTGAAGAAGAATAAGAAAAAGCAGTTACAAGCTGGTTGTACTCATTATTAAATAATGAAGCACTAATTGTATCTCCATCTGAAAAACTACTTTGTCGCGTATAACTTGCCATATTATCTCCTAGTTGATGGGACGTAGTCTATATACATACCATTAATAGCATAAGGTGGATTTTTATCTTCTGATCTTAATCTAAAACTTGCAGTGTAACCGCCTCCCTGAATGGCTTGTCTAACCATTGGATCGTTTGTAGCTCCAAAAACTGCATTTACTCCAAATGTGCTTTCACCAAAAATAGCGGGTATTGGTACAGAAAGCAAAGTATAATCTAAAGGTTGCGGAATAGCAGTATCTTCGTAGTCGTACCTAACTCTTAAAGTAGGTTGAGCTGTTCCTTCAGGACTAACAGAAATTTTAATGTATCGCATATTTTTACGAGTGCCAAAATCTCCAAAGTCATAGTTAGGAGTTTTATAAGTAGCTCTTATGTTAGCTTGTGATCCACTATGTAAAAAATGATTACCATCATCGTGCGTATAAATATAACCTTGACTATCACCATGAAAGGTTTGTTCTATACCATTAGCATTAAAACCTGATGTAATTGCTCTTGCTTGTATTCCTTTAGTTTCAGACCATTCAAATCCATTAGAAGTTAATGAACCTATAATTCCTTTTGAATCCGAAGCAGCCTGAGTTCCTGTAGTATAAAAAATTCTGTACTGTGATTTTTGTCTTAATACAACACTGTCTACAATAAAACCATCTATGCCCTTAGCAATAGTTTCAATAATACTTTGTATTTGTCTACTAACACTACCTAATTCAACGTCTCCAATACGTGCTGTACCTGCAATTGTTCTGACACCATCAGGGCTTAAAAATACTAAGTCACCTGCAATTTCTTGGATACTATGATTGTCTAAGCAGCCTACGTTTTTAGTAACAGGTTGAACTGCAATATTACTTGAATCATTAATGTTTACTAATTTATAAATACTGTTTTTACAAAAAATAATTAAGTCTGCACGAAAAGGTCTAAGACCAATAACTTTATCGTCTAGCTTAATACTTCCTGCTCCAGTACCTACAAAATCATCAGGAGCATCCGTGTGGCTGTAATAAATAGTATTAGGATTATTACTGTCTCCTGAAACTACTAAGTGCCTATCGTGCATAGTACAAACTGTAGGATATACTGAACCAGAAACAGTCACTTCTTTTGCAAAATAAGTTCTAGTAGTTAAGGCTCCAGAGCCTGTCATTTTAAAATAGAAAGGCTTAGAAGAGGAGCCTTCATCTGTAATTATTAATTCTCCGTAATCACTATCTCCTTCATATAATGCAAAAGTACATTGGCCTTGTCCTGTTCTAGCTAAAATACTTCTACCTATAAAAGTAGAATAGTTATCACCAGCGCTGTGTACAGAAGCTCTGTTAATTTGTAACCATGTTATACCATCTAATGTAAAATAAACATTAGTTCCTGAAGTAGCTATCAAACCATCTGCATATACAAAAAGACCTAATATTGGTGAAGTTCCGTTAGGTCTTGTAGCATCATCTCCACCAAAAGCTGAAAAGCCATTAATTCTTCGGTAGCCTCCGTCTGAGTCTACTTCAAAATTTTCTAAGTCTGTTGCTAGTCCCGGCTGAGATAACATCTCAAATTGATTAAGGTTTGTGTTTAAACCTCCGCGACAAGAAACACCAAAGGGTAACGAAGCTGCCATTAAACAAACCTTATTCTATCGTCTTTAAAGTATCCGGGTGCTGGCTCCATTAAGTTTAGCTTCATATTCTTAAGACCTTTTTTATAATCTTCATTTGAAAAAGCAGCAGCTTGTGGATTATCTTTAAATTGATGTACATAATATCTAGCCCTATTAATTAAAACAGGAACATATAAATCTGGAAAAACTATCTCGTCAGTATAAGCACTTAAGGCCGTGGGTAAAGCATAGGCATAAAACCAAATTTTATATGCTTTATCAGGAATAGGGCTTAGGCCAAACTTACGATTATCAGGACTTTTAATAACTCTATCAGGAGTACCATAACTTTGAGTATCTGCATCATCGTTATTTTGACCAATCCTAAAATAATCTTTCCACTCTTCAATAGTTGTATATCTTAAATTTCTAGATGTGTAAGGAGAAGTTTCTCCTGAAACACCTATTGTAGTAAGTAAAAAGTTATCCCAATCAATATAACTGTAGTCAGTTGTTAAACTATCTGATGCAGGTTTAAGTTCATACCAGCGTGTGCCAGCTACAGTTTCAATATTTACATTTCCATAATTAGGGTCTGAGGTTCCGCTTTCTGCAACGGCTAAAAAAGGCCATTGTGCTTCTTCATTAACCATGTCTAAATATGCTCGGTTAATAAGATCTTTAACATGACTTTGAATTCCTACAGACGTAGCAAAGTCTGCGCTGGTTAATTCAACTTCATTAATTTCACGCAGAATTTCATTACACAATTGTAAATATGTAGTAGCCATTATTTTTTATGAACCTTTTGTATTGGAAAGTCTACTGCTTTACTTGCACCTTTGTGTGGCTTAAAGCCGTCTTTAGGGTCTTTCATAATTTTGTAAGACTTACCGCTTTTCATCCAATGATAACCTTCAGGTGCAGGTACTTTCATTAGTAAGTCACGCTTTTATTTTTACCGGCTTTTGCACTACAAGCTTTTTCCATAGCAGCAATGTCAGCTTTACCACTTTTAGATTTTCCACCGTGAGCGTAACCGCCTCTAGGCTTTTCCATTTTCTTTTTCATATCGCTTTGCATGTTTTCTACCATAGTGCCGCCACCCATATAACCGCCTCTTTTATACATACTTCTCTCCTGATTAAAAATAGAAGGTTTAGATTTTTCAAATAAAGCTACAGCGTTCCACATTGTTGGTTTACCATAGTTTGGTCGCTTATCCATTTTAATTTTATTGTCAAATAAACGCATAGTAGCCTCCTCACGCTTTATACCGCCAGACATCATTATACTTCTTCCTGTATACTTATTAGGTACATAACCTTTTTTTGGAACTTTATTCATTAATCTTGTTCCATACTAAAAGTTTTAGAAGTTTCTCTAGCTATTTCTAATTCATTCTTATTACCAAAGATACGATCATAATTTTCCTGATACTTATCCTTATCAAAACCCTTACGAAAACGACTATCCTTAGATACAATCGCTTTTCTAAACATTACTGGATTTTCATTATTACCTATCTGTGGCATACTAAATTCCTTTGTAAAAAAAGATTGGGGGCTTTTACACCCCCGTTCTTATTAGTCGATTCCGTAGAAAGCTGAAACCAGAGCCTCTGGTCGCAGTACTTTGGCACCGTATACGTGAAGACCACGCACGATATCACCAAAGCTATCCGGGTCACGAATTACTTCAGTGCTGGTAATCGTCTGAGCCGTAGCTGTAGAAGACATATGACCAGCAAGACATTGACCTGCAGCGTTAGAAGTTGCAGCAATGTTGTTAGTTTTGTACATGTCAAAACCACGAAGCTTACCAGAGCTTACCAAGCCATTACGGATGGAACCCTGACCAGCGTTGTAGTCAACTGACAAGAGCTTAGAAGAACTTTGTACAAGTACTTCATAGAACTCAGGATTAGCCAAGAACCAACGACCTTCTTCAGGAACATTAGCTTCGTCAAGAAGACGGGCCATGTGAGAAAGAACGTCGATAGGGTCATGCTCACTAGTACCGAAACCGATGTCCAAGTTACCAGTACCGTCAAAGGTGCCAGCAGCAAGGTCAGTTGCGCTATCAGAACCAAGGATGTGGTTCGGGCTTGAAGCAGAAACACCAGCGATCATAGTAGCAATTACGCCTTCGTCAAAAGCATCACGCAAAGCGTAAGCTGCTGAAGAGGTTGCTACATCGCGGAAGTTTACGTGCGACATGTTTGTTTCAATATCATCAACGATGAACTTAAATGCGTTAGCAGTATCAACAACAAGACTAACTTCTTGGTCGGTCAAAGCTGTTTTAGTGATATCTGCACCACGCTCATACTGATAAACAGTGATGACAGGTTCTTTGATGATTCGTACAGTGTCACCATAGCCAGAAATCTCACCAGCGTAATCGGTATTCGTAATAGCTTCTGCTACTGACGACTTCCGAAAGAAGTTGAGTACTTGCTTTGAATATACTTTTGGTAGGAAAAACGAGTTAGTTTGTCCTGATACTGAGTTACCAAAGTTACCATCGGTATCTGTACTTTGCTCAAATAGAGCGTCTGATTGGTTATAAGCCATGTTATATTACTCCTAAGTAGAAAAGATTATCCTCTACGAACTCTTCCCTCTTCCATAGCAAGTTTGATTTCATCTTCGACTCTATCAAATTGATCAAGGGACATTTTCGCAATTTCACTTTCTGTCCAGATCTTAGCTTCCTTAGCATCTACATTGGTTGTTTTGGTAGATACCATATCTGCTGCAGAACCTGTCTGCTGACGAGCTGAACGTCTTTTTCGAGTACTTTGTCCTTTACCAGTTTCTAACTTATAAAGATCTAACGCTTTAACAGCTAAAGTAACATTATTAGGATTATTATAAATCCAATCTTGTATTTGCTCAGGTTGTTCTTTAGCCCAGTCATGAAAGTTATCGTCTCCTCTGATATCATCAAAGTCAGGATGTCTTTCTTGAAGAGCTGCTTCAGCTTCCCGCGCTGCAATTTCTGCTTCTCGTTGTTCAATAACAGAAAGCTTAGATCGCAAGGCTTCTACTTCTTGCTGACTCCTCATATGAGCTACAGTTTCTACTGTGTCATACAGATCAGGGTATTCTTCTCTAAAACGATCTAGGTCTTCTTGAGACTTAGGAGCTTGATATACAGGTTCGGCTGCTCTAGCCTGTTCCATAAGTTCTTGCTCTTTACGTTTAAATTCAGAAAGTTTCTGATCATAATGTTTCTTTAAATCGTCATAACGCTTTTTATAGTTAGTGTTTGGTTCATCCTCAGTAGAAGGGGCCTTTCTTCGGGTAGCCTTCTGCTGTTGAGGTTCTTCATCTTCTTCCGGGTAATACAAGCTTTCTGCAGCACTTAAAGATTTTTTCCTTTCTTGTGTGTGCCAAGGTTTACGTGCATTATATGGATTTGCGACTTCTTCCTCTTCGTATGCCTGTTCGGACATCGTTACTCTCCTTTTCTACGGGGCTTGTTTCTTGCAAGGTAGCCAATTTCAAACGTCTTTAAAATCTGGGGCTTGATACTACAAGGTAGCCGTACTATTTATCGCCTAAGGCTAGGAACCTGATTAGACATTAACATAGACTTATTAACTTCGTCATCTGTTGATCTAAGCTGGCCCATAGCTTCAAGCTCCTTTTCGGGGTCTTTAGGCATTCCTAAAAGACCTCCTAGTTGGAAACCTCCACGGGCTTCCCCACCATCTGCCATTCGTTCTGCATCATCCATCATCATCTGAAGATTATCTGCACCGATTTGGTCAGTGGCTTTTCTGGTAATAACAAACTCTCCGTCGCTTAAACGCGCAGGGATTGAGTCTGATACACCTGTTCCGGGGCCTTCTACCTCTCCAGCCCCAGAAAACTCTGATGCAGTCGTTACGACCTTATCAAAGATTTCACTGAGCTTTGGATCTGATTCCAAAGCCCCTATTAAGTATTCTTGTTCTGTTATATCTAAAGATTCATCGAGTACAAAGTCCATGTAATTTTCTTCCATTTGTTCATCTGGAAGTTGGGATTCTGCTGCGTTTGCTTGTTCTTCTGGTGTATAAGTATCTTCAGGTGCAACAAGCATTGAACCTTCTGCTTTTTTAACTCTTCCAAAAATAATCTGTCTCATTTCTTTTTGATCTTGGGGCGAAACAGTTTGTTGAATAGCTTGCATAACTGTTGATTTATCAGCCCCTTTAAGAAACATAATAGAGTCTTGTTGGCTCTTTGATGTAGGATCTTGAGCATCTGTAACTTTATTTATGATGATGGCTTTCTCAGCTTCTTTTGCTTTACCTTCACCGCCCAGCATAGATCCTTCTGCTTTTTTAATTCTTGGTCCTAATTCAGGAATAAAATCTTCAAAAGCTGCATAGTCATCTTCTGATAGACTATCTGTAAACTTTCTTAAGTCTTTTGCACTTAATGAATTCATATAGTCTTCAATATCATCAATGTCATCAAAGTACTGAAGATTTTCTGCTACATCTTCAGGAGTCATTCCTTCAATAGCAGCCGTATTGTATTCCATCATTTCAGATTCAAAATCATCAGCAGCGCCTAACTTAGCTCTAGATTTTGCAGGAAGAACTTCTAATACTTTATTGAATTCATCATCAGATAGTTCATCTAACATATAAGGATTAGATTCAACTTCTTGCATAATTATTCTTTGTTGTTCTTCACCTTTTATAGTTTTATCTTTTAATTTTTTAGCAACTTCAGGAGCTTCTTTAGCTAACTTAACAGCCATAAAGTCTGCTACTTCGCTAATAATTTTACCACCTAAACCTTTTTTCTCACGGCCTTTAGATTTTTTTTCTTTAGTATTATAAGCCCTGCCTTCAAACTCAAAGAAAGAGGCTCCTGCTTTTTTAGCTTCTTTTTGCATTTCTCTAAACGCTTTTGCAGATTCTGAGTCTTTTTTATAAACAGGATAATCTTCTGGGTTTATTCTTTCATCTATAATTTTAAGTTCTATATCATCAGCTTTTGCTTTTTCTATAACAGAAGGTAGTTCTTTATTAGAAATAGTATATATAAGACCACCAACTCCTACTGTTGTCGCAGAACCAACTGCTGCGCCTTTTGCTTGGCCTTTAGCGTATTCAGAAGTTTGTTGAGCAGCTTTTTTAATTTGTTCCTGACCTAAGTTTCTAGGTTTTAAAACTTTAGAGGCAAACTGGCCTACTGTTCTAAGTAACAGTGGTACACCTCCTAAAACATATTCTGTACGTTCTGGTGGGTTTAACATACTTTTAGGCATCTTTTCTCTCCAATTCTGCTTTCACGTTATCCTTCAACTGCTCTAGGCGTTCCAGAGAATTCAGCCTCCCCTGACTGCGGTACAGCTCCAGTTCCGATGTTGCCACCGCCAGTACCCGTAACTCCAGTGTCTTGGCCTTCTGGAGGTACTCCTTCAGGGCCTCCCATGCCTCCGGGTTGTTCACTACCGGGGCCAGCTTCCGGGCCAGTTGCTTGTCCAACATTATTTTGCATTCCTATGATTTGGGCCATTAGTGCTGCTTCTTCAGGATCATTAATCAATTCATCTGGATCAAGATCAAGGCTGTAAGCAAGTTCGCTGATTAGCTTGTTCATTTTAATAAAAGGTGCAATAGCAGGATTCTGAGCAGTCTGTAAGAACATAGTCAATCTTTGGCTACGTACTTCTTTCTGCATCAAGCTATTTGTACCCGTGGCTTTTACTTCTAAATCACCTTTAACATCTAACTTAGACTCTAGGAATTGCATGTTCCATTGGAAGTATGCTTCGCCCATAGGCTTAAGTAAGAAGTCATCAAGATTCTTAATTACAGTTTTAATATTAAGGGATGCTGCGCCAAGTAGCATGGACATACCTGAAGCAGTTCGCGTCATGCTCTGAACGCCCGTTTGACCGTGTGAATAGCTTGGAATACCTGTTTGTTCGTCTGCAAGCTGTCTGAACTTATCAAACATCATCATGTTTTCTTGTGAGGTATTAGGAAACTTCAAGCCGTTGATAGCTGTTCCGGGCATTCCTGCTTGTCTTCGGAATACTTTACCCGGATATATTTCCATGCTTTGACCACCCACAAGAGCAGTTTCGTCTACATCAAAGACTAACGATCCTGATAACGCTAGGTTGTCTATTGCCATGCGAGCGTGACCATTCATGATCTTTTGAGAATCATCCATATTCTCAGCAACCCCAATGCCAAAGAAGCTATAGGGATTTCGCTCGTAGGGAAAGGCATGATAAGGCAACCTGAAAGGCGTGAACGGATTAACCACTGCTCTTAACATTTGACCATTGCAGATCCAAGCGTTTACTTGTACTTCATCTAGGTCATCTACTTCCTCTGGTATATCCATACCAACTTGGCGAGCATATTCTGCATCCATAACTCCCCAATACTCTAGAACCTCGAACTGTCCTGACCCTGATTCGTCTGAGCGGTGGTCATCTTTTAGTTCTTGCTCATAGTCTTTTTCTTCGTAATTAGGCCCCATTACTAGAGCTTCACGAATTGCATCTTTGTTAAAGTATGGCATTTTTGCCAAAGACCGTAACTTGGTACGGTTCATTCTGTGTCTGTGAAAAATGTACTCTGCTTCGTTTATGTTTGTAGCGTTAGGATCAGGAAAGAAATCCCATATGCTGACAAACTCAATACGAGGAACGCGCACATCAACTGGAGAATATCTCCTAAGTCCTTCTTCATCTTCCTCCCACCGGCTAAGTGTCTTGTTAAAGTTAAATGGTCCTTTTATAATGCCCGTTCCAAATAAGGCAGATTCAAATAAAGCATTGCGAATTTCGCTGGCTCCATTTGATTCTTCAATTTGATCATGTATTAATTTTTCTAAACGCCTAGCAGCTTCTTTAGCAGGACTTACTTGTGGTATTTGTGGGTCTGTTGTTGGCCCATCTTTAAGTTGTTCTTCTGCTTTCTTCTCAATTGATTCTTCTTCAAAACGTCCTGACCCGTAGGTCGCTCCGGGCTTAAGTACACGCCCGTCACCTTCGTAACCAACGTCAAAAGGATTCTCCTTTTCCTGTTCTTCTTGACTTGTTTCAATTCCCGGTAAAGGATTTTGTGCATCTAAGTGTGCATACTCGCTAATACCCTCAGGTACTTTAGTTTCTGAAATACCGATTGGAAATTTACCGGCTCCAAAAATAACATCTACAAGCTGTCCGAAAGCTGCTAAGACTTTTGTTTTAGTTACTTTTACAAATACTCTAGACTTTTCAGATTCTCTAAAACGTACATTTTTACCGTAAAGACCACGATAATTGTGATAACCGTCTAGCCAGCGTTGTTCGTCTAAGTCTCTAGCACTTTCAGCTTGTTCGTACCGATCCATAAGAAGACCAACAAAGTTATTACGCAAAGACTCTTCTAGAGTCAATTGCATACCTTGTTCGTCTTCTACTTGCTCAAAGTATAGCTCGTTTGCTGTTAAGCTATTTTCTTCTGTCATATTCAAGTTCTTTTTTTAAAATCGTTTAGAATAAGTAATACCATAATAAGTACCGCGACCACCACCTTTAGGTCGGCTAATGTTTGCTTTAATAGAAGAATTTTTACCAAACGTCCTAGACACACTTCCTGAAGTACTGCCGCCTTTATTTCTAGTTACGTTTATATTTGTTTTAGGAAGATTTAAGTTTAAAGTTGTGGCTACATTTCGACCATCTTGTTGAGTTGCTGAAGCAATTAATTTTTTTGAAGTTGGTGTAGTTACTGTAGATTTTACTCCCTGTTGGCTATTACCGTCTAATTTAAAAATATCTGAAAATTTTGTAGGGCCGCCTCCGTTAGAATACTTTTGTCTTTTTTTCATATATTAATATCCAAAATCTGCATCTGCAGGTGTATAAGCTTGTTCAAGACGTATATGCCTCAACTGAGCTAGTGGGTCGTTTACCCGTGGCCTAGACATAATAAGATACCGTAAGGCATCATATGCGTGATCAGGTGCATGAGTATCAACATCTTCAGGGTTTGATTTATCTAAAGGAATGCCTTGAAGCTCGCGTATCAGGCTAGGACAGCTACTGAAAATCTGTAATCGTGGTCTTCCGCTTGGCTGCAGCCTCAAGTATTCGTGAATCTGAATTTTACCCTGTATTCTGTTTTTATCTGCTCTACGTAGCTTATGGCCCTGTCGAACTAATGTTTCTCCGACTGTAGGGCCTGTAGTCCCTGTTCTAGCCCACGCAGCAGTATCTAGAACTCCTTGGACAGAAAAAGGGTCCGAGAGTTCCATCTGTGTTATTATAGAGCCTAAATCCTCTCCTGTCAAGCCCTTACGGTATAATTCTCGATAGACTATTAAGGTTCCGTCACTTGGGTCTATTGCAGCCCAAACACAGGCTGATTCACTGGCGTAACCATAATCGATACCTTTTACCCTATCCCAGTGTATTGGAATAGTAAAAGGTGGTATTACATGTTCCTCTAGGCTAAATTCGGTAAAAGCTGCCCCCTCGTTTACGTCCCAGTTTCCTTCAAGTAATTGCTTACGTTGCGTTGGGGGCAAGGCTTTAAGCATTTGCTCGTAACGACCATCCGTTGCTAAGAATGGATTATCTTCTAGACGAGCCGGTATAAACTTTCTTGTTAACCCGTCTGTACCCATAAAGCTAGTATCGGGGTCTGAGGGTTCAATATATCTTTTCTTTACCCAATGTGCGCCTACGCCACCGGGGTTAGCAGTACAACGCATATAAGGTATAATTTCACTATCTGTAGTACGAAGTCGAGAGGCTAAGTAGTTCCAAGAAAACTCAGTAGGCAAATGAGTAATTTCATCAAAACCTATCCAACTATATGCTTGACCCTGATAACGGTATACATCTGCATCACGTTCAAGGAAACCAAACTCTATCTTAGCTCCGCTTGGGAAGTTCCAAAGTTTTTCTACTTCCCGGTACTTACAACCCGGAAAAGCCTTTGGATATAACTCCCTTGACTTGTCTATCAACTCTCGTAGCTCTGGCATAGACCGCCTAATGATTAAGGCCCTATGAGCGGCCCTGTGAGCGTATCTGAGAGGATCTACGAGCATGGCATAGGATTTACCGCCCCCGGCTGCTCCACCGTATAGAACGTCTGTCTCGGACGCTGCTAGGAACTCTGTTTGAGGCCCTTCGTTCGGAGCAAATATAACTTTATCTTTAGCTTCTTCTTTTAAAGCTTTAGGAGTCCCTTCAAGATCTTCTTCTGTTGTTATTTTACTTGCGTTAGGATCTTCTAGTTTCTTTAGGGTTGTTTTACTTCTCTTGACAGACTCTTTATAGGATTTTAATTTTGACTCGGCACTAGCTATCTTTTTTTCTTTTTCACGTATAGCTTTGTTAGTAACCAGTTTAGCCTTGGTATGGCTATGATAATTATATCCTCGACCTTTAGCACCCTTTGGTCTACCTCCTTTTAATCGAGGTGTACCGTCTTTCTTAAATATAAAAGAACCTTCTGAGTCTTTTAGATATTTATCTGGATTAACTTCCCAGTCTTGCATCTTCATCAATCTTATTTTTTAGACCTTGATAGCTTAACTTACGTCCTGTTTTGTATTCAATCCAAGCAGAACCTTCTCTAAGACTTAATACTTTATTTTTAACTAAACCTTTTATTTCTTCTAAAGCTTCTAGTTCTTCAGGAATCTCAATTAGTTTATCTTGATCTTTAACATAACCAAAAGGTGCAGGGCCTTTACGCTTCATCAAATTCACCTTCAATTATTACTTCTTTTTTAGAAGGTAATATAAATAAACCCCCTTCTGATTTATGATTAACATCTAAGCGTTCTGTTTTACCTAACCCTACTCTATCTAAAATAGTTTGAGCAGCTTGTAGTCTCATGTTAGCCTGTGGAATAGGTACATCTGAATTCATTACTTCAACAAGTTTTAAAGCAGCTTTTGGAGCTGACTGAGCTAGGATTCCTTCAGCTAAGTCTAGTATTTCTTTTTTAAGAGATTTTACAACCTGATAATGACCACTATTATACCCAGCCAACTCCGCTGCCTTCTTCGGATCACCCCCTTGTTCTACCAAGTGGTTTAAGAAAGACTGTTGTTTTTCTGTAAGTTCTTTATTCATGTCATTTATTATAGTGCTGTTGACGTATTTGTCAAGTAAAAAACAACTTGACAAAAAGCTATTCTGACTATATACTAACGTAATCGGTCCACCCCGGTTACATATAGATATATAGTATGTACTGTCTTTAAATACCCGCTATAAATACTTTAGAATACCCGCCCAAAAACTTTAGAGTCCCGCCCCGAGTATTACTTGACACTCTGAAGTTCTGTAAAATGTATAAGCATTAGTATATATAGGGGGGCGGGGGCATGGCCTCCTGCGTACCCCTTAGACTCAGCAGACTTCAGGACTACTCTAAAGATACTTTAGAGTAACTTCGAGCTTTACTTCTCTGAAGTAACTTTAAAAACTCTAAAGAATCTCTAGAGATTCTCCTAAATGTTTCACTTGACAAATTCTGGAGGATTCTAAAAGTCTTTAAAGTTTTAACTTTAAAGGTCTTGAAATCAAAGATTTCAAAGACTTGGGAAGTTTTCCACTCCTAGAATCTTCATAACATGAAGATTTATCAAGTTAACTACAAAGTAGTTAAAAAAAAGTCAACCAGAAATCTCCTCGCCTACATAGCGCGACCCCATAATCTTTGATTATGAATTATTTTCACTTTACTTCCCGCCAAAAATTTCCAACATGTGCGTGTGCATACATCACGCGAGAATGCTACGAAGTAGCAAAAAAAAGTTCTTGACATTGTTTTGGAGGTTTGCCATCGCTACCCGCGCTACCTGCGACGCTACACAGGCTTTCTTCGCATCTCAACACCCGCATTATGCGCTAGTGATTGATCGCCCACCAGAAAGTTGTTGACTTCGATTTCGATCTATGAGCCTAATGGAAAACGTCAAAGCGGCAAGGGGTCGCCGAGACTTAACCCAAACACAGGAGATGTACACAATGACAGCACATACACAAAAGAAAGATCGACTCTGCTCTGCCAAGCAATTCCGAGCCATAGTTTATAAATTCGCAAAGGTTGTACAGGAGCAGAAGAGTATACCTGACATGTACTGGTTTAGACTGTGGAAGCAGGTCGAAGCAGTCTTAGCTTCAAATAACCCGAAGGGTGTTACGAGTTTTCAGATTTCGGAGTGGTTTGAGTCTGATACATTGCCCGGCTATTTGCTTGCAAATTTACAGTTAGATTTTGAGGGTCGTGGCAAGGCTAAAACGCACAAAGCTAATCGTAAGGTGAAGGCTGCACCCAAGCCTAAGGCGACTAAGACAGCACCTAAGCCGAAGGCAGAGCCGAAGCCTAAAGCGACACCAAAGCCTAAAGCAACGGCCAAGTCTAATGATCTTAAAGATCTTGAGATTCGGATGACGTTTGTTGAGGGTCAGGTTTCGGAAATGTCTGAATCTATAGAAACTATTAAATCAGGAATGGAATCTATCCTTGCTCATTTGCAAGGGTAATCTAAATAACTTAAAAGCTCTTATTAACTCTCAAGTTTCTTGAGAGAGTTAATAAGAGCTAAAGGGCCTCGGCCAAAGGAAATGATATGAATTTTATTGCAGGTATATTGTTTAGTTTATCTTTGTTTTTTATATATTATGCCAGTCAAAATTATGAGACTGAGATTGGTGTTGTTATAATCTGTAGTTTATCAGGATTAATGATTGGTCTTATTTTAACAATCTTTATGTTGGCACCAAAATCTAAGAAAAGAAGGAAGTATTATGTCTAGGTATGAGACAGCAGAATGGAAAGAATTAGTAAGTCTACAAAATAGAATGCCTCAACAGGACATTTTAACTATTACTGGTTTTATGGACCATAAGGAATTTATAGAACATCTTGAAAGATACCGTGAGTTTTTGGGAGTTTAGATAACTTAAAAGCTCTTATTAACTCTCAAGTTTCTTGAGAGAGTTAATAAGAGCTAATGAGCCGATTTGGTTTTCTGGGTTTGGTAACTTGCTGTAGATAGGCTACGGAAAAAAGAACCCTGTAAATAAATCCTCCGCGTAGAGGTTAGGTTTTATAAATAGCAGAGTTGCTCCTGTGAAATTATAAACGTGATTCAGAAAACCATTTAATATCCTAAGTATGATATAAAACTGCTTACCCATTTTAGGAGAATATATGAAGACTATATTGCACGTTAATCAGCATAACATCCGAGCTAATAGTAAAGGTGCTTATGTAAAAGACTTACCCGTTCTTACTGTTAAAGATTATAAACAAAATAGAAAAGGTAATGAGGCAACAGTTAAAGATGCCGAAGGTAATGTTGTTGCTAAATTAGTTTATCGTCCTGATAAACCTTTGAGTTGTGGTGCTAAAGTTTGGATTGAAACTGAATTAAATGTGGAGGTAGTATAATGTCTATACATTTCAGTACGATGACAGGGAAACTTAAAGGGATTCCTGCAATAAATACTAACACTGTGACTAATGAGTTTTGTATCAAAATGAATAAAGCTGATGCAATTTGTAAATCTTGTTACTCAATGAACATGCTCAGCGGCTCCAGAAAAAACTGCCAGCCAGCCTTTGAAAGAAACTCAGTATTATTATCTATGGCAATACTAGATTACTCTGAGATTCCTACAATCAATGCAGCCTTCTTTAGGTTTCATGGTCACGGCGAATTAATAAATTATGTTCACATGGTTAACTTTCACAGAATAGCTTTAAAGAATCCACACTGTAACTTTGCACTGTGGACAAAGCGACGGGATATCATTCGGCAGTATAAAAAACACAATGAGACTCCAGACAATCTTATATTAATTTATTCTAATCCAACGGTAAATGTTGTTAGAATAATGCCACCCAAAGGGTTTGATAAAGTCTTTAATGTTGTTCAAAAGGATCAGTATCAAGACGCACAAAACTGTACAGGTCAAAACTGTATTGATTGTTTGGCTTGCTACAAACAAAGCGGTACAAATGTTATCACTGAAGCTATCAAAAAGAGGAGTTAATATGCCATCAAATGAACCCGGAAAGTTTAATGTAAGCTCTAGATATAAGGAGTATATTATTGATTTAATTAATGAATCTCACAATCAACTTAGGAATGAGTTTAAATATTCTAATCAGAATCAGTGGCGTGATGCTCGGAAAGCTCGGAACAAATACAACGAAGTTATCGTGGAGTTTAAAAAGAATTTGTTCATGGAATTGAGCGGATACGAAACTGCCGAAAAGAATTTAGAAAGAATGAAGAGGTTTAAATAATGTATTATGCCTGTCGAAGTGATTCGGAAAGTGGTATTTATGCAATGAGTAAAACTATACAGGGCTTTGCCAAGTCGTTTACTGAAGGTGTTGAAGTTATTATTTATATGTCGCACCCTAATACTGTTGATTATGGTATGTATTACACGGTTCAAGACGGCAAGGTTAGGCGAAAAAAACCACAAACCCTACATGATATTGGAATGCAAAGGAAGCTCGGCCTATGACAAAATATCCATTTTATGGTAATTATAGTAGTGTTATGAAATTTGAAGTTGGTAGAGTAAAAGGATCTTGTGTGATCCATTACAGACCTCCACAATATGAACCACCTAATATGATTTGTTATCCTGAAGAGGTAGAGTTTACTCATGTTGATGTTAATGGTAAATACATACCTTTTGAAAATATCAATGATGTTTTATTTAATATAATGCTAGAAGCATTTGAGGAGCATAAAGAAAGTGGACATAACTATTGAAGTTAAAAACAACTACGGGAATCTTATGTATTATCCTGTTTGTGAAAAAGCAGATTTGTTCGCAAGAATATCTGGCAAAAAAACACTAACAGAACAGTGCATTAAAGATATTAAATCACTAGGTTACACCATTAAAGTAAAACAACAGGAGCTTTCAGTATGAATAATGTAGTAAATTTGTTTGGTAACTCTCAGGTATTTAACGATAACGATTATGGTCCTGCCGACTTCGACATCGCTAAAGCTGATTTAGTTTATTATCCTGACCAGTACACAGAATTAAAATCTACTAAACATGTTCTGTATCGGACTGATACTGGTGCTGAGTTGGGTGTTCACGGTTCAAGGTATTCATCATTATATGATTTATCTTATAAGCGAATGATCGACAACCAACGATCCATCATAGCTAGGTCAGACTTAAATACTTCGGGTATTACTGAAGACATTCAAGTATCTCATAACGGTGCCAAATGTTTTGTTAGGCATACTTTGCCCAATGAGTTTATTGAAACTCCTGATGGCGATAATGCTTCATTAAACTTCCTAACTGTTAGCAGTCTTGATGGGACTATGCCCTTTGTCTGCACTGTTGGAGCTAATCAGTGGGCTTGTATGAATGGTCAGATCTTCGTGTCTAAAGCTGCCAGCATCTATAAGTCAAGACATACGAAGAAACTAGACATTGACCAAGGCGCTAAACTAATCTCTAAGGCTGTAACGATTCTCCAGTCGGAAGCAGAAATCTGGAAAGGTTGGTCTAATACTAAACTAAATAATCAGGAAGCCTTTTTGTTATTTGCTAGGGCAGCCGGTGCTACGGCAGTCTTTAAGCGACTTGAAGAATACCCTGATGATAACTATGCAAGAGCTTTGTTGGACGGTCAAGTTAGTAAGAACTCTGCTCTAATGTATATGTGGGATCGTTGGACTAAGCATTACCGTGGTGCTTTAGGTCACAATCAATGGTCAGTTTATAATGTATTAACTGATTGGTCTACCCATGCTCCAGCAGCAGGCCGTCAGTCTCAAGTTAATATAGCTTCAATATCTTATAAGCGTGGCGAAAAGGTTCGTGAAACAATCATTAATAACTTTAAGGATGCGGCATGAAAAGTAACACAGCAAAGATTGACCTAGATGCAGACTACGTACTTGAGGCTTACACACGGGACTATGTTTGTATAGATGGTGTGTATAAAGTTTCAAATAAGAAAAGGATTCTAGGTTGTTTCACTACTTTCAGGGATTACAACGACCCAGAAGAACATCTCAGAGAAATATTAAATCTAAGAGATTCCCTTCTCGCAGCGTATGCATATTACCCTGACGGTGATGTAACTGTGGAGTTAATTATAAAAGATGAATTGGTGAACGGATGAGTATGACAATAAAAGAAGCAGCTAATATAACTAATAAAAACATAACAGAATTTACCGAATGGATCTTTAATATGAAAGGCCCTTCACACATTACAAAAGAAGAAGACGAAGTTGTCCATTGTATTTATACAGATGGTGACGGTGGAGTAGTATATATTAAAGGATATTCTGAAATGTTTGGGTCAGATGGATTTACATTACAGGCAGTAGAAGAAACAAACTATTGTGATTTTCCATTTGATTATTTAATTAGTATGATTACTAATGTTGAAGCCCAGACTAGACATTTAGATTGGGTATATAACGGAGATTAATATGAACATTGACATAGATATTTTTGATTGCTTAATTGATACTGTTAAAAGAACAACAGACTTAGAAGGAGTTTATAACGATAAGACTGGTAAGTTTTTTACATGGGAAGAAATCCACAAAGCAAGGGAAGAAAATGATGCTTATTAATTTAGACTGGGACACAGTAGAAACAATCGGCATAGAGTTCGTTAAAGAATCCTATGTCGCATTACTTGAAACAATGCAGGGCTACGATCATTACAACGATGCCCATCGCGTAGACATTATGAAAGATGAATGGCGCGTGGAATGCTTTGAAACTATTTTAAAATACATACTACCTGAAGGGGAATCCAATGCGTTTATCACAGAGCAAAAGCAGAAACATCTTAGCCAGACTGACCTCTTTCGTTAAAGATTGTGTTGTTGATCTAGTCGAAGGCTATGTCAGTACCGAAGATTTGATTAAAATTTATATCTGCGTTATAATCTTCTCAGTATTCTTTATAGCAGGAGTAGCATCATGAAAGTAGAAATGATTGATCTTATGGGCGATGACAAGACCGTTGTAAATAGTGCAAGGGTTTCGTTCGCTAATGTGGTAGATGAGTTTGGCCCAAGAGACAAAAAGCTACTGGCTTATCTGGCTCGTCACGATCACTGGACACCCTTCGCTCATGTTCAAGCACAGTTTAGAATTAGTGCGCCGATCTTCGTGGCTAGGCAACTCGTTAAGCATCAGGTTGGTATGTGCTGGAATGAACAGAGTCGTAGGTACATAGACTTTTTACCTGAGTATCACTGGCCTAAACTGTGGCGAAAGAAAGCAGACAACAAAAAGCAAGGCTCATCGGATGTAGTCTTTGTAGGTGATGAACATACAAGATTCCAAGAAAAGTATGCTGACTTAGTTACTCAGGCTGAAGCTATTTATGACAACATGATTGCCAGTGGCGTAGCACCAGAGCAAGCACGAATGGTTCTGCCACAGTCTATGATGACTGAATGGATTTGGACAGGATCATTAGTTGCATTTGCTAGGGTAGTTAAGTTACGATCTAGTGACGATGCACAGTTTGAGTGTCGTGAAATAGCCAAGATGATTGATGATGAATTCAAAAGATGTCCCCAACTTAAATACTCATGGAGTGAATTATGTCGATAGGAACAAATGTTTTTGTACACAACACGGCTACAATTAAAATTAAAAAGTCTTTGGCGGGTGAAACACAGTCTAAAGATACTTGGGATATTATAATTGAAGACAACAAAGGTGAGAGGGTTACTATCTATTGCTGGGGCGATGATGCTGTACTCACTGGAGACTTAACAGGAGAGAATGTATGAATCCTAATGAAGAAGGTTGGATAGAAGGCATGTCAGATTTTTATGTTGCTTTTGATGACGCATGGTCTAGGATGTTTGTTATGATATTAGGTACGGCATTGCCGGACACCAAAGTAAAAGAAGCATTCCTTGAGTTTGTTAAAGACTGGTCTATGCATGTTGATGGAAACCTTTCTGCCAGTGAGAGTGACATCATCGAATTATTCCCTGACTTTTTAGATACCTTGGTGGCTGATTAATGTTTGTAGAAGATATATTAAAACAAAAAGAGTTTCTTTTAAAACCTAAAAGAAGTGATAAGTTTGTTGTGCCTTTGTACAAGGATGGTTGGAGATACTGCCATATAAGTCTAGGAAACAAACACGCCTTTGTAAGGCCACTTACAGGGGACAAACGCAGTAAAATATCTAGAAAAAAATTACAGGAGGAGCTATGTGATACTTATTGGTGGGCTGCTAGGTGCCACTCATCCCGTGGTCTTAAAAAGAAACCTAGAAATTGGCATAGAGAATATGCTTGACGTTCTTTACAGAACTGTTAAACTTACTAAACTTTAACTAAAGAGGAAAGTGTTATGGCTATAGTTTCTGGCGTTGCATATTGGGCGAGCATCACTCAACCAAATACAACTTATGAACCTGTATACACAGTGAACGTGGTTGTCGATGACGATACTGCTGATAAATTTAGGGCAGAAGGTTACACTGTTAAAGACAAAGACGAGGGTCCGACAATCGTTATTAAACGTAAAGTTCATGGCCCTAATGGTATGGTCAGGTCTGCACCTGAGCTTATGGATCGCAGTAAGATGCCTATGGATTGCCAAGTTGGTAATGGCTCTACTGTTAACGTACAGTACAAGCCTTGGGAAGTTACTCGTCAGGGTAAAGTCTACAAAGGTTTGGACTTGCAAAAGGTTCAAGTAGTTAACCTAGTACCTTACGGTAACGTAGATGAGTTTGATGTAATTGATAATGAAGAGGAGGCTCTATGAGCAGTTTTACTTACAAGACAGATGACGGTCTTTATGACGTTGAGTTGCTAGAAGACCAAGCTAAGATAGCATTCAACTATCTAGCTGAAGTCGAAGCAGAAATCCAAACCCTTGGTAAACGTGTTGATGTACTCAGGGCGGCTTCAAAAAGCTTTCATGAAGTCATACAAGGACACTTAACAGAAGATGCTCTAGTGAGCGAAGAGGAGGATAACGGGGGCGAATAGCCCCCTTATTATTTATGAGCTTTGTAAAATATAAATTGCCATGTCCTAACTGCGGCGGTAGCGATCCAGTATCTATGAATGAAGATGGGTCTGCATGGTGCTTCAGTTGTGAAACTCGTTTTAAAAATTATGAGAAAGCTATGAACGGTGAAACAGTCAGTGACTTTAAAACTTATAAGAACAACTCAATGAATGATGTCGAGGGAGAATTTATTGCATTAAAGGACAGGTCGATATCTTTAGATACGGCTAAGAAGTTTGGGGTAAAAGCACATACCAATAGCAAGGGCGAAATAGTTAAGCACTACTACCCCTATTACAACGCTAATGAAATTTCAGGTTACAAAGTACGTGAGGCAGGTAAGATCTTTAACTGGAAGGGCGACTCTAGAAGTTCTAGTTTGTTCGGTCAACAAGCCTTTCAAGAAGGCGGTAAGTATATAACAATTACCGAGGGCGAGTGTGATGCCATGGCTACTTATGAGCTTATGGGTTCTAGGTGGCCTGTAGTCTCGGTAAAGAATGGTGCTGCCGGTGCAGTAAAAGACGTTAGAGAAAACATAGAGTTTTTAGAAAAGTTTGGGACTGTTGTAATATGTTTCGACAATGACAAGCCGGGACAGGAAGCAGCACGTAAAGTCGCCAAGCTACTAACTCCGGGTAAAGCTAAGATCTTTCAGTTTCCTGATGAGTTTAAAGATCCTAATGACATGCTACGTAATGGGCAGCATCAATCCTTTGTCACATCTTGGTGGGCTTCTAAGGTCTATACGCCTTCAGGAGTTCTTAACTTATCAGACAATCTAAATAAACTAAATCACCGAGAAAAGAAAGACTGTGTTCCATACCCTTGGTCAGGTCTAAACGAAAAGCTTTATGGGCTACGACAGGGTGAGCTGGTAACACTGACTGGTGGTACAGGCTTAGGTAAGTCTAGCATCACTAGAGAATTAGAACACTGGCTTATCAAAGAGACTCAAGACAATGTAGGAATCGTGGCTCTTGAAGAGGACTGGAAGCGTACCGCTGACGGCATCCTTTCTATTGAGGCTAATCAAAGACTATACATTGATCAGATCCGTGAAGACCTCGGTGAAGAGTATGACAACCTAAGTAATAAATTCTTTGAGCAGCACAAAGATCGTGTCTGGATCTATGCACACTTTGGTGCTAGTGACTTCGATGAAATCATGTCTAGAATTAGATACATGATTATAGGTTGTGGTTGTAAATGGGTAATTGTAGATCACTTACATATGCTGGTTTCCGCATCGGATGAAAGCAACGAACGTATTCTAATTGATAGAATTATGACGCAGTTAAGAAAGCTTGTAGAACAAACAGGCGCTGGGCTAATCTTAGTATCTCATCTAAGAAGACTTGAGGGTAACAGGGGCCATGAGAATGGTGTCGAGGTTAACCTTAGTCACCTTAGAGGCTCCGGTGGTATAGCTCATATATCAGACTGTGTTATCGCTTTGGAGCGTAATCAACAAGCAGACAATCCTTTAGAAGCACAGACAACCCACATGCGTATTTTAAAGTCTAGATACACTGGTGATGTTGGAATGGCGACTCACTTGCTATATGATAAAGAAACTGGTAGGTTATCTGAAACCTTTCCTGATGAAGATGAAATAGAGGAGATAGAGCTTTGAAGTCTTTAGTCTTTGACATTGAGACAGATGATCTTAATGCAACAAAAATATGGTGCTTGTCTGCCTTAGATATAGATACAGAAGTTCAAGTATCTTTCGGCCCTTCTCAGTTAAAGGAGGGCTTAGAACTTCTTAAGAATGCAGATAAGCTTATTGGTCACAACATCATAGGCTTTGATGTTCCTGTAATAAAAAAACTTACAGGTGTTGATCTAACAGATAAGGAGCTTGTAGATACTTTAGTTTTGTCACGCCTCTTTAATCCTGTACGAGAAGGTAATCACGGCCTTGAACGCTGGGGCTATGCTCTTGGTTCGCCTAAGATTGAGTTTGAAGAATACACAAGATATTCTGAAGAGATGCTTAAGTATTGTGAGCAAGATGTATTTCTTAACTACAAAGTTTACAATGAGTTAAAGAAAGAATCTAAAGGCTTTACAAAACAAAGCGTTGTTATAGAACATGAGGTATGTAAGATACTTTCAAAGCAAAGAGACTATGGCTTTCTGCTTGATGTAGAAGCTGCCTCTAAGTTACTAGCCCATCTTAATTCTAGAATAGATACAATTACTAATGAGATACAGAAAGTATTTGTACCTAAGAAAGAATACAAAAAGATTTATCGGCGCTACAGCCCTAAAGGTAAGTTACTTAAAATAGGTCTGGATAACTTTGGTAAAGGCGTAAGGCTTACAACTGAAGAACATAAAACTTTAGAGCATGAAAGCCATGTAACAAGAGTATACACTAAAGACTTTAACCCCGGATCAAGGCAACAGATAGGTGAATACTTACAGGAGTTTGGTTGGAAGCCTCAAGAGTTTACACCTACGGGACAACCTAAAATAGATGAAAAGATATTGTCTGAGATTAAAGACATTAAAGAAGCAGAAGTAATAGCAGAATACTTAATGATTCAAAAAAGAGTTGCTCAAGTTAACTCTTGGTTAGATGAGTTAAATGAAGACACAGGAAGGGTGCATGGCTTTGTTAACCACAACGGAACCATTACAGGTAGGATGACACATAGAGGCCCTAACATGGCCCAGATACCCAGCCTGTCCTCTTCGTATGGTAAAGAGTGTAGGGCTTGTTGGTCAGTGCCTGAAGGTTATAAATTAGTAGGCATCGATGCTAGTGGTCTTGAGTTGAGAATGCTTGCTCACTATATGAATGACAAGGAGTATACCGATGAAATCCTTAATGGAGACATACACACCGCTAATCAAAAACTTGCAGGACTTGAATCAAGAAATCAGGCTAAGACTTTCATCTATGCCCTTCTATACGGAGCAGGAGATGCTAAACTTGGAACAGTGGCAGGGGGAGGTAGAAATACTGGAAGGAACCTTAGAAAATCATTTATTGATAATCTCCCATCATTTAAGAATCTTAAAGATAGAGTCTCTAGAGCATCAGCAAAGAATTACCTCAAAGCATTAGACGGACGTAAGCTTTACATTAGATCAGAACACAGTGCTTTAAATACATTGCTACAAGGTGCTGGAGCTATTGTCATGAAGCAAGCATTGATTTTATTAAAAGATAAGATTAGAGATTTAGATGCTCAGTTCGTAGCCAATGTTCATGATGAGTGGCAAATAGAAGTAAGAGAAGATCAAGCTGATGAAGTAGGTAGACTGGGTGTTGAAGCAATTATTGAAGCTGGTAAAGTGCTTGAACTTAAATGTCCTTTGGACGGTGAGTATAAGATAGGAGCTAACTGGAGTGAAACACACTAGCACGTACAACTGGAGTTATGATAGAACTAACTCAAAGGGCGAGAAAAAATTTAAACATACTACAAACGAAAGTGCTGAAGATGTAATGGCTTATCTTGAAAAACAAGGTATAGAGTTTGAATATAAGCAAGGTGGTAGAATGTTCTGGATATACTATCAAGAAAAGGTTTGCTCTTATTACTACACGACAGGCAGATGGGCATACTATTCTAAGACTTGGCCGCCCCCTAAACATTATGTAGCTAAGGGGATAAAAGATTTTTTAGAAAGGTTTATTTTAATATAGGAGATAGCTGGAGTGGAACACACTGAAATTGAGCTAACAAAATACGAACAAAAAATAGCTGAGTTTATTGCTAAAGTAAGAACTAAAAGCTCTAGAGCAGCAGGTATTAAAAATCTTAAGGTAGGCCCTCAGTCTGCTCAACAAACTGAACTTGAAGGCGCTGGGTCTGAGTTAGCCGCAGCTAAGATTTTAAATGTGTGGCCTGATTTAAATCCGGATAAACCAGCTATTGAAGATTTTATTTATAAAAACTTAACTGTAGATGTAAAGACAACTAAGTATCCTAATGGTAGACTTATATTACCTTTATATAAAAAGAATAAAGCTTGTGATTATTATATGCTTATGATAGGCTCATTTCCAACGTATAAGTGTGTGGGTCTTGCGTCTAAAGAAAAGTTAATTGACGATTCTAATATAGCTTCTTTTGGTAGAAACCTACACCATACTTTAGAACAGAATGAGTTAAAAAGTGTGGAGGATTTTATAAATGAAATTAATTAACATAAAAGAAAAACATGACTCCAGTAGGATAGGAGACTTAGCAGAACACTACGCTATCACTTGGTTATGGGATAACGGCTATCATGTGTTTAAGAACTGTGGTTGTACAGGGCCTATTGATATTGTAGCTTTAGATCCTGAAGGAAAGGTTATTCTAATAGATGTAAAGTCTTATAAAGATGGTAGGCTTTCTGGTAAAACAGAAATACAAAAGAAACTTAATGTTCAATATTTACATTACAACTCAGAGACACGTAAATGTAGATTTGTAAGGCATAGAAAATGATCGTAGAAGATATTTATAGTACCTTAGATAAACTTAATGATGGTCCTTTAGACTTATCTGAAGAGGTAGTAGAAGAGTTTGGAGAGGCTATAAAAAATGTAATTAAAGAATGGTCTAAACCTCAAGACAGGAAAGGTTTTTACTTACGGATGTCTAACATAGGTAAACCTGCTAGACAGTTATGGTTCGACCAAAAAACTGAATCAGAAAACAGAAGACTAGACCCCTCTTTATTTATTAAGTTTCTTTATGGACACCTTCTAGAAGAAGTACTTCTTTTGTTAGTCCGTATGTCGGGCAACAAAGTCACTGATGAACAGAAAGAAATAGAGGTTTCTGGCTTAAAGGGACATATGGATTGTAAGATAAACGGTGAAGTAGTAGATATTAAATCTGCTTCTGGTTTTTCTTTTAGTAAATTTGCTAAAGGACTTTTAGCCGAGGATGATCCTTTTGGTTATCTAGCACAGCTTACCGCCTATGAACATGCAGAAGGCACAGACAACGGCGGCTTTCTTGTTATTAACAAAGAAACGGGACAGCTTTGTTTTTACCAACCAGAAGAACTAGATAAGCCTAACATCACAAAACATATTAAAGATCTTAAGCATAAACTTACTTTAGTTAACCCTCCTGCTTTGTGTTATCAGCCCATACCTGAGGGTAAGTCGGGCAACATGAAGCTTCCTAAGAACTGTTCTTACTGTCCTCATAAGTTTGAATGTCATAAAGATTCTAATAATGGTAAAGGACTAAGAACTTTTAGGTACGCTAAAGGTAATGTATACTTTACTAAAGTTAGAAAGTCTCCAAAGGTTGATGAAGTTTATGAACGCTAAACAAATTAAAAAAATAAATAAACTATCAGACAGGCTGCTTATTAAATGGTTAAAAACCATTGTGCCTGAAGAAGCAGCAGATGATATTACAGAAGAAAACTTTAAAGTTATGTTGCCAGAAGCTCCTTACTTTGTAGCTAAAAGATCTAGGCATGTAACTTTTTATACACGCCGTTGGGCTAAACAAAAAATTAAAAAGCTTTATAAAGCCGGTGTATCTTTAGAAAGCATTAAGGATATATCGTGGCTGCAAAAATAAGATCTGGTGTTCGTAAAAGAAGGGTTAAAAGACCGACAGAAAAAAATGTTGTAAAAGGTTATGACTCTAACTGGGAATATGAATTACATTCTGGTATTTTAAAAGACTGGAAGATTCATTCAGAAAAGATTAGCTATGTGGTAGAGCATACATATCATCCTGACTTTATAAGAAAGCTTGATAAAAAAATAATCTACCTTGAAGCTAAAGGAAGGTTCTGGGATTATGCAGAACATAATAAATATGTATGGGTTAAAAAGGCTCTTCCTAAAAACATAGAGCTTGTATTTTTATTTGCTGACCCTGCTGCCCCTATGCCCGGAGCAAAACGAAGAAAAGATGGGACTAAAAGGTCACATGCTGAGTGGGCAGAAAGGAACGGATTTAGGTGGTACAGTGTCTATAGTATTCCTAAAGATTGGATTGACTCTTCATGCCGTATTGAACTTAATCCCGATTATCCAGAGGAGCAAGAATGAAACAGCACACTAAAAAGAAAGTAAGTCTTAATGACGCAACACCTCAAGAGTGGGACAATGTTAATAAGCCTAAGCATTACAACAACGGAGACATAGAATGTATAGACGGAATCCGCGCCATGTTAAGCCACGAAGAGTTTGTTGGTTATTTACGCGGAAACAGTCTGAAGTATCGTTGGCGTTATCCGTACAAAAACGGAACAGAGGATTTAAGAAAGGCCGCGTGGTACGAAGATAAGTTGCTAAAGGTCTTGGAACAAGATGGATAAAAATTACATCGACCGGAAAACTGTTCGTAGGGACAAGTACCATAAGAAACGTAAAGGTAGAGTAACTAAAGATAATAAAAACTTTAAGAGTATTCGGTTAGAAGAATTAAGAAAAATAGACGCAGATGAGGAGCTGTTTGATGGATCAGTATCAACAATACATACACAAGAGTAGATATGCACGTTACATGGATGAAGAGAAACGCCGTGAAGAGTGGGGAGAAACAGTTAATCGTTATCTTGCTTTCTTTGTGGAGCGTAATCAACTTGGAGACTCAGAAGCCGAAGAGCTATTTGAATCTATTACTAAACAAGAAGTAATGCCTTCAATGCGTTGCATGATGACAGCAGGAGCAGCATTACACCGTGACAACGTAGCAGGATTTAATTGTTCTTACCTTCCTATTGACAGCCCTCGTTCCTTTGACGAGCTAATGTATATTCTATTATGTGGTACAGGCGTAGGCTTTAGTGTAGAACGTGACTACGTAAACAGCCTTCCAGAAGTCGCTGACAGCTTCCATGAGACAGACTCTACTGTTGTTGTATCCGACAGTAAGGTAGGCTGGGCAAGCGCCTTTAGAGAATTAATAAGTCTCTTGTATGCCGGTAAAATACCTAAGTGTGATCTTACTAGGGTACGTCCAGCAGGAGCTAGGCTCAAGACATTTGGAGGCAGAGCCAGTGGCCCACAGCCTTTAGCAGAACTATTTAATTTTACTGTTGATATGTTTAAAGCTGCAACAGGACGTAAGCTAACTTCACTGGAGTGTCATGACTTAGTATGTAAGATTGCAGACATTGTTGTTGTAGGTGGTGTGCGTAGGTCAGCTTTAATTTCTTTGAGTAATGTTACTGATAACCGCATGGCTAACGCTAAGAATGGTGAGTGGTACTTAGGCAACGGTCAGCGAGCTTTAGCAAACAACAGTGCCGTATACTCTGAGAAGCCTGACTTTGATACATACTCTTCTGAGATGAAGCGTCTGTATGACTCTAAGTCCGGTGAGCGTGGTATCTTCAGCCGTATTGCAGCACAGAAGGTAGCAGCACGTAATGAGCGTAGAGATGCCTCATTTAAGTTTGGTACTAATCCCTGTTCTGAGATTATCCTACGGCCTTATCAGTTCTGTAACTTGTCTGAGGTTGTTGTAAGAGAAGATGATACACTTCAAACACTTAAGAAGAAGGTACGCACAGCTACAATCCTTGGTACTTTACAAGCTACTATGACTGACTTTCGTTACCTGCGTAACATCTGGAAAAAGAATACAGAAGAAGAAGCATTACTTGGTGTATCTATGACAGGCATCATGGACTGTAAGCTTACAAACGGCTCGACGGGTGAAGCTGCATTAGGAAGACTTTTAGAAACTCTTAGAGACGTTGCAGTAGAAACTAATAAAGAGTGGGCTAACAAGTTAGGCATTAATCAGTCTGCTGCTATTACTTGTGTTAAGCCTTCAGGTACTGTATCTCAGTTGACTGACAGTGCCAGCGGTATTCATCCTCGCTTCAGTGATTACTACATTAGGACTGTACGAGCAGACAAGAAAGATCCTCTTGCTACAGCCATGATTGACGCAGGGTTTCCACATGAAGAAGACGTAATGAACAGCTCTAACTGGGTGTTTAGCTTTCCTCAGAAGGCTCCTAATAAAGCCGTGACAGTAGAAAGCATGGGTGCCATGGAACAGTTAAAGCTGTGGAAGGTTTATCAAGATAGCTGGTGTGAGCATAAGCCTTCTATGACTTGTTACTATAACGATGATAACTTCTACTCTGTATGTCAGTGGATCTGGGAAAACTTTGACAGCGTTAGCGGCATTAGCTTTCTGCCAGAAGCAGAGCATGTGTACAAGCAAGCGCCTTATCAGAAGATAGACAAGGCTACGTATCAAAAGCTTTTAAAAGAAATGCCTAAAGATATGGAGTGGGACATTGAAGAGCTAGATGACAACACAGAAGGCACTCAAACCTTAGCGTGTGTTGCGGGGGTTTGTGAGATATGAAAGAAGGTAATTTAATTTCGTTTAGAGTTATTATTGATCACAGGGGGAGACTAAGTACTGAGCTTAGTTCCTTCCCTGAAGATGAAATTAAAAATGTTTTTTCGGATGTACACACCCAAAATTATATCAGGAACATTCTTAGAGAAAGTCATCTTAAGTTAGATCCTTTACATTCTTATTTAGAAAAACAACTACAGGCATTATAATGGACGATATATATTTTACACCTGAGACAAGACTGTCTACCGTACTTAGAACTAACTCTGAAATTATTACGGCTTTAGCCTCGATAGAATTAGCTGAAGAAAACATTGAAATAATTACGAGTCTTTTAAAGAAACATTCGGACTTTGTTATTGAGCTTTCTAACAAAGCCGCTAAAGCAGAAAGATTAGATATAAGATCAGTTAATTAAATCACAACTAAGTAGCCACTGTTTGGGTATAACAATCTCAGCGTCTCCCTGTTCTGGCTGACCCTCCTCATCTAAAATAAAATGAGGACATATAGTCATTGAAATATCATCTTCACGTAAGATTATACCGCAGGATATAACCTTTGCAGGTTTAGTACTAACTAGCTCGTCTATAGATCGCCAGCCTACGTTGCCCCCGCCTGAAGCATCAATCCATGTTGCTTTATGTATCCTCACCATTTTGTACGGTCTGCCCAATAAGCTGCTGACATTTTACCTTTCTTAATATTCTTAGCATGACGAGCTTTAAAACTAGCTCTTTTCTTTTTCATCTTAGCAGATTCACCAGCCTTAGGTTTACCTGCTGTACTAGCACCTTGCTCACCAAAGCGGATTAATTTTAAAGTATGCCCTTCTTGAGCTAATACAACATGAGATTTTTTAGGATGGTCAGGGGTTCTTTTAGGTTTATTAACGCCTTTGAGCCTATGTTTTTTAATTAGGTTTTCTCTACGTGTTTCGTGAGCCATCTATATATTCCTCTTCTTTTTTATCTAGCCAAACTATAATTAGTAGTAGCAGTAAAACTACTAGAGTCCTCATACTTTTCGATAAGTTCTAGTTTTCTTTGCAATCTTTTTAGGCTGCTTACTGTGCTGCTTACCTGCTTTTGTGTCTTTACGTTTCTTTGCACTGGTTTTTGCATATTCGGTAGAGCTTAAAGACTGCCTAGCTTTTTTAGGTAAGTATCTTTCGCCCGTTGCTTTAGGCCCCTGAGTAGAAGGCTTACCAGATTTAGTACCCCAATCTTGTTTTGTCCAAGCCTTTAAAGACTTCTGAGACTTTTTAAGAGCCATTACTTGTACCCCCCACCCTGAGCTTTGTATTCTTTAGCTAACATTTGAGCTTTACGTGCTGACCACTGACCAGCTTTACCGCCCTTTGAACCTGCTTTAATTTTATTAAACAAATTCCTACGCATAGTAGGCTTAGTATAATTACCCGCCTTATTAACCGTAGATTTTTTCTTAGCCATAATTATTCACCTAAAAAATTAACATAAGTAAACCCATCATTACGCCCAACCCCAGTAATCCTGTCGTAAACATAATAGATAAAGTTTTTATAAATTCTACACGTTGCCGTCTTAATATTTTTTGACGGTTTATTTCTTTTTCATGCTCTATTCTGCTTTCTTCTACACGCTGCATGATTTCATTATAGTCTGATGAAAGTCCTTGCATAAGCATCATATCTTTTAACTGCTGATTAAAAGTAGATAGCTGTCTTTTGGCAAGCTGAACTTGCATACTTTCTTTAACAGATAGTTTTCCTACATACTTTTTTTCAACAGCTTGTACGGACTCATTAGCTTTAGCGTACTTTCCCATAACATTAGCAAAGCCACTTGCATGCCCACCTGTTTCTTTTAAAGTAGATACAGCATCGTTAAGTCCTTTCATAACTGTAAGAATTGTTGTTATTTCAGCTAACATTAGTTTTTACTATTCCATAATTCAAACAACACTTTTATTTTTTCTTTGATAGTTTCAATATCTCCATGCATCTTAGCTAAGACAATAACAAGCGTTATGAATCCCATGAACATAGGCCAAGTAGAATTTATAAACTCCATGATTGTCACTACTTAGATACTCCTGATTTCTTTTCGTATGTCCTCATTGCGCCCAGACCTAACATGCCCATCAATACAGGCATCATAGTTTCCAGAGGTACCAGAGGTATCACTATGTCATACTCAAGTAAAGCCAAAACAAAGTTACTAAACGGGATGGTGATAAAGTTACCAAACATACCCAAGCCACATGTCCACCCTATGAAGGGCCTCCAGCCGCTTATAAACACGTTGGAGTGGGCCGCCTCCACAGCGTTGATCTTCATTTGACCTTTAGCGATTTCCTGAGCGTGATTCTCAGCCATCGTAGCGACTTCATGCGCCAGTTTAGCCTTCTGATCCTTGTCCTCTATGAACTTGTCTAACAGGCCCGTCACAGGCCCTATAAGAGCGTTTAAGACAGCCATCTAGTAGCTCCACACCCAAGGACGAGGACGACCTTCATCCCACGCAAGGTCATCTAAATGTATAAACCTATTGTTGCCTTTTTGATTAACGCCTATCCCAGTCATGCCTATTCTTAACGCAGCATCTAAAAGCTTGTGAGCTTTGTCTCCGCTAACAGCAATATCTATAGCATGACCTGATGCATGTGCGCCGGGAGTTTTTTTCTTACGCTCAATGATGTGATCCTTGCAACGGTAAGCAGAAGTAACAACAAAAGGAAAGCCTAACTCATGACGCAGTGCTTCTACTTTAACCATGAAAGATTCATCCATCCCATCAGCGCCACAGTGTTGACACTTAAGTTCTTCTGTGCTAAAATATTTATACATTATTTATCCTTTAGTAAACTATCTGATCTACTTTTAGCTGCCTTAATAGCAGTATCCATGTCTTTATATGTAGGAAGTGTTTCTCCTGTAATAAAATCAACAGCTCCATCTTCAGTTAACTGAGATTCGACAAGCTTTTTAAATAATCGTTCGGGTATTTTATTTCCTTTTTTATCTATAGTAGGATAGTTAACCCAATCCCCGTTATCTAGCTGTATTGTTTCAGTACGTTCTGAATATTTACCTTTTTCATCTTCGTAAACTTTACGGCCTTTAGTAGTTACTTTAGAGCCTTCGTGTTTTTTCTTTCTAACTTTAGTTATTACAACAGAAGAACCACTTATTTTTTCTTTATTAGGAACAATTGAAACTTCAAAAGAATCCCCTAATATATCTTCAATATATTCTTTAAGTTCTTCTTTAGTAAAACCTTTTTGATAAGAGCCTGTAGATGTAGTAAAAGCCAAAGGCTCTTCTTTTACTGACGTAGCTTTCTTAGAAGCCATACCAGCTTTCGCAGCGCCAGCATCCCATGTTTGAATAAGAGCTTTTCCGTTTGCTTTTAAAGCACTCCCTATTTTTAAAATAGCTTGTTTTCTTAAATCAGGAGGAAGCACATTAATAACATTAGTGCTAATAATTTTTCCGTATTTATTTTTAGGTATTTCATTAGGAGATATAAATGTAGGACTAAAATCCTTTTCGGGAAAAGGCTCAAAAGTATCATCTATTTTATTAGCTTCAGCATTTAAACCTTTACCGGCTCCATAATCTAAAGATCTTCCAGTTGCTCCTAAAGAGTCTAAATAAGAAGATGCTTTAGTAGCTGTCCCTACAGTATTAGCTCTTTGGGTTGTTTGAGAAGCTTTATTAGCTTTTAAAGCAGCATCAAGATCAATATCTGCAGTTTTAAACCCCAACTTTACTAGCTTAGATATACCACCACCTACAAACCCTAAACGTCTTAAAGGATCTACTTCACCACCTTTACCAAAACCCATACGTCTTAAAGGATCTTCTTCATCCATAAAAGCAGTACCGGCTTGCACGTTGTAAGGAAGCCCTGTCATTTTATCTATACGCTCATCGGGTTCAGGAGAAGCCTGAGGTATGTCTACTTCACCTCCTTTTTTAAACTCAAAACGTCTAGGAGGTCTTTCAGGAACTGTATAGTCTCTCATTTGAGAATCTAAATCTCTAATAAAAGTATCGTAGTCTTTTTTAGCTTCTGGACTAATAGTGTTTATAGCTCCATAGAACGGAACTTTTTCACCTAAAAATCTAACGGGGCTATCACGTTTAATCATTTTATAAATGTCTTGGCCTACAGGCCCCAACATAGAAGCA